>Ga0228700_1000952_pt1 | contig 21527 bp, 15 predicted proteins | sample McNCre317_Aug_MG_FD_178019 | JGI IMG/M metagenome (GOLD analysis project Ga0228700, IMG submission 178019) | Freshwater microbial communities from McNutts Creek, Athens, Georgia, United States - 3-17_Aug_MG | ecosystem: Environmental > Aquatic > Freshwater > Creek | place: USA: Georgia...
CGGCCAGTACCGTTCAACGCGCCTGCCAGTTGCCTTTGCGTTTCATGGTGCCCCAGGCGCCCTCGTCCTGGGTGGCCCAGCGGTAAAGACCCACAATGCGCCACCATGCAATCAGCTGGCGGTAGCCCAGGTTTTCGGCAATGCCCACCAGCACCAGCACCAGCGTTTGCCGGACCTTGGGGTACATCTGAAAGGACAACTGTTCCAGCAGCACACCCGCCACGCTCAGCAAAATGCCCAGGCCCAGGGACACCAGCAGGAACAGGGCAAACATGTCCCACGAAATCAGCCCCGCCCACCAGGCGTAGCAGGTCCAGGCATAGCCCAAACATTCCACCAGCGGCCCCAGCCATTCGAACAGCACCATGTAGGGAAACGCAACCCAGCCGGGCCAGCCGCCGTGGCGCGAGAACATCAAACCCCAGTGACTGGTGAGGCTTTCGGACAGGCCGCGCTGCCAACGGATGCGCTGGTTGCGCAGCACCTGCCGGTCTTCTGGCACTTCAGTCCAGCACACCGGGTCTGGGACAAACTCGATGCGGTAGGGCTGACCCCGCTCGCGCATCAGGTGGTGGATGCGCACCACCAACTCCATGTCTTCGCCAATGGTCTTGGTCTTGTAGCCCCCCACGTCCACCACGGTCTGCTTGCGAAACACGCCAAAAGCGCCGGAGATGATCAGCATGGCATTGATGCTGGACCAGCCCAGTCGGCCAAACAGGAAGGCGCGCAAATACTCCATCACCTGAAACAGTGCCCAGCGGTTGCGGGGCAGATCAATCTTGAGCAAATCACCGCCACGCACATCACAACCATTGGTGGCCCGAATGGTGCCTCCAGTGGCCACCATGTCAGGCGAGCGCATGAAAGGCTTGACCACTTTCTGCAGGCTGTCGCGCTCCAGGATCGAATCGGCATCCACACCGCAGAACAGCGGATACCGGGAAACGTTGATTCCGGCATTGAGCGAGTCGGCCTTGCCGCCGTTGCGTTTGTCGACCACGCGCAGCCGGGCATGGCGTGCAGAGCGGTAAACGTTCAGAACCTCCTGGGTCGGAATCTGCACCCGATAGGCCTCTGGGTAAGGCAACAGATCAAAGCGCTCACGCAAGACCTGCATCGTGGCGTCTTTGGAGCCGTCGTTGATGACGATGATTTCGTACTCGCCATAACTCAGCTGCAGCAGTGACTCCACAGTGGTCGAAATGGTGGTCTCTTCGTTGTAGGCCGGCACCAGCACGCTGACCGGCAGGCTGAGCAAGGAATGAGACAGTGGCAACTCTTCAATCTCGCGCAGCCGCTGGTTGCGGTAGAGGGCACGGGCCGCCAGCAGACTGAGCATCAGGTAAACGCTGTGCACCGCCAGAAAATAGACCACCATGGCCCAGGTCACCAATTCGGCCATCATGCCCGTCCTGTTCTTGCAACCTCGGCCTGAACCATCTCGATGGCGTACCGATCCTGTGTGCCAGCCACCAGGGCCAGCACCTCTTGCACCCTCTGATGGGGGATGCGCAACAGTGCTTGCGCAGCCCGGTGGCGCACCCACCACTGTGCATCGGCCGTCAGGCTGGCCAGCAGCGGCATGTCGCGGGCCGAGCCAATGAAGCCCAATGCGTTGGCCACTTGGGCGCGCACGCGCCAGTCTGTGTGCCGAGCGTGGGCGCTCACCGCATCTGTGCCGCATTCGCCCTGACTCAGGCGAATGGCATTGATCAATGTGTCGATGTCCTGGCTCTGGTGGAGCAGGGGTGCCAGCACCGCGTGCGGCACCTGCAGTTGAAGTGCGCGTGCCAGACGCAACCAGTTCAGCGTGTGCAGATGAGAAACATCTGCAGCAGCCCTTGCATTGGCCGACGGCGCCTGCGGGGGCATGTGCAGCAGGACGGAACCCAATCGCTGGCGCCACGGCTTGAGCAACACCGACACCAAAGAGAAGTCCAAGGCTGGTTCAGACACCAGGGCCTGGGCCACCGCATGGGCGTGTGCACCGTGGTCGATCTCGAGCAGGGCATGGCTGGCAAAAATGACGGTGTGGTTGTTGCCGTCGGCAAGCCGTTGCTGCAACAGCGGTGTGGCGGCGGCATCTTGCAAGAAACCCAGCGCCAGCATGCCGGTCATGCGTTCGGCGTAGTGGCTGCTGCGCATTTGCGCCAAAGCCAAAGTTTGCAAGCCCATGTCCAGCCCCCGTCGGGCCAGGCGGTCTTTGGCAGGGCCTTGCACCGACAGCTGGCAGCGCAGCCACAGTTGCAGGAAGGGTCGGCGCTCACGCGCGGCCAGCCTGGGCAAGGGTGAAGACAAATCCTCTCCCACCATCCAGCGCATGAGCAAAGGACGCCAGTGCGCCTGAAAAGCGGCTTTTCTGGGTTCCTCGCGCCACTTCAGCCACCGCAGGACCAGCAGACTCAGCACGATCAAGCCCACCAAAGCCAGAGTGGCCCAGGCCAGCCAGTGTGCGGCTTCGACAGGGGACATCATGGCTGGCGTCCAGGCGCCACATGGCAAGAGGCCTTGAGCAAACGATTCAAGCGCGCCAGCAACTCTTCCGGGTTGAAGGGTTTGGTGATGTAGTCGGATGCACCGGCGTGCAAGGCTCTGGCAATTTGTGCCCCCGAGTCCAATGCGCTCACCATCAACACCGGCACATCGGCCCAGGCCGACTGCGCTTGCATGTGCGCCAACACGTCCATGCCGGCCACTTGCGGCAGCATCAGGTCCAGCAACACGGCATCGAAGTCAACGGGGCCATCCATGATCTGCAGGGCGGCGCGGCCATCGGCCACCTGGATGACCTGCATCTGCTGGCGCTCCAGCAAAAAGGTGATCAGAGACGACATGAATTCATCGTCTTCAACAAGAAGGATGCGGGGAAAGTGTTCTGGCATGGCGTCCGTTTTCAGGGTCATTTTTCCACCCACGGTCTGTAGCTGCCGTAATGGTGCAGCACAAACCCACCAAAGGCGGGCTCGCCGTCCAGCGCGCGCTGTGCGGTGCCCAGCTCGCGCTCCAGGTCGGCTTCACGCAGGTGGTGGAAAGTGATTTTCTTGAGCTCGTTGGGGGCGGTCTCGATGCCGATCAGCACCGGCTTGCCGATCTGACGGGCATAGGCCAACTCTTCGCTCGCGTGGCTGAGGATGCCGTCAGGGCCCTCGGCCCGGTTGCGGTAGTCCATCAGCACCACATGGTCGTAAATGTTCTGCAGAAATTCGCTCACCGGCCTGCTGCGCTTGCCGTGCTCAATGGCAATGCCGTCCAGCCAAAAAGGAATGGCGGGGCCCATCTGCAGCGCCACATTGGCACGGCGCTTGAGCGCCATGAAAGCCTCGCTCAATTCGATGAAGCCTTTGAGCAGGCGCTCTCGCTGCGCCGGCCACGCGTCAAGTACATGCGGCTCGATGTCAAGGTTGACGCCATCAAAGCGTGCCTCGGGTTCGGCTGCCAGGTTGTAGTCAATCACCCTTTGGAGCATGGCCAGTGCCTCGGCACGGTACTCGGGCAGCACATAACGTTCGGTGTGCAGCGGCCACGAACCCAGCAAGGCATGCACGCGAATGCCGCCTTGGTGCAGTTGCCGGATCAGGCGTGCGTAATGCCCCGGGTGGCTGCGCAGCAACAGGCGGCCATGGTGGGCATCGGCATACAGGTACAGCGTCTGGATGCCCTTGCGCTGCAAGAACCGCAAGGCATCGGCCGCCTGCTGCGGGTGCTCCAGCAAGGCGTAAGAGTCTTCCTCCCACATCCAGATGGCGCGCTGGGCTGGTGCGCCTGCGGCCCAGGCGGCGGGCACCAGGCACAGCCATACCAGACAGAGGGCCCTGAGCCAGGGCCAGTCAACGCTGCACTTGCACACGGTACTGTCCTTGCCCAATGGGTTTGCCCGTGTCGGGGTGCGACACCACCATGGCCAGATACAACGGCCCCGGCGGCACATCCCGGGCCTGCAGGTTCAGGCTCACGGTGGTGGTCTGGCCCGCTTGCATCTGCATGGCTTTGCCGTAGCCCTCGGCGATCTGCTGGCCTTTGGCATCGGTCAGCACCAGCAGGGGCACAAACATGGGCGCAGACTCTGCACCGTGCTGGGTGAACACCCCGCTGGCCTGCAGCTGGCCGTTGGCCTGCAGCTGCCCTTGCGCACCGCTGACCACAACCCCCTGAAGGCGCGCAGCACGGTCTTGCGGTTCGAGCGTGCGTGCGGCCGCCACGTAGCCCGTGCGTTCACCCGCCGACTGCGCAGGCAGCAGCGGGTGCGTGCGGTCCACCGTGGCCAAATGGGCTTGCACGGTGGCCAAGGCCTTGCGCAAGCGCTCGCGCTCGACCGGGTCTTCAGCGGGCTCGGGCTGCAGGCCATCGCTCAAGGTGTAGAGCTTGCCCTGACCCAGGTAGTGCCTGCCCGAAACATAGTCGTCCAGGTCGGTTTTGGTTTGCTTGAGGGGCAGGCTGTGCAGGTTGCGCCATTCAAGCGCCGTGTCCAAGCCGGTGCCCATCCAGTGGGTACGGGCCGGGGTCTGCATGCCATAGCGGCTGGACAGCATGGCCAGCAACGCCGGAGCCAGGTCAAAGTGCGACGACAGGGCGCGCATGCGACGTGGCTGCCTGAGCAAGGGTGAGGCCACGATCAGTGGCACGTGGTAGCGCTCCAGACGGGTGTCCATCGGAATTTCGGGCAAGCGGTGGTCACCCGTGATCATCACGATGGTGTTGCGCCAACGCGGCGATTTTTCAAGCTGCTGGAAGAAGCTGCGCAGCGCCTCGTCGGTGTAAAGCACGCTGGCGTAAATGTCACGTTGGCGCTGGTAAGGCGCGCGCTGGGCGACGGCCACGCCCAGCTGCTCCAGCCGTTCATCCACCTTGCGGCGGTAGACCTCCTGGTCTGGCACCACAAAAGGGGTGTGCATGCTCATGGTCTGCACCAGCGTGAACGACGGCGAAGCCGGTGTCGGCGCCTGGCTGACCGCCTGCAACAAGTCACCGTCGGCATAACCCCATTCGCTCAGGCGGCGCTCGGGATGCGCGAAATCCGTCTCACTCCACAAAGCCTGCACACCGCTTTGGCGAAGGTACTCGCCCTGCTGATCAAACGTCAGGTTGGAGCCGGAGAAATAACGCAGGCTGTAGCCTTGATCGCCCAACAGCCTGGGCAGGTTGTCGTGCGGGGGCAGCTGGGCATTGTCTGCACCAAAAGGCAAGGAGGCCAGCACACTGGGGAGCACTGCAAAGGTGCGCCCCTGGGTGGCCAGAAAGTTGTCCCAATACAGCGAGCGCGCCGCCAGCTCGTCCAGAAAAGGCGTAAAGCTGCCCAAGCGCGCACCCGGACCCGAGAAACTGCGCCCCAACCCTTCCACCACGATCAGCAGCAAGTCCGGTCTGGCCTGTGGGTCCAGTGCCAGCAGCGGGCCCAGCGTGTCGGGCGTGGTTTCGGCGTGTGCAAAGGGATAAGCCTCACCCAAGGGTTTGGCTGGCGTGCGGTGCAGGATCTTTTTGTCGATCACATCCGACACGAAATAACTGAGCTTGTTCACCGTGGCCGGCACCACCCCCGATGCGGGCATGGGCCAGTGCAGCGGCAAAGTGGCACTGCCCAGCAGGCACAGTGCCAGCAAACCCGCCGCAGCCGACGCCGACACCCCGCGCCCGGGCTGGCGCTGTGACCAGAGCAGGCCACCCCACAACAGCACCCATGCCAGCCCCAGGGCCAGCAGCGCGCTGGTGGGCGGGGCACCGGCCACACCTGCGGCCACGGTGGTGCGGATTTCGGTCAGTGTGTAGCCCAGCAGGTCGGCCCCCAAGGGCACACCCGACAATGAAAAATACTGGGCCAGACCACCCTGCACCAGCAGCCACAGACTGCCCAGCAAGCCCAGCGCCCATGTGCGTGGGCCGCTGGGCAGCCAGGTCAGGGGCAAACACAACAGACACCACAGCGGCCAGGCGCGCAGCAGCATCAGGGCGTCGTTGCACAGCAGCTGCAGCACGGCCATGCCTGCGCCCTGCGCCAGGGCCTGCGGCCATTCGGGTGCATGCAGCACCAGCAGACCGAGCAACAGGCCTGGCCAGGGTGCCAGCAGCAGACGCAGTCTGTCTGGCAGGTTGCTCAGTGGCGCCAGCACCGTCATCACCAGCGGTACATCAGACCCAGGCCCGCATTGCGCTCGGTCGCACCCGGGATGCTGCTGTCCTTGGCCTGGCTCCACGACACCTTGACCCCCCAGTCGCGGGTCACAAAGTGGTAGAGGACCAGACCACGGCTGTCCGAGCGCGAAGGCTGGATGACCGCGGTGCTGAAGTCTGCACTGCGGCCCCTGGAGGCATTGGCCTCCAGGTAATGGTCGGCATCGCCCTCGTAGTAGTAGCGCACGAACAAGCGGTCGCCTTGGCCCGACGACACATCGGTGCGCACACTCTGGCGGCGCCAGCGCGCAAAAAAGTTGCCCCAGTACCTGCCCACCGAAACGCCCTCGATGCGCACATGCGAATCGAAGCCCAGTTCATCGTGGCTGGCGGCCAGTTCCCAGCCACCGCCCACATTCTGGTAAAGCTCGGCACGCCAAGCGTTGCGTGGGTACAGCGCGTGCGCAGAGGCACTCTGGACCCGCACATTGGCATAGGCACCGCTCCACAAGCGCGGATAGGCATCGACCGCATAGGCCACATCTTGCAGACCAAAACGCTGCAGCTGCAGCCTTTCTACGGCCACCGAGCCGAGGTCGGTATAGCGGCGCAGCGCAACGGATTGCTCGCGTGCATCGCCAGCGGCAGCCACGGTGCGAGACTCCCCTGCCGACACGGACCAGTTGTGCCCCCCCGAAGCCGGGCTGTTGCCCGATGGCTCGGGCGCCGCCTTGGCAGGCTTAAGCTGTTCGTCCAGGGCCGCCATGTCGGCGTCGCGGGCCCCCAGGGTGCGTGCGCGCCCGGCGGCCAGGCGGGCACCCTCCAGGTCGCCACTGGCCAAAAGGGTTTTGGCGCGCATGAACTGTGGCTGCGGGTCTTGTGGCCTCAGGCTGGCCAGGCGGGCATAAGCGTCAGCGGCTGCAGCGGGCCGATCGTTCCAGCGGTACACATCGGCCAGGGCAGACCAGACATCGGCATAGCCAGGGGCGAGACTGGCGGCGGTTTCCAGGCTTTCGGTGGCCTCTTGCCACTGGGCTTGCCGGGCGTGTGCCAGACCTTTGCCCAGCCACAGGTCCGGGTCACGCGGTGACGACTGGGTCAACTGGGTGTAGGCCTGCAAAGCCTGCGCCGACTGGCCCTGGCGCAGCCACTGCTGGGCTTGTTCAGCCGTCTGTGCCTGGGCAAAGCCCCCCAACATGGAAATGCCTAACGCAATGGCGTAGCGCGAACCGGACATGAAAACCCTCAACGTTGAAATACAAAAACTGATATTAATAAGATTTTGAACGGCCTGGTGTACTGACCCAGCGGAAATTACACCGTCAAACCACGACAGCAGGGTGATTCACATCCAAAACGGCGCCAGTGGCCCAGCGCCGCAATCTCTTGCGGCAAGGTCAGCCACTGAAGGGCAGGTATTCCAGACCGGTTTGAACCAGCCCAGTCAGCTTGATGTTGCTTTTGTTCAGATCGGTGTCAGCGGCCAAAACCCCCAGGCTGGCCACAGTGAAGGTTCCGTATTTCAGCAGGTCGACATAGTTTTGCCGAGTCGCGGCATCCGGTGCTTTGCCCACCAGATTGGTGTAAAGCAAGTCCACCACCTGTTCATTGGAGGGTGCAGCGCCCAGCGCCGCGGTGATGGCCAGCTGGACAAGGCCAGGATAGCTGTACCCCAGATCATCAAGGTAGTGCAAACCTATGCCCACAAACTGTTTATTGCTCACCGCAGATTGGCCAAAAACTGCACCCAGAATCTTGGCCGTTGTGCCGGCATTGCCGCTCAAGTCCAAGGCCACACTCTCGTCACTGAAACGCAAGCGCTCCATGTTCTGGAGTTGATCGGTGCCCTCTGCGCTGGAGAGACTTTGTACGGCATACCCAGTGGCGGTAGGGCTGATCTTGTATTGAGCCGCATTCCCGGCCCAGACAGCGGTGTCAAGGCCATCGCCCCCATCTAAATGGTCATTGCCACCGCGCCCTTCAAAGGTGTTGTTGCCCGCGTTTCCAATGATCTGGTCTGCCTGATCGCTGCCGACCACGGCTTCGATGACCGTTCCAAATGCGATTTGAACGTTTTGCTCTGCAGGTATCCCCGAAGTGATCGCGTACTGGCCCGTCAGACCTGCGCTTGACGAGTGGCCTTCGCGCAGATCAATCGTTGTGGGGGTGGTGATTTTCCGAAGATCAATGGTGTCTTGACCGCCGTCATCCACAAGGGTTTGCAATTGGCCACCTATGCTGTCTGTCCAGGCGTAGGTGTTGTTGCCCACGTTTTGAGCTTTCAGTCCATAGAGGTATTTGAGAGCCAAGAGGTCATACGGGGCAAAATCAACACGCTGCAGGCCTTGTGCATGCTCTGCATAGCTGACAACGCTGAGGGTTTTGCTGTCTTCGCTGGTGGCCAAGTAGTTGCCCGGCTCGGTGCTTGGGGCAGATCCGGCGTTGTAGTTGCCCGGGTGCTTGAGCCCGAGCGCATGCGAAATCTCATGAAGCACTGTGTCGTAGTCATACGAGCCGACCACGTATGCGTTGCCGATGGCCGAGTTGGCCAGGAACACATCCCCTTTCAGTTGTGCATCGTCTCCAACCGGATACAGGGCGTAGCCAGCACTGTCCTGATCGTTGTTGGCGAGGCGAATATCCCCCACTGCAGTGTTGGCCGCTGAAGTCTCGGTGACCTCTGTGAAGGTGATGGGCAAGACGGTGCCAATGTAGGCAAAGATGGCACGCGTTGCCGCTTTTTCTGCCTGAGTGAATGGGGTCAGACCCTTGCGCTCTTCTGTGTAATTCGCACCAGACAAATATGCGGCAGTCTGAGCAAAACTGAACGTCACCGTGCGCGTCTGACCTGCCGCCAGGTCAGGGGCCCATTTGTTGTTTGCACCTGCGAGCAATACATCGATCCTGTAATCGCCACTGTACGGAAATGCGATCACGGTTTTGGGCGTATTGCCCAGATCAACAGTGCCTGCAGAAATTGTGTCTGATGTCAGGTTTTCGAGCATTGAAATGTTGATGTGCTGTAGGGTTTGAAATCATCCCGCCAGAGCCCGGGGGCGGGTCAAAGCCTGGCCCCAATGCACTGCTTATTTGCCAGGCGGCGGGGCTGGGTTGATGCCTGGCAATTGGGTGATCAGCCCCATCGCGGCTGCGCCACCTGCACCCTCACCGGCTGGAGGCAGTGCAATGAATGGTGTCGGACTGACGACGGGTTCAGGGCGCTTGGGGTTGCGAGTCGTGTCAGCAGTGGGGGCGTAATTCTTGCCGCTCGATTCAAACAGTTCTGCCATCAGCTCTGGTTTATTGGCGACCTTGGCCTCGTACAGTCCGTCGAGCAGAGTGCTGATCTCCAGTGTGTCTGCATGGCCAAACCATGACCCACGGTTTGAATTGATACTGCGCAGTTGAATCTCGGAGCAGTGTGCGACATTCTTTTTCAACCAATCGCGCATCAGCTGGAGACGGGTGGACACATCGTAGGTGTAAAGCCCGATATTCTTGATTTCAGAGATGATGCACGAGCCGGCAGCAGACTTCTTCTGGGCCCAGGCTTGCTGCATGAAAGCACAAGACACAAGCAGCGCTAGCAGTAGGTGTTTCATGATCAGCTTGCAAGTAAATGAAGTGTATAGACGGCAAACGCGACGTTGACCAGCGTCAAGCCCCAAAATAAACGCCGATCGATCACCCTGGCACGTGCATCGTTCCCAGCCTTCATCAATTTAAGTGCCGAGACAGTCTCAACAAAATACAAGCCACATTCCATGAGGCCTAATGAAATGAGTTTTTCAGCGTAAGAGAAACCGTCTGAATCGGGCAGCATGTTGGTGACCAAATAATTGGCGGATACCAGGGCAAACAGCGCCGCTGTCATGACAGTCATCCGGGCCGCTTCCGTTGGCGGCAGGCGCAAGATGGCACTCATCAGAAAAATGGCCACCAGGGGTGCAATCAAAAGCTTGAAGCCCGTCGCCAGTGAAACCCGTCGGATGGTGATTTCTTGGTTGAATTCACTGGCGTAGTACACATCATTTGAAGGGAGCCTGGGATCTCCAAAATTTGTGTCATACGAATTTTCTGAAATGTACGTTTTGTACGAGTCCACCTGCCAGCCGTGGATTTCAAGTTTACGGTTAGGGTGAATGTTCTCTGTGTCAACGGCATAGAGAATTTTGTCAAACTCCAGCTCTTCTTCTTCAAGATCCAGATGCAGCACTTGTTTGTCAAACGGGAACTTTTCGATATCCCATTTCTTGTCAACGGTTGCAATGAACTCAACCACGGCGTAACGCAATTGCTCCTTCTCCAGGAATACGTCCGTCGTGATCTTTCGGGAATCAATTTTTGCGTCCAGCAGCTTGAATGTCTTGTGCGGTTGCAGCTGGCGATCTTTCCAGCGAAACCACAGGGTGGCGTCAACCACGAAAGAGTCATTCCGGAAAGAGATGTTGCGAATGTCATTGATGTGGATCCCGACATGCACATTGGGCTCTTGCAGTTTGGCCGTTGCATGGGAGGCGTGCCCCAACAAAAACACGACCAAAACAATGATAAATTTTATGATTTTCACGTTTGTATGCCTTTTTGTAATTTTACAAATTTTCTACCCAAAGGCACTATGGCGCGAAAGATCGTGAGTGGCATGCCAGGAGACGCTGAACTGGCTCCAGTTGGACCCCAGCCAACGCAAGCAATAGCGTCAAGCAGGCACTGCATCCAGGCTTGAAGACTTCAGCCCCTGCAACTCATAGACTGGCACAGCGGTCTTGCGGCCTTTGACCGTGACGTCCTCAAGGGGTCTGAGCTGCAACCGTTCGCCTGCTTCGCGGAACACGGCTTTGCTGACGCAGATTTTTGTACCAAAGTCCTTGTTGACGCCTTCAAGACGCGCAGCAATGTTCACGCCATCGCCCATGACTGTGTAGGACATGCGCTCGGCAGACCCGATGTTGCCGACCAATACGGCATCGCTGTGAATGCCAATGCGAACATTCAGTGGCGGCAAGCCTTGCGTAGCCCAAATGGCGTTCTGCGCATCCATGCGCTGCTGGATCTTGAGGGCTGCAGCACAGGCGTGCCATGCGTGGTCGTCCAGCGCCTTGGGGGCGCCCCAAAACGCCATGACGCCATCGCCAATGAATTTGTCCACTGTGCCCATCTCTTCATTGATGGCGCGTGTCGCAATTTCGAGGTATTTTGAAACCCTGAGCAACAACTCTTTGGATGGGCTGTTTTCGCTGAGTGTCGAAAATGACTCCAGATCGCAAAACATGATGGTTAAAAACCGGCTACTCCCGCCCAGTTCCAGCTTCTCACCAGATTTCATCAAAGACTTGACCAGGTCTACTGGAACAAACGCAGAGAACGACTGGATGGCCTGCGCCATCTTTTCGATGGAGCGGGACAGCCTGCGGACCTCGGAGAAATGAGATTGAACCTCTTCTGATGGACGCTGAAACTCCAGGTTTTCAATGTCAGAAACCCGTTGTGCCATTTGCTCAAGCGGGTGGGCCAGTTGCCGCGCCAATCCGTAGATCACCAAGAGTTGCAAAACAATGGCCGCAATGCCCAGCAATGCCATCCGATGGTTGTTCTCTCTGACCTCCATCAGGAAGTCCGCTGTAGGGGCAACAATCAGGATTTTCCAGTCGACCCCCAGCCTGGACACCACTGGGCTGACGCGTGCAACGTAGGTTTTGGACGTCTGAGGCGACTTGAAATAGAAGTTGCCTTGCGACTGCCTGGGCATCAGCCCCAGCGCCATGCCAGGCAGGTCTGAAGAAAGCTCTCTGACTTGCCGCACGGCAGCCGCTGGTGCAGCGCCATGCACTGGTCCCGCTTCGGTCGACGAGGCCACCACTCTGTACTGCGCATCCAGCACGACACTTGCCGAGTTGGGGCTGATTTGCCTGGATTTGAGCAAATCATCGATGCTGTTGAGGGTCACGTCGATGGCCATCACACCCCTCAGATGTTCACCCTGGCGCACAGGATGGGCGATGCTGATGCCCGTCCGACCGTTGGAGGCGAATACATAGGGCCCCGACAGCAGGGGATTTTTTTCGGCGCGCGCGGCCTGGTACCAAGCTCGCTGACGCGGGTCGTAAGTGGCGTCTTGTTTCCGCACCTCTAACTGTTTTCCGCCGGCATCCAGAAAGGTCATGACATCCTGCGCAACACCGCTGATGTGCCTGTCGATGACACGCGTCGCCGTGACTGCACCGTCCGGGCTGGGCCGATTGGAGAACAGGACGCCTGGCGGAGTGCGGTACACAGCCCGGAAAGACCCGTCTTCGGACCCCATGTAAACGCTGGCGATTTCTTCAGAATGCGCCAGCACAGCCTTGAGTGAATCAAAGACCTCGTCGGGATGGCTGGAAGCCGAATGGGTGCTGGCACTGATGCTGACCGTGTGCGCCAGCGAGGTGACCGGGTCAATGAGTTGTCGAAGGCTGTTGAGAATTTCCTGATTGAACCGGTCAATCATCTGCTCGGCCGAATTCTCGGCTGCTTTCTCATTCGCAAAATAGGTGATGGTCACCAGTGCCGTGAACAGTGGCAGCACCAGCCCGGTAAAAAGAATGACGATGCTGGGTCGAATCCGAAACGACAGCGCACGCATGGCTCAGTCAACCACCATGGCGTGCCCCATTTGCCGCATCAGCGCCAGGTAGTCCCACATGCGGGTGGGTTGTTGCGTCAGCAAAACCAGGATCAACTTTTCTTTGGGGTCCGCCACAAAATTGGTGCCCGTGGCGCCCGACCACCAGAACTCGCCCACAGAGCCCTGCATGCTGCTGCGGCCCTGTTCGGTTCGGACCGCAAAGCCCAGACCAAAGCCGGTGCCGTAGTCGGGTGTGGGGGACAGATTGGCCCATACAGTCAAAGTCCGGTCGGTGTAACGCACATTGGGGGGCAGGTGGTTGGCTGTCATCAGTTCCACCGATTTTCTGGACAGATAACGGCGTCCTTCAAGCTGGCCCCCGTTGAGCACCATCTGGGCAAAGCGTGCGTAGTCGCTCGCCGTCGAAACCATTCCACCCCCACCGTTAAGCAGCTTGGGCCTTGAGGTCACAGGGCGGTCAATGTAGGGTTTGCCGGTTGCAGGATTGGTTTGCGGTTCTGCAATGCGCGCATGGTTGGTCGGCTCTACCCAGAAGCCGGTGTCCACCATGCCCAGCGGGGCCGTGATTCGGGTCTTGATAAAAACATCCAGCGTCTGGCCACTGATGACTTCGATGACGCGACCCAGCACATCCACGGCCAGGCTGTAATCAAAGGTGGTGCCGGGTTGGTGCTTGAGCGGCAGAGCGGCCAGTTTTTTGACCTGCTCTTCCAGCGTCTGTTCGCGGCTCAAAATGCCCGTTTGCACATACAGCTGGTCAACGTGCGAGTTGTCAAACTGGCCATAGGTCAACCCGGCGGTGTGGCGAAACAGGTCCTGAATGGTCATGGGGCGGTGTTGCCGCTCCAGCGTCCATTCGGTCTTGCCGTCGGGGCCAGTCTTTTGCACAGCCACCTGCGTGTCCTTGAACTCGGGCAGGTATTTGGCCACCGGGTCGTGCAGCAGCAGCCTGCCTTCTTCGACCAGCATCATGGCGGCCACGCTCACGATGGGTTTGGTCAGCGATGCGATGCGGAAGATCGAATCCGTCTTCATGGGGGTTTTCGCGTTCCTGTCCTGATACCCCACCGCCTCAAGAGCCGCGACTTTCCCGTGCCGGGCCACCAGCAGCACCGCACCGGGCATCTCGCCGGCGTCCACACGCCGTTGCAGTTCGTTTTTGAATGCGAGTGATTTTTCGGCGCTCAAGCCCAACGAGGCAGGTGCAGCGCGGTCCATGGCATGTGAATGGCCCGACAAGACAATGGGCGCCAAAACCATGACCAGCACGGCCAAACGTACACGCAATGCTTCAGAAAACAGATGGGCCATGGCTTTCTCCTTTGCTGCCATTTTGTAGCCCGTTGGCCATCAGGCCATAGGTAAAACCCTCTTTAACTTTAGTTAGGGTGCCTCGGCAACGGTGCTGCAAACGCTGTGGGTCATGGCAAACCCCGATGCGAGGCCATGGCCAATGACATACAAAGATTTTGGTTTAGCTGTTTGCACCATTTACCCAAGGAGACTCCATGACTGTTCGCCTGATCCAACTTGCCAAAGCTTTGACGGTTACGGGACTGCTGGGCAGCGCTTGTGCTGCGCACGCAGCCGCTGCTACGCCATTGCCCGTGGCCGCGCCCTCGCAGCAGGGCTTTTCGAGTGATGGACTCAAGCGGATTGACGACTTCATGGCACGTGAAATTGCAGCCAAACGCGTGCCCGGCGCCGTGGTGGCCATTGCGCGTGATGGCAAACTGGTGCACTACAAGGCCTATGGGCAACGCGACCCCGCCAGCGGTGCGCCTATGACGCTCGACACGGTGTTTGGTCTGGCATCCATGACCAAGATCTTCACCAGCGTTGCGGCGCTGCAGCTCACGCAAGACGGCAAATTACCGCTGCGCAGCGCATTGTCAGACTACTACCCGGGCTTTGCCAACATGAAAGTGGGCGTCCCGCAAGCAGATGGGACTTTGCAACTGGCTGAGCCCAAGCGCCCCATCTATATCCACGACCTGTTTCGTCACACCTCGGGCCTGACGTATGGCGGACGTGGCGACCACCCCATTGCCAAGTTGTACCCTGCCGGCACCAAGCCTCCTTATGACGGAGACACACAGGCATTCATCAACACCCTCACCAAACTGCCTTTGGCCCACCAGCCCGGCGAGGTCTTTGAGTACAGCTTCTCAACCGATGTGCTAGGCGCTGTTGTCGAAAAAGTCACGGGCCAGCGACTGGGCGCCTACCTGCGCGCCAAGGTGTGGGACCCTCTGGGCATGAAAGACACGGGCTTTGAACTGACTGACAGTTTCAGGCCACGGGTGGCACGTCCCTTTGCCGCCAACCCGCTCGACGGCAAACCGCAATCCATTCCCGTGGTGGACAAGCAAACCCTGTTTGACTGCGGCGGCGCCTGCGGCCTGGGCACCGTGGGCGACTACCTGCGTTTTGGACAAATGCTGATGAATGGCGGCACCCTTGACGGCAAACGCATCCTTAGCCCGCAGTGGGTCAAGCACATGACTGCCAACCACCTTGGCCCCGAGATCAACAACCGAGTGAGCATCGTCGAAGGCCACCGCGAAGGTTTTGGCTTTGGGCTGGGTGTGGCCGTGCGCACAAAGGCAGGACTGTCAGCCGTACCAGGCAACCCAGGCGAATACACCTGGAACGGCGCATTCGGCACCGCCTTCTTCAGCGACCCCCAAGAGCGTCTGGTGGTGGTGGTGGGCACCGCAGCACCTGGCGAGCTGCGCAAGTACTACCGCGAGCAAGTGCAAGACATGGTCTATGGCGCGATGACGCGTTAAGGCACCATCGCCCGCGAGAAAGCGCTCGCTTGCGTTGCTGCCGATGGCGCTTTGCCTGCACTGCCGCATGCCACCAGAACAGGACAGGCCAGCAGCGTCAAGCCCTGCTTACAGGTCCCAAGCCGTGCTGCGCCAGCACCACCACGTGTATGTGATCGGTTTTCTGGGCAAAAGCGCGCCCCTACCCCAACTGATCCAGTGACAGCGCCGACAGCGGCGTGATCACCTCGACCGCAGAAAACAGCCGCTCGCGGCTGAGGTGTGCATAGCGGCTGGTGGTGCGGATGTCGGCGTGGCCCAGCAGCTCCTGCACCTCGTACAGGCTGCGCCCGGCATTGACCAGAAAGCTGGCAAAGCTGTGGCGCAGATCGTGAACGCGCAGTTCCGGCAAACCCGCGAGCTTGCGGGCCGTGTCCCAGCTGTAATAGAACGACACAAAAGGCAAACCCGTCAACGGGTTCGGAAAAACGTGGTCCAGCCCTGTCAGATCGGGCCGCGATGCTGACCACGTCTGCAGCGCCTGCAGCAACTGCAAGGCCCCGCTGGACAAGGGAATGTGCCGCACTTTGCCTGACTTGGTTTTGGGAATGCGCCAGGACTTCTGCGCCCAATCCACGTCCTCCCAGCGGGCGTCCAGCACCTCGCGCTTGCGCGCCCCGGTGTAGAGCAAAAACATGACGATGTAGAACAGCATCTCGTTCTCGCTCTGGCGCACACACTGCATCAGGTGCGTGACTTGCTCTTCGGTCAAAAAACGCTCGATCTTGTTGTCGTTGCGCTGGCTGCGGATGTCCAGCACCGGATTGCTGCCAATGCCGGGCAGCTTCCAGCGCAACGCCAGCGTGTAGCCGTAGCGCAAAAGCACCAGCGCACGGTTGCAGGTGCCCGGCGCATAACCGCGCTCTTTCATCTGCTCGACAAAGCGCGCCAGATCGGGCGGCAGCACCGCCCCCATGGGCAGCCCGCCCAGCTGCGGCACGATGTGGTTGCGGATCATCGAATCGTCCGTCCCCCAGCTGCGTTTGTAGCTCTTCACATACGGCAGGTAATGCTCGCAAAAGAAGTCCGCCACACTCAGGCTGGGTGGCGCGTCCACGCTGGACACATGGATGGACGCCTGCGCCCCCCACGCACCTGGGGCGCTGGCCAGCATGGGCGCCTGCTGGGGTGCCAGCAACTGCACCCGGTTCTGCAGCCCCGCACAGCGCACCGCCTCTTGCGCCTGCGCCAACGACATGCTGCTGGCGTCGCCCAAGGTCAGCACTTTGAGCTTGCCCTCGACCCGCTGGCGCAGCCGGTAACTCTTGCGGCCACTGGCCAGCACATCCACATACAGACCCGGCGTGGCATTGTCGAAATACTCGGTGTGCGGGCGCCCACTGCTCACCGTCAAAGTGGCTACCAGCTGGTCAGACAAAGTCAGGCAGGGCATACATCACCCCACCAGCTTTTAAAATCCATATTGTTGTTTTTTATTGAAAATTGATTGTCGTTTAACGACAAATGCTTGTCGTTAGAGTGTCGTTGGGCCATTTACCCACCCTTCCTGTAACTGAAGGGCGACGATGCTAGTGGTGTTTGCGGCCTTGCGCAAATTGCACCAAAGCGGTGCCAAATAACAGCCTGTAGCCAAGGTCTTAGACAGACCGATAGTCCAACGACAACTGCTCAAGTCACATCCCGCACCCGCTGCTGTGCCAACACATCGGCCACCACATTGGCCGCCTCGACCATGGCACCTTGGGACAAGTGGGCGTAGCGCATGGTCACCTTGGGGTCCTGATGGCCCAGCAGGCGTTGCACCTCGTACAGGCTGCGCCCGGCATTGACCAGAAAGCTGGCGTAGCTGTGGCGCAGGTCGTGCAGGCGCAAGTCCTCCAGGCCCAACTTGCGCCGAATGCTGTCCCAGGCCGTAAAGATCGAGACCGGCGGCTTGCGCGTGCGGGGGTTGAAGAACAGGTACGGCACATCCGGCTCGCGGGGCAATGCACGGATCAAGTCCACTGCCGCATGCGACAGCGCAATCGGGCGCGGCCGCTTGGACTTGGAACGCTCTGGCGGCACCCACAGCACCGCGTTGTCCAGGTCCACCTCGCTCCAGCGCGCGTCCATCACCTCACGCTTGCGGGCACCCGTGTACAGCAGCAGCCGAATCACCTGGCCCACCATGGTGTTGGGGTTGACATCAAGCTCGGCAAACAAGGACTGCACCTCGTCGGGGCGCAAATAGCGCTCGCGCAGCTGCACCTCGAACAGCTCGACCCCCTTGCACGGGTTGGTCTGCGGCGGCAGCACCTCAAAGCGGATGGCGCAGTTAAACACATGGCTGAGCATGACCAAAACGCGATTGCAGGTGGCGGGTGAATAACCCATCTCGTGCAGGTTCTGATGAAAACGGCGCACATCCCCCGCCGAAATGCGGTTGAGCCGTGTGCGCCCAAACACTGGGCACACATGCTTGTCCAGCATGCCAATGTCCTGCCGCCAACTGCGCTTGCGAGACGAAACATACGGGACATACCGCTCCTTCAGAAACAGGTCGAGCGTGGGTGTTTCGTTAAAACGGTAGCGCTCGCGCTTGGGGTCTCCCCCCACACCCAGCAATTGCCGCATCTGCAGGGCCCGCGCCCGAGCTTCGGCCAGTGGCATCTCACCCATACGCCCAATACGACACAGCCTGACCACACTCTCGGCATCTCTGTAGCGAAAGTAATAAGTCCCGCCACCCGATGCCCGGTGCTCCAACACAAAACCGGTCTGCTCCGAATCAAAGTAAGTGGTCAAGCCTTTGGCCGGTACATGCGCATCAAGACCGGAAACAAACTCCAAAGTAATCATTTCTGTAGGCATAACAACGTCTCGTCCAAGTTACGGTAGGAAATTGATAGGTATTCCGCAGGCTTGCCGGGCCATCCGCCAGAGGGAGAAGAACGACACGCGTGAAAGTTTTGGTATGTATCTGATATGTAAATTCAAACACTTACAAAATTTTTTATAAATTTCAACGACTTATCTGGCACGCCTCAGTAGGCTCACTACAGGTCGCCCCACGACCACCACCACACCCAAGCCCGTATTCGCTTGAGCGCCTTGTAGCAGGACGCTCTGGCGAGTACGGGCTTTTTGCCTGGCTCGTACTCGGTTTCTTTGCAAAGAAATCTTTTTTAACCCCCGAAAGGAAAATGAAAAATGGCTTTTCTCCCTACCAATGCAACTTCGGTTCAAGCTTTTGCTGGCGCCCTGTACGGCCTGCAAGTTGGCACCGCCACCATGGCCCAAGTCAACAATGACATCACCTCTTTCGGTGGCCTGAACAACGCTCTGAACGCTTACTACAGCGCTTCCTTCGGCAGCACTGCAACTGCTACCGTTGCCGCCAACCTGGTCGCCAACATCGGTATCTCCGCTGCCAACTCTGCTGCCGCTACCTCCTACGTGACTGGCGTTCTGAACGCTACAGCCGCTTCCGCTCGTGGCGCTGCTGTGATGAACATCCTGAACCAACTGGCCAGCCTGTCTTCTGACGCTACCTTCGGTGCTGACGCTACTGCTTGGAACACCAAGGTAGCTGCCGCTGTGGCTTACACTGGTGCTGCCGATGCTGCTTCTGGCACAGTTGTCAACCAGACATTCACGCTGACTTCCGGCGTGGACAACGTTGTTGGTGGCGCTGGTAACGACACCATCATTGCTGACAACACTGGCACAGCTAAGCAGCTGACTGTTGCAGACGCCATCAATGGCGGTGCAGGCACAGATACTCTGAAAATCTACTTGGCCGCTGGTGATACCTCCACCGGTCAGCCGTCCACACTGACCAGCATTGAAAATGTGCTGATCAACAATGGTGCAATTACTGCTTACACCGCTAATGCAGCTACTACGAGCCTGACGATCGAAGATCCTGTTGCACTGACTAACGCCACTTACACCCTGTCTGGCCAATCGGTTAGCCTGAAGAGTGCTCTGACAGCTAGTGCTGCTGCCACCATGACAACGACACTGGCGAATGCTGCTACAGCAACTTCTGCAAACGTGACTTTGAACGGCTACACCTACTCCGGTACCGATTCGCACACATTGGCCATTACTGGCGCAGCTCTGACAACAGTTAACCTCACCTCTTCTGGTGCGGCCAACAAAGTTGCCAGCTTGACCAACGCCAGTGCTGCCATCACGACTTTGAACGTGAACGGTGACAAGGCTCTGACGCTTGCTGACACACTGACAGGCCTGAAGACCTACAACGCTGCAGACCTGACTGCTGCTTTGACATTGAATGTTTCCGGTAAAACGCCTTCTTCTACTTTGGCTATTTCTGGTGGCTCTGGCAATGATAAAGTGACTTTCGGCGCTGGCGCTGCAGGCCCCAAGTCCACGATGGCAATCGCTGGTGGTGCTGGCACTGATACCTTGGTGATTACTGATGCGGATACTTCCAACTCCGCTGGCATCAACAAAGTGACTGGTTTCGAAGTGTTGGGTCTGGGTGCAACCACTACAGGTAGCTACGACATGTCTGTTGTGACTTCTCTTACTGCGGTTAACAGCCTGACTGCTCTGGCTCTTACTGGTGCTGTTGGCGGCGCTGCCGCTGCCGGTACTGCAGCTGCTACTGGTGTCACATTGACTGGCTTGAGCAACGCAAACACAGTGCAAGTGGATGCTGCAATTACTACAGTCGGTGGCGCAGGTGGTGCAGCCGTTGCAGCTAACACCACTGGTGGTGCTGGTGCCGCTGGAGCTAGCGCACTGGTGTTGACCCCCTCTGTGGACAATGGTAGCAATTCAATTAGCCTCACATTGAGCGGTGTTACTCTGAATTCATCGGGTGGCGCTGGCGGTGCATCTACTGGTACTGCTAACAACTCTAACGGTGGTGCAGCTGCAACAACCATCAATGCAAGCAGCTATGAGAACGTTACTATCGTTTCAAACAAGGATGCTACTGGCGCTGGTAGCAACACTCTGACCGCTGCTGGTGGCGCTGCAGGGACTACTGGTACTGGTACCGCTGGTACCGCTGGCGCAGACGCAGCTGGTCTGACCGTGGGCACCAACGCCACTGTGACCATTTCTGGCGCTGCAGCCTTTAACGCTGGTCTGATTGCTGGCACTAACCTGACGGTAAATGCAAGTGCTTTGACTGGTAACCTCACCATGTCCTCTGGTACGGGTAACGACGTGATCACCGGCGGTTCTGGCATTAACACGATCACTCTGACGGGTGGTGTTGATACTATCAACCTGTCTGCTTCCACTGCAAAGGCTGACGTTGTTACAACCACAAGTGGCACTGGCACGACAAGCACTAACTTCGTGAAGATTTCCGGCTTTACGAATGCTGTGACTACAGGTGACAAGCTGGATACAGCTATTGCTACTGTGGTTATCCAAGCCGATGTCACTACGGCTACAGCTACTGGTGTTGCCAACCTGAACGCACAAGTGTCTAACGGCATCATGACGTTCAGTGGTACTGCCGCTGCTACTGCGACTCTGGCTAACAAAGTTACTGCCGCGACAGCTGCCGCTTTTGCTGGTGCCGTCAACGAAGTTATCGCTTTCGAGCACAACGGCAACACATACGTGTTCGCCCAAGTTGGCACAGCTAACGCTTTTGACGCTGGCACTGACCAACTGGTTGAACTGACAGGCATGACCGGCATTACTGCACTGTCGACCACTGCATCTGGTGCAAATACTTTGTGGATCGCCTAATCTCCTTCAACGGAGACAAGCCCAATCCGCGAGGTAAGGGCTTAAGGTGAAAACCTTCAACCCCGCCCCTCACAAGGGGGCGGGGTCTTTTTCATCTCGGAACACAAGCATGAAAATCACGATCGACAACAAAGAATACGCCCTCGACAGTCTCTCCAACGAAGCCAAGGCACAACTGGCCAGCATCCAGTTTGTGGACAGTGAACTCGCCCGCCTGCAAGCCCAAGCCGCTGCACTGCAAACCGCCCGCATGGCTTATGCCAAGGCACTGCAAGAAGCGC
>Ga0228700_1000954_pt1 | contig 21452 bp, 16 predicted proteins | sample McNCre317_Aug_MG_FD_178019 | JGI IMG/M metagenome (GOLD analysis project Ga0228700, IMG submission 178019) | Freshwater microbial communities from McNutts Creek, Athens, Georgia, United States - 3-17_Aug_MG | ecosystem: Environmental > Aquatic > Freshwater > Creek | place: USA: Georgia...
GTTTTATCAAACTGCAAGTGCCAGCAGGTAAAGCCAATCCATCGCCACCGATTGGCCCAGCATTGGGTCAACGTGGTTTGAACATCATGGAATTCTGCAAGGCGTTCAACGCCCAGACCCAAGGCGTCGAGCCAGGTCTGCCATTGCCTGTGGTCATCACGGCGTTTGCAGACAAGTCCTTCACCTTCATCATCAAGACGCCTCCAGCGACCACCTTGATCAAGAAGGCCATCAAGCTCGACAAAGGCTCTTCGAAGCCTCACGTCGACAAGGTGGGCAAGATCACACGTGCTCAGTTGGAAGACATCGCCAAAGCCAAGATGGCTGACTTGAATGCTGCTGATTTGGACGCAGCCGTTCGCATCATCGCGGGTTCTGCTCGTTCGATGGGCGTGACTGTGGAGGGCGTGTAAATGTCTAAATTGACCAAAAAACAAAAAGCCCTCGTGGGCAAAGTGGACAGCAACAAGCTGTACCCCTTGGGCGATGCCATCACCTTGGTGAAAGAGTGCGCTACTGCCAAGTTCGATGAATCCATCGACGTGGCTGTGCAACTTGGTATTGACGCGAAGAAATCTGACCAAGTGGTGCGTGGCGCCGTTGTGCTGCCTAACGGTACTGGTAAAACTGCACGCGTGGCTGTGTTCGCACAAGGCGCTAAAGCAGAAGAGGCGAAAGCCGCGGGTGCTGACGTGGTGGGTATGGATGATTTGGCCGCTCAGGTCAAAGCCGGTGACATGCCTTTCGACGTGGTGATCGCTGCCCCTGACGCCATGCGCGTGGTGGGTACTTTGGGTCAAATCTTGGGCCCACGTGGTCTGATGCCTAACCCCAAAGTCGGTACGGTCACGCCTGACGTTGCAACCGCTGTGCGCAATGCCAAAGCTGGTCAAGTCCAGTTCCGCGTTGACAAAGCCGGTATCGTGCACGCCACCATCGGCCGTCGTTCATTCGACACCGACAAGCTCCAAGGCAACTTGGCTGCTTTGGTTGAAGCGCTCAACAAATCGAAGCCTGCTTCGAGCAAAGGTGTTTACCTGCGCAAAGTGGCTGTGTCGTCCACCATGGGCGTCGGCGTTCGCGTTGATACACAAACTCTGAACGCTTAATTTTCAAGCGTTCAAAAATCTGGGTGATGTGAAAACATCGCCCTGAGTGGTGGGCTGGTGCAAGACCTTGTGTGTTGCCCAGGCCATCCAAGACCGTTGGTGTGTGGCTTGACCATGCTTAATAAATCAACCAACGCAGATGGCGATCCCGCTAGACGGAATTTTTCCTGACAGTTAGGTCGCTGCAAAAGTGGCGTGTTGAAGAGCAAATGCTTGACAACACATTTAAAGGAGTAGACCTTGAGTCTGAATCGCAGTGAGAAAGAAGCGGTCATTTCCGAAGTGACCAACCTCGCCGCCCAAGCTCAAACGCTGGTGATTGCGGAATACCGCGGCATCACGGTCGCTGACATGACAAAACTGCGCAACACAGCGCGCAGCACCGGTGTGAGCCTGAGTGTGTTGAAAAACACACTCGCACGCCGTGCTGTGGCTGGTAGCCAGTTTGAAGTTGTCGCAGACCAGATGACCGGTCCGCTGATCTATGGCTTCTCTGTGGATGCTGTCGCTGCCGCCAAGGTGGTGGCTGACTTCGCGAAAACCAACGACAAGTTGGTCATTCGCGGTGGCGCATTTGCAGGCAAAGTCCTGGACGTGAACGGCGTGAAGCAATTGGCAAACATTCCTTCGAAAGAAGTGTTGTTGGCTCAGTTGTGTGGCTTGTTGATGTCGCCTATGTCTCGCACCGCCGTGGTGTTGGGCGCTTTGGCGGCCAAAAAAGGCGAAGGCGAAGCTGTTGCCGCATAAGGCCAGCTTTTCTGTATTAACCAATTGTTAGGAATTAAAAATGGCATTCGATAAAGACGCATTTTTGACCGCGCTGGACAGCATGACGGTCATGGAACTCAACGACCTGGTGAAAGCCATCGAAGAGAAATTTGGTGTGAGCGCTGCTGCAATGGCTGCTCCTGCTGCTGCTGGCGGCGGTGGCGCTGCTGCTGCTGAAGAGAAGACCGAATTCAACGTCGTTCTGACTGACGCTGGCGCCAACAAAGTGTCCGTGATTAAAGCAGTTCGCGAAATCACCGGTCTGGGCTTGAAAGAAGCCAAAGACATGGTTGACGGCGCTCCCAAGGCTGTGAAAGAAGGCGCTTCTAAGGCTGACGCTGAAGCCGCTAAGAAGAAGCTCGAAGAAGCTGGTGCTAAGGTCGAATTGAAGTAATTCAGTTCCCCTTCGAGGCTGGAGTGTCCGTCAAGGGCCTCCAGCCTTCTGTGCTTACAGAGCACACCCAAAAACCGGCTTGAGATTCTTCCTCCCAAGATGTTTTTGAGTGTCTTCTGACCCCAACTGCAGAAGATGCCTTGGTTCGGGTTGCGTGCAATGCGCAACCGTCCGCCAACGCTGGTAGAGGCCAGCCGCCAAGCCCGTGGCATGAGAAGTCGACGTCTCATGCTGCACACAGTTCTGAAAGATCAATCCCGGAGATCTCATGGCCTATTCATACACCGAACGCAAGCGCATCCGCAAGAGTTTCGGCAGCCGCGACAGCGTGCTGGAAGTTCCTTATTTGTTGCAAATGCAAAAAGACGCGTACACCGCGTTCTTGCAAGCAGACGTTCCTCCCAAACAGCGTACCCAAGAAGGTCTGCAAGCTGCGTTTGAAGCTGCATTCCCCATCGTCTCGCACAACGGTTTTGTTGAGATGAAGTACCTGGAGTACAACCTCGCCAAACCCGCCTTTGATGTGCGCGAGTGCCAGACCCGTGGTCTGACCTTCTCGTCGGCTGTGCGTGCACGCGTGCAACTGATCATTTACGACCGTGAGTCATCCACGCCTCAGTCCAAAGTGGTCAAGGAAGTCAAAGAGCAAGAGGTCTACATGGGCGAAGTGCCTTTGATGACCGACAAAGGCTCTTTCATCATCAACGGCACCGAGCGCGTGATCGTGTCTCAGTTGCACCGTTCGCCTGGTGTGTTCTTTGAACACGACAAGGGCAAAACACACAGCTCGGGCAAATTGTTGTTCAGCGCCCGCATCATTCCTTACCGCGGTTCATGGCTCGACTTCGAATTCGATCCCAAAGACCTGCTGTACTTCCGCGTCGACCGTCGTCGGAAGATGCCTGTCACCATTTTGTTGAAGGCCATTGGTCTGACACAAGAAACCATCCTCGCGAACTTCTTCGTCAACGACAACTTCCGCTTGATGGACAGCGGCGCCCAAATGGAATTTGTGGCCGAGCGTCTGCGTGGTGAAGTGGCCCGCTTTGACATCACCGACAAGTCGGGCAAGGTCATCGTCGCCAAAGACAAGCGCGTGACCGTGCGTCACACCCGCGAACTCGAGCAATCGAACACCACCCACATCAGCGTGCCTGAAGATTTCTTGATCGGTCGTGTGATCGCCAAGAACATCATCGACAGCGACACCGGTGAATTGATTGCCCGTGCCAACGACGAGTTGACCGAAGCCCTGCTCAAGAAATTGCGCGAAGCCGGTGTGCAAGATCTGCAATGCATCTACACCAACGAACTCGACCAAGGTGCGTACATTTCGCAAACTTTGCGCACGGACGAAACCGTGGACGAATTCGCCGCACGCGTTGCGATCTATCGCATGATGCGCCCTGGCGAGCCACCAACCGAAGACGCGGTGCAAGCCTTGTTCCAACGTTTGTTCTACAACCCCGATACGTACGATCTGTCGCGCGTGGGTCGCATGAAGTTCAACGCCAAAGTGGGCACTGCTGAATCCACAGGTCCTATGGTGTTGACCAACGACGACATCTTGTCTGTCGTCAAGATCTTGGTGGACTTGCGCAATGGTCGTGGCGAAGTTGATGACATCGACCACTTGGGTAACCGTCGCGTGCGTTGCGTGGGCGAATTGGCTGAGAACCAATACCGCACAGGTTTGGCACGTATCGAAAAAGCCGTGAAAGAGCGTTTGGGCCAAGCCGAGCAAGAGCCGCTCATGCCCCACGACTTGATCAACTCCAAGCCGATTTCTGCTGCGCTCAAAGAATTCTTCGGCGCATCTCAGTTGTCGCAGTTCATGGACCAAACCAACCCCTTGGCCGAGATCACGCACAAGCGTCGCGTCTCAGCCTTGGGCCCAGGCGGTTTGACTCGCGAACGCGCAGGCTTTGAAGTGCGTGACGTGCACGTGACCCACTACGGTCGTGTGTGCCCTATCGAAACGCCAGAAGGTCCAAACATTGGTTTGATCAACTCCTTGGCTTTGTACGCCCGTTTGAACGAGTACGGTTTCATTGAAACCCCCTACCGTCGCGTGGTCGATGGCAAAGTGACGATGGACATCGATTACTTGTCGGCCATCGAAGAAGGCAAATACGTCATCGCGCAGGCCAACGCCACGCTCGACAAAGACGGCAAGCTCACTGGCGACTTGGTGTCTGCCCGTGAAAAAGGTGAATCGATTCTGTGCAGCGCAGAGCGCATCCAGTACATGGACGTGTCTCCCGCTCAGATCGTGTCGGTGGCGGCCTCTTTGGTGCCATTCCTCGAGCACGATGACGCGAACCGCGCGTTGATGGGTGCCAACATGTCACGTCAAGCCGTGCCTGTGTTGCGTCCTGAAAAACCCATGGTCGGTACTGGCATCGAGCGCGTTGCTGCGATCGACTCGGGCACCGTGGTCACAGCAACCCGTGGCGGTGTGGTCGACTATGTCGATGCAACCCGCGTGGTGGTGCGTGTGAACGACGCCGAGGCAACTGCCGGCGAAGTGGGTGTGGACATCTACAACCTCATCAAGTACCAACGCTCCAACCAAAACACCAACATCCATCAGCGTCCTATCGTCAAGCGTGGCGACAAGATTGCCAAGGGTGACGTGATTGCAGACGGCGCATCGACAGACCTGGGCGAGATCGCCATCGGTCAAAACATGTTGATCGCCTTCATGCCTTGGAACGGTTACAACTTCGAAGACTCGATCTTGATCAGCGAGCGCGTGGTGGCCGAAGACCGCTACACCTCGATTCACATCGAAGAACTCGTGGTGATGGCCCGTGACACCAAGTTGGGTGCTGAAGAAATTACACGCGATATTCCGAACTTGGCTGAGCAACAACTCAACCGTTTGGATGACTCCGGCATCATCTACGTGGGTGCCGAAGTGCAACCCGGTGACACCCTGGTCGGCAAGGTCACGCCCAAAGGCGAGACCACACTGACGCCAGAAGAAAAACTGTTGCGCGCCATCTTCGGCGAAAAGGCCAGCGATGTGAAAGACACCTCGTTGCGCGTGAGCCAAGGTTCGCAAGGTACCGTCATCGACGTGCAAGTCTTCACCCGTGAAGGCATCCAACGCGACAAACGTGCGCAACAAATTATTGATGACGAACTCAAGCGTTTCCGTCTCGATTTGAACGACCAGCTCCGCATCGTGGAAGCTGACGCGTTTGACCGTATCGAAAAACTCTTGAACGGCAAGGTTGCCAACGGCGGCCCCAACAAGTTGGCCAAGGGCAGCAAGATCGACAAGGCCTATTTGGCTTCGGTCGAGAAGTTCCACTGGTTCGACATCCGTCCTGCCGACGAAGACGTCGCAGGTCAGTTGGAGAGCATCAAGAACGCCATGGAGCAAACCCGCCACAGCTTTGACTTGGCCTTCGAAGAGAAGCGCAAGAAATTGACCCAAGGCGATGAGTTGCCAGCAGGCGTGTTGAAAATGGTCAAGGTCTACTTGGCCGTCAAGCGCCGCTTGCAGCCTGGTGACAAGATGGCCGGTCGTCACGGTAACAAAGGTGTGGTGTCCAAGATCGTTCCGGTCGAAGACATGCCTTACATGGCCGACGGCACTCCTTGCGACATCGTGTTGAACCCCTTGGGTGTTCCTTCACGGATGAACGTGGGTCAGGTGTTGGAAGTTCACTTGGGCTGGGCCGGTAAAGGCATTGGCCAACGTATTGGCAACATGCTCCAAGCCGAAGCCAAAGCCGCTGAAGTGCGCAGCTTCATGGAAGAGTTGTACAACGGTTCAGGTCGCAAAGAAGACCTGAGCAAGCTGAGCGACGCGCAAATCGTCGAGATGGCTGGCAACTTGACCAACGGTGTGCCTTTTGCAACCCCCGTGTTTGACGGTGCTGCAGAAGAAGACATCCGCGCCATGTTGAAGTTGGCTTACCCCGACGACATCGCCAAGGCCAAAGGCCTGACTGCTACACGCACACAAGCGAACTTGTTTGACGGTCGTACTGGCGAGGCTTTCGAGCGTCCCACCACGATTGGCTACATGCACTTCTTGAAGTTGCACCACTTGGTCGACGACAAAATGCACGCCCGTTCTACCGGTCCTTACAGCTTGGTCACGCAGCAACCGCTGGGTGGTAAAGCGCAGTTCGGTGGTCAGCGTTTTGGTGAGATGGAGGTGTGGGCTTTGGAAGCATATGGCGCCTCTTACACCTTGCAAGAAATGCTCACCGTCAAGTCCGACGACGTGCAAGGCCGTACCAAGGTGTACGAAAGCATTGTCAAAGGCGAACACGCCATCGAAGCGGGCATGCCCGAGTCGTTCAACGTGTTGGTCAAAGAAATTCGTTCGCTCGGTATCGACATCGAACTCGAACGCTCATAAATCAAGGCTCGAAAGGATTTAAAACATGAAATCGTTACTCGACCTGTTCAAACAGTTCACGCCCGATGAGCATTTCGATGCCATCAAAATCGGCATGGCTTCGCCCGAGAAGATCCGTTCGTGGTCTTTCGGTGAAGTCAAAAAGCCTGAGACCATCAACTACCGTACCTTCAAGCCTGAGCGCGATGGTCTGTTCTGTGCCAAGATTTTTGGCCCGATCAAAGACTACGAATGCTTGTGCGGCAAATACAAACGCCTCAAGCACCGTGGCGTGATTTGCGAGAAGTGCGGCGTTGAAGTCACACAAACCAAAGTGCGTCGCGAGCGCATGGGTCACATCGACCTGGCCGCGCCTTGCGCCCACATCTGGTTCTTGAAGTCGTTGCCATCACGTTTGGGCCTGGTGCTCGACATGACGCTGCGCGACATCGAACGCGTGTTGTACTTTGAAGCCTATGTGGTGACCGACCCCGGCATGACCCCGCTCAAGAAGTTCGCCATCATGTCGGAAGACGACTATGACGCGAAAGTCACCGAGTACGGCGATGAGTTCACCGCCAAGATGGGCGCTGAAGGCATCAAAGACTTGCTCGAAGCCATCGACCTCGACATCGAGATCGAAAAGCTGCGCAACGACCTGACTGGCTCTGAACTCAAGATCAAGAAAAACGCCAAGCGTTTGAAGTTGCTCGAAGCGTTCAAGAAGTCTGGCATCAAGCCCGAGTGGATGGTGTTGTCTGTCTTGCCCGTGTTGCCACCTGATCTGCGTCCTTTGGTGCCGCTGGACGGCGGTCGTTTCGCGACTTCCGATTTGAACGACTTGTATCGTCGCGTGATCAACCGCAACAGCCGTCTGCGTCGTTTGCTCGAACTCAAAGCGCCTGAAATCATCGCGCGCAACGAGAAGCGCATGTTGCAAGAGTCGGTCGACTCCTTGCTGGACAACGGTCGTCGCGGCAAGGCCATGACAGGCGCCAACAAGCGTGCCTTGAAGTCTTTGGCCGACATGATCAAAGGCAAGAGCGGTCGTTTCCGTCAAAACTTGCTGGGTAAGCGCGTCGACTACTCGGGTCGTTCCGTGATTACCGTGGGCCCAACTTTGAAACTGCACCAGTGCGGTTTGCCCAAGTTGATGGCGCTCGAGTTGTTCAAGCCTTTCATCTTCTCGCGCCTCGAAGCCATGGGCATCGCGACCACCATCAAGGCGGCGAAGAAAGAAGTCGAATCCGGCTCCGCCGTGGTGTGGGACATCTTGGAAGAGGTGATCAAAGAGCACCCCGTCATGCTGAACCGTGCGCCTACGCTGCACCGTTTGGGCATTCAAGCGTTTGAGCCTATCTTGATCGAAGGCAAAGCCATTCAGTTGCACCCACTCGTCTGTTCAGCGTTCAACGCCGACTTCGACGGTGACCAAATGGCCGTTCACGTGCCTTTGTCTGTGGAAGCACAGATGGAAGCCCGTACCTTGATGCTGGCCTCGAACAACATCTTGTTCCCTGCCAACGGCGAACCCTCTATTGTTCCTTCACAAGACGTGGTGTTGGGTCTGTACTACGCCACCCGCGATCGCATCAACGGCAAAGGCGAAGGCCTGATCTTCTCCAACATCGGTGAAGTTCAACGTGCGTTGGACGCGGGCGTGGTTGAGTTGACGGCCAAAGTCAGCGTGCGTTTGACCGAGTGGACCAAGAACAAAGAAACCGGTGAATTCACACCGTCGACCAGCCTGGTCGACACGACCGTGGGCCGTGCGTTGTTGTCGGAAATCTTGCCCAAGGGCTTGCCTTTCTCCAACCTCAACAAAGCGTTGAAGAAGAAAGAAATTTCCAAGCTAATCAACACAGCCTTCCGCAAGTGCGGTTTGAAAGACACCGTGGTGTTTGCCGACAAGCTGTTGCAAAACGGTTTCCGTTTGGCCACACGTGCCGGTATCTCGATTGCCATCGACGACATGTTGGTGCCACCCGAGAAGCAAGCCATCATCACGGCCTCTGAAAAAGAAGTCAAAGACATCGAACAGCAATATGTGTCGGGTCTGGTGACTTCTGGCGAGCGCTACAACAAGGTGGTGGACATCTGGGGCAAGGCGGGTGACGCAGTGTCCAAAGTGATGATGGACCAACTCCGCAAAGAGAAGACCATCGACCGCCACGGCAAAGAAGTCGAGCAAGAGTCGTTCAACTCCATCTACATGATGGCCGATTCAGGCGCGCGCGGTTCTGCCGCTCAGATTCGCCAGTTGGCCGGTATGCGTGGTCTGATGGCCAAGCCTGACGGTTCGATCATTGAGACCCCCATCACGGCGAACTTCCGTGAAGGTCTGAACGTGTTGCAGTACTTTATTTCCACCCACGGTGCACGTAAAGGTCTGGCCGACACGGCGTTGAAGACAGCGAACTCGGGTTACCTGACCCGTCGTTTGGTCGACGTGACGCAAGACTTGGTTGTCACTGAGCACGATTGCGAAACCCTCAATGGCACGCTGATGCGCGCGATTGTGGAAGGCGGCGAAGTGATCGAATCCTTGCGCGAGCGTATTTTGGGCCGCACGGCGTTGGAAGACGTGTTGCACCCTGAAACCCGTGCCGTGCTGGCCAAAGCCGGCGTCATGTTGGACGAAGACGTGATTGACGAACTCGAAGCCGCTGGCGTCGACGAAGTCAAAGTGCGTACCGCGCTGAATTGCGAAACACGCTTTGGTTTGTGCGCCATGTGCTATGGCCGTGACTTGGGTCGCGGTGGCTTGGTCAACAACGGTGAAGCGGTCGGCGTGATCGCTGCGCAGTCGATTGGCGAACCCGGTACCCAGCTGACCATGCGTACCTTCCACATCGGTGGTGCGGCGTCGCGTGCGGCGGTGGCCTCCAGCGTGGAAGCCAAGTCCAACGGCGTGATTGGCTTCAATGCCACCATGCGTTATGTGACCAACAGCAAGGGCGAGTTGGTGGTGATTTCTCGCTCTGGCGAAATCATCATCCACGACGAACATGGCCGTGAGCGTGAGCGTCACAAAGTGCCTTACGGTGCGATTCTGTCCGTCAAACCCGACCAGACTTTGAAGGCTGGCGTGATCTTGGCGAACTGGGATCCATTGACCCGTCCGATCATCACCGAATTCGCCGGTAAGGTGCAATTCGAGAACGTCGAAGAAGGTCTGACCGTTGCCAAACAAGTGGACGAAGTCACGGGCTTGTCGACCTTGGTGGTGATTGACCCCAAGCGTCGTGGTTCAACCAAAGTGGTGCGTCCACAGGTCAAACTGATCGACGCCGCAGGCAAAGAAGTCAAGATTCCTGGCACCGATCACTCGGTGACCATTGGCTTCCAAATCGGCGCTTTGATTCAAGTGCGCGACGGTCAAGATGTGGGCCCAGGCGAAGTCTTGGCACGTATCCCTGTGGAAGGTCAAAAGACCCGCGACATTACCGGCGGTTTGCCACGTGTGGCCGAACTGTTCGAAGCACGCTCGCCCAAAGACAAGGGCATGTTGGCCGAGATGACCGGTACCGTGTCGTTTGGTAAAGAAACCAAAGGCAAGGTGCGTTTGCAGATCACCGACCCAGAAGGCAAAGTGTGGGACGAACTCATTCCCAAAGAGAAGAACATCTTGGTCCACGAAGGCCAAGTGGTCAACAAGGGCGAGAGCGTGGTGGACGGCCCAGCCGATCCACAAGACATCTTGCGTTTGCTCGGCATGGAAGAGTTGGCCCGCTACATCGTTGACGAAGTGCAAGACGTTTACCGCTTGCAAGGCGTGAAGATCAACGACAAGCACATTGAAGTGATCGTGCGTCAGATGTTGCGTCGTGTGGTGGTCGAGAGCGTGGGCGATTCGTCGTACATCGCTGGCGAACAAGTCGAGCGTTCTGAAATGCTCAACACCAACGAAGCACTGCTGGCCGATGGCAAAGTGCCTGCGACCTTCAGCAACTTGTTGTTGGGTATCACCAAGGCGTCCTTGTCGACCGACTCGTTCATCTCTGCGGCTTCTTTCCAAGAAACCACACGTGTGTTGACCGAAGCGGCCATCATGGGCAAGCGCGACGAATTGCGCGGCTTGAAAGAAAACGTCATCGTGGGTCGCCTGATTCCAGCAGGTACCGGCATGGCGTATCACAAAGCACGCAAGGTCAAAGATGCGATGGACGATGCCGAGCGTCGCGCCATTGCAGAAGCCGAAGCGGCTGAGTTGGCAGGGGAGTCTTCCAGCGAAGACGCCCATGTGGACGAAGGCGCGAGCGAAGCGTAAAGCGCTCTGACAACAAAGGCCCGCAAGGGCCTTTGTTGTTTAATGGGTGTGTTTTCTTAATGCAAGACGCGAGGTGATGGCATGTTGGATGCTTGGTGGTTTTGGGCCATCGTGGCCGTGTCGGTCTTTTGGTCGGTGGGTGCGTACCAGCGTTTGGTGGGCTTGCGCACGCAAGTCAACAAACAATTTGCCGTGCTCGAAGGCTTGATGCTGCGCTACCAGGCGCTAGTGCAAGACGCCACCACGGCGGCCGTCACAGCCCCCTCGGGTTGGCACACGGCTGTAGCGCCCGAGCTGGGTGCCAGCCATTGGACGCGCTTGCAAGTGGCGGCCAATTTGTCGGCCATGGCCTTGGCCCACATGCAAGAGCATCCCTTGGAGCCTTCGTCGGCCATTGCTTTGGTGGCCACCAGCCGTGATTTGCAAGATGCATGGGAGGCGCTGACGCATCCCGATGTGTATTACGTCTCTGTTCCGCCTGAGCTGACCCAGCGCTGGGCTGAGTTGGGCATTTCGATTCAACCCGATATCGAGCGTTTCAACCAAGCGGTTGAAAACTACAACGAAGCGATCGCCATGTTTCCTGCGGTCTTGCTGGCACGTTTGTTCCACTTCAAAGCCGGTCGCATCCTGGCATGAGCGAGGTGCCTTCCAAGCCATCGCTGCCGTCGTCGGTGGCCTTGTGGCAGCAACTGCAAGCCGTGGCCCAAGCCTTGGTGCAGGTGCGTCGTGGGGTGTCGGGCACAGCCGCTTTAGAGGCGGTGCCCAGCAACTTGCGTCCCGGTGTGCAAGCGTTGTTTTTTCAGGTGTTGCGCCAGCTCGGGCGTGCACAAGCCTTGCGTGCGCAACTGGCGCAGCGCGCACCAGCGCCGCTGGCCGATGCCTTGTTGTGTTCTGCACTGGCCCTGGCCTGGGACACCGAACACGCACCGTATGAGCCGCACACCTTGGTCAACCAAGCCGTGGAAGCAGCCAAGAAAACACGCAGCTTGCAAGGTCAGGCGAATTTTTTAAACGCATGTTTGCGGCGCTTTTTGCGTGAGCGCGATGCCTTGGTGCATGCCACCGATACAGACGTGCAAGCGCAGTGGAACCATCCGCTGTGGTGGGTTCAACGCGTTCAACAAGATCACCCCGACCATTGGCAAGACATCTTGCGCGCGAACAACCAGCCCGCGCCCATGACCTTGCGTGTCAACACGCGTCAGATTTCGCGCGACGCGTTGCTGGCGCGTTGGGCTGACCATGGCCTGCAAGCCCAGCCTGTGGGCGAGCACGGCTTGGTGTTGGCGCAAGCCCGTGCGGTGCGCGATATTCCTGGCTTTGAAGAGGGCTTGTGTTCGGTGCAAGATGCGGCCGCGCAATGTGCAGCGCCTTTGTTGTTGCAAGGCCTGTCGTCTACCGCTGGCCTGCGGGTGCTCGATGCCTGCGCCGCCCCTGGTGGCAAAACCGCTCATTTGCTGGAGCTACTTGACGAGACTGCGCATGTCACCGCGCTCGACATTGATCCGCTGCGTTGCCAGCGCATCACGCAGAACTTGGCGCGTGAAGGTTTGCAGGCCCACATCGTGGTGGCTGATGCGGCTTTGCCCAAAACCTGGTGGGACGGTCAGCTGTTTGATGCCATTTTGTTGGACGCGCCGTGCACGGCCTCGGGCATCGTGCGGCGCCATCCCGACGTGCGCTGGCTGCGACGCGAGAGTGATGTGGCGCAATTGGCCGCGATTCAAAAAAACCTGCTCAAAACCCTCTGGCCTTTGCTGCGACCAGGGGGGCGACTGCTGTACTGCACCTGCTCGGTATTTCAGCAAGAAGGCGATCAGCAAGTCAAAACGTTTGTTGAACACAACACTGACGCCCTTTGGAGGGGGTCTCTGGGGCATTTAAGACCCCAAAATGCCAATACCCCGGCCACACTCACCGACAATCTGGTGGGTGACCACGATGGCTTTTATTACGCTTTGCTCGAAAAAAACGCAGCGTCTTGAGCAGCTCTTCCAGCAGGGGCTCAAGCGTTCGCTTCTGCGCGTGATGTTCATCTTCGCTGTGCTTGTCAGCAGCATGAGCTGGGCCGACACCTCGGTGGAAATGCAAGCCCTGAGGGTGGAGCGCAATGAGCAAGATGTGTATGTCTCCGTCAATTGGCATTTTGAGATCCCCAGTGCCTTGGAAGACGCCTTGCTCAAAGGCATACCGCTCTACTTTGTGACCGAGGTCGACATATCCCGCGAGCGTTGGTATTTTTATGACAAACGTGTCGCCCATGCCGAACGCCATGTGCGGGTGTCTTACCTGCCCTTGACGCGGCGTTGGCGTATCAATGTTTCGCCACAACCCTTCAGCGCCGGCGGCTTGGGCATGAGTTTGGCGCAAACCTATGACACCTTGGAAGAGGCCATGACCGCCGTGCGACGTCTGGTGCAATGGCGCGTGGGCAAAGCAGCGGATGTGGAGTCAGATGCCAAGCAAACCTTGGTCCTTAACTTTCGCTTAGACCTGACGCAATTGCCCAAGCCTTTGCAGATGGGAGCGGCAGGGCAGAGTGACTGGAACATCAGCCTGAGCAAAACACAGCGTTTGGTGCTGGAGCCCTTGCGATGAAGCCAGCCTTGGGCGGTCGTGTCAACGTCACGGGTTTTCAGTTCCGTTGGTTGATGGTGGTCAGCGCCGCCGTGGTGTTGGGCTTGGGTTTGGTCTTGTTGTTTTTGCTGACCCAAGCCACCGACAACCGCGAACTCTACGAACGCAATTACAACCAGTTGTTTGGTCTCAATGTGGTGGTGGCCGCCTTGTTGATGGGCGTCATCGTGTGGTTGGCTGTGCGTTTGTTATTGCGTTTGCGGCAAGGCAAATTTGGCAGTCGCTTGTTGCTCAAAATTGCCGCCACGTTTGCTTTGGTGGGCTTCTTGCCAGGCCTGTTGATTTACAGCGTGTCCTACCAATTTGTTTCCCGTTCTATCGAGAGCTGGTTCGACGTCAAAGTTGAAGGCGCTTTAGACGCGGGTCTGAGTTTGGGCCGTTCCACGCTCGACACCTTGGCCAGTGATTTGGGTCAAAAAACGCGCAACGCCAGTTTGCAAATTAACGATTTACCAGATGCTTCAGTGGGGGTGGCCTTAGAGCGCATGCGTGAGCAGCTCGGTGCAGACGATGTGATTTTGTGGAATCAAGCGGGGCAGGCGGTCGCCAGCGCGGGCGAATCGCGTTTCAAAATTACCCCCGATCGTCCCTCGGCCTCTCAGCTTCGACAGGTGAGAACACAAAGTGTGGTCACTGCCATTGAGGGGCTGGACGAAGCCAACACACAAGGCACCGCGCAAGCGCGCATTCGTGCGTTGGTGTTGGTGGCACCTTCGGGCTTGGGGCTCTTGATGGAAGCTCGCGTGCTGCAAGTCACCAAAGCCATTCCCCCCACGCTGGTGGCCAACGCCTTGGCGGTCGAAACCGCCTACCGTGAATACCAAGAGCGCGCTTTGGGCCGCGATGGTTTGCGCAGCATGTACATCGGCACCTTGACGCTGAGTTTGTTCTTGGCCGTGTTTGGCGCCGTGTTGTTGGCGATCTTGCTGGGCAATCAATTGGCGCGCCCATTGCTCATGTTGGCCGAAGGTGTGCGCGATGTTGCAGCGGGTGACTTGAGCCCCAAGCCCGCTTTGCAGGGACGTGATGAACTTGGAGGCTTGACCCGCTCATTTGCCGATATGACCCAGCAACTGGCCGATGCCCGTGCGGCGGTAGACCGAAGCATGGCGCAGGTCCACACCTCGCGGGCGAACTTGCAAACTATTTTGGACAACCTCACCGCTGGTGTGATCGTGCTCGACGAGTACGGCGTCATTCAGTCGTCCAACCCCGGTGCGACGCGCATTCTGCGTGTGCCATTGGCCGCATGGGAAGGGCGCGCTCTGGCTGATATTGAAGGCCTGGCCGAATTTGCGCAGCATGTGCAGCGTGAGTTTGAAGGCTTTTGGGGTGAACGCAGTCAACATGGCTTGGACCATTGGCAGCAGTCGTTTGAGTTGCACACCACAGCCATCAGTCCCGCCGTACAAATGACCGACGACACCCGCCAACACACCACCTTGCTGGCGCGTGGTGCCGTTCTGCCGAACAATGCGCGTCTGTTGGTGTTTGACGATATCTCTGAAATTGTGTCGGCCCAACGCGCCCAGGCCTGGGGTGAGGTGGCGCGTCGCTTGGCGCATGAAATCAAGAACCCACTCACGCCGATTCAGCTGTCTGCCGAGCGCCTGGCCATGAAGCTCGAAGGCAAAGTGGCTGAACCTGAACAAGTGATTTTGAACAAGTCGGTCAAAACCATCGTGGAACAAGTCGATGCCATGAAGCGCTTGGTGAACGAGTTTCGCGATTACGCCCGTTTGCCCGTGGCCGAGCTCAAGACCTTGGACCTCAACGCCTTGGTGCAAGATGTGATGCAGCTCTACGGCAATGAAAATGCAGCCGTGCCTGTGCGTGCCGAACTCGATGCCAGCTGTCCAGCGATTCAAGGTGATGCGCAGCAGCTTCGCCAAGTGGTGCATAACTTGTTACAAAACGCGCAAGATGCCACCGAAGGGCGCAGCGACCCGGTGGTGTCTATCGCCACCCAGTGGGTGCCAGCCTCAGGCCGTGTGCGACTGGTGGTGCGAGACAATGGCCCCGGATTTCCAGCCAAAATTCTCAAACGTGCGTTCGAACCCTATGTCACGACCAAGAGTCGTGGGACGGGCTTGGGGCTTGCGGTGGTGAAGAAAATTGCCGAAGAACACAGCGCGCGCGTGGATTTGAAAAATCGTGAATTAGAAGGTGTGGTGATTGGGGCACAAGTGTCGTTATCATTCCAAGTTGCAGATTCGCAACAGAACCAACTTTTATAGATTCAGCGAGACACTTCATTCATGGCAAACATATTGGTAGTTGATGACGAGCTGGGCATTCGTGACCTCTTGTTTGAAATTCTCAACGACGAAGGTCACGCCGTCGAGGTGGCCGAAAACGCGGCAGCCGCACGTGCTGCGCGTTTGGCCGCGCGACCTGATTTGGTGTTGCTGGATATCTGGATGCCCGACACCGATGGTGTGACCTTGCTCAAGGAGTGGGCAGGTGCTGGTTTATTGAACATGCCCGTCATCATGATGAGTGGACACGCCACGATCGATACGGCGGTTGAGGCCACACGCATCGGCGCGCAAGCCTTTTTAGAAAAACCCATCACGCTGCAAAAATTGCTCAAAGCGGTGGAACAGGGATTGGCACGCAAACCGGCGGCTAGCGCTGCGCTCAAGGGTGTTGCGGCATCGGGTCGCATCCACGATGCGGTGACGGCACCGGCAAGCCCACAAGCGGTGGTGCTGCCGCCCACACATCAAAGCTTTGATTTAGAGCTGCCCTTGCGCGATGCGCGGGACCAGTTTGAACGAGCCTACTTTGAATACCACTTGGCACAAGAGAACGGGTCCATGACCCGTGTCGCCGAAAAAACAGGATTAGAGCGCACCCACCTGTACCGCAAGCTCAAACAGCTGGGCGTAGATTTATCCAAAACCAAACGCGCCGCATAAGTGCCAACCGGTTTGAATTACATATCGTCTTGTGAGGCGCGTTGGCGTGCTAGTGCAATGATGGGTGTGTGACGGGCCAGCCAACGCAAGATGAGCGCCCCCACCAATGCGCCATTGATGTCTCCCATCAGCATATAGGGCAGCTGGTTCGCGTTGACTAACAAGGAAGGCTCCAGCACGGACCAGACAGCGTGGTGTGCCAGTGAGTTGAGCAAGGCGTTCAGTACCGCCAGTTGCAACAAGTCGCTCAAGCGGGTCAATGCCAGTTTGCGTTTTTGCAGGATCTGCATCAGCGTGACAGCCAGGGCTGCACTGCCTGCAGAAACAAAAATATTGGCAATGCTCAACACCCAAGCCTCTTGCCATATGACGGTGAATAGCAATAAAACACCGCCGATGGCCGTTCCCAGTGTGCCCCACACCATGCCTAATACCAACACATTGGCCAAGCGTAAAAAGCTGGGTAAATACAAAAAGCTGATGTGATCTGAAAACTCTAAATACTTGAACAACCACGCATTGAGCATATGTGTGGCGCAATAAATAACGCCAGCGCAAACGGCTAAAGCCAAAACGGCTGGGTTGAACGAGGGCTCGGTGTGATCATGCATTGCAAGTGAATTTTTGCACGTTTCAAAATATACTGACCAAATGAACGAACCAGTACAAAAACGCAAGGCGCCTTCACGGACCAACGACCCTGCGCGAACCATGGCTGAAATTCTAGAAGTGGCGACGACTGAGTTTGCTGACAAGGGCCTGAGCGGTGCGCGCATTGATGAAATTGCGGCGGCAACACGCACCAGCAAGCGCATGATCTATTACTACTTCGGCAGCAAAGAAGGTTTGTATTTGGCCGTGTTGGAAGATGCCTACCGTCGCATCCGTGCCACCGAAGCCGAATTGCATTTGGCCGACCTATCACCCGAGGATGCACTCAAGACCTTGGTGGGGTTCACGTTTGACCATCACCACAGCAACCAAGACTTTGTGCGTTTGGTGATTTCTGAAAACATGCAGCGCGGTAGCTACCTGGCGCAAAGCACGCTCATCCAAGAGTTGAACGTCTCCGTGATTCAGGCCATTGAAGCCTTGTACAAACGTGGCGTGAAAGCGGGCGTGTTTCGCAAGGGGCTGGATCCGATCGACATCCATGCGTCTATTTCGGCGCTGACGTTTTTCAATGTCTCCAACCGTTACACCTTTGATTTGATTTTCAAGCGCAACAGCCAAACTACCAAAGCCCTCGCGGCCCGTAGGCAAAACGTGGTTGACATGATTCTCCGTTTTGTAAGCTATCAAAAATCGATATAACAGATAGTCAGATATATGTTATTTGTGTGCGGGTTTTCACTGATCTGTCACAAAGTAACTGTTTTGTACATTTTGTACAGCCCCCTCTTCTTCAAGGACCTCTCCATGCTCAATCGTTTTTTAGATCGCTACTGTCGATTCCTCGAGCTCGTGATCTCAGTCGCACTCGCCGTGATGGTGGTGCTGGTGTTTGGCAACGTGGTGATGCGTTACGCCTTTAACTCAGGCATCACCTTGTCAGAAGAGTTGTCGCGTTGGTTGTTTGTGTGGGTGACGTTCTTGGGCGCGATCGTTGCCATGAAGGACGGCGCGCATTTGGGGTCGGACACGGTTGTGTCGATGTTGTCCGTGCGTTGGCAAAAAGTTTTTCTGGTCATTGGCCACGGACTGATGCTGTTCATTTGCTGGCTGTTGTTCAAAGGGTCGTATGACCAAACCATCATCAACTGGGATTCGACCAGCGCGGTGATGGAAGCCTCCATGGGCATCTTCTACGCCTGCGGCATGGTGCTCGCGGTGTCGGGTGCTTTGATTTTGGTCGATCACTTGCTGCGTTTGATGCGCGGTGAGTTGGCCGACAGCGAGTTGATTGGCGTTCGTGAGTCTGAAGAAGAACCCATCGACGTGCCCGCACCTCTGAAATAAACCCCAAGGAATTCAATCATGACAATCGCTGTATTTTTGGGCTCCTTGCTCGCCGCCATGGCGCTGGGTGTGCCTATCGCTTTTTCTTTGTTGCTGTGTGGCTCCGCCTTGATGTGGCACATGGACATGTTCGATGCGCAAATCTTGGCGCAAAACGTGATCGAAGGCTCGAACAGCTTCCCGCTGTTGGCTGTGCCTTTCTTCATGTTGGCTGGTGAGGTGATGAACACGGGTGGTTTGTCACGCCGTATCGTCGACTTTGCGATGGCCTTGGTCGGCCACATCCGTGGTGGCTTGGGCTATGTGACCATCGTCGCGGCTTGCTTGCTGTCGGCCTTGTCCGGTTCGGCTGTGGCAGACGCTGCTGCGTTGACCGCACTGTTGTTGCCCATGATGGTCAAAGCAGGTCACGACAAAGCGCGCAGCGGCGGCTTGATTGCCGCTTGCGGTGTGATCGGCCCGATCATTCCACCTTCAATTGGTTTTGTGATCTTTGGCGTTGCTGCCAACGTGTCGATCAGCAAGTTGTTCTTGGCAGGTATTTTCCCTGGCATCGTGTTGGCCGCTGGTTTGTGGGCCACCTGGTGGTGGTGCACACGCAAAGAAGACTTGACCCCACCTGCACGCAAAACCAGCGCGGAAGTGTTTGCCGCCATGCGCGAAGCCGGTTGGGCATTGATGTTACCGCTGATCATCTTGGTCGGCTTGCGCATGGGCGTGTTCACACCCACAGAAGCGGCCGTGGTCGCGGCTGTCTACGCCTTGTTTGTGGCGGGTGTGATTTACCGCGAACTCACTTGGTCTCAGTTGTTTGATGTGTTCCGCATGGCTGCCAAAACCACATCGGTCATCATGTTCTTGGTGGCCGCTGCGATGGTGTCTGCTTGGTTGATCACGGTGGCCAACTTGCCTGCGCAAGTGGTGAGCTTGCTCGAGCCTTTGTTGGGCAACCCCACCTTGTTGATGGCGGCCATCATGGTGCTGTGCATGGTTGTGGGTACGGCGATGGACATGACGCCCACCATTTTGATCTTGACGCCTGTGTTGATGCCCATCGTCAAAGCCGCTGGCATTGACCCCGTGTATTTCGGCGTGTTGTTCATCATCAACAACTCAATCGGCTTGGTCACACCGCCTGTGGGCACCGTGCTCAACGTGGTGGCCGGTGTGGGTCGCATGCGCATGGACGATGTCACACGCGGTGTGATGCCCTTCATGGCGGTGCAGTTCATCGTCATGTTCTTGATGGTGCTGTTCCCATCCATCGTGATGGTGCCTGCACGCTGGTTGTATTGATTTTCTTTTTTCCACTGTCTGTCCGGGTACGCCAGACAGTGGACCCCTCATTTGGCGTACGACCGCAAAGTTCCTTCAGGAGACACTGACATGAAACGTGTATTTATCAAAACCGTGATCGCGACTGTGGCTATGGCCGCCATGGGCATCGCTTCAGCGCAAGTTAAAACCATCAAGTTCGCCAACCAAAACAGTGCGGGTCACCCCATCGTTCAAGGTATGGAGAAGTTCAAAGAGATCGTTGAGAAGAACTCTGGCGGCAAACTCAAAGTCAACATCTTCCCAGGTGGCACCTTGGGCAGCGACCAAGCCAACGTGTCGGCCATCCAAGGCGGTTCTTTGGAAATGGCCTCGATGAACTCGGGCATCTTCGCCAGCCAAGTCAAAGAATTTGGCGTGTTCGACTTTCCTTTCATGTTCGCCAGCACCAAAGAAGCAGACGCTGTGGTGGACGGCCCCTTCGGCAAAAAAATGCACGCCAAGTTGGAAGAAAAAGGCCTGATCGGTTTGGCTTACTACGAGCTGGGTTTCCGTCACCTCACCAACGGCAAGCGCGCTATCAACAAAGTGTCTGACATCGAAGGCCTGAAGTTGCGCGTCATTCCTAACCCCATCAACGTCGATTGGGTCAAAGCCTTGGGCGCCAACCCCACACCACTGCCTTTCCCTGAGCTCTACGCAGCCTTGGAGCAAGGTGCTGTGGACGGTCAAGAAAACCCCATCCCCACCATCAACAGTGCCAAGTTGTACGAAGTGCAAAAGCACCTCACTTTGACCGGCCACCAGTACAACCCACAGTCTGTGGTGATCAGCAAAAAGTTCTGGGACACCTTGAGCGCTGCTGAGAAAAAAGTGGTGGCTGATGCGGCGACTGAGTCGGCCAAGTTCCAACGCGAAACAGCGCGTAACTTGGAAGCCAGCTTGTTGGCCAACTTGAAAAAGAACGGCATGCAAGTGACCCAGTTGTCTGACTCTGAAATGGTCACCCTGCGCGACAAGATGCGCCCTGTGACTGCCAAGCACGGCGTGGCTGTGGGCCAAGACTTGGTCAAAGAGTTGCAAGCTGAAATTGAAAAAGCACGTTCAGCTGCACCTGCAAAGAAGGCCAAGTAATTGGCCCATGATGCTTCGCTGCGCTTGAGCGGCGAAGCATTTTTCAACAAATAAAAATTCTTAAGGGTTGTTATGAAAGTCTTGATGCTGCACGGCGTGAACCACAACATGTTTGGCAAACGCGATCCCAAGCAATACGGCACCATCACCCTTGATGAAATCAACGCCAGTTTGCACAAGTTGGGCAAAGAGCTCGGTGCCGAGGTCGAGTGCTATCAGACCAACCATGAAGGCGATATGTGCGAGCGCATTCATCAAGCCTACTTTGACAACGTCGATGCAGTGCTGATCAATGCGGGCGCTTGGACCCACTACAGCTACGCCATCCGCGATGCCTTGGCCGTGTTGACCTGCCCGATTGTGGAGCTGCACATGTCAAACATCCACGCCCGTGAAGCGTTCCGCCACACGTCTGTGTTCGCCGAAATCGTCAAAGGCCAAATCTGCGGCTTTGGTGAAGACAGCTATTTGCTGGCGCTGCGCGCTGGTGTCACCGCTGCTAAAAACGCGACTCAAAAATAAATACCATGATCAACGGCAACACAGAAATCATTGCCCACATTGGCTACCCGACGCACAGCTTCAAGTCGCCCATGATTTACAACCCCTACTTTGAGCAAGC
>Ga0228700_1000955_pt1 | contig 21418 bp, 30 predicted proteins | sample McNCre317_Aug_MG_FD_178019 | JGI IMG/M metagenome (GOLD analysis project Ga0228700, IMG submission 178019) | Freshwater microbial communities from McNutts Creek, Athens, Georgia, United States - 3-17_Aug_MG | ecosystem: Environmental > Aquatic > Freshwater > Creek | place: USA: Georgia...
AGAAGCGCAACGTGCATTTGGATGAGCGGGTGATTTTCACTGGGCTGTCCTGTATACACCGGACTTAGGTGAGTAGGTTTGAGCAGAAATGGCTAGGAATGTGTAGGTTTAGGCTCAACTGTTCGTACCCCTTTTATGGCCTCAGAGGTCACCCACTTTGGTCCAGCGATTGGCCCGTGTTCCGCTTTTGGAAACACCTCGGGGCTCACACATCGATCATTTTTACAGGAACCAGTAGATTCCAGGGTCGTTTGGTAGTCCGCATTTCCAAGTTTTACGCATATTACCGACTACGCCTCCGCTCCAAAAAATCCACCCACAACCCCTCGGAGATCTCCAGCCTACTAGTGGTCTTCCACACGGGGAGGCCCACTTCCGGGAAGAACGTGTCCCCTCCGAGTACCATTTCAGGGATGCGAGTCAGAATCAACGAGTCGGCCTGGTCTATGGTCTGACGATAGATCTGAGCCCCACCTATCACATAGGCTCTAACTCCACTGACAGATTCCAAGGCATCCCCAACAGACGAAAACGTCTGGACGGGGTCTAGTGGGTTTCGGGTGACTTTGGACCTAGTCACCACCAAGGATTTCCGCCCAGGGAGGGGTTTGCCTATGGATCGATAGGTAGCCCCGCCCATTATGCAAGGGTGCCCTAAAGTGGCCGATCGGAAAAACCTTAGATCCGCCGGGTAGCTCCAAGGAAGCTTCCCTCCCTTCCCTATGCATCCATTGGGATCTAAGGCAGCGATCAGTGATAGGTGGCGCATTTTTTGGGTCCGGTTTGGGTGGGTGGGTGGTTAAAGCTTTAGTGGTTAGTAGGTAGTAGGTATGGACAACAAGACAGCTCTCATAGTCAGAATCGCAAAACGTTCTTTAAAGGCCATGGAGTTCCCCACTCAGAAGGCTCTCGAAAAGTATCTTGAGAAGCATAAAGAGGCTGACAGATCCAAGCATCATGTCAACGCTCCGGCGTATAGCCCAAAACGGGAAAAACGGAACGATCCCAGTAAACTAACGGATGATGAGTTGCACGCAAGGTCCAAACAGCCAGCTCTTAAATCCGACAAGAAAAAGCTTCAAGAAGAGATTAAGCGTAGGCGTGACAGGGGCGAGTATAAACCCACCGATGCAGTTGAACACCACAGCATAGGGGTGTTCAAGAATAAGCCAGGGAATCGCTAATCGATCAGGGCGCCCTTATGGTAGAGCAGAAGGAATAGGGGCTGCCGAGGTCAAACCCCAGGTTTTAAGCTGGTGTTTACGATACCACTCTCGGTAGTCTGGGATCGCTCCACTAAACTGTAGCATAATCAAACTAAACAGTGGATCTCCCTTCATGGATCCCGCGAATTCCTTTCTGGAGATGCCACTAGCCAAAGCCTGAGCGGCCTTAGCTTCCACTGAAGCTTGTATCTCTAGTAGCTCACCCACCACTTGGTGCTCGATTTCCAGAACTCTGGAGAGCGGGCGGCCCGCTAGGGTCAATGAGGCTTTCACATCGTCCAAGGTTTCGAGCAAAACCGCTTCCACCACATCCCTGTCTCGGAGTTCGGTGCATGTTCTGTGAACAGATATGTACCAGCCGGTTTTGATTTTGAGCATCTCCTGGGAATCAAGTTGAACCACCCAACCCTCAACGTCCCGAATGGATTTTGCCAGTCCGAGTAGATCCGAGGCAGATAGCTCAAGAGGCTTTACCACCTGAACCCCGTAATGCTCCCCCGCCTTAGTCACCTCCTCCCGAGACCAATATCGACCGCTCACGTTGTCTCGGACATGCAAAAGCGTCAGTGACTCGACCCCATGGGGGATCACGATAGTGTGGTTCGGAGATCTGAACTCGAATATAGCGGTCTGCCCCGCTTTCGTCACGTCGGCACAGAACTCATAGAGACCTTGATCGTTCTGACACAAACGGGTAGCCACATCAGTGTGCTCAGTTGAGAATGACTTTTTGGTCTTGAAGCAGAAGGGCAGCCCGTTGGCGGCCTCTAGAGCCACCGTGTGGATCATGGACCCATCCAGTTTGTCGAGCACCGTCCCAGCAGCCCCTAGCCCCGGGCAGTCTTTGCGCTCCCCCAGGTTGAAGAACTTGTGGAGAGGTCTCCCAACGATCTTACCGTCAGGGCCGAAAACGATCCCCCGGCATTCTCTCGCCCACTCAGAATCGAAAGTAGACGGCTCGGAAATCATGTAGCACGCAACCGTGCAGCCATTTTCCGCCACCGCCCACCGGATCTCAGGCTTGTGGGACACTCGAGAAAAGAGATCTTCTTTGGTACGTATGGTTGGGAAAATCATACACGCTTCCAGCCGCTTTTGGGCTCTTTTAGGGGTCTCAGAGACCTCTTTTGGCAAAATTGAAAAAAGAGTTTCTCCGCCTCCGACTTCTGGGCCCCCAACACCACGCGAGTCACTTCTGACAGCAACCTGTAATCGAACCGAGCCGAAGTTTTCCCTGCTAGGTACCGACCCCGGCATATAGCCAGCTCGCACGCTCCATTTTGTAAGCCACTCAACTCTCTGAAAATTAGGGCAGACATTTCGTCCACAAACACAATGTAAGACTTTGAAATCATGTCACATTGTTGGCAGCTGTACAGAGTAACCAATCCGAGATCCCATAATCCTCGGATCAATGGGGCCATCTCGGTGTCGACTTCTACGGACAGGTTTAACGTGGTCTGCGCGTGTTTTGTCACGCCAACACTCTACAAACCAGCCCCCATCGCGTCAACCCAAATCCTAGGATCTTCATGCCCTAGCTGCATCCCTAACCCACCACAATAGGCCCAAACGTGATATATTTCATGCCGTATCAGTCTGTCTGGTTCCCCTTCAGGGAGAGCGGGCGGGCGGTAATACAGCATGGTCGGCACCCCTTCTTGAATGTGGTACGTTGCCCCATACCAGCAACCACTACTCAACACATCCCAACAGCTGTCGTGCCCTGTATTGGCTCTAAAGAAAATAGGGTCAACTTCCGCGATCCATAGTCGATCGCAAGATGTGGGATCAGGAAGCCCCGCCGCTACCCAAGCCGCCTGCGAAAGCAAGACGTCGGATACTTGGTGCACCTTTGCAGAATCCGGGAAATCAAAGAAATCGTTAGGGTTATCGTACTCGACACAGCCCATCAGCCCTAATGTAATGCAAAATCCCATCCTTGGTGTAAAGGATGGTTGGCGAGAAATGTGTGAGTCAATCACACAAGACGTATCAAATAAGGAATCAAGGACTACTATGACATTCTTCTCAATTTTGGTGCTACTGATGGTGCTGGGTACAATCGGAGTGGCGATCTATCATGGTATTCGGGAATTGGAGAATCTCCGATTCAAGGGCGAGAGTTTGAGCGCCCGAATGGAAGCAATTGACGTTACGCTTGCGGGTAAGTACCGGCAACTTCAGATAGTTCAAGAACAGGTAGATGCTCTTACTCTGAAAATCGAGAGCCTCAAGATCAACGAAGTGGCTTCGCAAGACCACCTGGATTCGGTGACCAAGGTCGTAACGGACATGCACCTATCGCTTCAAGAACAGGGATTGGTCAACACCTTGGAGGAGAGTCCAGAATCAGAATCCCCTGAAGAAGTCGAAACCCAAGCTTTGCTGGAAGACGATGAGCTGCTAGCTATGGGCAATCGTATCGCGGATGTAGAGGATCGAGTCTCGGCTCTAGAAGAGTCCACCGAGATCGAGGGCGAGATTGAAGGTGTCATGGCGAATAGACTTGAGGATCTCGAAAAAGCAGTTAGGAAGCTGCAAGCCAAGAAGTCAAAAAAGAAGACTAAATAGTCAAGTTAGTGGATCATCTGCAGTTTTAAGGAACCGAAAATGTCTGGAATAACCGTACTGTTTAGGCGAGGACTTGTGGAGCCCCAAGAGATTGAGGCGGCCTCCAGACATTTTCATGTGGAGTTTCAACGCACTCGGTGTGGGGCCGGGGATTTGGTGATCCCTAGATACTCGGCTCTACCTCATAACCAAGAGCTATGTCTTGATTTGGCGGAATTGGGCGCAAGCCCGATAAACTCTCACCGCCAACACGAGTATGCCGCCAAGCTGTCTAACTGGTACCAGGATCTAGAGGGGCTCACCCCCAAGACGTGGTTTTCATTGGAGTCTCTCCCCAGAGATGGTACTCGGTTTGTGGTCAAGGGAGAAACCAACTCCAAGAAACTACAATGGAATACCCTGATGTTCGCCCCAGACTATAGGGCGGCAGCGGAAGTGTACGGAAAGCTAACCCAAGACTCCGTAATTGGATACCAAGACATAGTTTTCCGCGAGTACGTGCCGTTAGTGAGACTCGAAGAAGGTCTCAATGGTATGCCAATTAGTAAAGAATTTCGATTCTTTATGCTAGATGGTCAAATATTGGCCGGAGGGTTTTATTGGTCCAGCCACATAGATGACCTAGATCGTGTGCCGATCATTTCTGAGGTCCCTGCCGCGTTCTTGGAGACGGTTGCCAATCGGATGCAAGGGCAGATACGGTTTGTAGTAGTGGACGTCGCTCAGACCGTGTCAGGCGACTGGATAGTGGTTGAAGTCAACGACGGCTGTCAGTCGGGGTTGTCCGAAGTGTCTCCGGATGAGCTTTACCAAAATCTGGCGAAAAAGCTCATAGCTAGGTAGAGATATGGGATATGACTACCGAACCGCCTCTTCCCAAGATATCGCTATCTTGGTGAGGAAGTATATGAAAATGCTGGAAGTGTCCGATCAACCCTTCCCGAAGATCTCTGTGCGAGATCATATCGGTCCGAAGTGGTTGGGTCGGTGCACCATGTTGGTTAAGCGCTCGGATCCCTCCCATCGCACCACAGAGATCGAAATTCAGAAGTCAGTAATGTCTGACCCAGCTACCCTAGAGAGAGTGGTGGCCCATGAGGTTTGCCACTTAGCTGAGTATGTGACGTTACCTTACGAGGAGGTAAAAGAAGGTGGGCTGGAACACGGTCACAGGTTCTTGGGTTTTGCGGCCAAGGTGAACCAGCATATGGGTGCGGATTATGTGACTGTGAAGTCGGACAAATCCTTCAAACAGTCCGAAACTACTTCACGATCGTATTATCTGCTCATCAGTCATGCTGACTACACAGCGCCAGCCCCCACCAAGATCATGTGGTGTTGGGCCGCCAAACTAGGCCCAAAGGGTCAGACGTATGTGTCGCGTCATCCTGAGGCCAAATTAGTCAAATCCACGGATTCTTTATGGACCCAAGGCGCCAAAATAGGCGATGGCTGGACTGTCCCTAAAGATGAGCCGAGAAAAGAGGCTCTAGAGGCTTTGTTCAGGGGCGGGCACACATCAGGCAGCTAGTCAGACAGTAGCCACATATCACCACTGCGGGTGTGACACATTCATAGGTTGTAGGATACCTTTCAATGCCCAATAGCTAGCCTTTGCACAAGGCTTACACGGACTTGGAAAGATCTTTCAACCATGTACATTGATGCCACGTGGTGAAAGGGGATCCGCCGAGCTACCGCGCGCCGGACACACCAGTCTGGATCTTTAGACATATGGACGGTAAGATCCTCGGGGATTTTGCAGGCTAACGCATGTCGAACCACCCATTTAGGGTCGTTCATTAATGCCAAGGGATCAGAGGGTTGATACCCCATTGATTGTAGAAGAGTGTCTTCCGCATCTAAGGTGTCTGACATAGACGTATATCGTGGACTTGAGGCTACAATGATAAAATCGGGTCGACCAAGGTTTAGTCCCGGTAGACCCGATTTTGTCTACAACTCAGGCTTCATCTTTCTTGGCGGCGTCTTCCGCGATCAGACTCGCGGCTACCAGTTGGTTGGCGCGCTCTCCATGGACTTCCGTGAGGGCGTCCAGGAAGTGGTAATCGGCTTTCTCATGAGTCACCAATCGGCGGAAGGCACTCAAGAAGAGTTCTGGATTGGTGACGTCGGTGAGAAACGCGTTGAGGTTGTCGTACTGCAAGCGGCCGCTCTCCGATAACGCGTAGAATGCGTAGATCACGGCGTCGATGGTGGAGGTCAGAACGTCCAAGATATCAATCTTCTTGAACTTTTCCCGGAGCTTTTCGTCCGCGGCGTACCTCTCAAGAATGTCGGATGCCTTGATCTTCTCCATCTTGCGGAGCGCCTCAGTGAAGGCGGCCGCGGCATCGACTCCGATTCGTGGTGAACAAACCACGAAAATCGTGTCCAGATCCAGAGACTCGTACAGCCCCATATGCCGGAGAGCTTCATCGGTCTCTGCCCAAGAGCGACGGCATGGGTGGATCTCATTAGTAGAGTGGGTGACGGCACCCTTGCCGGACGTGAGGCCCTCTTTCTGTGGTGGATCGAGCCACTGTGGGTTTTCGGACAGAAACTGGATCATATCCGAGTTGACCCCAGACTTGCGTGCCCATTCGACCCACTCTTGGGCCGTAGGGGCAAGCGTCGCGATCCAGAAGCGGCTCAGTACCGCGGGATCCATCTGGATCACCTTGTACTGGCTACTGGTATTCGCGGCCGCGTAAACCCTCGTTTCGGGGTGTAGCTTGTGGCGCCCGATCCGATGTTCGAGAATGATCTGCATGAGCCCGTTCATGATTTCGGGGACCGTCCGGTTGATCTCATCGAAGAAAATCGTGCACGGAGTGTGCATCGCTTCGCTAAACCACTCGGGGAGCGCGTACTGAGTGACGCTGTAGTCCTCCAGCTCCTTCAGGAATGGGAGACCTTGGATGTCGGTGCCGTCGACCATCAGGGACACGTTCATGTAGTGCAGCTTACGGGGTACGCCCCCGTTCATCTCACTCAACAGATCGTTGATCTGTCGAATGATTGCGGTTTTCCCTATTCCATGGTCTCCACATAGAAGTACCGAATGTTGTGGGGGAAGGAGGGGGACAACACGTACAATCTGAGACACTGACAGAGATGCCATTTGCAGTTTCACCTTTTCGAGAGATTGAGGTTTAGGCTTCCTGCCTTGATTCAGTAATCAACATCGTAGCGCGGTGGATGGGTGGGGTCAAATCAAAATCTTGGTGTCTTCCATCACAATCACCGGAGTGCTTGGATCTACTGGGAAATCGATATTTCCCCCCTCCACCAAAATCCACGCCATTGGGCTGTAGCATTGAATCGGTTCTGGAGCTTGACCATCCGTCAGAATCACAAGGGCGTCCAGGCCAAGTTTGCCCTTGATCTCATTGAACAACTTGATGGGCGCCGAAAAATCGGTGCCGCCCGAGCGCTCTCGAATCGGAGGGACCTTGTCTCCAAGCTCAAAGGCCTTGAGATCTTCCTCTCGAGCTTCGCAATCGAAGGGCAAATACAATGCCGCGTTATCACGAAGGAACCATTCGATTTCCGCGAAGAACTTCCCCAAGGACTCATCCGAAACCGACCCGGATTGATCCACCGCCAACAGCACCTTAGCGGCACGGCGCCGAAGGATGCCAGGAACCAAAGCACACCGGCGGTTCGAGCGAGAATGGCTGAATCTCTTTGTGGTCTTGACCGATTTTTCCAGGAAATTCCTGGTAGCCTGTTTCCAGTCGACCGTTGGGCGACCGATAGCTCTGATCGCCTCCATCATCCGCTGTGACAAACCACCCCATCCAGACGAGTGCTGGTCCGCCGATTGGGTAGCATCTTTCACGATGCGAGTCACTTTGGCTTTCAGCCTTTTCAGTAAATCTGGAGGTAGGTCTTTGAGTTCGTGCTCCCCCGCCCCCTCCATCATGAAAATCTCGACCTCTTCTGGCCACATGTCGGGGTTCTGATTCTGCTCCTTCTTCAGGAGACCATAGTACTCGAAGCTCGATAGGAGCTTCGGGAGGCTTTCCATCCATTTAGATACATGCTGTGCTCGGGCATCACCCTGATGTTCTGGCTTGATGTCTGCTGGCCGACCGGGGATCCAGCAGCCAGGAGGCAGCTCAACCCCTTGCACGGTTTGGGCCATTTCTAGGATCATGGAGTTGATCGCCAAATCCTGGGCGATGTTCCAATCCTTGGCCTGGATCTTCCATTGGAGCTTTGCCTCCTCAGAAGCATCCTCCCCGGGAAAGGGTAGCACATCAAGGTGCCGGAAAATCAGATGGCTGAACTCATGGATCAGACATCCCATGAGTTGCGATTCTGTGATGCTGTCTACGAAGGGCGCGCCGTACACGAGCCCGAGATCCATGGTGCGTGGGTCCATCGTGACCGCCATTGTAGGCATCCCGACCCGCTCTTTTTTCTGGAAATGTCTGGAAATGAATGCATAAAATGGTACCTGCAAGATCAGCCTGGTGGTACACAGTTCCATTTTCTCGCGAGCGCGGCGAGAAACCATAGGATCGATAGAGACGGTCTTGGAGGAAGATGCAGTCTGATCAGACATTTCGGTATCCCTTATGTGATGGGGCTCGCTTTATTGGTAGCACAGACACAGGAGGGTGTCAATTCAGCCCCATCAGTTGAAGTACTGATGTGGCTTGATGTCATTGGCTTGGACTGCCAATGAGAGTCTGGCCGACCCGTGGGCGCGAATCTCCGCAGCGACTTGAAGCCCGAGGTCCCCCTGAAACTTCTCGGGGACTGCCAGCCCCAACGCTATCTCACATAGCGCTACCGTTAACCGATCGTCGCACGTGGACGCAAAGTGCAACAAGGACTCAATTTCCAGATCTGTCATTTTCGATCCCTTTTGGTTCGCTAGTTCTCTCTTGGTATACGCTAGAGGCAGCCCAGAGTTAACCTCCAACTCTATTGGCACGCTTCTAATACGCTTTTACACAGGTTGTAGGATAGCACTCTTTTTCTGAGTAGATGTTGGGCTCTCTCAACAACATACCGGAGAGGGCGGTAGGTGAGGGGATGTCTTCCCAATTTGGAATGAATCGATCGGCGTCCATGACCAAAAGGCTTCGGTTTTCCTTGGCCACTAGGTGTTCGATATCACTCCACAAATTCTTATAGGTTTCCGTTTCGAACCGGAACCACACGGTATATTTGCCGTTCCGATGGTTTACCCCTACCACCTCTACAGGACGGCCGGGGGTAAACATGTGAGCAAACTTCCTATACCCTGGGTTTGTCTCACTATCGATGGTTATAGGGTCGTAAATAAAGATACGATCCCCTACCTTATACGGGGCTGCAGCAAAAAGCTGCTCACTGTAGTACAGCAGCTGCTCAAGCTCATAGTCATTTGTCAAGGTCTCTTCCCCACGCACAGCTTTGCCGATTTGCTGCCAACGGGTTTTGAAGCCTTCTAGTATGCTTTTATAGTGAAACTGCATGGTAGGATAGAGATACCATGCAGGATCCAACTATGCAACTAGCTGTCACCGACTGGTGGTCTCTACTACCACTTGTCCTACCACCAACTCCCTTTTAGGTGGAGTCACCAACGGCAGCACAAACGCCGCCAACAGAGACAACCCAAAGCAGACGGTAGCCAGATTGCGCAACATACCCAGTATACGGATCCAGGGCCAAAAAAGTTAACCATTCAGCTCTTCGGCTACGGTACCATCCTTCAGGTAGGACTCTTCTATACTCGGAGCCAAATACTGTCCCTTAAGGGTTGCCGATTCATGCCCGATCTCTTCTGCCACACTTTCCAGCGCCGACTTGAATTCTTCCTTAAGTTTCTTCTCTCGCTCTTTTTTCTCCTCAGGGAGAGCCCCCTTACGGGCCTTCCTGAGAGCTTTTTGCATGAGCGCGTTGGCGGCCGCCCCACGCAAATCCTTGGCGGTAACTTCGTATGGCTTTAGGTACTCATTTACCTTGGTGGGGTGAGTGGCCTCGAAGATCTTGCTCTGCTTACCTTCCACCGACTCGCATTGCTTTTTGAGAGCCGAGACAATGTAAGGGGTTGTCACTTCCTTAACGTGGTCCACCCCGGATTTACCGGTGTAGGAGATCACAGCCTTAGCCCCGGTGAATCGAATGTGGCTCTTTAGGAATTGGGAGACCCCATAATGGGACTCACCATCATCATTCAACTCACCATTAGCTGATTCTTCCGAGCCAATCCGCTCATGGGTCTCATCGATTAGAGCCACGATTAGTGCCGTCTCTCGAGTCTCAGGATCCTTCGAGGCGAGGTCTTTCTTAACTTTAGCTCGAAGCTTAGGGATATGATCCTTGAAGGCTTCTAATCGTTCCGCCTTCTCTCGGTGTCGATTCTGGACTTGCCTCTCAGAATATACATATACTTCCGTTTTCCCCTTGCCGTTGGCCTTAGGGACCATCTTCTTGGCCTTGTACTTAGCGAAGCGACTTAGAGGGGGCTCTTCAACCTGAAGGTCCTCTGCCAAGATTTCCGGCTCGGATTGCCCACAACAGCAAGCCATCAAGTGGCGATCCACCACCCTCGCGATACGCTCATCTGGGTTTTGGCTGTCAATATCGAACAAGTTTTTAAGAAACCGTTTCGCGATTAGATTGGCCACATCCCAAGAGACCCCCTCATCCACCGCGGCACACGCTAGGTTGTCATGCCAAACAGCGAGGTACTCCGGATCTGTGCGAACGGAGTCTGTAAGATCCTCTATAGCCCTAGGGGTATTGCCGGCTATTTTTCCCGTAGAGCCTTCGTGCACTAGGGAACAGCTCTCTACCGGCACCCAACCAGTGCTGCTATAGGTCTGATAGTTCTTAAGATGACCCTGATTGAGGGTCTCCACCAAGTACCCTCTTTGGATCTTGACCAAATATATGTCCCGGTTTCCGCCCAGATCACTGGAGTAACCGTAAGCCTCATCTTCGGACGTGGTCAGAAACACATTGGATGGGATCTTCGAAGCCCCGTCGTATAGGTGTCGATCTTTCTTTGGGCGGGCCGTCCAAAGCGTGACGATCTTGTGGGCTTGCTGTTTGGCTCTGCCAGGGTGCCTCAGCTCTTCGGTTAGCCCGAAGTATGCGATCTCTATCTCAGGGTCTTTGAAAAAGTCTGAGTCTCCGGCATCCAACACATCATCAATGCCGTGAATCTGTCCGTTATCCTGTACAAAAACCGTGAAACTTGGTGAACCCTTCCATGAGTCCCCATGATGGACAAACACTTCTGAAGTGGTCCGCAACTTCGGGTCCTCACCATCCCATGATATAGGGCCATCCTTACTACCAAAGGACGGGCGGATCGTTAGGTTCGCACTCTTGGGCCAATTCGGGACTTGATGGGCTGCGGCCAGAAGTTCTTTCTCTAGTGCCCCAAACACCTTTTCAGCGTCTTGGGCCCACTGTCGGATATCACTTTCCATCAGCTCGGGGGTATAGTGGACTGGCTCTCCCCGTTTGATGGAGCTTTGCTCAGAAGACTGCTGTAGAGACTCAAACTCGTCTCTCAGGGCCTTGTACATGCCCTCCAGCCAAATAGTGCACTTCATACTGGCTCTTTCCGAGCTGTTCTCACTTCCCTCAAGAGAGACTTGAGGTCAGGGAGGGATTCGTCATCATACCAAGAAGCCCCAACCTTAATCTGGAGAACTACCCCATCTTTGGCTTCTTTGGCTCGATAGTGACCACACTCGCTCGCCCAAACTATCTTGGTCTTGGTCCGCATGGGAGCGTCCCCGCAAGGAGTTCCCACCGCCGACAAATACCGCTCAACGATTTTGTTTGGTTTGGGCATAAAGCTCTTACCTGGTACACCACATGAGTCGCTTATCGACTGTAGTTGGCCAACCTGACTAGGGCACGAAAAAGGGCGCCTTTAGGGTTGGAGGTGGCTACCTTCAGAGCCGACCCGAGCTGAAAATCAACCCGTAGCTCCCCATCTCCGCGATCCGCGCACCATAGCGATACCTCCCCGACCGTCCAAGTGACGGGACTTTTGAGCTTCTGGGGGTACTTGGTCTTTGGGCCATAGAACCCCAAGGTAACGTGGGGTTTGAATTCTGGGTATTTGTTGTCGTGTTCAATCCCATTCTCATGGAGAGCCCGCACTAACTCGGACCTAAGCGTATGAAGTCCTGCCGATTCCACGGGGCAAATAACAGGCTTGCTGTCCCCCTTGGGTGAGAACTCCGAGATCTGGTGGCAAGACATCACGATAGGAGGGGTGTTGGCCAGCACCTCATAGGTAGCCGTCACAACGTCCCCTACCAATGCCTTATCGAAGTGATCCCCAAGATACAGGATAGTGACGTGCTTGTTGATCTCTTTCTCCCCTCCCTGTATCTCTACATCAAAGAGGTTAGCCACTTCTGAGGGCAAGGAGATCATCAAAGCAGCCATTGGGGGTTTCCTTTGTGGGGTTCAGCGAGCAATAAATATGCGTTTCAGGAATCGAGACGCCACTTTGTGAGGCCCAATAACTCTCTTGAAGCTTTCCAGCTGGTCTCGAGACATGTCTTGCCCTAGCACAAATTTGGAGAAGACTTCCGCGAAAGCCTCTTCAATCGAAGAGGCTCCATACTCAGACACCGGCAACACTGGCTTTCGTACACCATTCTCTAACTGACCGGAAGGGAATTCTCGGTAAGATGAACTCGCGTTAGTTTGCACTAAAGAGTTAAATAGCCTGCGCTGGCTTTGATCCATGAATTTGGACCAGAATCTGTGGCCCATCTCATGTACAACGGTTTGGGTCAGGCTCCCTAGAGCCGGCCCAGAAATGCGTATGTGATCATCCCCAGAGTGGTAGGTGCCCGCTGAAGAGGTGATGCTCGAATAGCCCATCTCCCGATACTGCGCTATCTCGTAATCGGACAACTGAGTGTAGTCCCCAGACATGAGGAAAAAGTTGCCATACCAAAGACGATCGAAACCCTTTCGTTTCAGCAAAGCGTGAGCTTCAATCATACGCTTCACATAGTGGTGGTTTTCCGACACCACTATTTTGGGGTCAACGATCAGAAATTTCAACTTCCCGATACTGAACTCCCGGAACCCCTCTAGAGTACTTTGCGTGTAGTTAGCCTCCAACATCTCATAGAGCCTAGAGACCCAACCTGAAAAATCGTAGGTAATCTTTTCCGCCTTCAGAAGCTTCTTAGCATACCCATCCACTCGGAAATACAGCGCCGTGGCTGGCTTCAATTGTGGTGCCCCCCATGCGTCAGGGTGTTCGGCTTCGAATTTAAGAGCTTCCCTTTCCGGCTGAGACGCTTTGGTCCATACCCTATAAGCTAGAGCATCAATTTCTGATTGACTCGGAACGATCCAATCATACTTCAAGGCCGCACCTACGGTTCCGGCCTTCTTCTCAATCGCATTCTCTAGAGAGAATATGATTCTTTCCTCTATCAACCGCAGTTCCCTGGAGATGGAGGATGAAGGTGTTGTTCGGAGGATTCGGTTCAGATTCTCATACTTCTCAGATATGGTCTGAACCATATGCCGGGCCGTCTCGACCCTCATCTTAACGGAGTCGGCCGCGTGCTGGTTCAGCCCAAGCTGATTCAACTCGTGCTCTACCCTAGAGAAGAATCCGCTCAAATCCCATAGCCCAGAAGGCATGTCCCTTAAGCGCTCTTTCCGTGTTAGGATCCCCTTCAGGATCTTATCCTGATCCGCAACGAAGGATTTAGGGATAAACCCTGAAGTTTTGATCCACATAGAAAGTACCTACCTATAGGTCGTAAACCGTAACCAGGGTCGTGCAGCAGACGGTACGGAGTAGGATAGGTTCCACCAGCTCCCAATTTCCACCTGCCAATCCACACCCTATACGGGGCAGCACCACTAGCTCACCGGTAGTCCTGACTCTTTCTGCCACACTAGTTAGGCATTGACTCAAAGCCCAATACTTGATCGGAGTGGAGTTTAGGGTGGAGTTGACCCCATTCTGGGCCACCATATTGACCACCGAGAGATTAGGCTCTACCGGTACAGTTTGAACTTCTCCAAGCTCGAAGGGGACCCCTTCCCAAAAACCGGATAGGTACCATTGATGGTACGCGTCTTTGACAATAGGCCAGCGCTCCGCTACCGCTTTAGCGAAGCCAGCCCCAAACCGGTTCATGTTGTTGCACACATGAACAATGAGGGTCGGAGCTTCGGGCTCTATCAGGGTTAGATCCCCATTCTGGTGTCGTAGCATGGGTTTATTTGTAGCCTTTTCCGCCAACCTTTTGAGCCTCCAGAATGAGGACCCATAACTGAATTGTCAGTATGCCACTTCGGTCTGGAACCACTCTGTCAGCATGGCACCGTCCTCCGGCATTTGGGGGTTGGTGGGGTCGAACCAGGTCATCGCAGAGGATTGGATCTTCCACGTCCGATCGTGGTAGGGGTTGATCATCTCTTCGTAGGTTTGGTGGTATTCCCGACCAAATGCTGGATCCCTGACGATGAATTTCCCTTCGGCGTCATATCCAGCTAAGACCAGGAAATGTGCCCCGCCCCCATCATACAACTTCTCCAACACGATCGGAATGTCGTGGGACAGCAGAATTTTATAGTGTCGAGCCAGCACCCGGTTCTTGGTGCCCGTCAAAAACCTACCCTTACCCGACACGAGTCGAAACTGGTGAGGGGCATCACATGTCTGAGGGGTGCACTCTCGGCCAAACCGTTCTGACACGATCTCTGTCTGAGTCCTGGACACCCCCAACCACCCCTCAAAGGCTTGGGTGGTGGCCGCCCAACACCAATTGGGGGCTTCTTGGGCTTGCACCGTCACCCCTGTATCATACCCCTCTTCTGGGTACCCCAAGTGGGTTTCAGCCCCACAACCACCAAACAACACCACACACCACACCAAGATGGAAATGATCTTCATGGTCCCATCTTGGTGCAAATTTGCGGCAAGGTCAAGGACTTAATTGATTCTTGAGTTTCCGAATTTTGTCAAGAATTTCAGATCGTTGGGGAGCTGGAAGGGTCTCTATTTCCTGTCTAGATGCAGCATACCAGTTGGTAAGCTCACCCAGACTTTTCAAACCCACCAGACTATTTTCCAAGTGTGTCTTGGCGGTGGGCTCGGAAAACGTATCGTTATGGATATCGCTTTCAGCTAGCGACTCCTTAATTCGAGTAGCTTTGCGAAGCATCTCAAGGTGCGCCGAAAGAGCTAATTCCGCGCTCTTAGAATCCTTGCTCTGGAGGATTGAGTCAAAAATCATAGACAGAGCTTTTTGGGCGCCATTCATGATTTCCTCTTGGGCTTTAGAGGCGCTAGACATATCTTGTTACACCTTTGTCTAAAGAATTCAGTCAGGGAACTGCATAGACAACAATTCCTCTGGGGTGTGGGTTTCCGACAGCTCCGAGGGTTCCTCTACAGTCGCTCCAGTAGGATACCTTTTAGGTTGGGGGCTCGATGGCGGAATTTCTTGGTGAACAAGATGATAAGACCCTGGGGCCTTGGCTCGGAAGCCTTCAGACACCCGGTAGATGCCACGAGACACTGCCTCGAAGATCTTGGTAGGGCTTTCCGAACCAGGCAAAGTCCGCTTGGCTCCGCTCAAAAGTTGGTTCACGTAGGCGCCAAGATTGTTGCTTCGCACGACTCCGAGCTGATTATGGAGTGCGGTCAATTTGACCACAATATCCTTGACCCGCATGGATCCATCTCCAAGAATCTCGATGATTTCTTGGAGGGTTGGGTTAACCTGACGGGGCGTCACCGGAACTACCGGAATCTCCTCGGTTACCGTGGTGTCGCCCGTGATAGCCAGTTGCTGACGCAGAAGGGTCAGCTTGGTCAGCTCTTGAGTGCCCAGCTCATGAGCTTGGATCGCCTTAGCCCGTTCAGCCTCCAACTTCTCAATTAGGGCCAAATTGGCCTCATTCTTTTTGGTTTGCAGCTTGATAGCCCGTTCAACCGAACGGCGCGCGCCCGCTAGAGTGCTTTCCACAGATGACATGATAGAAATTCCTTTTTGTCCTTGGTGCCGGTGTACGGCTTTCGGAACTCTCTACCACCCATTGTCTGCAAACGCAAGCTATCAAGCCACATCTATTCCCTAGCGAGAGGGGAATTCCCTAGAGATATCGGGGATATGGATGATACCCATTTTGCGCAATATTTTTTCGGATTGCCCCGTTGCCCGGGAATCTCTAAGCTGAACCACTCGAGGGTCTTCCGCTAGCTGAGCCGCCTCTATCGCGAGATCGCATAGCTGATTCCACTCTCTGAGTGAGGTTGGAGCCGAGATCTTGGGTGTCTGACTCTGTAGCTTTCGGCTTGCCATTTTAGAGTTTGCCTCGAAACTGAGTGTATTGAGGTATTGATGCCGGGTTATTGGGTTGGTTGATCAGAGCTTGAAGACGATCTGATTCCGTATGTTGTGGCAGAGGATCAATCTCTCCGGCTAGCTGCCTAAGACGTGGGTCGGACGTTGCAAGCAAAAGGTCTAACCTTGCGGCTGCCATACGAGTCAACACCCATATGACTTGAAACTCTTGCATGGTGTCAAGAAGACAAACCCCCGGGTACCCTGGTTCCCCTTCTCGCCATAAATTCTTTTGCCCCGGTGCCAAAAGATCACATTTAGTGGTCGGGGTCGACGCTATCGAAGGGGTTGAAGCCTCTGAACCATCACACGAACAAGGACAATTGCAAGAACACGTCTCCATACTAGAGCCAACCTAACAGGTAAATCCTACGGCTAAGGTGACCTTCGTTACACCTAAACCCGGATACCTCATAGTACTTGCCATCTTTTCTTCGAAGCTCGTGCTTCAGACTAGTGATAGGACCCCCACAATCCTCGCAGATCGAGACATGATGGTACTTAGCCACCAGCTCTGAGACCGACCCCACAGAGACGGCTGACAACACATCCAAAGGCTCTTTGGAGTCCTCTTCAGGTTCTTTGATGTCCATAATGGGTTCTCAACCGTACACCTAAAACTTGATCATTTCTACTATTCTCTACCTTACCGCATAAACAATTCTACACTCTGCCCTTGACTCATGCGCGAAGCCGCTCTAGTCTTGGGCGAAGTGTCCAAATGTTCCCGATTTCTCTACCTGCATCCTGCCTGTAACCAAGGCAAGGTAGATAGCTTGGCTGCGCTGAGCGCCGCCTATGCTGAGTATGGGGCCGAGTGTCTTGCACTTCTGATCCAGAAAAGACGTTGGAATCTCGATAGATCTGAGTATCAACGATTCTTTCACAAGTCTACTAAGTTGACATCACAGATCCAGAAGAATGCCAGAGCCCACGCGTGCGCTATAGCGCTTGGCTGGGCAAGGGCGTGCTACCTAAAGCTACGCCCCAAATTCTCCCAGTGGGTGAGGGAAGAACTGATCCGCCCTGAGCACTGTCATCGTCTTCGCACCATCGGTGCGAGAGACCGAGACATCGCTGATGGCTGGATCCCACCTCAGGCCCTCGATCTCTACTGGGAGTGCTTGAATTGGATCTCCCGAGGGCCTCAATTCCCTAAGCATACCATGAGATTATCGGCGATGACCTCATGGTTGGCGGAGCCACACCGCACAGTCCTAGCCGATCACTGGATCACCATTTCTAACCTAAAACCTAGAGAGACCATTGATCTTCCGCTAGTTGGTTCTCCATACCAGAGTAGCGCCGTCGCCTACCGGAAAGGCGTGCTTGCGCGCCTCCACCGAGGGCGATGGCGCTTCGAGGCAATTGAGATCGAGGAATCAAAACCACCCATTCATGATCCAAGTAAGCCCTCGATTGGAATCGATGTGGGGTTCAATGTCATGGCCGTGGCCTCGGACGGGCGCCTCTTCGGCGCCGGGTCATTAGCCAAGGCATTGACCCTACACCCCAAGATCAAGCAAATTAGAGGTAATAGATCTAGGCAAAACTTACCCCTAGATTCACCTAGGGTCACACGGTTAGAGCAACGGTTGACAGATCGGCTCACCGCCGAGACCAACGCGTGCGCTGAGCGCATCGCGAAAGCCTACGCGGGTAGCCTGATAGTGATCGAGGATCTTGATTTGCAAGGCACCAAGGGGAGTAAGCGCTTTGGCTACGCCCTTATGGGCACTGCCCTTGCGCGTAAGTGCCCTACCCGTAAGGTGAACCCTGCCTACACATCACAAACATGCGTCGCATGTGGTCACATATCCCGCCGTAACCGCGTCGGGGTGAAATTTATCTGCCGCTCTTGCGGCAAGAAAAGTCACACTGACTGGGTTGGAGCGATCAATATCTTGAGACGTTCTCAAGATCAAAGTATTGATCGCATTGAAGATCTGGTCGGATTGAAGTGGGAACTAATGAGGCGATACCGGGCCAAACGTTCGGGACAGTCCATCGCTCCCGCCTCGCTAGCGCGTAAGCGTAGGCGAAAGACGAGCCCAACCGTGGGGCCGATCCCTTACTGTGGACTGGGACCGCACAGGGATAAATCTGGGTCTGATCAGGAATGATCAGGTTCTGGGATACGGTAGCCACTACACCAGTTACACAGACTCTTTCCGTGGGGGCGGAAATCGGAGTTCTAACTTAGAGGTACCCGGCGTCTTTACCGAATCTAGATCGATATGGAGCACACACAACTTCTCGTTTCCTGGAAGCTGGTCCATGATGTAGGGGTGCAGAACCTTCTTGACCGCGGATGCCAACCCTCGAGCCCCAACCTTTTTGCGGTGAGCATGTTGGGCTATCTCTTGTAAAGCTTCCTTCGAGAAGCTCAAGGTGACCTTGTGCGCAGCAAAGAAGTGGATCATCTGTTTGACGATGGAGTTTCTCGGCTCGACCAAGATTCGGACTAGATCGTCGATCGATAGAGGAGTCGTATAGGTGAGCACGTGCAGTCTGCCAACCATCTCCTCGATGATCCCGAAGTCCTTCAGATCATCAGGAGTAAGCTCCTCATATAGTGATTCTTGAAACTCGTGGCTTCTTCGTTTGGCCTCGCCCCCAAAGCCCAAGCGGGCCCGGGAGTCATTGTGGCGCTTGGACAGAATATCTAGGATCCCGTCGAAGGACCCCGCGCAAACGAACATCAGGTTAGAGGTATCGAACAGGAAGTCTCGTTTCCCTTCCTTCAACTCTACCGTGAGGGGTACCACCCCACCCTCTATGATCTTGAGTAGGGCTCTTTGCGCCCCTTCACCGTTGACGTCCCGTTGAGATGATGACTCCCGGCCAGATTTGCGCGCCAGTTTGTCGAACTCGTCCAAAAAGACGATACCCCATTGGGCCTTTTCGAGATCATAGTTGCATTGCTGCAGGAGTCTCTTGAGAATGGTTTCCGCGTCCTCTCCTATGTAGCCTGCCTGGGTGATTCTGGAGGCGTCGGCACAATAGAAGGGCAGTTGTGTCAGCTCTGCCAAGGCTTGACTCAAGAGTGTTTTGCCGGATCCCGTTGGACCGAAAAGCAGGATGTTGCTCTTGTTGATCAAGTCATCTTTCCGACCGTATTTAGCCACTTGGTCCTTCCGGAACAAATGCTCATACAGGGCAGTGGCCAGCGCCTCTTTCGCATGTCCCTGCTTGATCACTAGCGTGTCTAGGTGCTTTATGATCTCTTTGGGGGTTAGGGCCTTAGTAGCCTTCTTCGGCTTCTCTTCCGGAAGAGGATCCAAGAGACCCCCCTCGCTCAATTTTTTGAGGATGTTCTCCAGCCCCAACATGGCCAAAGTGTCGTTGCTGGCCCGTACACACACTTCGCATATGTTCGAAGCCCCAACCCCTTTGAACAGGTATTTGACCTGAGGGTGCTTTTGACGACACATGCTACATTTTGCTTTAGGGCGCTCAGAGGCGGGCCCCATCGTTAGGATCGCAACAGGGTCTTTCATCGGCGGAGCACCTTCCCATATGACCAAGCCATGACAACCAAATAGAACACAACCACCCAAGCCACACTCTGACCCGCCACTAGGGGCAGCCACAACATGGACTTCAACGCATTTACTTTGATCCTAAGAGGCCTTCCGTAGACCTTGCAAGGAACCACCAAAATCAGGAATCGAACCAGGGCTAAAGAGCAGTAGAGAGTGGCATATAACCAGACCATCTTTTTTCAGCTCCCCTTAATCCCCTATGTTTCCTTTAGGTTAGCACTACAAGTCTACGTACACTATACAGTCTTTGGACCATTCCAACCCCCGGCATTGTACCGTTAGGTCTTCCTTGATCAACGCTACACCGCCGTGACCAAAATCGTTGTTCTCTTCTTTCCCGTAGCGATTCGAGATCAAGAGAGGGATTTTCACGCACGAATTCCATCCAACGTACGGCCGGAAACCCTCCAGCTCCCCAATTGGAGCTGAGGAGGATCAGATCTGCGTCCCCCTTCTCGTAAAAGTGGGCGTCCGATTCTTCCCCTCGGTTTCGTATGTCGCGGCAAACCAAAAGCCCGACCCTAAGGGACTGATCGTCGATTGTGATCTTTCGTACCGGAGGGTTGGATTCCCCGGCACTACACCACAACCAATCGGATCCCCAGCGGGAGATTTTGCGATAGCTTTCCCAGCTACCATCGGGACAGACCAACACTTGGGAGTTGTAGATCTGGTCTGTCTCCCCCTTCTCAACCAAGCCACATGCGATATGCACTTGGTACCGGCGAGCCACTTGTCGCAGCATCACAAGGGTGGGGGAGGAGACACCCTTACCAGGCTCTTGAAGAGTCTCTGCAAAGGGCAAGGCCTCCTGGTAGCTCATGAATGAGTAGCCCGAAGTGGCTAGCTCAGGGAACACGATTATTTTGGCGCCTTGAGTCGCGGCCTCTACCGCCATCTTCAGAATGGTCTCTAGGTTGGACCGGTAGTCCTTCCACTTCGGGGCCATCTGGATGGTAGCGAGCCTCATATCCTAGAGTCTGTAACAGTACTTCAGCGGAGACGCGTGGACGGCAACTTGCCTTCCCGCAGCCACTGATCCAGCTCCTCTAAAGAGGAAAACCACATTTCGAAAGACCGGGTGTAGTATCTAGGGATCGGTCTAGAGAGGCCAATGTGGTCCCTAATTAGGGAATGGACCGTGTACCTGGACCCCGGCACCTTATCGGCCACTACTATCTCTCGTCCATATCTCCGGACATGATTCCCGTTCTCAAGTTTCAGCCAGGAGTCGAAGGGAATATCTGGGCACTCAGAAACTTTTAGGATCTTGGCTAAGGTCCGGAGGCGTGCCACTTCAAACTTGTGCTCTGGGGAGTACAACTGAGGGATTCTCAACCCTAAACGTTCGGCACATTGACGTAACACTAAAGATAGCATGGGGATTCTTCCTGTTTGAAGTTTTGCGAAATTACTACAAAATCTGAAGTCAATCTACGGCGCAAAATTTCCAATTACACCCAAATCACCCTCTTTCAACAACATGGAGGATACCGTCACCTGAAACCTGCTCATTTCTGCTCATCGCTGGAATGACTGGAATCAAGGCTTTGCAACCGGCACCGTAGGGGCCGGTAAGGAACCGATTCAGGATATTAGTCGATGCCTGCACATCTGCGTTTGCCTCGTGTCCACACTTGAGGCACCTAAAATCCGAACCTCTCCGGTTCCTCCTATCGACGTGACCACACTCGCTGCACTGTTGGCTTGT
>Ga0228700_1000958_pt1 | contig 21385 bp, 21 predicted proteins | sample McNCre317_Aug_MG_FD_178019 | JGI IMG/M metagenome (GOLD analysis project Ga0228700, IMG submission 178019) | Freshwater microbial communities from McNutts Creek, Athens, Georgia, United States - 3-17_Aug_MG | ecosystem: Environmental > Aquatic > Freshwater > Creek | place: USA: Georgia...
TGGCGCAGGCCCACGAAGGCCAATCACAAATCATTTACGAGTAACGCCTATGTGGACCATTCCAACGCTCATGACTTTGACCCGCATTGCGGCCATTCCGTTGATTGTGGGATTGTTCTACCTGCCGCTGGACATGGCTACACGCAATCTGTGGGCGACAGTGATGTTTGTGGTGTTTGCCTTGACCGATTGGCTGGATGGCTACCTGGCTCGCAAGCTCAACCAAAGCTCGGCGTTTGGTGCTTTTTTAGACCCCGTGGCCGACAAGTTTTTGGTCTGCGCGAGCTTGCTGATCTTGGTGCATTTGGGGCGCGCCGATGTGCTGGTGGCACTGATCATCATTGGACGTGAGATTGCGATCTCGGCCTTGCGTGAGTGGATGGCCCAAATCGGAGCATCGCGCAGTGTGGCGGTGCATGTGTTGGGCAAACTCAAGACGACGGTGCAGATGGTGGCGATTCCATTTCTGCTGTTTGATGGCATGTTGTTTGGCGTGATTGATACAGCCCTGTGGGGCTTGGTGTTGATTTGGATTGCGGGCGTACTGACGGTGTGGTCCATGGTGTATTACTTGCAAAAAGCCTGGCCTGACATCGTGGACCACGCCAAGTAATGGAAGACTCGCCAAACCAAACATGGCTGCGTGCCATGCCTGTTGTGTTTGTGCTCATTTGGAGCACCGGCTTTATCGTTGCGCGTTACGGCATGCCCAATTCGCCGCCGTTTACTTTTCTTTTGTTGCGTTACGCGTTTTCAATTTTGTGCTTTGTGCCTTGGGTGATGTGGGCACGTGTGCGCTGGCCCGAAGGGCGTACCCAGTGGTGGCATTTGGCTGTCACCGGTGTGCTGATGCACGCCGGCTACTTGGGCGGCGTGTGGGCTGCCGTCAAAGTGGGCATGGGCTCGGGTCTGTCTGCCCTGATTGTGGGGTTGCAACCTGTGCTCACCGCCATTTGGTTGTCGTCACGCGGCGGGCATGTGACGCGCCGTCAATGGCAAGGTTTGGCGCTAGGTTTTTTGGGCTTGGCCATGGTGGTGTCGCGCAAACTGGAGGGTGGTATCGAAGTCACGCCTTGGAGCTTGACGATGGCGCTGATGGCCTTGGTCTCGATCACCACGGGCACGCTGTATCAAAAACGTTTTGTACAGCCGTGTGATGTGCGCAGTGCCAATGCCGTGCAACTGATGGCGGCTTTTGTGGTGACCTTACCGATCGCATGCTTGGAAACCGAAGCTGTGCAATGGAATGCGCAGATGATGGGTGCCATGGCCTGGTCGGTCGTGGGCTTGACCTTGGGTGGCAGTTCTTTGTTGTATGTGCTGATTCAACGCGGTGCGGCAGCGACCGTGACGAGTTTGATGTACCTCGTCCCCCCCACGACGGCTGTGATTGCGTGGTTCTTGTTTGATGAGGCCATCACCGCTGTGACGTTGGCCGGCATTGCCTTGACCGCTGTGGGGGTGAGCTTGGTGGTCAGGTCGCCGCGCGTGAACGGGGTGAGCTGAGTTCCTTCCAGGGTTCTTCTCGAAAGCGCGCCGCTAAAAAGTCTTGCAGCAAACGAATGCGCAACGGCATCTGGGCGCGGTAGGGAGCCAACCAGTGAATGTCGGCGTCATGCATGGCGCAGTCGGGCAACACCCGTACCAACTGACCAGAGGCCAGCTGCGGTGCAATGTCCCACAAGCTGCGCAACATGATGCCGTGACCCGCCAAGCACCAGTCACGCACCATTTCCCCCGAGTTGCTCGACAGCGGGCCTTGCACAGCAATGTGCAGCGCACGCGCCTGGCCTTGTTGGCTCAGCCGCCAATGGTCAAAGCGTTGGCCTTGTCCGGTATCGCCGCCGTTTTCTCGCACCACCAGACAGGCGTGTGTGGCCAAATCTTCCGGTGTTTGTGGCGTGCCATGCGCGGCAAGGTAAGACGGCGCAGCAACCAACACGCGTTGGTTGGTGGCGAGTTTGCGTGAAATCCATTCGGCCGCGATATGGGCGGGAGGATGCCAGAGCCAAATGGCGGCATCCAAGCCTTCATTGGCCAAATCAGGCAATTGCTCACAAAGCTGCAAATCAATCCGCACCGCGGGGTAGCGGATCTGAAACTCAGCGAGCAATGGCCCCAGCCACAGCCGACCAAAACCAAAACTGCAGGCAATGCGAATCGGGCCCGAGGGTTCGCTTTGTTGCTCTCGCATCTCGTCCTCTAAGGCGACGAAGTGGTTCAGCAGTTCGGCGGCGCGGTCGCACAAGGCATGGCCTTCGGTGGTGGGGCTCACGCGCCGTGTGGTGCGCTGGAACAGACGCAGGCCCAAGTGACTCTCTAAGGCAGCAAGACGTTTGGTCACAACGGGGGGGGCCAGCTGCAGCGCACGTGCGGCTTTGACCAAGCTGCCGTGGAGCCGCACGGCGAGCACCAACTCTAAATCTGAACGGTCCAACTGTTGCCTTAATAGAAATAATCAATTGCTCGATTATTGCTTTTTTGAGCGGTACGCTAGCCCTGTTTAATTTCAAGGAGCATTGCATGAGCAACAAACACCGTATCGCTGTGATTGCCGGAGATGGCATTGGCAAAGAAGTGATGCCTGAGGGCATTCGTGTGATGGACGCGGCGGCGCGCAAATTTGGTATCAATTTGCAGTTTGACCACTTCGACTTTTCCAGCTGGGACTATTACGAGAAGCACGGCAAGATGCTGCCCGACAACTGGAAAGACCAAATCGGTGGTCACGATGCTTTGTTCTTTGGTGCAGTGGGTTGGCCTGACAAGATTGCCGACCACGTGTCGCTGTGGGGTTCGTTGTTGATGTTCCGCCGTGAGTTTGACCAGTACATCAACTTGCGTCCCGCCCGTTTGATGCCCGGCATCATCGCGCCGGTGGTGCGTCGTGACGGCACGCCGCGTCAGCCTGGTGAGATTGACATGTACATCGTGCGCGAAAACACCGAGGGTGAATATTCCAGCATTGGTGGGCGCATGTACCAAGGCACCGAGCGCGAGATCGTGATGCAAGAGACAGTGATGTCACGCATCGGTGTGGACCGTGTGTTGAAGTTTGCCTTTGAGTTGGCGCAATCGCGTCCTAAAAAGCATTTGACCAGCGCCACCAAGTCCAACGGCATTGCGATCACCATGCCTTACTGGGATGAACGCGTGGCCGAGATGGCCAAGTCCTACCCGGACATCCGTCTGGACAAATTCCACATCGACATCTTGACCGCGCACTTTGTGCAACGCCCTGATTTCTTTGATGTGGTGGTGGCTAGCAATTTGTTTGGCGACATCTTGAGCGATTTGGGCCCCGCTTGTACCGGCACCATTGGCATTGCACCCAGTGCGAACCTGAATCCCGACCGCAAATTCCCTTCGCTGTTTGAACCGGTGCACGGTTCGGCGCCTGACATTGCGGGCAAAGGCATTGCGAATCCGATTGGCCAAATTTGGTGCGGCGCCATGATGCTTGAATTCTTGGGCCACAAAGACGCGCATGATGCGGTGCTGGCCGCGATTGAAAAAGTGTTGGAGCCTAAGAGTGGTGCACCCAAAACACCTGATATCGGTGGCACAGCGAGTACCTCCGATGTAGGCCGTGCAATTGCTGAAGTTCTGTAACTCAGTATTTGCCCCAGCACGAAAGTAAATCAGTTTAAAAAGCGACTAGAATCCGCTGCCACACTGCAATACCTTGTGTTTGTCGGGTTGACATACACTTGGTGCTTGGCTTAGTTGCCAGCAGCAGCGTTACTGCGAACACAGTTTGTTTTGTCGGACGGGTCTCGTGACTTTTCTTTGACACAAAACAGCTGTAACCATCGATCAACATCACATCTCAATGAGAGGGGATTTTTGTGAATAAGACTGAACTGATTGAGCACATTGCTAAGCACGCCGACATTTCTAAGGCTGCTGCCACTCGTGCACTCGAGTCAACCATCGGCGCTGTAAAGACCACCTTGAAAAAAGGCGGCACAGTGTCATTGGTTGGTTTCGGTACTTTTGCGGTTGGCAAGCGTGCTGCTCGCACAGGTCGTAACCCACGCACTGGCGCAGCGATCAAAATCAAAGCGGCTAAGGTGCCTAAGTTCCGTCCAGGCAAAGGTCTGAAAGACGCCCTGAACTGATTTCGATTCAGGTTGGGTGCTTAGCTCAGTTGGCAGAGCGGCTGCCTTACACGCAGTAGGTCGGCGGTTCGACCCCGTCAGCACCCACCAACCCAGATAAGGCGAACACAACAGTTCGCCTTTTTTATTGTGATCACGCGTAATGAGTAACCTACATGTTTGATTTCGTTCGCCAACACAACAAGATCATGCAATTTTTGCTGTTCTTGTTGATTTTTCCGTCCTTTGTCCTGTTTGGTATCGACGGCTACAACCGTTCTCGCGAAAAAGGCAACACCGTTGCAACGGTCGACGGATACGAGATCACACAGGCCGAGTGGGACAACGCACACCGTGCACAAGTGGACCGCATGCGCAACGCCATGCCCACCATGGATGTCAAACTGTTTGACACCCCCGAAGCCAAATACAGCACATTGGAGCGCTTGGTACGTGACCGTTTGCTGCAAACTGCGGCGACCAGCTTGCGCTTGGGCGCCAGCGATCAACGCCTGGCCAATGAGCTACAGCAAAACCCCAGCATTGCGGCCTTGCGTCGTGCCGATGGCACCTTGGACATGGAGCGCTATCGTCAGCTGCTAAGTAGCCAAGGCATGAGCCCCGAGATGTTCGAGGCGCAAGTGCGTGCCGATCTGGCCTCACGCCAAGTGATGGCGGGCGTTGGAACCAGCAGCTTTGTGTCCTCTGCGTTGGCCGATGTGACCTTGAACGCTTTTTATGAGCAACGCCAAGTGCAGGTGGCACGTTTTGCACCTTCGGACTATGTGGCGCAAATCAAACCAACCGATGCGGACATTGAGGCTTATTACAAAGCGCACACAGACATGTTCCAGTCGGCGGAACGTGCCGATGTCGAGTATGTGGTGCTCGACTTGGCTTCGGTTCAAAAAGGCATCGTGGTGCCTGAGGCCGAGCTCAAAACCTATTACGAACAAAACATGGCGCGCTTGGCGAATTTGGAAGAGCGTCGCGCGAGCCATATCTTGATCAATGCAGACAAAGCAGCCCCAGCGGCTGAGCGCGACAAAGCACGGGCTAAAGCACAAGAGTTGTTGGCTGCGGTGCAACAGTCACCTGAGAAGTTTGCTGAGTTGGCGCGCAAGAACTCCCAAGACACGGGCTCTGCCGCCAAAGGTGGTGACCTGGACTTCTTTGCCCGTGGCGCCATGGTCAAGCCTTTTGAAGAGGCGGTGTATGCCTTGAAAAAAGGGGAGATCAGCGGTGTGGTGGAGACCGAGTTTGGTTTTCACATCATCCGTTTGACAGACATCAAGCAGCCCAAACAAAAAAGCTTTGAAGAGATGCGCCCCAGCTTGGAAGCGGATGTGCGTCGTCAATTGGCACAACGCAAGTTTGCTGAAGCGGCAGAGCAATTCACCAACATGGTGTACGAGCAGTCGGACAGTTTGAAGCCTGTGGCGGATCGCCTCAAGTTGGAAGTGCAAAACGCCAACGGCCTGACGCGCGATGCGGCAGCAGGTACCTCGCCACTAACAAACCCCAAGTTGTTGGCGGCGATTTTCTCGGCTGACTCGGTAGAGAAAAAGCGCAACACCGAAGCCGTCGAATTAGCGCCCAATCAATTGGCGGCAGCACGTATCACCCAATACAGCCCCGCGCGCACTTTGCCCTTGGAAGAAGTCAAAACACGTGTGCAGGCCCAAGTGGTTGCTCAGCAAGCCGCTGAACGCGCACGTGCCGAAGGCGTCGCCAAGCTGGCTGAATGGAAGGCCGCACCAGATACCGCCAAATTGCCTGCAGCCATTGTGGTGTCGCGAGAGCAAAAGCAACAACAGCCCAGTGCCTTGGTGGAAGCTGCCTTGCGCGCAGGTGTGCAGACCTTGCCTGCCTGGGTGGGGGTCGATTTGGGTACCAGCGGCTACGCGGTCGTGAAGGTGGAAAAAATTGTGCCGCGCGATGAAGTCGCAGCGCAAAACCGCACCCGCGAGCGCGACCAGTACGCCCAGTGGTGGGCATCTGCGGAAGGCTTGGCCTACTACAGCTTGCTGAAAGAAAAATTTAAGGCCGAAATCAAAATACCTCGGCTATAATCTTGCCTCTACGGTGGCTGTAGCTCAGTTGGTAGAGTCCAGGATTGTGATTCCTGTTGTCGTGGGTTCGAGCCCCATCAGCCACCCCAAAATTTATGAATGCCGACAAGGACTTACGTTCTCGTCGGCATTTCTTTTTGGGGTGATGCATGCGCATCAAACTATCTATTCAATAAGGTGGTCCTATGTATCAAGAAGTTCTGGCGATATGTGCTGCGGGCGTTTTGGCGTGTTTGGCGCTGGACATATGGCAACAACTTTTCAAACGTTTGGCGGGTATTCCAGCGACAAATTGGGCGCTGGTAGGGCGTTGGTTTGTGCTGACATGGCAGAGAAAAACCATGTATCAGCCAAACATTGACCATGAACCATCGATTGCTAAAGAGCTGCCACTTGGGTGGCTCGTCCATTATTCGGTCAGCATGATCTATGCGGTCATTTACTGGTTGCTGATCCAAGCTTCCTTCCTTCAACCCACATGGACAGACGGTTTGCTATTTGGTGCGGCCAGCGTGGTGGTGCCTTGGTTTTATTTCATGCCATGCATGGGCAAGGGGGTTATGGGAAAACTGACGCCTAATCCAGCAAAGGCTTGTTGGGTTTCACTCTTGGGTCATCTGGTCTATGGCACGGCAATGGGTGCCGGCTTTGGGTGGGTTCAGAGGGTGCTGTATTGATCGAGCATCTGGAATCTGCATTGGCTCAGTTGACCATCACCAGTTTGCCCATCACACCACGCGAGCCCATCTCTTCGTAGGCTTGTTTGAGCTGTGCCATGGGCAAGGTGTGGTGAATCACGGGTTTGATTTTTCCTTGGCCGTACCACTGCGCCAGTTCTTGCATCATGGCGGCGTTGGCTTGAGGTTCGCGACGCGCATAGTCGCCCCAGAACACGCCCACCAGCGACGCGCCTTTGAGCAATGCTAGGTTCCAAGGCAGGGCCGGAATCGGGCCCGCTGCAAACCCCACCACCAGGTAGCGGCCGCGCCACGCGATCGACCGGAATGCGGGTTCGGCAAACTCGCCCCCCACAGGGTCGTAAATCACATCGGGGCCTTTGCCATCGGTCAGGGCCTTGAGGGCATCGCGCAAATTGTCTTGGCTGTAGTTGATGGTGGCGTCTGCACCGATACGGGTGCACAAGGCACATTTTTCGGCGTTAGAAGCGGCGGCAATCACACGTGCCCCTGCGGCCTTCGCAATTTGAATCGCCGCTGTTCCCACACCGCCCGCCGCACCAAGCACCAACACGGTTTCGCCGGCTTTGAGCTGGCCGCGGTCGATCAAGGCATGGTGCGAGGTGGCGTACGTCATGATGAATGCGGCGGCATCCACGGCGGGAAAGCCTGCAGGCAAGGGCATGCACAGCTTGGCGGGTGCCAAGGTGTGGGTGCCAAAGCCGCCAGTGCCGCTCAAACATGCCACCGATTGACCGACTTTCAGATGGGTCACGCCTTCGCCGACGGCTTGCACCACGCCAGCGTATTCCGAACCCGGCACAAAGGGCAGGGGCGGCTTCATTTGGTATTTGTTTTGCACGATCAGCAAGTCTGGAAAGTTCAAACTGGCGGCTTGAATTTGAATCAGCACCTCACCCGCACCGGGTTGAGGTGTGGGGAGTTCTTTCCAGGTCAGGGCATCAACACCAATGGGGTTTTCACAAAGCCAAGCGTGCACAACGGTCTCCTTTGAATAATGCTTGAGATGATAGAAGGCTTCTGGCAAGGCCACTGTCTCGTGTGTGCACAAGCCGTCTTCAGGGAGTGGCGCAACCCTACAATTCACAGCAACCCAAAGGGCACCATGAATATTCTGATTTCCAACGACGACGGTTACCAAGCGCCAGGCATCTTGGCCCTGTACGAGGCACTCAAAGACTTGGGGCGCGTGGAGGTGGTGGCACCCGAACAAAACAACAGCGCCAAATCCAATGCCTTGACGCTGCATTCCCCCCTCTATGTGCACGAATCACGCCCCGGATTTCGCTATGTCAACGGAACCCCCGCAGATTGCGTCCATATCGCGCTGACGGGGTTGCTGGATTACAAACCCGACTTGGTGGTCTCGGGCATCAACAACGGCGCCAACATGGGTGACGACACGATTTATTCGGGCACCGTCGGCGCGGCCATGGAAGGGTATTTGTTTGGTATTCCGGCGATTGCGTTTTCGCAGGTGGACAAAGGCTGGGCGCACATTGATGCGGCCGCTGCCAAGGCGCGTGAGTTGGTACAGCAGTTGATGGCGCAAGGCCCCGTGCAAGGAGACCCCTGGTTGTTGAATGTGAACATCCCCAATCAACCCGTGGCCAATATCAAAGACTTGCGTGTGACACGCTTGGGGCGCCGTCATTCGGCCGAGCGCGTGATCACGCAAACCAGCCCACGTGGCGAGACCATGTACTGGATTGGCAGCGCAGGCCCGGCCAAAGATGACAGCGATGGCACCGACTTTCATGCCACGTTTGAAGGCCATTGGTCGGTTACACCTTTGCATGTGGACTTGACCGAACACGTCAGCCTGTCGGCCTGGTCACAGCGTTTAAAAAACCGCGCCGCATGAAACAACGCCCCAGTTTTCCAGCCCGTTTGGATTCGGTCACACCCGCCGCGAAGCCGCAAACCTTGCTGGGCGCCACCCGTGTGCTGACCAAGCCGCAGACCGCCGCTGCGCGCCATGCACCCACCCCCTTGGCGAGTCCAACTGGTGTGGGGCTGGATTCATCGGCGATTCGCGCACGCATGGTGCAAAAACTGGCCGAGCAGGGCGTGGATGATGCGGTGGTGTTGGATGCCATGGGACGGATCGAGCGGCACCGCTTTGTCGACAGTGCCTTGGTCAACCAAGCCTATGAAGACACCAGCTTGCCCATCGGCCTGGGGCAGACGATTTCAAAGCCGAATGTGGTCGCACGCATGATTGCACTGCTGCGCGAGGCGCCTGGTTTGCAGGGGCAGCCCATGGGGCGTGTGCTTGAAATTGGCACGGGCTGCGGCTACCAAGCCGCTGTGTTGTCACTGGTCGCGCGCGAGGTCTACAGCATTGAGCGTTTGCGTGGCTTACACGACAAAGCGCGTGAAAACCTGCGTCCGATGCGGCTGCCCAATGTGCATGTGATTTTTGGTGATGGCATGCTGGGTTACCCACAAGGCGCGCCTTACAGCGCCATCATTGCAGCTGCTGGTGGTGAAGCAGTGCCGCAGGCCTGGATTGATCAATTGGCGGTTGGTGGGCGCATCGTCGCTCCCATGCAGACCGTCACAGGGCAGCAAGCCCTGGTGGTGATTGACAAAACATCGCAAGGATTGCAACAGAGCCTCCTAGAAGCAGTGCACTTCGTGCCTCTAAAATCAGGCATTGCTTGACGATGGAGAAAAATGCATGTCACGTGCCGGAATGTGGGGTTTTGCTGCCCTGATGACAGCCTTGGTGCTGTCGGGTTGCGCCAACAAAGGACGCCCCGCGCCAGTTGAAGACCATTCAGCCGCAGAGATGCGTGGCACTGCCAAATTGCTGCCCGGTGCTGAAAACGCGGGCAAGCCCGGTTACTACACCGTCAAACCCGGCGACACCTTGATTCGCATCGGCATGGACAACGGGCAAAGCTGGCGCGACATTGTGCGCTGGAACCGTTTAGAAAATCCTAATTTGATCGAGACAGGCCAAGTCCTGCGGGTCCAACCGCCGGTTCAAGATGCCCCTTTGGTGGCTCGTCCACTTGCGCCATCGGCGGCGCCAGCCCCTGCGAATGCAGCGTCTGCAGCGGTGGTTGCTGCACCTGCCAAAACGTCTGCGCCCGCAGCCGCCGAGGCTGCCGAAGAAGCGCTTTCATTTCAGTGGCCGGTACGAGGCAATTTGATCGCTGGATTTGATGAAGTCAAAAACAAGGGGCTGGATATTGCAGGCAAAGCGGGTGACCCCGTGTTGGCTGCAGCAGACGGTCGTGTGGTGTATGCCGGTGCTGGGTTGCGTGGCTATGGCAACCTGATCATCCTCAAGCACAACAACACCTACTTGACAGCCTACGCGCACAACCAAAGTTTGTTGGTCAAAGAAGACCAAGTCATCAAGCGTGGCCAAAAAATTGCCGAAATGGGCAACAGCGATGCAGATCAAGTTAAGCTGCACTTTGAAGTTCGCCGTCAAGGCAAGCCGGTCGATCCCGCTAAATACCTATCGGCCAACTGATGACTGAGACGACAACAGCAAAACAATGGCCTGATCAAGCACTCACCATCGAGTCGATGGACTTGGAAGCCCAAGGCGTCGCACACCGCGCCGACGGCAAAGTGGTGTTTGTAGACGGTGCCTTGCCCTTCGAGGTGGTGCGTGCCAATGTGCACCGCAAAAAAGACAACTGGGAAAAAGCTTCCTTGCTTGAAGTGTTGCGCGAGTCGTCGCAACGCGTCACACCAGGCTGCCCGCACTTCGGTCTACACGCTGGCGCGTGTGGCGGTTGCAAGATGCAGCACATGGATGCTTCTGCGCAAATTGCGGTCAAGCAGCGTGCATTGGAAGACAACCTCTGGCACCTTGGAAAAGTCAAACCCGAGACGGTTTTGCGCCCCATTCAAGGCCCCACCTGGGGCTACCGCTATCGCGCCCGTTTGTCGGTGCGTTATGTGGTGAAGAAGGGCGAGGTGTTGGTCGGTTTCCATGAGCGCAAGAGCCGCTATGTCGCGGACATGCGCCAATGCCCCATCTTGCCAGCCCATGTGGACGCCATGCTGATGCCTTTGCGCGCCTTGATTGCTGGCATGGACGCCCGCGAAACCTTGCCGCAAATTGAATTGGCCTGTGGTGACCAAGTGACAGCCATGGTCTTGCGTCATATGGAACCCTTGAGTGCACGCGACATGGCTGCTTTGCGTGCCTTTGCCGAGCAATACAAGGTGCAGTGGTGGTTGCAATCCAAAGGCCCTGATACCGTGCGTTTGATGGATGGCGCATTGGGGGATCAGCTCTCTTATGGTTTGCCAGAGTTTGGCATCACCATGCCGTTCAAGCCGACTGACTTCACCCAGGTCAATCCGCATATCAACCGTGTGCTGGTCACGCGTGCCTTGCGCTTGCTCGATGTGCAACCGGATGAGCGCGTGATTGACTGGTTCTGTGGTTTGGGTAATTTCACCTTGCCCTTGGCCACGCTCGCACGCGAAGTGTTGGGCATCGAAGGCAGCGAGGCTTTGGTGGCCCGCTCAGGTGAGAACTATGTGTTCAACCAAGCCAACCGCGACCAGCCTTTGGCACCCACGCGTTTTGTGGCGCGCAATTTGTTTGAAATGAATCCCGAGTTGCTGTGCCAAGATGGTGCGGCAGACAAATGGTTGGTGGACCCACCCCGTGAGGGCGCGTTCTCACTGGTTCAGGCCTTGGCCGAGCTGCACCAGCAACCCGTCATGCGTCAGGGGTGGACACCACCCAAGCGGATTGTGTATGTGAGCTGCAACCCATCGACCTTGGCGCGTGACGCAGGGGTGTTGGTCAACGCGGCCGGCTATCGCATGACGTCGGCGGGGGCGGTCAATATGTTCCCGCACACAGCACATGTGGAAAGCATGGCGGTGTTTGATTTGGCGTGAATGCCGACGGTGATGTAACGAATCGACGTAAAAAAGGGACCGTGAGGTCCCTTTTTGATGTGAGGCACAGTCCTGGCTTATTCGCGTTCGCCGCCGAAGATGCCCAACAAGGCCAACAGGCTTTGGAACACGTTGATCACATCCAAATACAAGGTCAGCGTGGCGCTGATGTAGTTGGTTTCGCCGCCGTCCACAATTTGCTTCAGGTCATACAGCATGAAAGCGCTGAAGATGGCGATGGACAAGACCGAGATCACCATCATGCCGGCGGATGAACCGACAAACATGTTGATGATGCTGCCGACCATCAGCACCATGGCGCCGATCATCAGCCATTTGCCCATGCCAGAGAGGTCACGCTTGATGACGGTTGACAAGCTGGCCATCAAAAAGAACACGCCGGCCGTGCCGCCGAAGGCAGTCATCACCAGTTCTGCGCCGTTTTTGAAGCCCAAGACCATGGCGATCATGCGCGAGAGCATCAGGCCCATGAAGAAGGTAAAACCCAGCAGTACGTACACGCCGGTGGCGCTTTCTTTGGTGCGTTCAATGGCGTAGATGAAGCCAAAAGCACCCACCAACATCAAGATCATGCCCAAGCCACCGGAGAGGGCGTAGCTGATGCCTGTGGCCACACCGATCCATGCGCCCAAGACAGTGGGCAACATGCTCAGTGCCAGCAAGAAATAAGTGTTGCGCATCACGCGGTTGCGTTGTTGCGCGTCTAAAACGTAATAGTCAGCCGTTTGAGATTGGTCGTACATGGTCACGATCTCCAGAAAACACCTGCACATGCAGATGGGCGGATTTTAGTGTGATCTCGCCTGAGCCAAGACTCCCTACTTTTTTTGAGGTTTCTTTTGCTCTGCGTACGTGGATTGGGCTGGTGCAGAGTCGGTATGCTTGTGGTTTTCTAACTGACAGGGCTTTTATTATGAAAACCAAACACGTGCTTGAATCTGCAGACATCAAGGCCATTGCCGCTGGCGCCGAAGCCGAGGCGTTGAAGCACAAATGGGCGGTGACGATTGCCATCGTGGACGATGGCGGTCATTTGCTGTCTTTGCAGCGTTTGGACGGTGCTGCGCCTATTTCTTCACACATCGCGCCCGCCAAAGCCCACACCGCCGCTTTAGGTCAGCGTGAGAGCAAGATTTACGAAGACGTGATCAATGGTGGTCGCATTTCTTTCTTGAGCGCACCCGATATCCAAGGCATGCTTGAAGGTGGCGTGCCGATCATGAAAGACGGTCAGTGCCTGGGTGCAGTGGGCGTGAGTGGTGTCAAGTCCAACGAAGATGCGCAAATTGCCAAAGCAGGCATTGCAGCCATCGGTTTGTAATTCATCTATTGATCTGCTTCAACAAAAAAGCTCCGCAGTGCATGCTGCGGGGCTTTTTGACTTGGCTTGGGATCAGTAAATCAAACGCTCAGGACTGATTTCTTGCAGGATGGTGGTGGCAATTTCTTCGATGCTTTTGTGCGTGGTGGATAGCCATCGAATGCCCGCGCGGCGCATCATGGCCTCGGCTTCGGCTACTTCATGGCGGCAGTTGGACAGGCTGGCGTATTTAGAGTTGGGTCGGCGTTCGTTGCGGATCTCGCTCAAACGCTCGGGTTGAATCGTCAAACCAAAGATTTTCTTTTTGTGTGGCAGCAAGGCGGGCGGGAGTTGGCGGCGCTCAAAATCTTCCGGAATCAGGGGGTAGTTAGAGGCTTTCAGGCCATGCTGCATGGCCAGGTACAAGCTGGTGGGGGTTTTGCCGCTGCGGCTCACGCCGACCAAGATCACGTCGGATGACTCCAAATCCCGGTTGAGTTGGCCATCGTCATGGGCCAAGCTGAAGTTGATGGCTTCGATGCGGTCGTGGTATTCCTTGCTCTTGCTGGCATCGGAGAACCGACCAATGCGGTGGTTGGACTTGATGCCCAGCTCCTGCTCCAGCGGGTTCACAAAGGTGCCAAACATGTCCATCAACATGCCTTTGCAGCCGTCTTGAATCACCTTCAACACCTCCATATTGACCAAGGTGGTGAACACAATCGGCTTACGTCCTTCAACTTCCGCAGTGTGGTTGACTTGGCGTACCGCCTGATGGGCTTTGTCCACGGAGTCGACAAACGGCAGACGGATGTGGCGAAACTTCAGCTCAAACTGCGCCAAGATCGCATTGCCAAAGGTCTCTGCGGTGATGCCTGTGCCATCAGAGATGAAGAAAACGGTCGGGTGGGGCATGAATTTTTCCAGTTCAAAAGGCGTTTTTGCACAGGTTTTGTGCACAAGCGGCAGTGCTTGGGAATCTACAATCACACCATTATCCGAATTCCGCTGTGCAGGTTGGCAACACCCTCGAAAAATAACAAAGTTGCCTAGTTGGCACGGCCGCGCCCGTTTTAACTTTTGGAGCTTTCTCATGTCTGCACGTTTCAGCGCGACCGCCTTGGTCGTTCCCTTCGAAGATTTAAGAATGAGTGACGTCGAGGTCGTAGGCGGTAAAAACGCCAGCCTTGGCGAAATGATTTCTCAGCTGCCCTCGGGCGTGCGTGTGCCCACGGGCTTTGCCACCACGGCGCATGCCTTTCGCGAGTTCTTGGCCTACGACGGCTTGGCCGACAAAATCAATGCCCGTTTGGACCAGCTCGACACCGAAGACGTGCGTGCGTTGGCCGAAGCTGGCGCTGAAATTCGCGCCATGGTGGAAGCGCAACCTTTCCCGGCTGATTTGCAAAAAGCCATCACCGATGCCTTTGCCACCTTGTCGGCTGGCAATGCGGCTGCAACCTTTGCGGTGCGTTCATCGGCCACTGCCGAAGATTTGCCAGACGCTTCGTTTGCGGGGCAGCAAGAAACTTTTCTGAACGTGCATGGCATTGACGAAGTGCTGCACAAGATGAAAGAAGTGTTCGCGTCGTTGTACAACGACCGCGCTATCAGCTACCGTGTGCACAAGGGCTTTGCCCACGCCGATGTGGCCTTGTCTGCCGGCGTGCAACGCATGGTGCGCTCTGACACAGGTGCTGCGGGTGTGATGTTCACCATCGACACCGAGTCGGGTTTTGAAGATGTGGTGTTCATCACCTCGAGCTATGGCTTGGGTGAGACCGTGGTGCAAGGCGCGGTGAACCCCGACGAGTTCTATGTGCACAAACCCACCTTGAAAGCTGGCAAGCGCGCGGTGATTCGCCGCAATCTGGGCTCCAAGCTGATTCAAATGGTGTTCTCCACCGCCGAAGAGAAAAAAGCCTCGGGCAAATTGGTCAAGACCACCGATGTGCCCACCGAGTTGCGCAACCGTTATTCCTTGACCGACGCGGATGTGGAGCAATTGGCCCACTACGCCATGGTGATTGAGGCCCATTACGGCCGTCCGATGGACATCGAATGGGGCAAAGACGGCACCGACGGCTTGCTCTACATCTTGCAAGCGCGTCCTGAAACCGTGAAGAGCCAAGCCAAGGGCCAAGCCGAGCTGCGCTACAAACTCAAAGGCCACAGCACCGTGCTGGCCGAAGGCCGCGCGATTGGCCAAAAGATTGGTACCGGCCCTGTGCGCTTGGTGCACAACATCAGCGAGATGGACAAGGTCCAACCCGGCGATGTGCTGGTGACTGACATGACCGACCCGAACTGGGAACCCGTCATGAAGCGCGCCAGCGCCATCGTGACCAACCGGGGTGGCCGCACTTGCCACGCGGCCATCATTGCGCGCGAGTTGGGCATTCCTGCGGTGGTGGGTTGCGGTGATGCGACCGAGCGTCTGAAAGACGGCACCTTGGTGACCGTGAGCTGCTCGGAAGGCGACACCGGTTTGATCTACGACGGTTTGTTAGAGACCGAAGTGACCGAAGTCCAGCGCGGCGAGATGCCCAAGATCAAAACCAAGATCATGATGAACGTGGGCAACCCCCAGCTGGCGTTTGACTTCTGCCAGTTACCCAACGATGGCGTGGGCTTGGCCCGCTTGGAGTTCATCATCAACAACAACATTGGCGTGCACCCCAAGGCCATCTTGGACTACCCCAATGTGGATGCCGACTTGAAAAAAGCCGTCGAATCGGTGGCTCGTGGCCACGCATCTCCTCGCGCGTTTTATGTGGACAAAGTGGCTGAAGGCATTGCCACCATTGCAGCCGCGTTTTATCCCAAGCCCGTCATCGTGCGCATGTCGGACTTCAAGTCCAACGAATACCGCAAACTCATTGGCGGCAGCCGCTACGAGCCAGAGGAAGAAAACCCCATGTTGGGCTTCCGTGGCGCCGCACGCTACATCAGCGAAGACTTCGGCGAAGCCTTTGCGATGGAGTGCGAAGCCATGCGTCGCGTGCGCGAAGACATGGGCCTCACGAATGTGCAAGTCATGGTGCCCTTTGTGCGTACCTTGGGCCAAGCTGAACGCGTGACCAATTTGTTAGCCCAGCACGGTTTGAAGCGCGGCGTGAACGACCTTAAAGTCATCATGATGTGCGAAGTGCCAAGCAACGCGATCCTGGCGGACGACTTCTTGAAGTTCTTCGACGGCTTCTCCATCGGCTCCAACGATTTGACCCAACTCACCTTGGGTCTGGACCGTGACTCGGGCTTGGAGTTGTTGGCGGCTGACTTTGACGAACGCGACCCCGCTGTGAAAGCTTTGCTGCGTAAAGCCATCGCGGCTTGTTTGGCCCAAGGCAAGTACGTGGGCATTTGCGGTCAAGGCCCCAGTGACCACCCCGACTTTGCGCACTGGTTGGCCGATGAGGGCATCAGCTCCATCTCGCTCAACCCAGACAGCGTGATCGACACCTGGAAATCGCTCGCCAAATAAAAAAGCGGTTGTTGTAGTGCGCATCTCAGGGGCAATCCTGAGATGCATGGCTGCGCGAAGCTGGTACAACTCAGGCGTGACACAAGAAACTTCACAGACTCCGACTCCGCCGAGTGCTGCTGCACCTTTGGGCGCACGCACTGCGCCTCTTTCACGTCGTGTGATGGGGGGGGTGATCGGTTTGGTGGTGGTGACCGTCGCCGCCTTGTGGACGGCTTGGCGCTGGCCGGATCAAACCTTGATGCATTTTTGGCTGGTGACCCAGGTGGTGCCGGTGGTCTATTTGTTTTTGGCTTGGTGGGGGGTGGACACAGCGTCTCCCCATGACTCCGATGTCGTTTAAACCTTGGCGTTGGCGTTTGGTGCTGGCCGGTCTGCTGGGGCTGGTTGTTCTGACGTTTGCCCTGTGGTTGGCCGATTTGATGGGCGTATCTAAGTCGTGGATCAACGGTTTCTTTTTGGTGGTGTCCATCATTGGCTATGCCGTGATCGGCATGTTGTGCCGAACCACCAACGCTGAAGAGTATTACGTGGCGGGACGGCGTGTCAGCGCCCCCTTCAACGGCATGGCCACTGCGGCTGATTGGATGTCTGCAGCCTCTTTTTTGGGTGTCACGGGCTTGTTGCTGTCGGATGGCTTTGTGGGCGATGGCCGACATGCAGGTGGTTTGGCCTATGTGCTGGGCTGGACCGGTGGTTTTTGTTTGTTGGGTTTCTTGTTTGCCGCCAAGCTCAACACTTCGCGTGCTGTGACGATTCCGCAGTTTTTGGGCGAACGCTTTCAGAGCACGGCGGTGCGTTGGTTGGCCGCATGGGGCGCTATTTTGTGCTCCAGCATTTATTTGGTGGCCCAAATTTATGGCGTGGGTTTGGTGGCTTCCATGCTCTCTGGTTTGACGTTTGAACTGGGCGTTTTTCTGGCGTTGGGCGGTATCTTGCTGTGCTCCTTTTTGGGCGGCATGCGGGCGGTTACGTGGACCCAAGTGGTACAGAGCGTGGTGATCGTGGCTTCCATGTTGGCCGTTGCTGCGGCCGTGTCGTGGCATACCCAAGGCCATCCTGTGATTGCCATTGCCGCAGCGCAATCGGTGCAGCACATCGAATCGCGCGCCAAAGTGATTGAGGCTGATCCGGCAGAGCAATCGACCCGCGAGGTGATGGCGGCGCGGGTGCGTGACTTAGAAACCAAAATGGCCGACCCTGTCCATGCGCGCGAGGTTGAGCGTCAAATTCTGGGGCGTCAAATTTCAAACGCCAAGGCGGACAACGCGCCGCTGCGAGAGATTCAGCGCTTGGAGTCCAACCCCGCATGGCGTGAACCCGGTGTCGATCGCTTGGTCCTGGCATGGCAAACCGAGCGCGATAGCTTGGTGCAGGCGATGGATCGACCTGTAGGGTTTCAAGCCCCTGGCTTGCAGGGCTTGAACCAAGGGTGGTTCAACAGCCTGGCCTTGGTGTTTTGTTTGATGGTCGGAACGGCCGCCTTGCCTCACATCTTGGTGCGTTCTTACACGGCAGCAGGGCCTGTGGAGGCACAAAAATCGATCGTGTGGGCCTTGTTGCTGATTGTGGTGGTGTATCTCTGCGCGTCGTCGTTGGCGGTATTGATCAAGTCGTTTGTGCTGACGGAGTTGGTGGGCGCGCATTTAGACCAGCTGCCCGAGTGGGCAGACCGTCTCAAACTGCGTAAATTGGCCTTGCTCAGCATCCATGATTACAACCAAGACGGCATCGTGCAATTTGCCGACATCCGTTTGTTCAACGATTACTTGGTGTTGGCGGTGCCTGAAATCGTGCGAATTTCTCCTATTTTTACCGGCTTGATCGCGGCGGGCGCTTTGGCCGCGGCCTTGTCCACGGCAGATGGCTTGCTGCTCACGATTTCAAATGCGCTGGCCCAGGATTTGTATTTTCAGACGGTGTCGCCGGATGCACCCGCCCTGCGGCGTGTGATGCTGTCGAAGATTTTGTTGATGGTGGTGGCCTTGCTGGCCGCGTGGTTTGCGACCAACCGGCCGGTGAATATTTTGTTCTGGGTCACCTGTGCGTTCTCCCTGGCCGCGTCGACCTTTTTCCCCGTCTTGCTGTTGGGCTTGTATTGGCCGGGCATGAACCGTGTGGGGGCAATTGCGGCCATGGTGTCGGGCTTGGGCCTGTGTTTTTATTACATCGTCACCAACCAGCCTTGGGTGCAACTCCAATTGCACCTGCAACCTAGCGAGACGTTGTGGTTCGGTTTAGAGCCGATTTGCGCTGGGGTTTTTGGCGTCCCCATGGGTTTGGCGCTTGGGTTCATTGGTAGCAAACTCTCATCACTCAAAAATTGACTATAATCATGGGCTTTTCCCTTGCTGCAAGCGTCTGACGCCGCAAGCAGCTTCATATCCACAAGGAGTGTCCATGCGTCATTACGAAATCATTTTGTTGATCCATCCGGATCAAAGCGAGCAAGTTCCAGCCATGCTGGAGCGTTACAAAGGCATGATCACCGCAGGTGGTGGTGCGATCCACCGTATGGAAGACTGGGGTCGCCGCCAGTTGGCCTACATGATCAACAAGCTTGCCAAAGCACATTACATTTGCTTGAACATCGAAGCGAACCAAGCTGTGATGTCTGAACTCGAACACGCCTTCAAGTTCAACGATGCTGTGTTGCGTCACCTGACTGTCCTGAAGAAAAAGGCTGAAACAACGCCTTCACTCATGATGAAGACAGTGGAGCGCGAAGAAGCTCGCAAGACACAACAAGCTGAGTTTTCAGCTTAAGTTTTTGCGCTTTCATTGCAAGGTGTGAATCACGTTGTTTTGAACGCTTGCATTGCAGAGGTTTCTCCCCTGCGATACACCCCGGCAGGTTTACCTGCACTCGATCTCAGACTCGATCACGAGTCAGACATTGAAGAAGCGGGAAGCAAGCGACAAGTCAAAGCCAGCGTCAAAGCCGTCACCCTAGGCTCTTTGGCTGAACAACTTGTTCGGCAACCCTTGGGTCAAGTTTTCCGGTTCACAGGTTTTTTAGCCTCACCACGCAATAGCAAAAACGTCGTCCTTCACATTCAAGATTTTCAGCAAATTTCATAGGAGGCCCAGATCATGGCCACATTCAAGAAATTCAACAAAGACAAGCGCCCCAAGCGCAACACGCAATCATTGCTTTTCAAGCGCAAGCGCTTCTGCCGCTTCACCGTCACGGGCGTTGAAGAAATCGACTACAAAGACGTCGACACCTTGCGTGACTTCATTGCCGAAAACGGCAAGATCATTCCCGCACGCCTGACCGGCACACGCGCTATTTACCAACGTCAGCTGAACACTGCCATCAAGCGCGCACGCTTCTTGGCCTTGGTGCCTTACAGCGACCAGCACAAGATCTAAGGAGACCGACCATGCAAATTATTCTGCTCGACAAGGTCGTGAACCTCGGCAACCTCGGCGAAATCGTCAAGGTCAAAGACGGCTATGCACGCAACTTTTTGATCCCTTCAGGTCGTGCCCGTCGCGCCACTGAAACCGCGATCAAAGAATTCGAAGTGCGCCGCGCCGAACTCGAAAAAGCCGCTGCTGAGAAATTGGCTGCTGCACAAGCACAAGGCGAAAAGTTGGCTGGTACAGCCATCAAGCTGAGCCAAAAAGCAGGTGTGGACGGTCGTTTGTTCGGCTCTGTCACCAACTATGACATCGCTGAAGAGTTGACCAAAAACGGCTATGCCGTGGCCAAAGCCCAAGTGCGTATGCCCACAGGCCCCATCAAGGTCGTTGGCGACAGCACCGTGAGCGTGGCTTTGCACACCGACGTGGTGGTTGACATCACCGTGTCTGTGTACGGCGAAACCGCTTAAGGTTCCCCGCTCCGCAAAAAGCCGCTCTTTGGAGCGGCTTTTTCTTTGTTTATCCCGTCATTTCCCCAGCCAACGCACCGTTTATCCACAGGGTTATCCCACGCGAAAGTGCCCTCCAGGGCTTAGGATGTGCGTTTTACAGGATTCCTATGTCAGCCGTGTTGTCCAGCCTTGAAGAGGGTTTTTCTGCCGATCAGCAAATTGCGCAATTGCGTATTCCGCCGCATTCGATTGAGGCGGAGTCCAGCGTGCTGGGCGGTTTGTTGTTGGACAACGGGGCCTGGGACCGTGTGGGTGATTTGTTGGTGGAGGGGGATTTCTACCGCTACGAACACAAACAGGTCTATGCCGCCATCGGTGCCTTGGTCAACGCAAGCCGTCCTGCCGATGTGATCACGGTGTACGAGCATTTGCAATCCTTGGGTAAAGCCGAAGAAATCGGGGGCTTGGGTTACTTGAACGCCTTGGCCCAGTACGTACCCAGCGCCAGCAACATCCGCCGCTATGCCGAGATCGTCCGCGAGCGCTCGATTCTGCGCAAGCTGGTGAGTGCGAGCGACGAGATCGCCACCAATGCCTTCAACACACAGGGCAGGGCAGTGGCGCAAATCTTGGACGAAGCCGAACAAAAAATCTTCAACATCGGTGAAGAAGGCTCGCGCATGAAGCAGGGCTTTCAAGCCATGCCGCAGCTGGTGGTGGATTTGCTCGATCGTGTGCAAGAGATGGCGGACAGCCAAAGCGACATCACGGGGGTGCCCACGGGGTTCATCGACTTTGACCGCATGACCTCAGGCCTGCAGCCGGGCGATTTGATCGTGTTGGCAGCGCGTCCTTCCATGGGTAAAACCGCGCTGGCGATCAACATTGCCGAGCATGTGGCTTTGAATGAAGGTCTGCCTGTGGCGGTGTTCTCGATGGAAATGGGTGCTTCGCAACTGGCCGTGCGTATCGTGGGTTCGATCGGCCGTGTGGACCAAGGCCATT
>Ga0228700_1000959_pt1 | contig 21375 bp, 12 predicted proteins | sample McNCre317_Aug_MG_FD_178019 | JGI IMG/M metagenome (GOLD analysis project Ga0228700, IMG submission 178019) | Freshwater microbial communities from McNutts Creek, Athens, Georgia, United States - 3-17_Aug_MG | ecosystem: Environmental > Aquatic > Freshwater > Creek | place: USA: Georgia...
GTCGGCCTTGACCGAGTGCTTGCGCAGTGCCTGGCACACCATCGGCCCGAAGGTCAGGTTGGGCACGTAATGGTTGTCCATCACGTCGAAGTGGATCCAGTCGGCGCCGGCGTCGATCACGTTGCGCACCTCCTCGCCCAGGCGGGCAAAGTCGGCAGACAGGAGGCTGGGGGCGATGCGGAAGGTGCGGGACATGGCGAAGGGCGGGCTGCGGCCCGGTCTGAAGCAAGAGCCGCCGATTTTATCTGCCGGGCTGTCCACCGCCCGGGGGGCGCCCAATGTCCAACATGTCACGCTCAAGCCTGTCAAAAAGTTGACGAAGATCAATTCGTCGCGGTGCAGTGCCGCGAGGCGGTTCATGGCATCGGAGGAATTCATGAGTGCGTGGGAGCAGTGGCCCTTGGCCCGCAAGCTGGGGGCGGCCTTTGTGGCCGTGGTGGCGGTGTTCGTGACGGTGGTGGCGGTCAGCGTGTGGAGCCTGCAGCGGCTCGGCGAGGCCGACCGCTGGAACCGGCACACCTACGAGGTGATCGCCGCGGCCGACGACACCTTGTCGGCCATGGTCAACATGGAAACGGGGGCGCGAGGCTATTTGCTGGCGGGCGACGAGGCCTTCCTCGCGCCGTGGCAGTCGGGGCGCGAACGCTTCGAGCGCAGCTGGACCCAGGCCAAGCAGCTCACAGCCGACAACCCGGCGCAGCAGCAGCGGCTCGATGAGATGAAGCGTGCCGAGACCGCCTTCGTCCAGGTGGCCGACAAGTTGATCGGCTTGCGCCGCGAGGTGGTGGCGGGGCGCGAGATGAGCGATGTGCTGCGCGCCTTCAGCCAGGGCGAAGACAAGGCGGCGATGGACGGCTTTCGGGCGGTGCATGCCGCCATGGTCGGCGAGGAGCAGACCTTGTTGACGAAGCGCAGCGCCGAGGCCCAAGCCACCCGCGAAGCCACCCGGGTGATCTTGCTGGGCGGCGTGCTGCTGGCCAGCGTGTTGGCAGCGGCCATGGCCTGGTGGGTGACCCGCAGCGTGTTGCGTCAGCTGGGCGGCGAGCCGGCCCAGGCGCGCGCCATCGCCGAGGCGATCGCCCAGGGCGAGCTGGACGTGAGCGTGCCCGTGCGCGACGGTGACCGCGACAGCGTGATGGTGGCCATGCAGCGCATGGTGCGCACCTTGCGTGGCACCGTGTTGGCCATCCGCGAAGGGGTGGATTCGGTGACCACCGCCAGCACACAGATTGCCTCGGGCAACCAGGACCTGAGCGCCCGCACCGAGCAGCAGTCCAGCAGCCTGCAGCAGACGGCGGCGTCGATGGAGCAGCTCACCGGCACCGTGCGCCACAGCGCCAGCAACGTGCAGCAGGCCAACATGCTGGCCATGCAAACCACCGAGGCGGCGCGCGAGGGCGGTGAGGTGGTGCGCCAAGTGGTGCACACCATGGGCCGCATCAGCCAGTCGAGCAGCAAGATCGCCGAGATCATCGGCGTCATCGACGGCATCGCCTTCCAGACCAACATCCTGGCCCTCAATGCGGCGGTGGAGGCCGCCCGCGCTGGCGAGCAGGGCCGGGGCTTCGCGGTGGTGGCGGGCGAGGTGCGCACGCTGGCGCAGCGCTGTGCCGAGGCCGCGCGCGAGATCAAGAGCATGATCGCCGCCTCGACCGAGACGGTGGACAGCGGCAACCAGCTGGTGGCCCAGGCCGGCGAGGCCATGGACCGGGTGGTCGATCAGGTGCAGCGCGTCACCCAGCTGATGAGCGAGATCTCGGTGGCCGCTGGCGAGCAAAGCAAGGGCATTGGCGAGGTCAACCAGGCGATTGCGGACATGGATCGCATGACCCAGCAGAACGCTGCCCTGGTCGAGGAGAGTGCCGCAGCCGCAGGCACCTTGCGCGCGCAGGCCGAGGCCTTGTCGGCATCGGTGCAGTCGTTCAGGGTGGGCTTCCGCGGCTGAGCTGGGCTCAGTACCCCTGGGTCGACATCGCCATCAACCAGGGCCAGCCCACCGTCTTGCGCTGGCGGGCCACGCAGGTGCGGGCCACGTCGGGGTTGGGGTTGGCCTTGTCGACGGCGTAGGCCACCCAGTCCACCCACTGCGGGGTGAACTCCAGCGTGCTGTAGCCCTGCTGCAGGCTGTTGAAGTACTGGATGTGCGGATTGAGCCCCTTGATGGCGGGGCCGGCCAGGCCCTTGAGCAGCAGGCTGCGCTGTTCAGGGCTCAGGCTGCCGCCCAGCATCTCGGCCAGGTTCGACGAGGTCACGGCCGGGGTCATGAACTCCACGCCCACCTGGTTGGCGATGTCGAGGTTGTTGACGTTGCCGAAGTTGTGCCGCACCTGGCTGGCCAGGTAGGTGTGGAAGTCGCCCGTGGCCACGACGAAGTTCTTGACGCTGGCCTCCTTCAAGGCGCTGGTCAGCGCCTGGCGCTCGGCCTGGAAGCCGTCCCACGCGTCGATGTTGATCGGGCCCACCTGCGCGCCGGCAAAGGTGATGGCCAGGCGCGAGAACATGGTCTGGTTGCCCATCAGCTTCCAGGTGGCGGTGGATTGCGTGAGGCCCTCGCGCAGCCAGTTGAGCTGGGTGGCGCCCAGCAGCGTCTGGCTGCTGCCGGTGTAGGCCTTGCAGCCCAGGTCGGGCAGGTAGCGGCCGCCCCATTGGGTTTCGCCGCAGGCATGGGCGCTGCGCCAGGTGCGGTTCTCGATCATGTACAGGTCGAGGAAGCTGCCGAACTGGAAGCGCCGCCAGACCTTGAGCGCCTCGTGCGGGTGGGTGGCTTGGGCGTTGAAGGCCACACGGGCCGGCACGAATTCGCTCCAGGCGCGCTGCGAATCCAGCTTGAGCTGCTTGAGCAGGGCTGCGCTGTTGCCCCACTTGGGGTCGGTGGTGTAGGGGTGATCGGGGGCGCCCAGGGTGTCGCGGTCGTAGTCCCAATAGCAGTCGTTGGCGGTCTCGTGGTCGTCGGGCACGCAGATGAAGGTGTGCGCCTCCATCGCGGCCTGCAGGTGGGGGTCGCTGCGGTAGCGGCGGTAGAGCGCGCGGTAGTCGGCCAGGTTCATGGCCACCACGCCGCCCGAGGGCAGGGTGAAGGCGCGGTCGGCAAAGGGCAGGCTCTGGAAGCGTGGGTCGCCCGCGGTCTCGTAAATGAAATCGCCCAGGTGCAGCACGAAGTCGAGGCTGGTGTCGCGCGCCAGGTGGGCCAGGGCACCGTAGTAGCCGTTGGTGTAGTCCTGGCAGGTCAGCAAGCCGAGCTTGAGGTGCTGCAGCTGGCGGCCTGCGTTGCTCAGCGTGCGGCAGCGGCCCACGCGGCTGACGGTGCCGGCGTAGATGAAGCGGTAGAAGTAGGGGCCACCGGCCAGCGTGGCGGGCAGTTGGCCGTCGAGGTCGATGCGCACGGTGTGGTCTCGCTCGGGGCCGATCTCGCTGGCGTCCACCTGGGCTTGCAGCAGCATCACCTGGAAGTCGGCGTCCAGCGCGAGCTGCAGGTACAGGGCCTCGCCCGGCACCACGGCGGCGTCCGCGATGTGGGTCCACAGCACCACGCCCGTCAGGCTGGGGTCGGCCGAGGCCACCGAGAGGTCGAACACCCGCGCCGAGTCGGTGCGCAGGCTGCGCGTGTCGATGGGCAGCGCGCCCTGGCCCAGGTTGCGCCAGGTGGCGGCCAGGGCCGGGGCGGCCCAGTTCAGGGCCAGCGTGCCGGCGGCCACGCCCAGGGCAGAGCCCAGCAGGCGGCGGCGTTGGGGATCGGGGTGGTGGGGCGCGCGGATGTCGGCCATGGGGTACTCCTGTGTGTGATCTGGCGGGCGATTGTGGCCTCACGTTGACGACATCCCGGTGACGCACTGGGGCAAGCCCTCTCCCCAGTTGCGTCGCTCGCCATGCTGCCTAGAATGGGGCGCATGAGCATTGCCGCCCACCGTGTGCCGTCTGAGGCCCGCTTCGCCGTGTCGGTCCGTCCGCAGTATGTGGAAGACCAGAGCAACCCCACGCGCAACGAGTACGTGTTCGCCTACACGGTGACCATCGTCAACGCGGGCGACGTGCCGGCGCAGCTGATCGCGCGCCAGTGGGTGATCACCGATGCGCTGGGGCGCACCGAAGAGGTCCGCGGCCTCGGGGTGATCGGCCAGCAGCCGCTGCTCAAGCCGGGCGAGCGCTACGAGTACACCAGCTGGACGCGGCTCGACACCCCGCACGGCACGATGCAGGGCGTTTACTACTGCATGACCGAAGACGCGCACCTGTTCGAGGCCGAGATCCCGGCATTCACCCTGGCGCGCTCGCAGTCTCTGCACTGAGTTCACGGCGCCTTTACACAAGGCGCCTAGAGTGCATCGCTCCTGACACAACTGGCGCGGGTCGTCCCCGTGCCTGGCGAGCGGATGCACGATCAGCGTTGGCCCTGGCACTCCCTTTGGTCCTCTACTTGGTCCTCCCCTTGGTCCTTGAACCGACAACCCTGGTGGCCCCGCCCCGGCAATGGCTTCGAGCTGGCCACGTGGCTGGACCAGGCCGACCCTGATACCCCTCGGGCGCAGCGCAACGTCTGGCTGGTGCGCCTGCTCGACTGGATCCGCCGGGGCGAGCCCACCACGGGCACGCAGGCGGTGCTGGGCCACATCCAGGGTGACGCCGCGCGGCAGGCGCGCTTGCAGGCCTGGCTGGCGGCCTTTTGGCGCGACAACGACCTGGCCGCCTTGTTGGCCGACCTGGGCCTGTCTGAGCGCAACACTTGGCGGGGCGAATGGGCCGAGCGCGTGCGGCGCCACCTCATCCCGCTGTCGCCCGACAACGGCGACTTGGCGCACTGGTTCGACCTGCTGCTCAAGGCCCCGCAAGACCAGGCCTGGATCGACGGCTTGGACGACCGCACGCTCGACGCCCTGAGCCAGCTCATGGCCGGCAGCTGGTCGCAGCCGGGCGCGTGGCGCGAGCCCTTCTGGGATGCGATGGGCTTTTTGGCGTCGCAGGTGCGGGCGGCGGGCTTGTCGCCGGCGTTCCGCCTGCGGCTGGGGCTGCGCTTGCAAGACGATGAGGCGTGGGCGGGCACGCGGCCCAGCCCGGGCCAGCCCTCGGATGGGCAGCAGGCGTTTCGGTCGCTGGTGCAGGTGGTCGACACCTTGCACCGCCTCGATGAAGCGGTGCGCCAGGCGCCCGACGCCGCCACCGCCCGCGAGCACCGCGTGGCCCTGGGCCACGAAGCCCAGTACCTGCGCGGCCTGCTGGAGGCCTGTGCCCAGGCGGCCGGCGGCCTGCATGGCCACCTCGACCGCGATGGCGTCTCGCTCGACCTGGTCTTCCAGATCGACCAGCTGCAGCAGCGCTGCGACCGCATCGGCCTGCTGCTCGACGTGCTGCTGGCCGAACGCCCAGCGCCCGAGCTGCGCCGCCTGGTGCTGGCGCTGATGCAGGCCAGCCAGGCCCGCCGCAGCCTGCGCAGCTGGGTCAGCCAGCAGCATGAACTGCTGGCGCGCAAGGTGGCCGAGCGCAACGCCGAGGTGGGCGAGCACTACATCACCCGCGATGCCGCCGAGTACCAGCTGATGCTGGCGCGTGCCGCCGGTGGCGGTGCGGTGCTGGCGGGCACCACCTTGATGAAGTTCGCCATCATGGGCCTGGCGTGGACACCGTTCTGGCTGGGCATGGGCGCGGGCCTCAACTACGCCCTGAGCTTTTTGATCGTGCAGTGGCTGCACTTCACCGTGGCCACCAAGCAGCCCGCGATGACGGCGCCCGCGCTGTCGGCGCGGCTGGCGGCCTTGCACCAGCCCCAGGGCGACGAGCGCTTTGTGGACGAGGTGGCCCACCTGATGCGCTCGCAGGTGGCCGGCATTGTGGGCAACCTGATGGCCGTGGCACCGCTGGTGGCCCTGGTGCAGCTGCTGGCCTGGTGGTGGCGCGGCGAGCCCTTGGTGGGCGGCGCCCAGGCCGAATACACGCTGCACAGCCTCACGCTGCTGGGCCCCACGCTGGCCTTTGCCGCCTTCACCGGCGTGCTGCTGTTTGCCGCCAGCATCCTGGCCGGTTGGGTGGAGAACTGGTTCGTGCTGCACCGCATCGACCGTGCGCTGCAGTGGAACCCCACGCTGCAGGCCTGGCTGGGCCCCGAGCGTGCCCAGCGCTGGGCGCAGTCGCTGCGCGCCAACGTGGCCGGCATCGCGGCCAACGTGTCGCTGGGGCTGATGCTGGGCCTGGTGCCGGTGATCGCGCACTTCCTGGCCCTGCCGCTCGACGTGCGCCACGTCACCCTCTCGACGGGGCAGTGGGTGGCGGCCACCGTGTCGCTGGGCCTGGACGCCTGGCGCGAGCCGGCCGTGTGGTGGTGCCTGGCCGCCCTGCCGCTGACGGGCCTGCTCAATGTGGGCGTGAGCTTCTGGCTGGCCTGGCGCGTGGCCCTGCGCGCGCGCGGCCTGCAGGGCCGTGACCTGGCGCGCCTGCGGTCCTGCCTGTGGCAGCGGCTGCGCACCCACCCCGGCAGCTTCTTGCGCCCGCCGCGCGAGCCCGCCATCGGCCACAATTGAGGGATGGTGGTGCGAGTGCAAGGTGCCCTGCGTTGGCGGGCCGGGTGGGGCGTGGCCCTGGCGATGTTGGGCGGTTGCGCCCCGATGGTGGGTCGGCAGCCTGCGGGCGAGGGCGGCGCACCGGTGCGCTCGGCCGTGCCGGCGGCCAAGCCCGTGCAGCCCCCCACGCCCTTGCCGCCGCTGGCCACCCCGCTGCCGCGTCCTGCCCCCGGGGTGACGCTGCCCCAGCCCGATGGCCTGGGCGGCCTGTGGCGCCCCAAGGCCCACTGGGCGCCCGCCAGCTTCGATGAGCTGCCCGGCTGGTCGGCCGATCGCCTGAGCGAGTGGTGGCCCGCGCTGTGGCAGGGCTGCGCCAAGCCCCAGCCCGTGTGGCTCACCCTGTGCACCGAGGTGCGCAAGCTCGGGCCACAGTGGGCCCGCGAGGTCGACAACGACCTGCTGCGCCAGTGGGTGGAAGGCCAGCTGCAGCCCTGGCGCGTCACCACCATCGACGGCACGCCGCAAGGCCTGCTGACCGGCTACTACGAGCCGCTGATGGACGCGCGCCGCCAGCCCGAGGGGCGCTTCCAGCACCCGCTGCACCGCGCCCCGCAAGACCTGGGCAGCCGCAAGCCCTACCTCAGCCGCGCCGACCTGGAGACCACCCCAGAAGGCCGCAGCGCCATGGCCGGCCGCGAGCTGGTCTACCTGGCCGACCCGCTGGACGTGCTGATGGTGCAGGTGCAGGGCTCGGGCCGCGTGCGCCTGCTCGACGACCTCGGTGCCAATGGCCAGCCCCGCGTGGTGCGCCTGGCCTTTGGCGGCCACAACGACCAGCCCTACCAGTCGGTGGCGCGCTGGCTGGTGGACCAGGGCGCCTTCCCCGTTGAGCAGGCCTCATGGTCGGCGATCCGCGCCTGGGCGCAGGCCAACCCCAGCCGGGTGGGCGAGATGATGCGTGCCAACCCCCGCGTCGTCTTCTTCAAAGAAGAGGCCCTGCCTGACCCCACCCTGGGCCCCAGTGGCGCGCAGGGCGTGCCGCTCACGCCCGGCCGCTCGATCGCGGTTGACCGCGACGCCATCCCCCTGGGCACCCCGGTCTGGCTGGACACCACCGTGCCCCAGGCCTGGCAGCCCGCCGGCGCCCCGCCCCAGCCCGTGCAGCCCCTGCAGCGCCTGGTGATGGCGCAAGACACGGGGGGCGCCATCTTGGGCGGCGTGCGCGCCGATTTCTTCTGGGGCTGGGGCGATGAGGCCTTCTTGCAGGCCGCCCGCACCAAACAGAGCCTGGCGTTGTGGGTGCTGTGGCCCAGAGAAAAGCGTTTAAGTCAGAACTGAGCCCGCTTGGACGTGCAGATTTCACGTTGAGGGATCCGGGCTCTGCGTCAGACTCGGGTTATCTCTGCGCGAAGGAGCCGCTTTGGGCCTGGATCGCTTTTTCATCTGGCAGGTCGACCCTGCCTTGCTGCTCACCGGGGTGTACGAGCCCTGGCTGGTGGCCATGTCGGTGGGCGTGGCCATCTTCGCGTCGACCATGGGCCTGCATGTGGCCTGGCAGGCCGGGCGCACGCAGCACCAGCTCACCCGCCGCTTGATGATCCTGGCCGGCAGCGCCGCGCTGGGCACGGGCGTGTGGGCCATGCACTTTTTGGGGATGCTGGCCTTTCGCCTGTGCACCCCTGTGGACTTTGCACCGGGCTGGACGATGTTCTCCTTCCTGCCCGCGCTGGGGGCGGCGTATGTGGCGCTGTCGCTGCTCAGCCGGCCGGACTTTGACCGCCCGCTCGTGGTGGTGGGCGGCGCCCTGATGGGCGCAGGCATTGGCGTCATGCACTACGCCGGCATGGCGGGCCTGCAACTCTCTGCGTTGCTGCGCTATGACTTCTCGACCTTTGGCCTGTCGCTGGCCGTGGCCTTGGTGCTGTCCATCATGGCGCTGGGCCTGCGCTTCGGGCTCGATGCGCGCTTCCAGGCGCCCCCTTTTGTCATCACCCTGATCAGCGGCACCTTCATGGGCGCGGCCATCTCGGGCATGCACTACACGGGCATGTCGGCCGCACGCTTCATCGGGCATGACCACTCGGCCGATGCCAAGAGCCTGCTCGACCCGACCCCACTGGCTTTGGGCATCACCCTGGTCACCGTGGTGGCCACGGTGCTCGTGGCCGGCGCGATCGCGCTGGCGCGCTACCGCCAGCTGCTGGAGTCGATGACCGACCAGTCGCGCAAGCTGCAAAAGGTGTTCGACACCTCGATCGATGGCATCGTGGTGTTCGATCACCTCGGCCGCGTGCAGAGCTTCAATGCGGGCGCGCAGCGCATCACCGGCTGGCCGGCCGACGAGGTGGTGGGCCAGCCCTTGAGCCAGGTGCTGGAGTCGCCCTGGCGCGAAGACGCCGAGCTCAACTTCATCACCTTCACCTACCGGCTCAAGCTTGATGTGGCCGTGGAGGCGTACCTGCGCCGCCACGACGGCAGCGCGCTGCCGGTGCGCCTGACCATTGGCCGCACACAGATCGAAGAGGGCTTCCTGTTTGTGGCCTCGTTCGCCGACATCCGCGAGCAGCAGGCCATGCAAAAGGCTTTGCGCCACAGCGAGCAGCAGTTCCGCTCGCTCATCGGCAACATCCCGGGCATCTCGTTCCGCTTCCAGATGACCAAGGGCTGGCCCATGGTCTTCGTCAGCGACGCGGTCGAGGCCTTCACCGGCCATGGCCCCAAGGACTTCCTGGGCGAACACCCTGCGCAAAGCCTGTTCGAGGTGGTGCCGACCGAGCAGCGGGAGGAGCTGCGCCTGCAGATCGTCGATGCCGTGCTCAAGGACCGCCCCTTCCGCCTGGAGTTCCAGATGCGGCACCTCGACGGCAGCTTGCGCTGGATGTGGGGCACGGGCCAGTCGGTGCGCAGCGACGACGGCGAGACCACCTGGGTGGACGGCGTGCTGCTCGACATCACCGATCGCCGCGACATGGAAGAGGCTTTGCGCGGGGCCAAACGGCAGGCTGAAGAGGCCATGCACTCGCGCACCGCCTTCTTGGCCAACATGAGCCACGAGATCCGCACCCCGATGAACGCCATCATCGGCTTCACCGAGGTGGTGCTCGCCGTCACCAAGGACGCCGAGGTGCGCCAACACCTGCTGACCGTGCGCTCGGCCGCGCGCTCGCTGATGGTGCTGCTCAACGACATCCTCGACTCGTCCAAGCTGGAGCGCGGCGCCATGGAGCTGGAGCACCTGCCCTTCCAGCTGCGTCAGGTGATGAAGCAGGTCGCCGATGAGCAGGTGCTCACCGCGCGGCGCAAGGGGCTGCAGGTGCTGGTGCGCTGCGATGCCACCGTGCCCGACGTGGTGATCGGCGATGCGCACCGTGTGCGCCAGGTGCTGGTTAACTTGGTGGGCAACGCGCTGAAGTTCACCCACCAAGGCGAGGTCGAGATCGGCGCGTGCCTCACCGAGCGCGACGAACTGCACCTGTGGGTGCGTGACACCGGCATCGGCATCGCAGCCGACCGCATCGACCGCATCTTCGAGGCCTTCGCTCAGGCGGACGCCTCGATGAGCCGCCGCTTTGGCGGCACCGGCCTGGGCACCACCATCTGCCGCCAGCTCGTGGAGCTGATGGGTGGGCGCATCTGGGTGGAGAGCCGCGAGGGCGAAGGCACCACCTTCCACATGGAGCTGCCCTGCGAGGTCAGCCAGGGGCCCGCGCCCAACCTGTACGACACCCAACCCGGGGCGCTGGGCGCCAGCGACAAGCCGCGCCAGTGGCGCATCCTCGTGGTCGACGACGCCCCCGACAACTGCGACCTGCTGTCGGTCATCCTGTCCCACGAAGGGCACGAATCCGTGGTGGCCCATGGTGGCGAAGAGGCCGTGGCCCGGCACGCCCAGGGCGACATCGACCTGGTGCTGATGGACCTGCAGATGCCCGGCATGGATGGCTTTGCTGCCAGCCGCGCGATCCGCGCACAGGAAGCCCGCCTGCGGCTGGCCCGCGTGCCGGTGCTGGCCCTCAGCGCCACCAAGCGCAGCGACACCATGCAGGTGGTGATGGCCGCCGGCATGGACGGCTTCTTGCTCAAGCCCATCAAGCCTGCCGTGTTGCTGGGCGAGGTGCACCGCTTACAGCGTGCCCGCCGCGCGGTGGCGCCTGTGCCCACCTCCGAGGGCGGCGAGCCCATCTTGCTGGCCCAGCAGGCCCGCGAGCGCTGGGGCGACGACGTGGCCTGGGCCCAGGCGCTGGCGCAGTTCTGCCGCCACAAGCGCGACTGGCTGCGCAACAACGACCCCGACGCCCCGCCGCATGGCGCCGATGCGCTGGCCGAGGCCCACCGCTTCCGCGGCGTGGCGGCCACCTTGTCGATGCCCGCGCTCGGTGCCGCCGCCACCGAGCTGGAGCAGCTCATCCAGCGCAAGCTGCCGCTGGGCGACTGCTGGATGCGCCTCAACCGCGTGGTGCACGAAACCCTGGCCGCAGCCCAGGCCGAGTGGGAGGCCGTGACCTCGGCCCAGGGCATCGAGGTGCCCTTGACCTTGTCGATCGAGGCGACCCTGAGCGACGACGAGATCGCCCGTGACCTGCAAGAGATGGTGGACGGCCTGCGCCGGGGCGAGTACCCCGATGCCGTGTGGCAGCGCATGAGCGCGGCCGGCAGCCAGCGCTTTGGTGCCGTGGTGTGGGCCGGGCTCACCCAGGCCATCCAAGATTTTGACTTTGATGCGGCTGCGGAGCGCGCTCAAGCCTTGCTCACCAGCCTCCGCACCCCCGCATGAACACGAGGTAGGACATGAGTGCCGTGCCAACCGACGCCCCCACGCTGCTGCTGGTGGATGACGAGCCCAACAACCTGCAGGTGCTGCGCCAGATCCTGCAGGCCGACTACCGGCTGCTGTTCGCCCGCGATGGCCACAAGGCGTTGGAGCTGGCCCGCGAGTCACAGCCCAAGCTCATCTTGCTCGACGTGATGATGCCCGGCATCACCGGCCACGAGACCTGTGAGCGCCTCAAAGCCGATCCGGCCACCGCCCACATCCCCGTGATCTTCGTGACCGCGCTGGCCGATGAGGCCAACGAGACGCGCGGCTTCGAGCTCGGCGCGGTGGACTACCTCACCAAGCCGGTGAGTGGCCCCATCGTCAAGGCCCGTGTGCGCAACCACCTCTCGCTGGTGCGCGCCGAAGAGCTGCGCGAGACGCGGCTGCAGATCATCCAGCGCCTGGGCATGGCTGCCGAGTACAAAGACAACGAGACCGGCATGCACGTGGTGCGCATGGCCCACTTCGCCCGTGAGCTGGCCTTGGCCGCAGGCTGGTCAAGCTCGGCCGCCGAGGAGCTGTGCGATGCCGCGCCCATGCACGACATCGGCAAGATCGGCATCCCTGATCACATCCTGCAAAAGCCGGGCAAGCTCACCGACGAAGAATGGGTGGTGATGCGCCGCCACCCCAGCATCGGCGCGGAGATCTTGGGCGACCACCCCTCCAGCCTGATACGCCTGGCCAATGTGATCGCGCTGAGCCACCACGAGAAGTGGGACGGCTCGGGCTACCCGCGTGGCCTCAAGGGCGAAGAGATCCCGCAGTCGGCGCGCATCGTGGCCATCGCCGATGTGTTCGATGCGCTGACCTCGGTGCGGCCTTACAAGCGGGCCTGGACCATCGAAGACGCCGTGGCGCTGCTTGAAAAGGAAGCCGGCCACCACTTCGACCCCACGCTGGTGGGGCTGTTCGTGGCCCAACTGCCGCGCATGCTCGCCATCCGCGATCGCTACCGCGACGACAACGACGACGAGCTGCCGCAGCAGGCCTGACGGGCTGCGGCCAAGGGCTCAGCCGTGCCGGGCAAAGGGCACGGGCAGGCTCAGGATGATCTGCGTGCCCTGGCCGGGCTGGCTGTCGATCTGCAACCAGCCGCCCAGGGCATCGGCGCGTTCGCGCAGCCGCGCCAGTGTGGTGCGGCTGTTGCCCACGAACACGCTCAGTGGTGCCCCCTGGCCATCGTCACGCACCAGCAGCGACACGTCGCTGGCCGAGCTGCGCACCCGCGTGAGCACGTGCTGGGCCCCACTGTGGCGCGCCACGTTGTGCAAGGCGGCGGCCAGGGTGTCGAGCACCAGCTCGCTCAAGGGGCCGGCCGCAGGCAGCGCGTCGGCGGCCAGCACGGTGTCGCTGGAGCAATCGGCCTCCACGCCGGTGCGCTCGCGAAAGCCCTGCACGGCCGCCGCCAGGCGCGCACCCAGGCCGCTGGGGCGCGCGGGCAGCTCGGTCGTGGGTGGGGGCAAGACAGCGGGGCACATGCTGCCCAGTTGAGCAAGCCATGTGCCACCCTGGTGGCCGCAGGGATCAGCTGGTGGCGGGGCGGGTGCCCAGCGCCTGGCCCAGGGCCTCGGCCAGGGCGGCAGCGGCGCCGTGGGCATCGCTCAGGAAGCGACCCATGTTGATGAAGTCGTGGATCATGCCGGGCCACTCGCGCACGGTGACCGGCACCTGCGCCTGCCGCAGGCGCTCGGCGTAGCTGTGGCCCTCGGAGGTCAGCATGTCGCACTCGGCCAGGCCGATCCAGGCGGGCGCCAAGTCGGCATGGTGCGGGGCAAACAGGGGCTCGCGGTACCAGGGCTGGCCCAGCTGTGGCTGGCGGCAGTGCTGCTCGAACCACGCCAGCACCTGCGCGTCGAGCAGGGTGTTGCGGCCGTAGGCCTCGTAGCTGGGCGTGACCATGCGGCTTTGCACCATGGGGTAGAACAAGGCCTGCAGGGCCAGGGGCAGCCCGGCGTCGCGCGCGCGCAAAGCGGTGGTGGCCGCCAGCGTGCCGCCGGCGCTGTCGCCGCCCACGGCCAGGCGGCTGGGGTCCAGGCCCAGGCTGTCGCCATGGCGGTGCAGCCACTTCAGGGCGTCCCAGGCGTCTTCAAAGGCGCTGCCCTGGGGGTGATCCGGGCACAGCCGGTAGTCCAGCGCCAGCACGGCCGCACCACTGAGGCGCGCCACGGTCTGGCAAAACGCCTGGCAGGTGCTCAGGCCGCCCACCACGAACCCGCCACCGTGCAGGTACAGCATCACCGGCTGCAGGCCGGCCCCCGGCGCGGCGTCTGACCACAGCCGCGCGCCTCGCGCGCCGCCCGACAGGGGCAATTGCAGCGTCTCGGTGCGGCGCACGGGCTCGGGCGGCTGGGCCATGGCGCCCACGCCGGCCGCGTAGGCCAGGCGCGCCGCGCCCACGCCCAGGGCGTGCAGGGGCAGGTGGTTGGCGCGTTGCACACGGCCCAGCAGGGCCTGCACTTGCGGCGAAAACGGGGCGGCCGGGGCCGAGGGGTGCAGCGGGTCAGACATCAGGGCTGCATTGGACACCAAACCGCCCGCTTTCAGCGCGGCGCTTCGCCCTGGCCGGCGTCGGTGCCCACCTTCACCCACAGGCTGAGCTGCGCGTCTTGCGCCACGTCCTGGGTCGACCACGTGCTGCCCCGGCTGCCCTGGGCGCCGCTGCTGGTGCCACCGCTGCGCGCCAGCAGCGTCCACTGGCCCAGTGGCAGCACCAGCGTGGTCATCACCTCGCTGCGGTTGAGCTGGCCGTCTGGCGAGAAGCCGCCTCCCAGCGGCGTGCCGGCGGGGGCGGCGCGGCTGCTGCGGGCCTCGATGTCGAGCTCAACCGGCTGGCGGCCGCCGCCCCAGCGCGGGCGCACCACCAGGCCATCGCCCAGGTCCACCCATTGGGTTTGCGGCTGCACGGCCCAGGCGCCGCCTGCGGCCTGCCCCGAGGTGCCGGCTGTAGCCGTGCCGCTGCCCCCTGCCGTGGCCCCGCCAGCGCTGGCGCCCGGCGCCCACACCAGCTGCCAGCTCTGGCGCGCCACCTGCAGGCCCACGAACAGCCGCGCCTGGCGGCCGTTGAGCACCTGCAGCACCTGGGCCACCTGGCGATCGCGCTGGGTCTGCACCGACGTGGCCCCCACGCCGGTGCGCCCCACCACCTGGCCGTTGCTGTCCACGATGACCTGGCCTTGCACCACCTGGGTGCGCGCACTGGCGGTGGCGCCCTCATCGAGCCGCCAGCTCACCGTCAGGTTCACCAGGGGCAGGCCGGCGTGTGCGGTTTCACTCACCGACATCACCGTGAACAAAGTCGCAAAGGCCGCAACAAGCGGTCGCACACGCGGCATTTCTGCCGGTTTCCAGATGATGAATCCTGAGATGCTCAAGTCGTGCCCCGATGGGTCGATACATGACCAATCTGCCACAAAGCAGGCGCGACAGGTGCCTGGATTGCGGCGCGGGGTGTGTCGTTCATCGAGATGGAGGCTGGCAGACATGCAGCTCGAAGCACTGTTCAAACAACCGCAGGCCCTTCCGGCCGTTCCCAAAATCGTTCACGAGCTGATCGACAGCTTCAACAACGAGGACGTCTCCATCGACGACATCGCCAAGAAATTGGCGGCTGACCCGGTGTTGTCGGCCCGCTTGCTGAGGCTGGCCAACTCGGCCTACTACCACGTGTCGCGCACCGTGGGCACGGTCAACGACGCGTTGTCGATGCTGGGCTTCGTCACCGTGCGCACGCTGGTGATCAGCTCGGGCCTGACCGGGGGCTACAAGGCCATGCCGGGCATGGACCTCGCCCAGTTCTGGCGCTACAGCCTGCACACCGCAGCGGTGGCCGGCTGGCTGGCGCGCAAGGCCAGCGTCAATGCCGACCAGGCCTTCACCGTGGGCCTGATGCACGGCATCGGTCAGCTGGTGATGCACGCCGGCATGCCCGAGCAGATGCTGCACCTCGACAAGCTGGCGTCTCCGATGGACCCGCGCCGCATCGACATGGAGCGCACCTCGTTCGGCTACAGCTTCGCCAACGTCGGCGCCGAGCTGGCCAAGCAATGGCGCTTCCCCACCACCTTCGGTGAGGCGATCGCCAGCTTCCCCGACCCGATGAATGCCAGCACCTTCAACCCGGCCGCAGGTGTCATCCACCTGGCCGTGTGGCGCGCCCGGGCCGAGGCCAACAAGCTGTCCAAGGAAGAGCTGGAGGCCACGCTCAACGTCGAGCTGTGCAAGAAGCTGGGCATCCGCCCCGAAGAGTTCCTCAACGACATGCCGCCGCTCACGGAGCTGTGCGCTGGCCTGGAGTCGATGCTGGGCTGAGCGCCCGGGCATCTGGCCCCCCAAAAAAAGCCGCCCTGGGGCGGCTTTTGTCATGGCGACGCCAGGCCCAGGCCTGGCTTTGCCACATCAGCTGCAGTTCGGCGTGTTGGTACAGACCTGGCCACTGATGTTCTTCGCGTTGGTGATCGGCCCCTCGATGCCTTTGGACAGGTTCGTGAAGGTGTTGTTCTGGATGGTCACGCCTTCGAGTGTGTTGTAGTCCTGGGCTGGGGTGATGTTCCAATTTTTGTTTACCGCCCGGATGCCCGAGCCATATTGCCCGCTCTCTGCGGCCACCGTGTTGCCGGTGATGGTGGTACCCGCAAAGTTGTGCAGCTGCTCTTTGCCATCGGCGCTCAGATCGGGGTCACGCCAAACGCCGTTGGGGTCTTCTGAGATGAGGCTCAGGCGGATGCCATTGAATGCGAACGGCTCATACTCGTTCTCGTTGACCACCGTGCCCTTGAGGGTCACCGTGTTGCCACTCACCACGATCTGCGTCGGGTTCTGTGTGGCCAGCGGCTGCAAATCGATGCCGGTGAAGCGGTACTTGCGCACGGCAGCACCATCGCCCGCGAAGCTGCCGAAGGTGCGGGTGATCGTGTTGCCCGAGACCGTCAACGAGCGCAGTCGGCGCTGTGGGTTCACGTAAAAGCGCTGCCCGCGCTCATCGAAGTAGCTGCCTTCGCCGCCCACGCCCACGTCGCGCGCATCGGTGATGGTGTTGTTGGAGACCACCAGGTCGCGGTCACAGCCGGTGGGACTGCTGGTGGACCACGCCGAGCATTGCTGAACAACGCCAAGCAGCACCCGGCTGATGCGGTTGCCATTCACCAGGATCGTGCCAGCCGGATCGTTGGGCTGGGCATGGCCGGCCCAGATGCCCCGCATGAAGCCTTGCACCACGTTGCTGCGCACGATGGTGTTGAGGCCATGTGCCTCGATGCCTGCGCCGAGCATGTCCCCATTGACCTTGTAGTTCGGGATGTTGGTGCAACCCGCGCCACACGTCAGCGTGTTGCCGCTGATGGTCACGTTGATGCCCCTGGCCACCGAGATGCCCATGGCTTCGACCGTGTTCTTGCCGGCCAGCGCAGCCGTCACGTCGTAGGAATCGGACGCCCAACCCACGAAAACGTTGTTGAGCACGCTCACGTTGCGGATGTTGGCGCTGCGCGTGGGGAACAAGTCATCTTTGCCCAGCACCTCCACGCCAATGCGGCGAAAGCCGGACCCTGAGTTGCCCGTGATGCGCACGTTGGCGTTCTCATACGTGAGGCTAATGCCTTGGTCCACGTTTTGGAACTTGTTGCCCGAGATGTCGCCATCGCGTGTGTAGGCCGCGCCCACGCCGCCATTGCCATTGATGAAGGTGTTGTTGTTGACCTTGTAGCGGCGGGTCAGGGGCAGGGTGCGCGTGTCCGGGTCTTCAAAGCCACCGCCATTGCCAATCAGCACGAAGGTGCCCATGCTGAAGCGGTCGTCGCTCATGCGGTTGCCTGTCACCACCAGGTCGGTGCCATCGAGGTAGAAGCCCCCCTTGGCGGTCACCAGGTTGGTGAGCGTGAGGTGATGGATCGACGGTGTCTTGTCGATCTGAGACGCGAAGAACCAGTGGTATTCCTGGTTGGTCTGATAGGGCGCGGGCGGCGTGTCCGGGAAGTCGCCCACCAGGCGGGCGGGCGAAGCTGTGCTGAGGCTGGTGACCGTCAGGCAGCTGTTGATCAGGTTCAGCGGCCGGGTGAAGGTGAAGGTGCCCTTGAGCTTGAGCACCAGCGGCGGGGCGCCAGCGCTGTAGTGCGCCGCGATGATGTTGCCCAGGATCGTCTGGCCCGGCGGCGTGACGCCATTGGTGGTGTAGGCCGCGGCATCGACGGTCACCTCCTTGGGGGTGCCCGAGCAGGTGGGCAGGCTTTGCGCTTGGGCGGACCAGGCCAGGGGGGCCGCGAGCGCGGCCAGGGTCAATGTCTTGATGGACATGGTGGGTGGGTTCCTGATTTGGGTGTGATGTGTGGCGTCAATGTGGGCGTCAACCCGTGGTGCTCCAAGCACCCGTGATGCGGGCCTGGTCCGCGCTGCTCAGCGCCGAGAGGCTGGCCGGTGGCGTGGCAAAGGTCGACATCACGCTCAGCAAAGATTCCACCTGGGTGGATTGCAAGGTCTGCGTCGTGCTGCCATTGCGGCACTGGATGCTTTCAACCTTGTACATGTCGCTGAGGTACCAGTTCTTGATGGTCACGCTGTCGGTGCTGCCCAGCACCGACACCACCAGGTCTTGGCTGCCCTGGGCGTGGCTGAACCAGATCTGGCTGGGGGGCAGCGCCAGCATCGCCAGCACATCGCCGTTGGGGGTGGTGGTGGTGGCCGCCTCGGTGATGGTGTCTTGGCCACTGCCTGCGGCCACGAGGTAGACATCGTTGCCGTAGCCGCCGTACAGCCAGTCGTTGCCCGCACCGCCACTGAGGCTGTCGTTACCCCGGTCGCCCCACAGGGTGTCGTCGCCGGCCAGGCCGTAGAGCGAGTCGTTGCCGACGTTGCCCTGGATGTAGTTGTCCAACGTGTTGCCCCACAGGTTGCCACCGCCAGCATTGGTGAAGATCAGGTTCTCGACCTCCGGTGCGCTGTAGAGCAACTTGTAGCCCGTGTAGCTGACCTCGACGGTGTCGAGGCCACCATTCGGGTCTTCTTCGATGATGTCGTTGACCGAGTCGATCCGGTAGGTGTCGTCGCCCAGGCCGCCCGTCAGGGTGTCATCGCCTGTGCCACCGTCCAGCGTGTCATCGCCATCTTCGCCTTGCAGCAGGTCGTTGCCTTCGCCGCCGTCGAGGCTGTCGCTGCCCTCGGCGCCCCACAGCGCATCGTCGCCCAAGCGGCCCGACAAGGTGTCATTGCCCGATGCGCCGAGCATGAGGTTGCCCAGCTCGTTGCCCAGCACCGCGCTGCCATCGGCGCCCATCAGCACCAGGCGCTCCACGTTGGCTGCCTGCGTGCCCATGTCGAACTGCGTGGCCAGCAGATAGAGGCTGTCGTAGCCTTCATCGGCGCCTTCCGTCACCAGGTCGTCTGCGGCATCGACGGTGTAGGCGTCGTCGCCCAGGCCGCCGATCAGGGTGTCGGCCCCTGCGCCGCCATCGAGGAGGTCGGCCCCATCATTGCCCACCAAGGTGTCGTTGCCGTCGTCGCCCCACAGGGCGTCCACGCCGGCGCCGCCGATCAGGCTGTCGTTGCCGTCGCCACCGGTGAGGAAGTCGTCGTCATCGCCGCCATCCAGCACGTCATCGCCCGCACCGCCGTCCAGCATGTCCTGGCTGTCGCCGGCGCTCAGCGTGTCGTTGCCGTCCATGCCGTAGAGGCTGTCGCGTCCGCCGTGGCTGGTCAGGGCCTCGTTGCCGGTGCTGCCTTGCAGCACGCCATCGCCCACGCCGACGTACTCGAGCTCTTCGATGTTGGCGATGCGCTCGAACACGTTGGCGCTCAATTGGTCGATCGTGGTGGAGACCTTGTCCCAGCCTTCGCCAGCGGCCTCGAAGATGCTCAGGCCCTCGTCGTTGTAGACGTAGGTGTCGTTGCACTTGCCGCCTGCCATCAGGTCGGCGCCGCCGCCACCGTCGAGCGTGTCGTCACCCAGCCCGCCGTTGAGGGTGTCGTTGTAGGCGCCGCCGACCAGCAGGTTGGCGTCATCGGAGCCATTGAGCGTGCCGCCCGTGCTGCCGGTGTACACCAGCACCTCGATGTTGGCGCTCAGGGTGGTGGTGCTCAGGCTGCTGAACACGGTGTCCCGACCTTCGCCGATGCCCTCTTTCAGCACCGTGCCGACGTCGTCCAGCAAGTAGGTGTCATCGCCCAGCCCACCGGCCAGCGTGTCGGTGCCACGGCTCGACGTCAGCATGTCGTTGTCAGCGCCGCCTTCCAGGGCATCGTTGCCATCGCCACCGGCCAAGGTGTCCATGCCCAGGCCGCCTTGCAGCAGGTCATTGCCTGCGCCACCGGTGAGCTGGTTGTCGCTGTCGTTGCCGCGCAAGGTGGCGTTGCCAATGCCCACGAACGCGCCGATCTCCACCTCGGGCGCCAGTGTGGTGTTCAGTGCGGTGGTGTAGACCACGTCGGTGCCGCCCCAGGCGTTCTCGACGACCACGTCGCCGGCATCGTCCACCATGTAAACGTCGTCGCCATTGCCGCCCACCAGGCGGTCGGCCCCTGTGCCGCCGTCCAGCCAGTCTTGGTCGTCGCCACCGTCCAGCGTGTCATTGCCCGCAGCGCCGTAGAGGGTGTCGTTGCCGCTGCCGCCACTCAGGATGTTGACGCCGTCATGGCCGAGGATCTGGTTGTCCAGCGCATTGCCGGTCAGCGTGATGCTGGTGCCTGCGGCCGTCAGGAGGTTCACGTTGATGTGGTCGACGTTGGGCGTGGTGCCCAGGTCGAAGCTGACCGAGGTGGTGATCGTGTCGATGCCGCCGCCCGCGTCGTTGGAGAGCAGCTCTTGCACGCTGTCTGCGCTGTTGTCGACGTGGTACTGGTCGTCGCCCGCGCCGCCCACCAGGATGTCGTTGCCTGCACCGCCGCTCAGCGTGTCGTTGCCATCGCCGCCGTCGAGCGAGTCGTTGCCCGCGTCGCCCTGCAGCAGGTCGTTGCCCTTGCCGCCGATCAGGGTGTCGACGCCCAAGTGGCCTGTGAGGGTGTTGTCCAGGTCATTGCCGGTGAAGCTGATGGCCGTGCCCGTGGCCACTTTGGTGCTCACGCGGGCCTTGTCGATGTTCACGAGGCTGGCCTTGCTCAGGTCCAGGCTCACGGTGCTGTCGATCAGGTCGATGCCACCGCCGTTGGCATTGCTGAGCGTCTCTTGCACGCTGTCGTTCGCGCTGTCGACGACGTAGACGTCGTTGCCTGCACCACCGATCATCGTGTCGTTGCCCATGCCGCCGATGAGGGTGTCGTTGCCTGTGCCGCCATCGAGCGAGTCGTTGCCGTCGCCGCCATCGAGCGAATCGTTGCCGTCGCCGCCCAGCAGCGTGTCGATGCCAGCGTGGCCGGTGAGGGTGTTGTCCAGGCTGTTGCCGGTGAACGCGATGGCCGTGGTCGAGGTCACGGCTGCGTTCACCCGGGCGTTGTCGATGTTGAGCAGCGCGGTGGTGCGCAGGTCCAGGCTCAAGGTGCTGTCGATCGTGTCGATGCCACCACCGGCGGCATTGCTGGTGGTCTCGGAGACGGTGTCACCGGCGTTGTCGACGAAATAGAGGTCATTGCCCTTGCCGCCCACCAGGCTGTCGGCGCCTTGGCCGCCATCCAGCGTGTCATTGCCATCGCCGCCGTCCAGCGAGTCGTTGCCCGCGAGGCCATTGAGCGCGTCATTGCCTGCGCCGCCGAGCAAGGTGTCGATGCCGCCATGGCCCGTCAAGGTGTTGTCCAGCGCATTGCCGGTGAGCTTGATGGCCGTCGTGCTGGTCACGGCTGAGTTGACGGTGGCGTTTTCAACGTTCACGAGCACGGCACCGGTGGTGGTGGTGCTGTTGACCGTGAGGTCCAGCGAGACCTTGGTGTTGATGGTGTCGATGCCCTCGTTGGCCAGTTCGCGCACGATGTCGCCCGCGACGTCGATGTAGTAGGTGTCGTCACCGATGCCGCCCGCCATGGTGTCGATGCCAGCGCCGCCGTCGAGCACATCGTTGCCGTCGCCACCATTGAGCTGGTCGGCGCCACCCCCGCCGTTGAGCGTGTCATTGCCCAGTCCGCCGATGAGGGTGTCGGCGTAGGCGCCTCCCG
>Ga0228700_1000972_pt1 | contig 21121 bp, 25 predicted proteins | sample McNCre317_Aug_MG_FD_178019 | JGI IMG/M metagenome (GOLD analysis project Ga0228700, IMG submission 178019) | Freshwater microbial communities from McNutts Creek, Athens, Georgia, United States - 3-17_Aug_MG | ecosystem: Environmental > Aquatic > Freshwater > Creek | place: USA: Georgia...
AGGCATGGGCTGTGGTGGCAAAACCCGTGGGTACGCGAACGCCCGTGGGCAATTGCGAAATCATTTCGCCGAGGCTGGCGTTTTTGCCGCCAACGGATTCGACGTCCGTCATTCGAAGTTTTTCGAAAGGAACCACCAAGGCGGTAGGGCTGAAAAGTGCAGTCATAGACAAGCTCCAAAAGTTAAAACTGGCGGGCCATGCAGCGCGGCGACTTTTTAGTTGTTCGAATGGATCGATCAGTCTGCCTGGCGAAATTCGGATAATGCAGCATTGTAGGTGGCCGACAAGCTGCCTCCCCCGCCAAAACCTGTCTTTTTGGCTTGACCCACATTGAAAGTTTTTCATGCCCAATCCCACCGTTTTCTTTGTGTCTGATGGCACCGGCATCACCGCTGAAACCTTTGGCAACGCCATCTTGGCGCAGTTCGAGGTGAAATTCCGTCACATCCGCATTCCGTTTGTGGACTCGGTGGACAAAGCCCATCAAGCCGTGCGTCAAATCCTGCACACGGGCGAAATCGAAAGCCGTAAGCCGATTGTGTTCACCACGCTGGTGAACATGGAGGTGTTGAGCGTGATCTTGGAAGGCTGCAAAGACAAAACCATGCTGATGGACATGTTCAGCATCTTTGTGAACCCGCTCGAAAAAGAACTGGGCATCAAGTCCAACCACCGTGTGGGCCGCTTCTCAGACGCCAGCAAGAGTCAAGAGTACCGCGACCGCATCGAGGCCATCAACTTCAGCTTAGCCCATGACGATGGCCAGCTCAACCGGGACTTGGAGTTGTCTGACGTGATTTTGGTAGGCGTGAGCCGCAGCGGCAAAACCCCCACCAGCTTGTACTTGGCCATGCAGCACGGCTTGAAAGCTTCCAACTACCCGCTGATCCCCGAAGACTTTGAGCGCCGCCAACTGCCCCCCGCTCTGGTGCCACACAAAAAGAAAATCTTTGGCCTGACCATTCAGCCCGAGCGCCTGAGCGAAATTCGCAACGAACGCCGCCCAGACTCCAAATATGCCAGCCTACCCAACTGCCGCCACGAAGTGGCCGAGGCAGAGGCCATGATGCGCCGTGCGGGCATTCGCTGGTTGTCCACCACGCACAAGAGCATTGAGGAAATTGCCACCACCATCTTGCAAGAAATCAATCCTGAGCGTTTGATTTATTAAAACAAACGCCCACGAAAAAGCCCCTCAGCCTCTTAAGCTGCGGGGCTTTTCTTTGAGAACGCGCTGTTTTACAGACCGATAGCGGCAATGCCAGCTTTGGCAATTTGCGCGTCTTCGTTCGACTTCACGCCGCTCACACCCACAGCACCGATGCATTGACCGTCTTTCATGATGGGCACACCACCTTCGAGCATGCCTTGCACAGCTGGCGCGCTCAAGAAAGAGGTACGACCACCATTGATGACGTCTTCATACACCTTGCTCTCACGGCGGCCCAAAGCCGCTGTGTGTGCTTTAGCAGGCGCGATGTGCGAAGAGATAGCAGGTGCGCCATCCAAACGGTGCAGATTCAACAAATGACCGCCGTCGTCCACGATGGCGATGGTGACTGCCCAGTTGTTTTTCAAAGCTTCCGCTTCAGCGGCTGCGGCAATGGCTTTGACATCTGCGGATTCGAGAAAGTGTTTGGTTTTCATGTGAAGCGAGTTTGAAAAGTAAGAAAACCCCAAGCATACCGACTCTGAAAGCCCCACTACCCTCGCCCAAGACAAAAGAAACCTCAATAAAAGTAAGCGATAGCCCCTGCCCTCTTGAAACCACTAGAATCCGCCCCAACTGAATCATCAGGTTTATAGGAGAGCTACACATGATGAATGACAACATTCAAACCGTTGACTACTACGTCTTGCCGACGGCTGAGCGCAACCGCGTGGTGCGCAACACCTATTGGTTGCTCGCCATCAGCATGTTGCCTACCGTCTTGGGCGCATGGATTGGCGTGACCACAGGCATCAGCTACGCCATCTCTGGCGTGATGGGCATGATCTTGATGATGGCTGGTGCCTTCGGCTTCATCTACGCCATAGAGCGCACCAAAGAAAGCGCCACAGGCGTTTACGTGCTGCTGGGCTTTACCTTCTTCATGGGCCTCATGCTCTCGCGCATGATTGCCATGGTCTTGGGGTTTAAGAATGGCGCTGAGCTGGTGATGACTGCATTTGCAGGCACCGCAGGCGTGTTCTTTGTGATGGCCAGCTTGGCCACCGTCATCAAGCGCGACCTGTCTGGCATGGGCAAATGGCTCATGGTCGGTGCTGTGGTCTTGATGGTGGGCAGCATCATCAACGTGTTCGTCGGTTCATCTGCCGGCATGATGGTGATTTCCATGTTGTCCATGGCCATCTTCAGCGCCTTCATGTTGTACGACTTGAAGCAAGTGATGGACGGCGGCGAAACCAACTACATCAGTGCCACGCTGACCTTGTACTTAGACGTCATCAACGTGTTCCAAAGCTTGCTGTCATTGCTCGGCATCTTTGGTGGCGAACGCGAATAAGCGTTTAAACGCCAACAAAAAAGGGACCTCACGGTCCCTTTTTTACGCCTGTAGATTTTTAAGCGCTGCGATTCAGACCAAATCAAACACCGCCATGCTCTCGACGTGTGCCGTGTGCGGGAACATATTCACTGCACCCGCAAATGTCATGCGATAGCCCGCTGCATTGACCAGCACACCTGCGTCACGCGCCAAAGTGGATGGGTTACAACTCACATACACAATGCGCTTAGGCGGTGTCCAACCCTGACGAAGCTCTGGCTGCTGATGCATCTCGGCCAAGGCCTGCACCAGCGAGAACGCGCCTTCACGCGGCGGGTCGACCAGCCACTTGTCTGCGGTGCCGTCTTGGCGCAGCAACTCAGGCGTCATTTCAAACAGGTTACGCGCCACAAAACTGGTCGGCGCCAAAGGCTTGTCGCGGTTGGCTTGGTTGAACACATAGTTCTCGCCAGAGCGCGCCACCAAAGCCTCGCTGCCCTCAATGCCCAACACCTCGCGTGCGAGCGTGGCCAAAGGCAGCGTGAAGTTACCCAAGCCGCAGAACCAGTCAATCACGCGCTCGGTCGACTGCACATCCAACAAACGCAAAGCACGCGTCACCAGCACACGGTTGATGTGAGGATTGACTTGTGTGAAATCGGTGGGCTTGAACGGCATGGTGATGCCAAATTCAGGCAAGGCGTAAGACAGTGGCTCGCCCAAAGCGCCTTCCATCAAACAGACCGTGTCTGGGCCTTTGGATTGCAACCACCATTGCACATTGTGTTGAACGGCAAAAGCGCGCAAAGCATCCATGTCATGTGCGCTCAACGGCTCCATGTGACGCAACACCATCGCGGTCACGTGGTCGCCACAGGCCAGTTCGATTTGCGGCAAAGTCTCACGCGCTTCCATGCCAGCGATAAGTTGGCGCAAAGGCAAGAGCATGGCATCTACATGGGGCGGCAAGATGGGGCACTGACGCATGTCGGCTACATAGCGGCTCTTGCGCTCGTGAAAGCCCACCAGCACTTCGCCTTTTTTCACCACATAGCGCACCGACAAACGGGCACGGTAACGGTAGCCCCATGCAGGACCCTGGATAGGTCGCAAAATGGTTTCGGCTTTGACCTTGCCCAAGTGCCAGAGGTTGTCTTCTAAGGCGCGTTGTTTGACCGCGATTTGTGCAGCCGCATCCAAGTGCTGCATCTTGCAGCCACCACATGCACCCGCATGCAAGCCAAAGTGGGGGCAACCTGGCGTGACGCGCTGCGACGACTCGTGCAGCACTTCCAGCAGCGAGGCTTTTTCCCAGTTGTCTTTTTTGCGATGCACATTGGCGCGCACCACTTCAAAGGGCAAAGCCCCATCAACAAACACCACTTTGCCATCGGCGCGGTGGCCCACGCCTTGCGCTTCTAGGTCCATCGATTCGATGGTCAACGCGTTATCCGGCCATTGCTTTTCTGGCGCCGCGTCTTTCGCCGCCTCTTTCGTCACTTGGGTCATCAGTTCGCCGATAGGTATTTAGCAGGGTCAACCGGCTTGCCTTGACGGCGAATTTCAAAATGCAGCTTCACTTGGTCGGCATCGCTGTTGCCCATTTCGGCAATCTTTTGACCGCGCTTGATGACTTGGTCTTCCTTCACCAACAAGGTTTGGTTGTGTGCGTAAGCCGTCAAATAGGTGTTGTTGTGCTTCAAGATGATGAGGTTGCCATAACCGCGCAAACCTGCACCTGCGTAGACCACGCGGCCATCGGCAGCGGCCAACACAGGGTCTCCCACTTTGCCGCCAATGTCCAAGCCTTTGTTTTTCGACTCGTCAAAACCAGAAATCAAATTCCCGCGCGCGGGCCATTGGAAGCTGATGGCATCCTCGGCAGCAGACGGTGCAGCAGGAGTCGCGGCAGGAGCTGTAGGTGCAGAAGCCGCAGGCACAGGCGCTGTGGCAGGAGATGATGTGGCAGGTCGCGCCACCGCCACTTCAGGCGCAGGCGGCGCCACACGCAACACTTGACCTGTTTCAATCAGATTGGGGTTGTCTAACTTGTTCCAACGGATGATGTCGCGCCAGCTTTGGCCGTTGTCCATGCCAATGCGAATCAAGGTGTCACCGGGTTTGACGGTGTAGTAACCGGGCTTGCCTGCATTTTCAGCACCAGGCAACACACGCGTGGCGCCACGCGCACCGCCTATCGAGTGGTCATCCACGGGGGCGAGGCGGCCTTTGTTAGAGCAACCCGACAGCGCTAAAGCTGCCACGAGGGCAGCAAGACCCCACATTCCGGCACGAAACATTCTGATTTCCCTGTGTTCAAGCAATGCCTGATTTTAGAGGTACAAAGTTCACGGCTTCGAGGAGCGTTTGTTGCAAGCCTTGCGGCGTTTTATCAATCACCATCAAGGCTTGTTGGCCGGTAGTGGTGTGCGTGGGCGCCACCAACCGGCCACCCATGGCCAGCTGGTCAATCCAAGCTTGCGGCACGTTCTCGCCACCTGCGGCCGAGATGATGGCGCTGTAGGGTGCCCCTTGCGCATAGCCCAACATGCCATCGCCAAAAATCAGATGCACATTTGGCAAACGCATGGGGCGCAAGTTATCGCGCGCTTTGTCATGCAAGCCACGCAAGCGTTCAATGCTGTACACCTCACGCGCCACGCAAGCCAACACCGCCGCTTGATAGCCGCAGCCTGTGCCAATCTCAAGTACTCGCCCCATCAGCGGCGCCCCCTGCAGGCCCGGCGCTTCGCGCAGCAGGGCAATCATGCGGGCCACCACATTGGGTTTGGAAATGGTTTGGCCCAGGCCAATCGGCAAACTCGTGTCTTCGTAGGCTTGGTTGACCAAGGCACTGTCCACAAATCGATGGCGTTCCACGCGCCCCATCGCTTCGAGCACCACCGCATCATCGATGCCCTGCCTGGCGAGTTTTTGCACCATGCGCGCGCGAATGACTGATGAATCCAACCCAACCCCCGTGGGACTGACCACGCCCGCAGGCTTCGCACGCACGGGCGATGGCGGCGTGACCACACGGGTCGCGCCCATCAAGGTTTTAGGTACGGCTTGCGGCTTGCCCGTGTCTAAGCGCGCAGGAAAGCTGGGGCGTTGCTTCATGCGTGCGCTCCGCGCAAGCGTTGTGTCCACGCAGGCAAGCTGGCGTGTTCGGTCAAGTCCACATGCAGCGGCGTGACCGACATATGCCCCTCAAACGTGGCGTGAAAGTCGGTGCCATCGCTGTCGTCTTTGGCAGCGCCTGCGCTGCCAATCCAATACATGGTTTCGCCACGTGGGCTGGTTTGCGTGATGACACGCTCTGCCGAATGGCGACGCCCCAAGCGCGTGACACGCAAGGGTTTGATTTGCGCAACCGGCTGATTGGGAATGTTCACATTCAGCAACCAAGGCTCGCCCAACGCTGGGGGCTGCGCCAGCATCTGTTGCACCAGTTCACGGGCTTTAGCAGCGGCGGCATCAATGTGGCTCCAGCCTTTCTCAACTTGTGAAAAAGCGATGGCCGGAATGCCAAACAAATAGCCTTCCATGGCGGCGCCCACAGTGCCGGAATAAATCGTGTCGTCACCCATGTTGGCGCCATTGTTGATGCCAGACACCACGAGGTCAGGTTTGTAATCGAGCAAGCCCGTGAGTGCGATGTGCACGCAGTCCGCGGGCGTGCCGTTGACGTAGCGAAAGCCATTGCTGGCTTGGCTCACGTACAGCGGTGAGTGCAAGGTGAGTGCGTTGGACTTGGCGCTGTTGTTGTGCTCAGGCGCGACCACTTCGACGCGACCCAAGTCTTTGAGCGCTTCGTAGAGGGCCACGATGCCCGGGGCTTGAAAGCCGTCGTCGTTGGAAATCAGAATGTTCATGATGCCTTCAGGTTGCACGCAAATTGTAGGTTCGGACAACGGCAGGCCTCAGCGGCTATGGGTTTGCACGAAACACGCCATACGCCAGCATCAACAAGGTGCCCGTCAGCAAAGCTGGCACCAAGCGGCGGTGTGGGCTAGACACCATCACGGCCAAGCTGAGTGCGCAAATCACCACGCGCAACAGCACAGGCACAGTGGCCAGTAAACCCAATGGCATCAAAATCATGCGCACGGTCAAAGCCGCCACCATCGCGTAGGTCACGGCAGAGAGCCAACGAAACACTTCGCTGTCTTGGTGAATATGACCCGACAACTTCACGCCAGCGGCACGGCAAACGTAGGTGCCAATGCACGCAACACTGAGCGCCAACCACACGCCCCACCCTTGTATCTCGGCGTTCATGTTTGCACCTCCACAGGTCGTGGGCGCAGCCAGCGGCGGTCAATGACGTAGGCCAACGTGCCCGCCACCAAACCCGTCAACAACAAACTGCTGTCGGCATCGAACACATAAAAAACAGGACCCAAGATGCAACCTAAGCCAATGGCGATGCGATTGGCCCAAGGCTTGACATCGGTGAAGGTGAGCAAGAAAAACAAGGGGTTGATGAACACCAAGCCCAAGGTGACAGCCGCTGGCACCCAACCCGCGACGAAATAACCCAACACGGTGCCCATCGGGGAAATGAGCCAACATGGCAAAGCCAAACCGATGAAGTAATTCAAACGGTGCTGAGGAGACATGCGGGGGAACTCGCGCATCGACACCGCCCATGCGGTCATGGCCAGCATGTGCACCCACAGATACAGCAGTGGGTTGCGGTCTCGTCGGTGGAGTTGGGGAAACAGCGTCACCACCATGGTGAGAAAACGGGTCGAGGTCAGCGTCACGGCAAAGCCAATGGCTAACAAGGATGAGCCAGAGATGAACATCTCCAGCATCACCACCTGACCGGGCAGCGCAAACATCAGCAAGCTGGTCAGACCGGTCATCCACGCATCGAAACCATGGGTATGCCCCATGGCACCGAAACCGACCATGCCTGCAAACAAAACTAAAACGGGAGCGCCTAGGGCATCACGGATGCCCTGCCAAAAGGCTTCGCGCCGATTGGCGAACCGACTCATTTCTGGTTCATATTGCCTTTGAACTTACCGCCGCGTTGGATTTCCAACTCGTGGTATTCCAAGGTGCCAGACACTTTGCCTGTGCTGTGAATCAACAAATGCTCTTTGCACACGATGTCTTCGTTCAATTCGCCGTGCACATCGATTTCGCGCGCACGCACAGTACCGGTCACTTGGCCTTTGGTGCCAATCAACAAATCGTCGGCCGTCAATTCGCCGCTGACATTGCCATTGATGACAGCTTTACCAGGCGCTGCGATAGAGCCTTTGAATGTGACGCCTTCACCGATGACGAGGTTATTGTTGGTTGGGTTGATATCTGCCATGCTGAGCTCCTTTGAATGGCCCATCATACCTAAGCAAACGCAAGCAAATCCAAGCGGTCACGATGCTGACACCCCCCAAACCCAATGCGGTCATCACCTGCGCGACATCCAGAGGTGCCAAATAAAGCGGTGCAGCCAACCACGGCACATACACCCCCAGCACCACTAGGCCCATCGCACCAGCCATGACCCACAGGGCAACGGCATTGCGCGCGCCATTCGCAAAGATCAACATGGCATTGGCGGCCACCAAGGTGATGAGCACCATGGCGCGCTGCACTTCTGTAGAGAAAGCCATGGCGTGCCAGTACGCCGCCCCCGTTGCCGCCAACACGCACAAGCCCTGAAAAAAGGACGCCAACATTTGATGGATACCAAAAATAGGCGCCAAAGTGTCACGCGGTGGGCGTTGCATCACATGGGGCTCTGCAGGCTCATTCTCAAACGCGATAGAGCAAGAAGGGTCAATCACCAACTCCAACAACGCAATGTGCAAAGGCATCAACAAGGGTGGCAACGCAAACACCATGGGCACCAGCGCCAAGCCTGCAATCGGAATGTGAATCGCAAAGATGTACGCCATCGACTTTTGCAGGTTGCCAAAAATTCGGCGCCCTAAACGTATGCCTTTGACGATGGATGCAAAGTTGTCGTCTACCAAGACCAGCGACGAAGCCTCTCGCGCCACATCGGTGCCGCGTGCGCCCATGGCGATGCCCACATGGGCGGCGCGCAATGCAGGCGCATCGTTCACACCATCGCCCGTCATCGCCACCACCTCGCCATTGCGCTTGAGCGCTTGCACAATGCGCAGCTTTTGATGCGGTGAAATGCGGGCACACACGCTCACGGCTTTGAGATGTGCGCTCAGCGCTTCGTCCGACATGACATCAATCACATCCCCCGTCAAGGTCTCACCGCCCTGCAAGCCGGCTTGGTTGGCAATGACGCGTGCCGTGTGCGGGTAGTCACCGGTGATCATGATGACTTTGATGCTGGCCGAATGGCAATCGGCAATCGCTTGCGCAATCTCAGTGCGCAAAGGGTCACTCAAGCCAATCAAGCCCAGCCACTCAAAATCAAAACCATGCGCAGAACTGGGCCATGCGTCGCCCACAAAACGCCCCTGCGCCACGGCCAACACACGCAAGCCATCAGATGCCATGGCATGCACCACTTCGCCCCATTGCGCTTGCAATGCGGGCGAGAAATGGCACAACGCCATCACAGCCTCTGGTGCCCCCTTGGCGGACACGATATGCGCCGCATCTTCGCTGGCACGCCACACATGCGACATGGCTCGCAACTCAGGGCTCAACGCATAGGTCTGCACCAAATCCCAATCAGGGTGCAAATGCTCAGAGTCGCTCAGCCACGTTTGCCCCAAGGCATGAAAGGCGACTTCCATTGGGTCAAAGGGTTCAGGCGCGCTGGCCAAGATGGCGTGTTCGACCAAACCATGAAAATCGTCTGGCAGCGACTCGCTATTGATCTTGAACAAACGTGGTGCTGAGGCGTCTCCCACCGCCAAGGCCGCCACCGTCATGCGGTTCTCCGTCAAGGTGCCCGTTTTGTCGGTGCACAACACGGTGGTCGCGCCCAAGGTTTCAATCGCGTTGATGTGTCGCGTCAACACACCTTGCTGCGCCAAGCGATGCGCACCCAAGGCCGGGAAAATGGCCATCACCACCGGATACTCTTCAGGCAAGATCGCCATGGCCAACGCAATGCCCGACAACAACGCCGGCAACCACGCCCCATTGCGCAAGCCCAAGGTGAGGATCATCAACACGCACAAACCAAACGTGATCCACGCCAACACCTTCACCAACTGAGTTGTTTGTTTCTGCAATGGCGTCAGTGCAGTTTCGATTTGGTTTAACGACGCACCAATGCGCCCCATCTGGCTGTGCATGCCTGTGGCCGTGACGCGCACCACCCCTTGCCCACGGACCACAAAGGTGCCGCCAAAGACTGCGGCCAACTCATCCCCACCCGGTTGTAGGTGGCGCGCCAACGCCTCATCAAAAGCAGCGCCCACCTTGGTCACGGCCAAAGACTCGCCGGTCAACAACGACTCATCCACTTGCAGTTGGTCTGCCTGCAGCACCCAGGCATCCGCCGCAATGCGGTCACCTTCGGCAATGAACAACACGTCCCCCACCACCACGTCACGCGATGGCACGCAGATGCGTTGGCCATCACGCAGCACTTGCGCGAAAGGCTGGCTCAGTTGCCGCAAGGCATCAATGGCGGCTTCTGACTTGCCCTCTTGGTAAAAGGTCAAAGCCAACACCGCCAGCACAAACACAAACAGCGTGAGGCCTTCGGTTAAATCGCCCAACACCAAATACAGCGAAGCCGCCAACACCAGCAATGCAAACATGGGCTCCCGCAACATGGCCCACAGCCGCGACCATACGCTGCGGTGCTCTGCAGCGTCTAGCGCATTGGCCCCATCTCTGGCTAACCGCTGCGCGGCCTGCTCTGATGTGAGGCCCATGAAAGAAGGTGTATCTGTGGTGTTCAAGGTGTGGCGCCATCGATCAACCACTGAAGCAGCAACGTGGCTTTTTCAGAACTCAGCATGCGGTGCGGTGTGATGAGCTTGGTCTCATCATCTGTTTTCAACTTTTCACCCTTGCGGGCGGCAGCACCGGCTTGACCTTTGTATTTGGCAAGATGACGCGACAACTGTGACATGGTGGGCGCGCCACCTCGCGACGGTTCACCATGGCAACTGAAGCAACCGTGCTCCACGGCCAAAGCAGCACTGGCGTTGGCCATCGGCATAGAGAAGACGCCCCATGCGAACACAACACACACCAACCCGCCACGAAAATACGCAAATTGAGGTTGCATCAAATAACCACACTTTCAAACATCAATATCAATTCAATTTACTGTTTTGCAGTGACTGTGTCTATGCGACACATCAAGAAATCGCTACACAACCGATGGCACAAACGCCGATTCAAAGTGCGTCAACAAGGTTGCTTCAATCGCTCGGCACCGGCCATGGCCATGGCCTCAAAGCTGCTGCTCAGGCGGTTTTTGATGAAATACTCAATGACAGCTTGAGGAAATACCGAATCAGGCTCTGATTCGGTGCGGTACTTGAATAGCGTGCCGCCGCCCTCCGACTCTAAGCGCCACGCACCCTTGTACGATTTGGCCTCACCGCTAATTTGCACAAAGTCCGTGCCCACATTGGGCAGCTCTGTGAATTCCAACACCATGCGCATCTTGATGGAAAAAAACAAAATACGCTCTTGCAGCAAACGCTCCACACGCGTCTTGCGTGCATCTAATCGCGTGGTGGTCGAGGCCACCACGCCGGGGATGTTGGTCGCAGCGTCGTAGTCCGTCAAATAGCGATAGGACTGACACAGGCTCAGGGGCAAATAAAAACTGGCTTGGGTATGGAACACATGGCCTTGCTGCGTCACGTCGACTTTGATTTTGTAATCGTCTGCGGCCATGGCTGTTGCACAGGCACACACCACCATCCACGCACACCAGAGCTGTTTCATTGCATGTCCCTCGATTGATCAGGGCATATTAGCGGAACTACAAAACACATGGCTTGAAAAAAGAACAAGACGCCTCATCTAAAAAAAATGCATGGCAATTCGCTGTCATCGATGAACTTTTTTACTCTTTCACAATCTTCAACTATCACATGACGACATCACAGATTTTCCAACCCACACGTATCGGCGACATCGAAGTCGCCAACCGCATTGTCATGGCCCCACTCACACGCAGCCGCGCAGCTGACGGTGACATTCCCGGCAGTGCCATGAATGTGGACTATTACCGCCAGCGCAGTGGTGCGGGACTCATCATCAGCGAAGGCACGCAAATCTCGCCCGTGGGCAAAGGCTACATGGCCACCCCTGGCATTTATTCAGACGCTCAAGTCGAAGGCTGGAAGCCCATCACCCAAGCCGTGCATGACGCGGGCTCCAAAATCATTGCGCAAATTTGGCATGTGGGCCGCATCACGCACCCAGACTTGACCGGTGGCGCGCAACCCGTGGCCCCCTCGGCCATTCAACCCAAGGTGGTGGCCTACACCCCCAACGGCAAAGTCGATGTGCCCGTGCCACATGCCTTGACCACTGTCGAAGTGAAAGACGTGGTGGAGCAATTCCGCCAAGCCGCCGCCAACGCCATTCGTGCGGGTTTTGATGGTGTGGAGATTCACGGCGCCAACGGCTACTTGGTCGACCAGTTCATCCGTGACGGCGCCAACCAACGCACTGACGCGTATGGTGGCTCGATTGAAAACCGCTGCCGCTTCGCCCTCGAAGTGGTGGATGCCTGTGTGGCCGAAATCGGTGCGGGCCGCGTTGGCATTCGTTTGTCCCCCCTCACTCCTTTCAACGATTTGGCCGACAGCAATCCACAAGCTGTGTTTGGCTATTTGGTGGAAGAGCTCAACAAGCGTGGCATCGCGTTCATTCACTTCATCGAAGGCGCCACCGGTGGCCCACGTGATGTGCCTGGCTTTGACTACGCGTGGGCGCGCCAAACCTTCAAAGGCACCTACATCGCCAACAACGGCTACGACCGCCAAATGGCCATGGATGCAATTGATTCCGGCAAAGCCGACGCCATCGCGTTTGGCCGCTTGTTCATCGCCAACCCCGATTTGGTTGAACGTTTGAAATTGAATGCCGTGCTGAACGCCCCCAACCCCAACACCTTCTACACACCTGGCCCTGTCGGCTACACCGACTACCCCACGCTCTAAAGAAAGGCCCACCATGAAATACCTACACACCATGGTGCGCGTGACGGACCTAGAAGCGTCGTTGCGTTTTTATCGCGATGCGCTGGGCCTGACGGTGCTGCGCACCAACGAGTACCCACAAGGTCGCTTCACACTGGTCTACCTCGCCGCACCTGGCGATGAAGATGCACAAGTAGAGCTCACCTACAACTGGGACCCCGAGGTCTACACCGGGGGTCGCAACTTCGGTCACTTGGCTTATGCCGTCGACAACATCTACGCCACCTGTGAGAGGTTGCAAGCGCATGGCATCAGCATTCTTCGCCCGCCCCGCGATGGCCGCATGGCCTTTGTGCGTTCGCCCGACGACATCTCGGTGGAGTTGCTGCAAAGAGGTGAAGCCTTGGCCCCCGTTGGACCATGGGTGGATATGCCCAACATCGGCAGTTGGTAAAAAATGGTCACTTGGCCCAACACTTGTCTATTCCCTTTTAGTCACTCCCCAAGCAGAGAAAAGGTCCAGTGAAACTATGGACTGCCTGAAATGGCTTCTGAGAATACGGGAAGAAATGGGCCCTAGTCAGCTCTGAAATAGCGATATTTGCCATTCAGAGAAAGTGATCGCTCGCCGCAAGCCCGCACGGTGTGGGGCTTCCAAAGAAAAAGCCCCTGATTACTCAGGGGCTCAAACTAGCTGGCGGTGGACGCAGTCTCAAGCGCACCCTTATCAGCCTACCAATTCCCGTGAACAGGGTAATTAACAGGTAATCTAGCAAGTTTCAGGCTTTATGGTACGAAGCCACTGCGCCCTACTCCTTTAAAACTGTGTGTTTCACGGGATTTTGGGCTGATATTTGAGAAAAATAATCAGGGAATTTTTAAGCAGAAACAGGCAAACAATACCCTTGTTTCAGAGCCCTTCATTGTCGTGAATCCTCACAAAGGATTCATATCGATGGAGTTAACTCTACTCAAGCAAAGTCTGCATAGCAGCGATAGCGGCCAGCCGAACTGAGGTGCTTGGTTCATATTGCTCGGTAAAAGCCGTCAATGACTCACTGAGCATTGCGGTGACATGAACGACCGGTATCAAAGGAACTGCAGTCGTCTTGCTTGGCTTGTTAGCCTACCGCACCGAAAGCGCGTGACTGAAAGTCCGCTGCTCGAAACAGTGAATTCACGCTCTCGACCCATTGCGGTCTTCCAGCTCTCTCCAAACCGGTCGTTGACTCAACTCGTCCCTTTGCAAGCTGTGCATTTCCGAAGCGGACGCTGATGTTGAACCCCATCCGGCCAGAAGCGGTCGCCGGCATGCTCCTCCTGGAGGTCCGTTCTGGTGCGAACAGCGACTCAAGGCACGGTACTCTTTGCTCAGTGCACGTCTGAGGTTCGGCAGATCACCCTAAGGTCAGCTCGACCACGATGTTGCCGCGCGTCGCGTTCGAATACGGGCACACCTGGTGCGCTGTATCCACCAAGTCCTGCGCCACCGCACGGTCCAGCCCCGGCAGGTTGATGGTCATCTGCACGGCAATGCCGAAGCCCTGGGAGATCGGGCCGATGTCCACACTGGCTTCAATGCTGGCATCAGCAGGCACGGCTACCTTCTTCATGCCGGCCACATGCTTGAGTGCGCCCATGAAGCAGGCCGAGTAGCCTGCCGCAAACAGCTGCTCGGGGTTGGTCGCGCCGCCCATGCCACCCAGTTCCTTTGGCGGAGCGAGTTTCACATCAAGCAAGCCGTCGTCGGACACGGCGCGCCCATCGCGGCCTCCGGTCGTACGTGCCTTGGCGGTGTAGAGGACTTTGTCGAGTTTCGTGGTCATGTCATTTCTCCATTTCAGGGGTTAAAAAAATCAATTCACGCCAGCAGCGCTGGCAAGCTTTTCTGCAAAGCAGTTTTGTTCGTTGTAGCCTGGCCTGCCAGGGCGAATCCCAGCAGAGTGCCATCGTGGCCCACAAAGCGGGCATCCACCCCATCGGTGCTCGTCTGGATCTGCCACTGGCCTGCCACACCCGAGGCCGGTGGCGACACCACCACCGGCAGTGCCGGAGTTTTGACGACCACCGGCATGGCCGGGTAGCGCAGGCTTGCAGCCTGCCCCGCCAGGTGCGCGGCCAGCGTGCGCGCCGCCTGCATGAGCGGCATGACATAGGGCAGGCTGCGTCCCTCGACTTCGGCCACATCGCCCAGGGCATAAATGTCTGGCTGGCTAGTCTGCAACTGGCGGTTGACGACAATGCCTTGCGCCGTTTGCAGTCCGGCTGCTTGCGCCAGCGCGGTGCGCGGGCGCAGACCCACAGCCGACAGCACCACATCCGTGCCCAGACGCTGGCCGTTTGCCAGTTCAAGCTGCAAGTCTCCGGGCTGCGCATGAACGGCCTGCACTGACGTGCCCCAGTGAAAGCGGACACCTGCGTTGCTCAGTGCACGCTGTAGCAGGTCGCCAGCTTCGGGTGGCAGCAAGCGCCCCAGGGGCTGGGTGCCCGGGTCGACCACGTCCACTTCGTAGCCAGCCGCGACAAGGTCATTGGCGAATTCACAGCCAATGAGGCCAGCGCCGATGACTGTGACGCGGCGAGCACCTTGGAGCCGCTCTCGGAATGCGGCGTAATCCTGCAAATCGTTGACCGAGAGCACCCGATCTGCGGCGTCACCCTGCAAAGGAAGGCGCACCGCGTCCGCCCCCAGGGCCAGCACCAGGCGGCTGTAAGCCACCGTACCCTGACTTGTACTGATGGTGCAGGCCACCGGATCAATCGCCGTCACCTCGGTGTGCGCCATCAACTTGACCCCGTGTTGCTCTGCCATGGCAGCACTCGTGGTGCTGACCAGCTGGGCGGCGGTTTTGCCGCTGCTCAGGGCATTGGACAACATGGGCTTGCTGTAGAAGTCGCCGTTGTCGCGGGTCACTAGGGTGATGGGGGTGTGGGCATCGAGCTTGCGCAGCTCGCGCACCACCGTCCAGGCGGCCAGGCCCGAACCCACTATCACCAGGCTTTGAGCGGGTGCAATCATCCGGTGCTCCTGCTCGATCAGCCGATCTCGACCATTTCGAAGTCGGCCTTGGCCACGCCGCAATCGGGGCATTCCCAGTCTTCGGGAATGTCTTCAAAACGGGTGCCGGCGGCGATGCCGTCTTCAGGGATACCTTGGGCTTCGTCATAGATGAAACCGCACACAATGCATTGCCAGACTTTCATGATGTTCTCCAGAATTTAAAAAATTGAAAAAAGATGGATAAAGGCTCAGGCCTGGATGGCATCGAGGGCCTTCTGGTAGTGGTTGGCATGGCGCTCTTCCACCTTGGCCAGTGCGGCAAAGCGCTTGGCAGCTTTTTCGAGCACGGCCTTAAACTGGCCGGCGTGCTCTTTCGACTCGCTGATCTGCTCGTCGATCTCGGCCACGGCCGCAGCGTTGCCTTCTTCGACCGCCGTCTGGCGGAAACCGGGGTACATCTCGCTGTACTCGTAGGTCTCGCCCTCAATGGCGATCTGCAATGCCTTGGCGGGGGTGATGTCGGCCGCAGGGTAGAGCAGGTCGAGGTGACCAAAGGCGTGCATCACTTCCTGATCAGCGGTCTGCTCGAAGATGCGGGCCGTGTCTTCGTCGCCTGCGGCGCGGGCTAACTTGGCGAAGTAACGGTACTTGATGTGGGCCATCGATTCGCCTGCGAATGCGGCTTCGAGGTTCTGCCAGGTTTTGATTTCGGGACGTGCCATTTTTAAGCTCCTTGGTGGTGAAGATGTGTTGCGATGGGATGAATTGTGGATCTCGGCGATCAATCGGTCCAACGCATAATTTCAATTGAATCAATCTAAAATTCAGATAACAAAGCCCCAAGGAACCCGACTATGGCCGCCATGCCCACTCTGAGACAACTGCGCTACCTGCTGGCCCTGGCTGAGCACCTGAACTTCACCCGCGCAGCCGAAGCGAGTTTTGTGAGCCAGTCCACCCTGAGCACGGGGCTCAAGGAACTCGAATCCACCCTGGGTGTGCAACTGGTGGAGAGGGACAAACAGACCGTGGCACTGACGGCGGTGGGCAAAGAGGTGGTGGCCCGTGCGCGGCAGGTGCTGGCTGCTGCCGAAGACCTGCGCGACTTTGCATCGGACGCGTCACGACCCATGCAAGGGCAGCTGCGCCTGGGTGTCATCCCCACCATTGCCCCATTTGTGCTGCCGACGGTCATGCCCGCCCTGCGCGAGAAATTCCCGCAACTGCAGTTGGCCTTGCGCGAAGACCTGACCGCCCATCTGCTGGAGCGGCTGCGCGACCGCCAGCTGGACTTCGCACTGATCGCACTGCCCTACGACACGGATGACCTGCGCGTGCAATCGCTCTACAAGGACAAGTTCTGGCTGGTGGGGCGAGAGCAGGATCCCGCCATCACCGGCAAAGCGATCCAGCTCAGCAGCGCATGGATGGAGCGATTGCTGCTGCTCGAGGAAGGGCATTGCCTGCGCGACCACGCTCTGCAGGCCTGCCGGACGGCAGAGGTTGCCAGTGTGGACGGAATGGAAGCCACCAGTCTGCTGACGCTGGTTCAGATGGTCGCCTCAGGCATGGGTGTGGCCTTACTGCCGGAGATGGCGATCAAGAGCGGCCTTCTTCAAAATCTATCGCTCAAAGCAATGCCTCTGGCAAACCCTGCCCCAGAGCGGATAATTGCATTGGTTACTCGCGCCACATCCGCCCACTTGGCCGAGTTCGAAGCGATTGCGAAGGTGATGGTTGCTGTCCATCGTAAAAAGAATTAGAAGCCTAACGTTACACAACTGCCGAATCGATGAATTGAAAGGCGGACATGCAGCAAACGCTGCTCACCGACTGCTTGGGGTCGAGAGCGTGAATTCACCGTTTCGAGCAGCGGACTTTCAGCCACGCGCCTCCGGTGCAGTCGGCTAACCAGCCAAGCAAGACGACTGCAGATCCTTCGATACCGGTCGTTCATATCACCGCAATGCTCAGTGAGCCATTGACGGCTTTTACCGAGCAATACGAACAAGCACCTCAGTTCGGCTAGCCGCTATCGCTGCAAAGCAGCCGTCCCCATCCTTGGCTCTCAATTTAATGCCCTTTCTGCGGCTTTCCTGCCACTTTGCGCAGAAATAGCTTGATACGTTGCACACACAGAGCGTTACTACTCAACGCCGCGCCATTGCGGTATTCAGGAGTCACGTATGACCAAACGTATCGTCACCAAAGTCAAGTCTTCAGCATCATCTAAACCTGAAGCATCGAAACAATCCCGATTAGTTACCCTGCTTAAGTCCCCCAAGGGCTGCACCCTCGATCAGATGACTGAGCTCACAGGATGGCAGCCTCACACCATCCGCGCCGTCATCAGCTCAGTGATTCGCAAAAAGCTTCAGCTTGATGTGACTTGCACTCGAACTGATGCAGGTAGTCGCTACCAAATCACAGCAACGGGGCGCAAATGAACGAATCGCTGAAATCTCAATTGCAAGCACTGCTTGAAATGCCACGTGAGCAACTTGCGCTGAAATGGGAAGCAGCATTCAAATGTCCTGCCCCATCCAGAGTTCACTCCAGTGTCTTGCGTAGCGCGATTGCATGGCACCTTCAGATGAAGAATCAATCAACATGGAGCATTTCCCGCATTCGCAAGATGCTTAGCCAGTCAGGTAACACCATCACCGTCCAAACCGGCGCTCGACTCATTAGGGAATGGCAAGGCCAAACCCACGTGGTCAATGTCCTTGACTCTGGGTATGACTATCAAGGGCGAATCTACAAGAGCCTGTCTGCCATTGCTAGGGAGATCACAGGAACCGCTTGGTCTGGGCCACTTTTCTTTGGATTGAAATCATGAAGTCCACAGACATCCCCTGCGCGATCTACACACGTAAATCATCCGAAGAAGGACTGGAACAAGACTTCAATTCATTGGATGCTCAACGCGAAGCTTGTGCAGCCTACATCCTTAGCCAAAAAGCGATGGGATGGGTGGCTCGCAAAGATTATTACGACGATGGCGGCTTCTCTGGCGGGAGTACCGAGCGCCCTGCCCTACAAAAACTACTGACTGATATAGAAGCAGGCAAAGTCAAAGTCGTTGTGGTCTACAAGGTAGACCGTCTCACCCGATCGCTGGCTGACTTTGCCAAGATGGTGGAGCTCTTTGATGCACATGGTGTGTCATTTGTCTCGGTCACCCAGCAGTTCAACACCACCTCGTCCATGGGACGACTCACCCTGAACGTCCTTTTGTCTTTTGCACAGTTTGAGCGAGAGGTCACTGGTGAAAGAATTCGAGACAAGATTGCTGCATCCAAGCGCAAAGGCATGTGGATGGGCGGCATACCTCCTGTCGGATACACCCCACATGAACGCACACTTGTCATCGATGAACCACAAGCCGAGCGTGTACGAGAGATTTTCAGGCTCTACTTAGAACTTAACTGTGTGAGGTTACTAGGTAAGGAGCTCAAAGAACGCAACTGGCTAACTCCACCTCGAAACATGAAACGACAAGGTGCGGGTGGCAATCGTCCATACAGTCGTGGGCATCTGTACCGACTGCTACGCAACCCCATCTATATCGGTCGCGTACCGCACAGAGGTGAGTCCTATGAAGGCAACCACCCCGGCATCATTGATCAAGCAACATGGGATGCGGTTCAGCAACGACTAGAGGACAACCGCCAAGGACATCGAACTCAAAAGAATGCGCTCAACCCGAGCCTATTAGCTGGACTGGTCTTTGACCCAGATGGCAATCGCTACACGACCTCCCACAGCACCAAGAATTCGAAACGCTACAGGTACTACATCCAAGAGGTAGAAGATGCAAAGCCTGTACGGATACCAGCACAGGATTTGGAATCGGCTGTGATTGAGTGTCTTAAAGAGCGTTTCACTAACGATCCATGGATAGTCACAGTCACACCTGATGAGGCCCAGATCAAACAGGCTGCGATGTACAAAGGTGAGCAACTATCACGTAAGCTGGAACAACCAACGATTGAGCTCGCAAGCGCCCTGATTTCCAAGATCGTTGTTCACAAGGAACAGCTGGAAATCCACATCAAGCTGGAGCCCCTCTGTGGAGCGAAGCTAGAAACAATTACGCATGTACCAGCAAAACTCAAGCGCACAGGCATGGCGGTTCGGCTAATCGTCCAGACAGACAAGCCGAAGGCTAACAAACCCGATAAGAAGCTGATTCGCTTTATCAGCCGAGGCTTTGATTGGGCTGTTCAGTTCACCAGCGGGCAAGTCAAGACCATCAAAGAAATTTCGGACAAAGAAGGAATCGCCGCCAACTACATCACCCGTGTGATGTACGCCGGGTTTATGAATCCCGAGCTCATTGAAGCGATCTGCAAGGGGACTCAACCGCCCGATTTATCTGCAATCAAGCTACTGAGCATTGGGAATCTGCCGCTGGACTGGGAAGACCAGAGAACCAAGCTTGGATTTAGTCCGAAAGCTCTTTAACGAGCTTATGCGCCGGAATACCCACCACTTTGCAGATTTGAATGAACTCGGCAATGTCCAGACGCCTCTCCCCCTTCTCGTACTTGGATACGAAAGACTGGGGACGGTTCAATTGCTTAGCCAAATCCGCCTGTGTGATGCCCGCGTCAAGTCTGGACTGCTTCAAGCGGTCCAAAAATCTGAGGTACAGGGTGGAAGAAAGGGTCTGCAAGGGGCAAAACGGTTGATGTTTGACCCATGAATGGTTTATCCTTTCTTGGAATATCCCAAATTAGGATTTATTAAAGGAGTATCAATGGCTCTCGAAGCTTGCGCCGAATGCGGCAACCAAATTTCTAACTCAGCTAAATCGTGTCCCACCTGCGGACATTTAGTACCCCAACCAAGTTTTGCCAAGCGTATTGGCAAATGGGTTTTGTATCTGATTGCTTTTTCAGTGGTCTTGCAAATCATCGGAGTAGCGACCGGCTCAAAAAAGGCATTCCCGACATCCGAAAACAAAGATAAGAAGCCCACCCTCAATCAAATGGTTGCAGCCTGTGAGGTGAATTGGGAAATGGCTTTCAAGCCAAAGATGCGAGATCCGGACTCACTGGACTGGGATCGCAAGAATGCTGAGTTTGGGATGTACAAAGAAAAACCAGTCATCGCCGTCCCCTACCGAGCCAAAAATGGACTGGGAGGCATGACTTTGGATAAAGCTCTCTGCGAAGTGGATACCGAGACTAGGGAGGTCAGAGCAGCCTTGAAGTAGCTGTAGATTACTATTCAACTAAAGGGGTGCGAAAGCACCCTTTTTTGTTCCCTGCGCAGTTGAACTGCACTACCAGCATCGTCTTTTGAGAAAAACCTAAGAAATAGCCTTGAAATCGGCTTTTAAAGCGAATCTGAGAAAGCGGATCCCTACCAGAGCCCGCCAACAGTGGGCCTTAAAAAGAAAAAGCCCCTGATTTCTCAGGGGCTCAGACTAGCTGGCGGAAACGGAGGGATTCGAACCCTCGATGAGGCTCTACACCCCATACTCCCTTAGCAGGGGAGCACCTTCGGCCACTCGGTCACGTTTCCAGCAGGTGAGTATTATGCCTCAACTTAA
>Ga0228700_1000975_pt1 | contig 21089 bp, 8 predicted proteins | sample McNCre317_Aug_MG_FD_178019 | JGI IMG/M metagenome (GOLD analysis project Ga0228700, IMG submission 178019) | Freshwater microbial communities from McNutts Creek, Athens, Georgia, United States - 3-17_Aug_MG | ecosystem: Environmental > Aquatic > Freshwater > Creek | place: USA: Georgia...
GCGGGCAACGGCGCAGTGACCTTCACCGGTTCAGTGGGTGAGGCAGTGGGGTCAAATAACGGCCCTGTGGGCTCAATGATCGTGAACAGCGGCAGCGCGACCACCTTGGTGAGCACCGTTGATGCAGCGAGCATCACCACAGACGCAGTAGGTACGGTCGTGATTAAAGGCGGTCGCGTCACAACTTCAAGCGCTCAGACCTACAACGACGATGTATTTCTGGACAAGAGCGGTACGCGTTTGACCACTCTGAACACCACAGATTCAGCCGTGTTCTTCGGTGGCAAAGTGAACAACAACACAGCCGCCCCTGAAGCTTTGACGATCAACGCAGGCAATGGAGCTGTGACCTTCACCGGTGCTGTGGGTGCGGCTGTTGGCTCAAACAACGGACCTGTAGGTGCAATGATTGTGAACAGCGGCAGCGCCACCACCTTGGTGAGCACCGTAGACGCAGCGAGCATCACTACAGACGCTGTCGGTTCGGTCGTAATTAAAGGCGGTCGCGTGACCACCAGCGGCGCTCAGACCTACAACGACGATGTGTTGTTGGATAAGAGCGGTACGCGTTTGACCACTTTGAACACTACTGACTCAGCGGTGTTCTTCGGTGGCAAAGTCAATAACAACACAGTCGCCCCTGAGGCCTTGACGATCAATGCAGGTAACGGCGCTGTGACGTTCACGGGTGCAGTGGGTGAGGCTGTGGGCAGCAACATGGGCCCCTTGGGCGCAATGATCGTGAACAGCGGCAGCGCCACCACCTTGGTGAGCACTGTGAACGCAGCGAGCATCAGCACTGATGCAGCAGGTACCGTGGTGATCAAGGGCGGCCGAGTCACAACTTCAGGCGCTCAGACTTATAACGATGATGTGTTGCTGGACAAGAGTGGTACGCGCCTGACAACCTTGAACACTACTGACTCAGCCGTGTTCTTCGGCGGCAAAGTGAACAACAACACAGCAGCGCCTGAGGCCTTGACGATCAACGCGGGCAACGGCGCCGTGACGTTTACAGGTGCAGTGGGCGAGGCTGTCGGCTCAAATAACGGGCCTGTGGGCGCAATGATTGTGAACAGCGGCAGTGCTACAACCTTGGTGAGCACCGTTGACGCAGTCAGTGTCACCACAGACGCTGTCGGTTCGATCGTGATCAAGGGTGGCCGAGTCACAACTTCAGCCGCTCAGACTTATAACGACGATGTGCTGCTTGACAAGAGCGGTACACGCTTGACTACCTTCAACACTACTGACTCAACAGTGTTCTTCGGGGGCAAAGTCAATAACAACACAGCCACTCCTGAGGCCTTGACGATCAACGCGGGCAACGGCGCTGTGACGTTTACAGGTGCAGTGGGTGAGGCTGTTGGCTCAAATAACGGCCCTGTGGGCGCACTGGTCGTGAACAGCGGCAGTGCCACCACCTTGGTGAGCACCGTGGATGCAGCGAGCATCACTACAGACGCTGTCGGTGCAGTGGTGATCAAGGGCGGCCGAGTCACAACTTCAGGCGCTCAGACCTACAACGACGATGTGTTGCTGGACAAGAGCGGTACACGCCTGACAACCTTGAATACCACCGACGCAGCCGTGTTCTTCAACGGCAAAGTGAACAACAACACAGCAGCGCCTGAGGCCTTGACGATCAATGCAGGTAACGGCGCTGTGACGTTCACGGGTGCAGTGGGTGAGGCTGTGGGCAGCAACATGGGCCCCTTGGGCGCAATGATCGTGAACAGCGGCAGTGCTACAACCTTGGTGAGCACCGTTGACGCAGTCAGTGTCACCACAGACGCTGTCGGTTCGATCGTGATCAAGGGTGGCCGAATCACAACTTCAGGCGCTCAGACCTACAACGACGATGTGTTGTTGGATAAGAGCGGTACGCGTTTGACCACTTTGAACACGACAGATTCAGCCGTGTTCTTCGGCGGCAAAGTGAACAACAACACAGCAGCCCCTGAAGCCTTGACTATCAACGCAGGCAACGGTGCTGTGACGTTTACAGGTTCTGTGGGCGAGGCTGTGGGCTCAAACAATGGCCCTGTGGGCGCAATGATTGTGAATAGCGGCAGCGCCACCACAATGGTGAACACTGTGGACGCAGCGAGCATCACCACAGACGCTGTCGGCACAGTGGTGATCAAGGGTGGCCGTGTAACCACCAGCGGTACCCAAACTTATAACGACGATGTGTTGCTAGATAAGAGTGGTACGCGTTTGACTACTCTGAACACCACGGACTCAGCAGTGTTCTTCGGTGGCAAAGTGAACAACAACACAGCCGCTCCTGAAGCCTTGACGATCAACGCGGGCAACGGCGCAGTGACCTTCACAGGTGCAGTGGGTGAGGCAGTGGGCAGCAACAACGGCCCTGTGGGTGCAATGATCGTTAATAGCGGCAGTGCCACCACACTGGTGAGCACCGTGGACGCAGCCAGCGTCACCACAAATGCAGGCGGCACATTGGTGATCAAAGGTGGCCGAGTGACGACTTCAGGCGCTCAGACCTACAACGACGATGTGTTGCTTGACAAGAGCGGTACACGTTTAACCACTCTGAACACCACGGACTCAGCAGTGTTCTTCGGTGGCAAGGTTAACAACAACACAGCAGCGCCTGAGGCCTTGACGATCAACGCGGGCAACGGCGCAGTGACCTTCACCGGTTCAGTGGGTGAGGCAGTGGGGTCAAATAACGGCCCTGTGGGCTCAATGATCGTGAACAGCGGCAGCGCGACCACCTTGGTGAGCACAGTGGATGCAGCGAGCATCACCTCAGACGCAGTAGGTACGGTCGTGATCAAGGGCGGCCGAGTGACGACTTCAGGCGTTCAGACTTATAACGACGATGTGTTGCTGGACAAGAGTGGAACACGCCTGACAACCTTGAATACCACCGACGCAGCCGTGTTCTTCGGTGGCAAAGTGAACAACAACACAGCAGCGCCTGAGGCCTTGACGATCAACGCAGGTAACGGCGCTGTGACGTTTACAGGTGCAGTGGGTGAGGCAGTGGGCAGCAACAGCGGCCCCTTGGGCGCAATGATCGTGAACAGCGGCAGTGCCACCACACTGGTCAGCACTGTGGACGCAGCCAGTATCACTACAGACTCTCTCGGTACCGTGGTTATCAAGGGTGGCCGAGTCACAACTTCAGGCGCTCAGACCTACAACGACGATGTGTTGTTGGATAAGAGCGGTACGCGCCTGACAACCTTGAACACTTCTGACTCAGCAGTGTTCTTCGGTGGCAAGGTGAACAACAATACGGCAGCCCCTGAGGCCTTGACGATCAACGCAGGCAACGGTGCTGTGACGTTTACGGGTGCTGTGGGCGATTCAGTGGGCTCAAACAACGGCCCAGTGGGCGCAATGATCGTCAACAGCGGCAGCGCCACCACCTTGGTGAGCACCGTAGACGCAGCCAGTATCACGACAGACGCAGTAGGTACGGTCGTGATCAAGGGTGGTCGCGTCACGACTTTAGGCGCTCAAACCTACAACGACGATGTGTTGTTTGACAAGAGCGTTACGCGCCTGACTACCTTGAACACCACAGACGCAGCGGTGTTCTTCGGTGGCAAGTTGAACAACAACACAGCAGCCCCTGAAGCCTTGACGATCAACGCAGGCAATGGCGCAGTGACGTTTACAGGTGCGGTGGGCGACGCAGTGGGCACAAATAACGGCCCAGTGGGCGCAATGATCGTGAACAGCGGTAGTGCCACCACACTGGTCAGCACTGTGGACGCAGTCAGCATCACCACTGACGCAGTTGGTACCGTCGTGATCAAGGGTGGCCGCATCACGACTTCAGGCGCTCAAAACTACAACGACGATGTGTTGCTGAATAAGAGCGGTACGCGCTTGACCACTCTGAACACCACAGACGCAGCGGTGCTGTTCGGTGGCAAGGTGAACAACAATACGGCAGCCCCTGAGGCCTTGACGATCAACGCAGGCAACGGCGCCGTTACCTTCACGGGTGCAGTGGGCGAGGCCGTGGGCAGCAACAACGGCCCTGTAGGTGCAATGATCGTGAACAGCGGCAGCGCCACCACACTGGTCAGCACTGTGGACGCAGCGAGCATCACCACAGACGCTGTCGGTACCGTGGTGATCAAGGGCGGCCGTGTAACTACAAGCGGCGCTCAGACTTATAACGACGATGTGTTGCTAGACAAGAGCGGTACACGTTTGACCACTTTGAACACCACAGATGCAGCGGTGTTCTTCGGCGGCAAGGTGAACAACAACACAGCAGCCCCTGAGGCCTTGACGATCAACGCAGGCAACGGTGCGGTGACATTCACTGGTGCTGTGGGTGAGGCCGTGGGCAGCAACAACGGCCCAGTGGGCGCACTGATCGTGAACAGCGGCAACGCCACCACACTGGTGAGCACAGTGGACGCCACCAGCATCACCACTGACGCAGTAGGTACGGTCGTGATTAAAGGTGGTCGCGTCACAACTTCAGGCGCTCAGACTTATAACGACGATGTCTTGCTGGACAAGAGTGGCACACGCCTGACGACTTTGAACACCACAGACGCAGCCGTATTCTTCGGTGGCAAGTTGAACAACAACACAGCAGCCCCTGAAGCCTTGACGATCAATGCAGGTAACGGTGCTGTGAACTTCACGGGTGCCGTGGGCGAGGCCGTGGGCACAAATAACGGCCCAGTGGGCGCAATGATCGTGAACAGCGGTAGTGCCACCACACTGGTCAGCACTGTGGACGCAGCGAGTATCACCACAGACGCTGTCGGTACCGTGGTGATCAAGGGCGGTCGCGTCACGACTTCAGGCGCTCAAACCTACAACGACGATGTGTTGCTGGACAAGAGCGGCACACGCTTGACTACCTTGAACACCACAGATTCAGCAGTGTTCTTCGGCGGCAAGATAAACAACAATACAACGATAGCTGAGGCCTTGACGATCGACGCTGGTATGGGCCCTGTGACATTCACCGGTGCAGTAGGCGAGGCAGTGGGCAGCAACATGGGCCCCGTAGGTGCATTGATCGTGAACAGCGGTAGTGCCACCACACTGGTGAGCACAGTGGACGCCGCCAGCATCACCACTGACGCAGTTGGTACCGTCGTGATTAAGGGCGGGCGTGTGACTACAAGCGGTACCCAAACCTACAACGACGATGTGCTGCTGGACAAGAATGGTACCCGTTTGACCACTCTGAACACCACAGATTCAGCATTGTTCTTCGGCGGGAAGGTCAACAACAACACAGCAACCCCTGAAGCCTTGACGATCAACACAGGCAACGGAACAGTGACATTCACTGGTGCTGTGGGTGAGGCAGTGAGCAGCAACAACGGCCCAGTGGGCGCACTGATCGTGAACAGCGGCAACGCCACCACACTGGTGAGCACAGTGGACGCCGCCAGCATCACCACTGACGCTGTCGGTACCGTGGTGATCAAGGGTGGCCGTGTAACCACCAGCGGCGCTCAGACCTACAACGACGACGTGTTACTGGACAAGAGTGGCACACGCCTGACGACTTTGAACACCACAGACGCAGCCGTGTTCTTTGGTGGTAAGTTGAACAACAACACAGCAGCCCCTGAGGCCTTGACGATCAACGCAGGTAACGGCGCTGTGACGTTTACAGGTGCAGTGGGTGAGGCAGTAGGCACAAACAACGGCCCCGTAGGTGCAATGATCGTGAACAGCGGCAGCGCCACCACACTGGTCAGCACGGTGGACGCAGCCAGCGTCACCACAGACGCTATCGGTTCGGTCGTCATCAAAGGTGGTCGCGTCACAACTTCAGGCGCTCAGACTTATAACGACGATGTCTTGCTGGACAAGAGTGGCACACGCCTGACGACTTTGAACACCACAGACGCAGCCGTGTTCTTTGGTGGTAAGTTGAACAACAACACAGCAGCGCCTGAGGCCCTGACGATCAACGCGGGCAACGGCGCCGTGACATTTACGGGTGCAGTGGGCGAGGCAGTGGGCAGCAACAACGCACCTGTGGGTGCATTGATCGTGAACAGCGGCAGTGTCACCACCTTGGTGAGCACCGTAGACGCAACGAGCGTCACCACAGACGCTGTCGGCACAGTGGTGATTAAGGGTGGCCGTGTGACGACAAGTGGTATCCAAACTTATAACGACGATGTGCTGCTGGACAAGAGCGGCACACGCCTGACTACTTTGAACACCACGGATTCAGCCGTGTTCTTCGGTGGCAAGGTGAACAACAATACGGCAGCCCCTGAGGCCTTGACGATCAATGCAGGCACCGGCGCCGTGACCTTCACGGGTGCTGTGGGGGAGGCCGTGGGCACAAACAACGGCCCTGTGGGTGCATTAATCGTGAACAGCGGCAGTGCCACCACACTGGTGAGTACCGTTGACGCAGCCAGCGTCACCACTGACGCTGTCGGTTCGATCGTGATTAGAGGCGGTCGCGTCACAACTTCAGGCGCTCAGACCTACGACGACGATGTGTTGCTGGACAAGAGCGGCACACGGTTGACTACCTTGAACACCAGTGACTCAGCGGTTCTCTTTGGCGGCAAAGTGAACAACAACACGGCAGCCCCTGAAGCCTTAACAATCAACGCAGGCAACGGTGCGGTGACCTTCACTGGTGCCGTGGGTGAGGCAGTGGGCAGCAACAACGGCCCTGTGGGCGCTCTGATCGTGAACAGCGGCAGCGCCACCACACTGTTGAGCACAGTGGACGCAGCGAGCATCACCACAGACGCTGTCGGTACGGTCGTGATCAAGGGTGGCAGAGTGACCACAAGCGGTACCCAAACTTATAACGACGATGTGTTGCTGGACAAGAGCGGCACACGTCAGACTACCTTGAACACCACAGATTCAGCATTGTTCTTCGGCGGGAAGGTCAACAACAACACAGCAACTCCTGAGGCCTTGACGATCAACACAGGCAACGGAACAGTGACATTCACTGGTGCCGTGGGTGAGGCCGTGGGCACAAATAACGGCCCAGTGGGCGCAATGATCGTGAACAGCGGTAGTGCCACCACACTGGTCAGCACAGTGGACGCCGCCAGCATCACCACAGACGCTGTCGGTACCGTGGTGATCAAGGGTGGCCGTGTGACCACCAGCGGCGCTCAGACCTACAACGACGATGTGTTGTTGGACAAGAGCGGTACGCACTTGACCACCTTGAACACTACTGATTCAGCAGTGTTCTTCGGTGGCAAAGTGAACAACAACACAACGACAGCTGAATCGCTGACGATCAATGCAGGTAGCGGCGCTGTGACCTTCACGGGTGCCGTAGGCGATGCAGCGGGTTCAAACAACGGCCCAGTGGGCGCAATGATCGTGAATAGCGGCAGCGCCACCACCTTGGTGAGCACAGTGGATGCAGCGAGCATCGCCACAGACGCTATCGGTACCGTCGTGATTCAAGGCGGTCGCGTGACCACCAGTGGTGCCCAAACTTATAACGACAGTGTGACTCTGGATGGTGCCACTAGCTTGAACGCGTCGAGCGTCATATTTAACAGTGCAGTGGATGGCAACAACAGCTTGAACATTGTTGGAGTGACGACCATCGCAGGTGGAAGCGTACGTACAGTGGGTACACAAACATATGCCGATACCGTGACTTTGGGCGATCACGCCACATTGACTTCAAGTCAAGGGACTTTGAATTTTGTACGAATCACAGACGCAGGTGCTGCGCGTGATTTGACTTTAAATACAGCCACTGCATTGACTTTGGGCGATGTCAATCTGGGTGGCGCTTTACATGTGACCTCCCAAGCCACAGGCGTTTCACAGCTTTCAGGTACTCGCTTGAATGTATTGGGTTCTGCAACATTCACAGCAGACGTGGGAACGAATCAGGATGCATTGCTGACAAGTACGAACAACCGTTTTGTGGGATTGCTCACATTCGATCAAACCAATAACGGTTCTTGGCATGATGTGTCTGTCAAGACCAACACAGCTTTGGTGTTGGCGCCTTTGCAAAGCAGTGGCTCCGTGAGTCTACAAACACAAGGCGCTGCCTTGACCACCTCGGCCTTGACGGTTTCGGGTCATGTGAATCTGGATACTCGCAACAGTCTTGGTGTGGGCGGACCTGTTTCCTTGGGCGCAGCCACGGTGTCTGGCAACTTCAATGTGCAAAGTGGTAATGGCAATGTGTCACAAACAGGCCAGCTGGTGGTGAGTGGTGATACCTCAATCATTTCCGGTGCGGGGACGATCACGATGTTGAATCCTTTGAACAATTTCGCAGGTACGTTGGCATTGCAAGGAACCTCAACTTCTGTGGCAACCTCAGGCAATTTGCAACTGGGTACCGTGAACAACTCTGGACCGATGACCTTGCTGGCACCCAAAGGTTCGATTGATTTGGGCACGGCGTTTATCACGGGTGGTGATTTGACTTTGCAAAGCCAAGGTAATTTGAACTTAGGGGGTGCCAACATCACCGGCAGCTTGAATATGAGCAGTACAACGGGTACGGTGTCATTTGCTCAGGCTACTGTGACTGGTAATTTGACTGCAGCATCAGGTGGTCAGCAAATTGATTTAGGTTCGGCCAATGTGGGAGGTAATCTGTCGGTGCAAACCAATGGTGGCAATATCGTACAAAGCGCAACAGTTAATTCAGCTTTGCATGTCACAGGAACCAGCAATTTGAATGCAGGCACTGGAAATATCAGCTTGCCGAATATGCCAAATCATTTTGGCAATGCAGTGAGCTTGCAAGCGAACAATGTGCAGCTGGTTGGCAACAACAGTCTGGTTTTGGCAAATAGTACGGTGACCGGGAATTTGAGCGTGACATCCGTGGTTGGTAATGTCACCCAAGTGGGGATCTTGAATGTGGCTGGTGCAAGCACTTTCAATGCCACTCACGGCAATGTGGTGTTGGACCAAGCAAATACGTTCATTCAATCTGTCGCTGTGAATTCAGTGGATGCAATCATCAATACGACTTCGGCATTGACGCTGGGAAGCAGTCATTTGACAGGTAACTTGACCGTTGCAGCAGCGAGTGGAGATATCACGCAAGTCGGCCCTCTTGCTGTGACGGGAACAAGCACTCTTAACGCCCCAGCGGGCAATATCACATTGACGGATGCTGCCAACAGTTTTGGTGGTCGGGTCTCGTTGGATACACCTCAGGCTTTGGAGCTGACAGCCAGTGGTGCTTTGAGTATGGGTAAGGTGAATGTTGGTTTAACCACGAACATTCAAAGCCACGGGGTGTTGGATATGGGCACTGAAGCTGTGTACACCGGCAAGCTCAAAGCCAATAGTGGTGGTTTTGACATCATTCAATCGGGTCCATTGAAATCTGGCGCCAGTGAAGACTTTGACGCGGGCAGTGCCAAGATTGATTTGTTCAATCCGAAAAACTTGTGGATGGGGGCTTTGTTCTTTAAAGGTGGCATCATCATGATCAACCATCCCCAATTGCTCAACGCAGTGAATTCGGGTGTGTTGATTGAACGCACGAACACCACGGTTCCAACCACCACGGCTGTGACAACCGTTGCACCTGTTACCGCATCAGCGCGTGTGGGTGGTGATGCGTCAACGCCACCGACGCAATCGACAGCAGGTAGTACCGGCGGTAATGCGGTGTCTGTGGTTGTGAACCGTGCACCTACCGCCACCCAAACTGGTGTGATTCAGGTTCAAGTTTCTGCTGAAGCTGCTGCACCCGGTAAAACTTTCAGCTTTGAGATGGACCCTCAAGCGGCGGCAGGTCATGCGCAAGATGCGCCAGTGAAGATTTCACAAATGGATGGCAAGCCACTGCCTAACTGGTTGCGCTTTGACGCTGCCACTAAGACATTTACAGCCACCGATGTGCCAGCCAGTGCATTCCCCTTGCAGCTGCAAGTGATGGTGGGCAACACGCAGTCCGTGATGGTGATTCAGGAAAAACCGCCAGGCAAATAAAATAAGCACCACTTATGACTGAACTGTTGTTTGCTGCTTATTTCTTGGTACTGATTGCAACCTTGATCATCAAGACCCCCATCATCAAGGGGCCATGGTTGTTTTTGTTGCGCGCGTTTTTTCCAAACTGGAAGTTTTTTCATGCCGTGGGCTATGTGCCGCATCTGTATGCGCGCTCAGCGGTGCAACTGGCTTCGGGTGAGTTGCAATGGTCAGACTGGGTGTTGATTTACCCACGTCGTGTGCGCCGTCTGAGTCATCTCGTGCACAACCCAGACACCAATATTGGTCTGGGTCAACAAAACATGGTGGACCACTTTTGGGCCGACTTGCATGACTTGCCCGAGGGCGTGGACCCACGCGAGCTGGTGAGCTACAAGATGATGCAACGTCTCACAGACCAAGTGTTACGCATGCGTGATGTGAACTTCACCCACCGACAATTTGAACTGCGCATGGTGCTGGATGGCCCCAGTGACAACGTGGACACGCAAGTGATGATGACCTCACCGGTGGAGGTTGCCGCATGTTGAGCCTTGCGTTCATGCAAACCTTCATTCAAGCTTGGGTGGAAGCCCCCACGCTTGTCGCGATTCGCGCCACTGAGCTGGTGTTTGCCTGGAGCTTGACCATTCAAACGCTGGAGTATTTGCGCATGGGCAAGTACACCGCAGACGATGCGTTTTGGTCTTGGCAGTTACAGCGTTCAGATATTCCCAACGCGCCTGTGCGTGCTTTGTTGGATGTGCTGTTCAAGCCGCAGATGCATCAGCTGCATTTGGTGTTGCGCCTGTGTGCGGCGGTTGCGTTGGCAGTGCAGGGTGCATCGTTGCCGCTGATTGGATTCTTGTTTGTGGGCAACTTGCTCATCCTCATCCGTTGGCGCGGCGCGTTCAACGGCGGAAGTGACTTCATGACCTTGGTCGTGCTCACAGGCTTGCTCATCTCGCAAGTGGTGGGTGCATTCGGCCATGTGGCGCTGGGTTGGCAAGCGGGCTTTTGGTACATCGCCATTCAGGCCATCACCTCGTACTTCATGTCGGGTGCGGTGAAACTGCTGCGCCCTGAATGGCGCAACGGCTCGGCCATGACCATCTTTTTGAACGGTGCCATTTATGGGCCGCTGTCAGCCACACACCTGTTGCGCAACAAATGGTTGGCATTGTTGGGTTCGTGGGGCTTCATCGTGTGGGAAATTTTGTTCCCCTTGAGCTTGCTTGACCCACGGCTCGCCGCCGTGTTTTGCGCGGTAGCCGCGCTGTTTCACTTCTTGGTGTTTTGGTTCTTTGGCTTGAACCGATTTTTCTGGGCGTGGCTGTGTGCGTTCCCCGCCATCATGTGGTGCAGCGCCCAGTTCAGTGCGCGCTTTGTTTAAGTCACATCAGCCAACGATTTAAGCCATCGCGGCTTCAATCGCATCCATCGCTTCAGTCAGCTCTAACCAACGCACTTCGAGTGTGGCCAACTCGTCTTCCACCGCTTTGAGGCGTTTGCCAGCTTCGGCAATCTCAGCAGGTGGCAAGGGCGTAGCGAGTTTGTCGTGGAGTGCGGTTTTTTCAGCCTCTAGCGTGGCCATGTTTTTTTCTACGCCATCGAACTCTTTTTTCAACGGACGTTTCTTCTCGTTGATTTCTTTGCGCAGCTGCGCGTCTTCTTTGCGTTGATCGCGAGAAGCAATAGGCGCAGCCGCCTTCGCCGCAGGCGAATTCGTTTGCACCACGGGCGCTGCAGCTTGCTCAACAGGCGCAGCCACTTCAGCTGCAGGCGCTGCAGATTTGAGCGCCGCTGCATTGGCCGCTGCCACCGCTTCGGCACGCAAGCGCTTGCCTTCTTCCAGCAAATAGCGTTGGTAGTCGTCCAAGTCGCCGTCAAAGGGTTCCACGCCACCGCGTGACACCATCCAGAACTCATCACACACGGCACGCAGCAACGCACGGTCATGGCTGACCAGCATCACAGTGCCTTCAAATTCGTTGAGCGCCATGCTCAGCGCTTCGCGGGTGGCGAGGTCCAAGTGGTTGGTGGGTTCGTCCATGAGCAAGAGGTTGGGGCGTTGCCACACCAACATGCACAGCACGAGGCGGGCTTTTTCGCCACCACTCATGCTGCCCACGGCTTGCTTGACCATGTCGCCGCCAAAGTTGAACTGTCCTAGGAAGCTGCGCAAGTCTTGCTCGCGTGTGGCTTGGCCAGCCAGCTTGCCGTCGGCGGTGAGTTTTTTGCACAGATCAATCATGTGCTGCAGCGGGTTGTCGGCGGGGTGCAGCACGTCGAGTTCTTGCTGGGCAAAGTAGCCGATGTTGAGGCCTTTGCCTTCGGTCATGTCGCCGCCAATGGCTTGCAAATCACGCGCAATGGTTTTCACCAACGTTGATTTACCTTGGCCGTTGGCACCCAAGATGCCAATGCGTTGCCCCGCCAGCACCGAGCGGCTGACGTTTTGCACGATGACCGTGGGTGGTGTGCCCGCAGGCGCATCAGCAGGGGCGGGGTAGCCCACGCTCACGCCTTGCATACTCAGCATGGGGTTGGGCAAGTTGGCGGGCTCTTTGAACTCGAAGCTGAATTCAGCATCGGCCAACAGGGGCGCAATCTTTTCCATGCGGTCCAAAGCCTTGACGCGGCTTTGCGCTTGTTTGGCTTTGCTGGCCTTGGCCTTGAAGCGTGCGATGAACTTTTGCAAATGCGCAATCTTGTCTTGCTGTTTGGCAAACGCGTTTTGTTGCAGCTCCATTTGCTCGGCACGCATGTCTTCAAACTTGCTGTAGTTACCGCCGTAGCGTACCAGCTTGCCGTGGTCGATGTGCAAGGTGACGTTGGTCACAGCATCCAGAAATTCGCGGTCATGGCTGATGACCACCATCGTGCCTTCGTAACGCTTGAGCCACGCTTCGAGCCACACCAAGGCGTCCAAGTCCAAGTGGTTGGTGGGTTCGTCGAGCAGCAACAAATCAGACGGGCACATCAGTGCACGCGCCAATTGCAAGCGCATGCGCCAACCGCCAGAGAAGCTGTTCACCGGGTTGTCGAGCTCGGTGGTTTTAAAACCCAGACCCAAGATGAGCGCTTGTGCACGTGACTGCGCATCGTGCTCGCCCGCGTCATACAGCGCCATGTAGGCGTTGCCCAAACGCTCGCCGTCTTCGGTGGCTTCTGCGGCTTTGACTTCCGCACGTGCGTCATTCAGCACGGAGTCGCCTTCAATCACGAAGTCGGTGGCGCTTTGTTCGGTCTCGGGCATGTCTTGGGCCACTTGGCCCATGCGCCATTGCGTGGGGATGTAAAACTCGCCTGAGTCTTCTTGCAAGTTGCCGTTGAGCAAAGCAAACAGCGACGATTTCCCCGCACCGTTGCGGCCCACCAAGCCTACTTTTTCACCGGGGTTGAGGGTGACGGTGGCGCCTTCGAGCAACACCTTGGCACTGCGGCGCAAGGTGACATTTTTAATCGTAATCATTGTGTATGTGCGCCTTCGACAATCGCTTGGCGTGTGAGGAGTAAGACCTGGTCGTCACCAGCACTGGTCGATAGCCACACGACATCTAAATGGGGAAAGGCTGCTTCAAAGTAATCGCGTTCATGGCCAATTTCTAAAACCAACACCCCGTTCTCGCGCATGTGTGCTGGAGCGTCGCGCAGCATGTGGCGAATAAAGTCCATACCGTCGTCACCACCGGCCAAAGCGAGCGCGGGCTCTGCTTTGAATTCAGCGGGTAGTTCGGACATGCTTTGTGCGTTCACATACGGTGGGTTGCACAAGATGAGGTCAAACACGCCATCGGCTTGGGCCAAGCCATCCGACTCAGCCAGCGTCATGCGGTCTTCAAGGCCGTGGCGCTCAATGTTGATCTGGGCCACTGCCAATGCGTCTTTGGACAAGTCCAAGCCTTGTACCGTGATGTCGGGGAACGCCAGTGCGGCCAAGATGCCGAGGCTGCCATTGCCTGTGCACAGGTCCAGCACGCGCGTGGTGTCAGGGTCCAACCAAGGGTCGATGCTGCCTTGGGCCAGCACTTCGGCAATGAGGGAACGCGGCACAATGGCGCGCTCGTCAATGTAGAACGACACGCCTTGCAGCCACGCCTCGTGCGTGAGGTAGGCCGCAGGTTGGCGGCTGGCAATGCGGTGCGCAATGAAGGCTTGCACGCTGGCCACTTGCGTGGCGGGCAGTTCGAGGTTGTGTGCTTCGTCCGACACATCGGTATCGAGCGGCAAACCCAGCTTCCACAACACCAGCCAGGCGGCTTCGTCGGCGGCATTGGTGGTGCCGTGGCCGAAGCTCAGGTTGCCTGCGGTGTGGGCAGCGTCAAGCTGCTGCGCGCTCTGTGCAATGAGCGCACTGAGTGTGAGAGAGGGGTTCATTGTGCGGACGTGTTGGCCGGTGAGGCCAAGCCGTGCAGCTGTTCCAGCACACGGCGATAAATGTTTTTCAGGGGATCCAAATCAGCCACGGCCACGTATTCGTTGATTTTGTGGATGGTGGCGTTGGGTGGGCCCAGCTCAATGACTTGTGGGCAGATTTGCGCAATAAAGCGCCCGTCACTCGTGCCGCCGGTGGTGGAGAGCTCGGTTTGAATGCCCACTTCGTCATGGATGGCGCGCTGTACGGCGCCCACCAAGTCACCCGGTGTAGTGAGGAAGGGCAGGCCGCCAATGGTCCACTTGAGATCGAAGTCCAAGCTGTGTTTGTTCAACACCGCAGTCAAGCGTTGTTGCAATTGCTCAGGCGTGGATTCGGTACAGAAGCGGAAGTTGAAGTCCACCACGCAGTCACCCGGAATCACGTTGCTCGCACCCGTGCCCGCGTGGATGTTGCTGACTTGCCAGCTGGTGGGCGGGAAGAAATCATTGCCTTGGTCCCATTCAATCGCCACCAAATCAGCCAATGCAGGGCTGAGCAAATGGATGGGGTTTTTGGCGAGTTGTGGGTAGGCAATGTGGCCTTGCACGCCTTTGACGGTGAGCTTGCCACTCATGGTGCCGCGTCGGCCGTTTTTGATCATGTCGCCGGTGCGCTCCACCGAGGTGGGTTCACCCACGATGCACCAGTCCAGCTTTTCACCACGGGCCTCCAAGGCTTCACACACTTTGACAGTGCCGTCTAAAGCAGGGCCTTCTTCGTCGCTGGTGAGCAAAAAGGCGATGTTGATCGATGGGTCTTTGCACGCGTTAGCAAACTCTTCACACGCCACCACCATCGCCGCCAACGACGCTTTCATGTCGCTGGCACCACGGCCAAACAATTTGCCATCGCGGTGGGTGGGGGTGAAGGGGTCGCTGGTCCATTGGTCGATGGGGCCGGTGGGCACTACATCGGTGTGGCCTGCGAACACCAGGGTCTTCGCACCTGCGTGGGCGCTGCGTTTGATCGCCCAGAGGTTGCTCACGCGAAAGGTGTCTGGCCCGCTGTCGATGCGCTCACACGCAAAACCCAACGGCGTAAGCCGTGCGGTGATGATGTCCAAACAGCCCGCGTCCTCGGGGGTGACCGAAGGGCGCGAGATAAGTTGCTCGGTGAGCTGGAGGGTTCGAGACATCGACGAGGGCTTCTGTGGCGATCAGTCGCGCAACAAGTCGTTGATGCTGGTCTTGGAGCGTGTTTGTGCATCCACACGCTTGACGATGATGGCAGCGTACATGCTGTAAGGCGCGCCATTCGCCGCTGTTTTGGGCAGGTTGCCGCTGACCACGACCGAGCCAGAGGGCACGCGGCCATAGCTGATTTCGCCGGTGGCGCGATCGAAGATGGGGGTGGATTGGCCGATGTACACGCCCATGCCCAGCACCGAGTGTTCTTCGATGACAACACCCTCGACCACTTCGGAGCGTGCACCGATGAAGCAGTTGTCTTCAATGATGGTGGGGCCGGCTTGCAAAGGTTCCAACACGCCGCCAATGCCCACGCCGCCCGACAAGTGCACGTTCTTGCCAATTTGTGCGCAGGAGCCCACGGTGGCCCATGTGTCGACCATGGTGCCTGAGTCCACATACGCGCCGATGTTGACGTAAGAGGGCATCAGAATCGCACCCGAGGCAATGAAGCTGCCGCGACGCGCCACGGCTGGGGGAACCACGCGCACGCCAGCGGCTTTCATTTCTTCTTCACTCAGGTGAGCGAATTTGGTTTGCACCTTGTCGTAAAAGCCCAGGTCACCGGCTTTGATGACGGCGTTGTCGTTCAAACGGAAAGACAGCAACACGGCTTTCTTGATCCATTGGTGCACGGTCCATTGGCCCACGCCCTCGCGGGTGGCGACGCGCAAACGGCCTGCGTTCAACTCGGCAATGACATGCTCCACGGCGTCGCGGACTTCGTGCGTGGCGTTGTCCATGCTGATGTTGGCACGGTTGTCCCAAGCGTTGTCGATGATGTGTTGCATTTGATGTTGAGCCATGGCTGTCTTCTCTTGGTTGAAATGAATTTGGGTTGAAATTTAGGGGGTCGCGCTTTGGCGCTGTTTGACGAACGCGACGATGCGTTGCGCGGCTTCCAAGCACTCGGCTGTTTCGGCCACCAAAGCCATCCGAATGCGGCCTGCGCCGGGGTTGAAGCCCTTGGCGGTGCCTGCTGGCTGGCTGTCGCGTGCCAAATAACTGCCCGGTAAAACGGTCACATTGTATTGAGCTAGCAAATCCCTGGCGAATCCCACGTCATCTCCACCGGGTACAGCAGCCCAAAGGTAAAAACCCGCATCGGGCAAACGCACATCCATCACTTCGGCCAGCATGGGCGTGACGGCCGCAAATTTTTCGCGGTACAGGGCGCGGTTGGCCACCACATGGGCTTCATCGTCCCAGGCGGCGATGCTGGCAGCTTGCACCATGCCGCTCATGGCGCTGCCGTGGTAAGTGCGATAGAGCAAAAACTGCTTGAGGATGTGGGCGTCACCCGCCACAAAGCCGCTGCGCATGCCGGGCACATTGCTGCGCTTGGACAGGCTGGTGAAGGCCACTAGGTTTTTAAAGTCAGTGCGGCCCAGTTTGGCAGCGGCTTCCAAGCCACCCAGGGGGGCTTCTTCGCGGAAATAAATCTCGCTGTAGCACTCGTCGCTGGCAATCACAAAACCATGCTTGTCGCTCAAGGCAAACAGCTTTTGCCAGTCGGCCATGGGCATCACCGCGCCAGTGGGGTTGCCGGGGGAGCACACAAACAGCAATTGGGTCTTGGCCCAGACATCGGCGGGGACTTGGTCCCAATCGACGTTGAAGTTCAGTGCAGGGTCGCTGGGCGCGTAATAGGGCGTGGCACCAGCCAACAGCGCTGCGCCTTCGTAGATTTGGTAGAACGGGTTCGGGCAAACGACCACCGCCTCAAGGTGTTGACCGTCTGCGCCTGTCTTGGTTGGGTCAATCACCGTTTGGGCAAACGCAAACAAGGCTTCGCGTGAGCCGTTGACGGGCAGTACTTGGGTGGCTGCGTCGAGTGCCACGCCGTAGCGACGCTGGACCCAGTGGGCGCAGGAAGCACGCAACGCAGGCAGACCTGCGGTGGCAGGGTAGGCAGCCAGCTGGGCGGTGGCAGTGCTCAAGGCATCCAACACCAGCTGTGGCGTGGCATGGCGTGGCTCGCCAATGCCCAAACTGATCGGGGCATACGCGGGATTGGGGGTGACAGTGGAGAAAAGTTGTTTCAGCCGCTCAAAAGGATAGGGCTGGAGACTCGCAAGCAAGGGATTCATGGCTGCTATTATCCCCGCGCTGTGTGACCGATTTCGAACTCATTTTTCCCTTTATGTTGCTTGACCTGACCCGCGCCCAAGAATTCGCCCTTGACCCGCAACAGCTGCGCGAATTGGTGATGACATTTGAGCAAAGTTTGGCGCAAGAAATGGCGGTGATTCAAACCGCCTTGGCACAGCAAGAGGCCTTAAAAATGGAGCATTCTTTGCACGCCCTCAAAGGCTTTATGGCGCTCTTTACCGGGGAAGACTTGGCCCAGCGTGTGACCACGCTATACCACAGCAGTCGCAACCAGCCCCTGGATGCGACGGGTGCTGAATTTACTGCTTTGGTACCCACTTTGAATACCTTGTTAACTGAGGTGAGAGCTTGGCTCGGCCCTTTATGATCCTTCCTCTGTCTAGAGAGGCTTTTCGGTGCGTCTGAATTCAATCAAATTATCGGGTTTCAAGTCCTTCGCGGAACCTACCAATTTCTTGCTGCCTGGCCAATTGGTCGGTGTGGTGGGACCCAACGGCTGCGGCAAATCCAACATCATGGATGCGGTGCGCTGGGTGCTGGGCGAGTCCAAAGCCAGCGAACTGCGTGGCGAGTCCATGCAAGACGTGATTTTCAACGGCACCACCACCCGCAAAGCCGCCAGCCGCTCCAGCGTGGAGTTGGTGTTTGACAATGCCGACCACCGCGCTGGTGGCCAGTGGAGCCAGTTCACAGAAATCGCGGTCAAACGTGTGCTCACGCGTGATGGCGGTTCCAGCTACTACATCAACAACCAGCCTGTGCGCCGCCGCGATGTGCAAGATGTGTTCTTGGGCACGGGCTTGGGGCCACGCGCCTACGCCATCATTGGCCAGGGCACCATCAGCCGCATCATCGAATCCAAACCCGAAGAACTGCGTTTGTTCTTGGAGGAGGCTGCGGGCGTATCTAAATACAAAGAGCGCCGCCGCGAAACCGAAAACCGCCTGAGCGACACACGCGAGAACTTGACACGCGTGGAAGACATCTTGCGCGAGTTGAATGCCAACCTTGAAAAGTTGGAAAAACAAGCCGAAGTGGCGCAGCGCTACCACGCCCTGCAAGCCGATGTGAACTTGAAGCAGCACCAGCTGTGGTTCTTGCGCCGTGCCGAGGCCGAGGCCGATCAAGTGGGGATCAAAACCCAAGCCGACAAAGCCTTGAATGACTTGGAGTCGCGCATTGCCGACTTGCGCCACATCGAAGCGGACCTTGAAACCGTGCGCCAAGCCCACTATGCGGCGGGCGACCAAGTCAACCAAGCGCAGGGCGCCTTGTATGAAGCCAGCGCCGAAGTGGGGCGTTTGGAGGCTGAGATCCGCTTTGTGGTGGAAGGCCGTCAACGTGCCGAAGCCCGTCTGATTCAAATCAAAGAACAAACCGCGCATTGGGCACAGCAGAGTGAACAAGCACAGCATGAGATCGAGAACTTGGCCTCCATGGCCATGGATGGCGAAGAAAAAGCCGTCATGCTCGCTGCGCAAGTCGAAGAGCAAGCCATGCAGCTGCCCGAGCTGGAAGAGGCTTTGCGGGTGGCTCAACAGCGCAGCAACGAGCAGCGCGGCAGCGTGGCGCAAGTGCAGCAACAAATTCAGGTGCTGGCGGCCGATCAACGCAATATCGAAGAGCAAAGTCGTTCGCTGACAGCGCGTCACGAGCGCTTGAGCGCCGACCGCAATGCCCTGGCTTCGCCCGACGAAGTGCGCTTGAACAACTTGAAAGAACAGTTGCAAGAAGCACAACTGAGCGCTGAAGTCACCAGCGCGCAGCTGGAAGAGTTGCAAACGCAAGTGCCCCAGCTGGATGAGGCGCGTCGCACGGCCCAGCAAGCGGTGAATTCTGAGCAAACCAAACAAGCCGATTTGTCCGCCCGTTTGGAAGCCCTCAAGGCCTTGCAAGAAAAAGTGCAAACCGACGACAAGCTCAAGCCTTGGCTGTCCAAACATGGTTTGGACGGTTTGCAAGCGCTGTGGAGCCGCATCCACATCGACGCCGGTTGGGAAAATGCGCTCGAAGCCGCGTTGCGCGAACGCATGGCCTCGCTGGAAGTCAGCCGCTTGGACATCGTGCGTGCCTTCCAAACCGATGCGCCGCCTGCCAAGCTGGCTTTCTACACCGCGCCCAGTGCTTCGGCACCTGACACCCAAGGCGCATTGCCCCGTTTGTCGGACTTGTTGCGTTTGAACGATGCTGGGCAAAAAGCCTTGCTGACCGACTGGCTCAGCGGTTGCTTCACAGCGGCCAATTTGGACGAAGCCTTGGCCAAACGCAGCAGCTTGCAACCCGGGCAGGTGATTTATGTCCCGAGTGGTCATGCCATCAGCGCTCACAGTGTGAGCTTTTACGCACAAGACAGCGAGCAATCGGGCTTGTTGGCGCGTGCGCAAGAAATTGAAAACCTCGACAAGAGCACCAAAGCGCAAGCCTTCATCAGCGATGAGGCTCGCAACACCTTGGTGCGCGCCGAAGCCGCGTACAGCGAGTCGTCGCAGCGTTTGGTCAGCGTGCGTGTTGAAGCCACAGCTGCCCAGTCGCGCATGCATGAGTTGCAAGTCGAAACCTTGCGCCTGACGCAGTTGGCCGAACAAACGCGCGCACGCAGCGAACAAATCAGCGACGACTTGTCAGAAGTCGAAGCCCAATTGGCCGATTTGCAAGAGCGTCGTGTCACCGCCGAAGCTCGCTTTGAAGAACTCGACATGCAATTGGCGGACAGCCAAGAGCGTCATGCCCAGTTAGACGAAGCCGTCATCAATGCCGAACGCCGTTTGAACGACAGCCGCGAGCAACAACGCAGCTTGGAGCGCCAAGCGCAAGAAGCACAGTTTGCACAACGCAGTTTGGCCACCCGCGAGGCTGAACTCAAACGCATCATCGACACGGCCACGCAGCAAGCGGCATCGGTGGCTACTGAAGAACAACGCGTGCAAGAAGACCTCACGCGCTTGACCGATGCGGCGGCCCAAGCCGGTTTGCAAAACGCCTTGAACGTGAAGATGGAGCGCGAAGCCGCTTTGGCCGCCAAGCGCAGCGAGTACGACGACCTGACCACCAAGTTGCGCGCCAGCGACGAGCGCCGCTTGCAGTTGGAGCGTGAACTAGACCCCTTGCGCCAACGCATCACCGATTTGCAACTCAAAGAACAAGCCGCACGCTTGGGGCTTGAGCAATACACCCAGTTGCTGGCCGATGCCCAAGCCGACCTAGAAGCCGTGGCCGCATCGATTCAAGACAACAACGTGCGTCTGGGTGGCTTGCAAGGCGAGATTGACCGTCTGCACCGCGAAATCACAGCCTTGGGGGCGGTGAACTTGGCGGCTTTGGATGAGTTGGCCAGCGCCACAGAACGCAAAACCTTCTTGGATTCGCAATCGGCCGACTTGACCGATGCCATGAACACCTTGGAAGACGCCATTCGCAAAATTGATGGTGAAACCCGTGAATTG
>Ga0228700_1000977_pt1 | contig 21072 bp, 26 predicted proteins | sample McNCre317_Aug_MG_FD_178019 | JGI IMG/M metagenome (GOLD analysis project Ga0228700, IMG submission 178019) | Freshwater microbial communities from McNutts Creek, Athens, Georgia, United States - 3-17_Aug_MG | ecosystem: Environmental > Aquatic > Freshwater > Creek | place: USA: Georgia...
ACCTAGAAAAATGTTTTTCTTTTTTTTTTTTTTTTTTTTTTTTGGAAATCATTTTTTCACATGTGTTCCGGAATTCTCGCGAATTCCACCCCTTCCTTTGCATCGGCAAACCAAAGCCGTTCTCTCATCGGTCAGTTCAAATACATTTTATTATAAAAAAACAGATTATTCTACAACAATCCGTTCTCATCACTAGAGTCATCTTCTTGCAATTGTTTTGTAAAATAAATGTGAAAATAATGTGGACAAGCAGCTAGATCAGTCCCTACAAAGTGGGTGACGAGGTCCATATGTTCACACAAGTCCATTTTCAACTTGTCATAGCAATCTTTACAACAGTGTATCTTAAATTCAACCAGATCCATGTATTAACGAAAACTAGAGAAATGATTTACGGTATTGGAAATCATATTTACAATGTCGGTTCTGGTGAGGGATGGTGAATTCCAAAAGTGGATAATCAAACGAACTGAAAGAGAGAAGTTTCGAATAGAAATGAGTAAAGCTGTAATACAGTTAAAAATATTAGCTCAAGGTCCGGTATTACACACCTCGATGACATCCGAATTTATGCAACAGTTTAGCGACGTCACGAAACGTTTATTACAAGAAGAAGTACTCAGGGAAGGTATGGACGATCGTATGGTCCAATATAATATCGAAACTGGTGGGATCGCACCTATGTTGTATGGAAAGGAGTGGAGAAAACTAATCTTATACCCCCGTTGTGCAGACCCCATTACTCCTGATGTATCTGATATGGCTTCGCTATTAAACGATAAAGATTCAGAAGCCATGGAGCGTTTGTGGACTACTACTCAGGGAATCAATTTAAACGAACTTCCGATTTGCCTCCAATTGTGTGCTCAAGTAGATTTACACTCCTCTACCCCTCGAACCCTTGCGGAGTGGATGCAGAAAAGCCAGTGTAGTAGAATGGTGGTAGAGCCAGTGACTATAACCAAAAGTGGGGCGGACGGAAGTATTTTAGTAGGATATCAAATTAGTTTAATTGAATGGTAACGTTGCGCGAATCTTCGGTTTTTGTGTGTTTACTCAAATAAATAAGATTGACAGTACTGTGAAAATCAAAAGAGAATGTGTAATTCATTAGAGGAGAAGTTGGTTGAAAAATACGGCAGGTGTTTTTGTTATGAACCCAACAATGGTTATTCTTGCATTGTACAGTGTTGTGGTACGTTGGCGCATTTAGAATGTATCGAAACCTTAGAACGTCACGCAGAGGAATCAGGAACTAATACAAAGTGTCCTTGGTGTAGAAAATGGTTGGAGTCGTACGTGATACCGGACGGGAACGAAAAAGATTACCCTGTGGATCTTACTGTAGATTCCATAACGATACCTAGCCATGTTTATCAGGAAGGTGGTTTATACTGGAGTCCGGTATGGGATTGGGCAACGCGTTCTTTTATACCACGTCTTACTTACCATTCAGAAAAAGATTCAAGAGAAGATATTTTTATTTTACCAAAAGTATAAAGTTTACTAATATATTAACGCTTCAAAATGTTAGGTGCATTATTGGGTATGGGGGAAATTGATCCTAGGGTAAAAGATTTTAACTCACCAGCAATTCGATAGGAGTAGGTTTCTTCGGTAGGAACATAGTATTTGAATTCTTGTTCATCATCCGCCATACCGTTCGTGTCAATTTCTTGAGACAATATTTTCCAATCATTATTTATTGTAGAAATAGACTTGTGAGAGCGTTTCATGTAAAAAGTTGTCCGATTGCCGGTATGACTCGACAATGTCTTTGAAAAGACACTTTTCGCTGAACGCGAGCAAGCATACGAAGGAAACTTACGGAAGAGTGCCCTTTCTTCCACGGCTGTATAAAACCATCTTGATATACTATTAAGTAACCATGCTCCCATAAGGAGAGGTGTTCCAACCGGTGTAACGGATGTGAGATCCACCGTCTTTTTCCAGTATCGGCAAAGCAAATACTGCATTTTGTTCTCCATGACGGCGGTTTGTGTTCGAAATCTCTAACGTTTTCCGCATGCCCGCAATCATTCATCCAAGAAAAACAAAACGAATCACGATCTGGTGTTTGTAATGCTGTAATTAAGAAAGTATTCATACGCATCTCTAACGGCATTCGAATCCAACCCGATGGAACAAAGCGTCTTTCTAAAGGAGGCTGGCATTGATAAAAAACAAAAGAACTCATGTATTTTATTATGATTTTGTTACTAGCGTCTCAAACGTAAATTACGAACTCGTGCAATATTTTGAAGAATTCGAGAAGATTCGTGCATGATGGAGGAAACTGCGATTTCAATGGTGCCTAACGCCATCAACTCATCGATATCGGTTTCCGCACGTCGTCTTCTACGAGAAATGGTAGGAGTAGGGGAACTTGGTGGACTGTCATTTTCAGATTCTTCTGCTGTAGAATTCGGAGTCGGACGTAACCTAACTAGAACACTGCGTTCTTCCATCGAAGGTAAAGAAAGGACGATAGACGTGTCGGTAGCTATGTCATCCCAATTGACAAACCCTTCATTTTCCAATACAGACTCTACCCAAGAGGCATCCAAGTCTACGGGAGTTTGTAAAATTAAAGCGTCATAGTACCGATGCCAAAATCTCGCATTAGGAGAAAATGTGATCAAGTGTCTACAATCTGCAAAAGTAGCTTGGAGAGGAGCGTTACAGTATGGACACGGGCGATCATCTCTTAAAATTCGGAAAAAACAGTTAAAGCAAATTTTTTGTCGACATTGAAGAGTGACAAATACAGTTTGATCAGAAGCACAGATATAACAATCTTCAAGTTCTCTACTGATTTGCATTATAAAAAAATGATTTATTAACAGTAGTGCAAAGTGATGTTTCTTTAAGAGAAGGTTCTGTCACGTACGTAAGATGCGCCCCCAAACCCACATTTTCAAACGCGTAACCAAGCGCGCATCACTGGCTCTAGCGCAATGGCGATAATCGTCCAAAATGGAAATGGTACATCCGACACAACAACCCGAACCGAATAAAATAATCATAGAGAGACAGCGAGGACATAGAAAAATGCCACAGTCGGTTTGGAAGTGTTTTGCGGTCGATTCACAACATAGCTGACATTCGACAATAACACAACATCGACAATGCGGGGATTGACTACTTTGTGAGGAAGAGGAAGGAGAGGAAGCCATGTATTGAAAATGACTTGATTCATGGGCGCGGTAGCGTTTTACGAATCAATATGTGTACCGAATATTCGTACTTCCAGCAGTTCTCCCATTATTACACATGTACAAATCATAAAGATTATGGAAAAGTTTCAAAAAGTAGTGATACGAGTGGTAGAGAAAGCGAGACAGGACAAGCTACATGCGAAACCTTCTGGAGAAGGAGGTGAAGAAGAGAAGCCAACAGACTCATTCCCGCTCTCTGATTCGAAGACCGACCCGCTGTCACAATCATGTGAATATCCGGATTCAGCAGAAACAGCATCTTGGGTGGATACGATTGCAGAACATAGTAGTAGCGTTCCTTCTTCACCCCGTTTTCCAACGCCAACTCCTAATTTGGATGCGTGGCGAGTAGAAATAGAACGAGAACGTCTCGAGCGCATGAAGTTCGCACATAGCGTAGTAACGGGAGCATTAATATTGACTGTGTTTGTTATTTATATGTTTGTCATGTTAATCATTTGTTTTAATTCAAAATAAAAAAATGTTTTGCTGTAATGATGAAAACAGCGGTAGCCGCGAAGAAAGAATACGCACTGTAAGTTCTATTTTAGATAGGTATATGTATTGTTTTTTCGAGTTACGTGAAAAGCGTCATAATTACAAGCGATTAGAGAAGATTTTGGGCGACCCTTCCATTACGAAAGAATTCCGAAAAGAAACAGACCGGATTTTGTGTGTTGAATTTCAAGAAATTGAGATATTGGAAAGAGAATTAAGTGTTTACTACAAACAAATTACCGATTTTATTCATTAATAGGAAAATCGGTCAAGACAGTTTCAACGTGGTTAATAAACTTTTATGATCTCGCACGCATTGAACTCTTTCCATCTCGTATTTGGTAATGATTCGTCATCGAATCTATATGCCCATGCACGCATTCGAGCATGTGACGTAACTTGACTCGTTCTAATGAAAAATTTCCTTGAGTTTTTTTATCTACTACTTCATATTCCCGACCAATTTTGGCTTCAAGGATGAGTAATTGTCCGAAATCACATTGCTCGCAGAATTCATTAAACGGAAAAAGATGCGCAATCACTTCCTCATGATTTGTATAGGATTCCATTTCTCACTTGTAATAAAAAAAATGATTTTATTCACTAATAGGTTCAACCATTTGTTTCTTCTCTTCTTCCTCATTCTCAACGTTTCCAGCTTCTTCTTTGTGAATTACAGGAAAAGCAGATAAAACCGTTTCCATCCTACAGACGACGGGATCGACGCAATCCTTATGATCCTGGATGCATTTGAGCATGCGACGAAGTTTGGCCAGTTCCTGTAAAAAAGAAGACGAGCTTTCCTCTTGAACTAATTCAATTTCATAACGAATCTTAGCTTCCAACGCATCCAATCGTTCCAAATCACACATACCACAATACTGATTAAACGGCTCAAGAGAAGCAGGAACCACCACTTTGTTAATTCGTAATTCATCCGCAAACGCCTCAAATACGTCACTTCGAGTACCTCTAGCCCGCATTAGAAAATGATTTCATTAAAGAACATACAAAGGCTCTCATTCTTGGAACATAAGAACATTCGTAATAATTCTTGATGAATGAATCCGATTCTATTTCTGAAGAACGTGCTCAGGAATTTGCCATTCTTGCGAGAGCGGCTTATGGAAAATCTCAATACGATAGGGCACAAATGGTGTCAGATTATTTCCAATCACCAAGATGGTTTATCAATGCTGCTTATTCTACTCGTGATGTGGCTGTGTTTGTGAATTATCTTACAAAAGAAGTGGTGGTGAGTGTGCGAGGCACTGATTTTAAAAATAAAGGGAGATGGGACGATTTGGGGGATGATGTGTTGCTGGGTACTGGTTTTCAACGCAATACCGACCGTTACCGCCAGGCAATAAGCGTAATCAAACAAATTCGAGGAGATCCTAATTTGGAGGGGTTCAATCCGATAATCACCGGACACAGTCTAGGCGGAATTACGGCGGAGGATGTCGGGAATGATTTAAAAGTCGACTCTATTACATTTAACCCGGGCGCCACACCATTAACAGTACTGGCTGAGAAGGAAACTCCTTTAGATTTGTCCGAAACTCATATTAACGTTCATACAAAAACGGACCCGATTAGTATCTCGGGTTATCTCGACCCCAGTCATCAGATTGTTTCTCAAGAGGCAAAATATGAATGGCGTCCGCATTCCATTGATAATTTTATTCCCGATAGTGCCATGGGTTTGTCCTGGATGGAGCGTGAATGGCGTTTGGCTCGTATGACTAATGTGTCTGCTATTGAAAGAGCTATGTTTGACCCATTCTTAGTCCCCGGAAAGAGAGAAATTATGTAATCGATTTTATTCTTCTTTGTTTTTTAGCGATTCAATAAAATGCTGCAGTAAGGAAGCTTCTGAAATGGTTATGTTGGTTAACATATCTGCTGTAACTCCAATAGCGAGAAGCGATTCTGGAATGGTTAATTCTTCATCTCCTTGGGATAGAGCGCCTAGTAGTAACCCACGATCGGTAAACAAACATTCTATTTGTTCTTTCGAAATGAACATTCTTTCTTTCAACTGCGTTCGAATGTAGGTTTGTATAGTACGGTCTAATGTTTTTGAAAATTCCGCAAAACGAATGGAGCGAGATAGATCTACCACTGCGTGTAAAAGAGAATCCGCATCCAGAGTTTTCATTTCAACGTCCATGTTTCTCTTTCGAAGAATGAATTATAGTAAGAATCTTCTGTCTTTCCATCCAATTTGTATTGGCTTTGTTTTTTCAAAATGGACCATTTACGATGCGACGGGCATTCCATCAGATCGATCCAGAAGAGCTGAATCCTTTCATTCGGAATCGTGTAGGCGTTCCAAATACTGTGTATTCCATCGCTGAATTGAATGCATGGATTGTCAACGCACCTCCTGGAGAAACCGTTCTTGCGGAACGTGTTGATGTCACATGGCTTCGAAACATCATGCCGCCAACGTTGAACAGCAGACGTGGGTTGGTGCTTACCGTAGGAAGAGATTCCATTAATTTAAACCAATTCACATTGCCTGAGATTATTCGCCGTATTTCCCAAGCCGTAGTAGAAGAGGAATCGGGTAATTATCCGGATGAAATATTAAATGTACTGCTTCAAGGAGATGGACAGGTACGTTTGACAGTAAGAGACGTTTCACTTCAACCGAATGGGTTTAATTACCGACGTCGGTTTTCATTTTTCCCACATCTGAATCGATTTTCTAAAATTGATTTGTCACGATACGGAATTTACACAACTACGCAGCGTGCAAGTGAGGATACTACTCATTGTCTTGTGAAAGCACTGATTGAAAGTCACCAGTTTTCGGAGGGAGAAATTGCGGAAATTACACAACGCGTTTCCAACCGTCCCTTTCCCAGGGCTTCTTTAAAACAACTGGCAGAGCAATACGATTGTAAAATTGCTTTGATTTGTGAACGAGAGGGTCGAACATGCGGGCGCTATGTCTATGGTAGCGGTCGTCGTTGTATTTCACTAGGCCATGTGGAAAATCACATTTTTTTAAACGATACAACGCCGTACAGCCAACACGCGTTGGAACATTATCAAGAATGGGAATCGGAAGGTCGACCACCCTCGTACGGAAGATACTTGTCTGCATTCGCTGTCGTTGTATGGTTATTGAACCATGACGGTTTCGAATCGTTAGAGTGTAATGAGGATTTATTTGCCAAAGAATTAGACCGTGTATTGTCACATCACGCGGATAAAGATCCGGTTGTCGAAACACCCTCTGAACAGTGCACCGTCAATGTATCTTCCACTACCCAATCTCATGATTATGATGAGATTGTATATTTTGACATAGAAGCCGATACGAACACGCATGAATACCACATTCCTTACGCAGTAGGATGGGCTGTACGGGAACAAACCGGTTTTACCATCGCTCACAATTGGGAAGAAGTACGCCAGTTAGCGTCGGAAGTATTGAAAAATGTGAAAATTATGATTAATCATGAGCGAAGAAAAAATGGGGAGCGTATCAAAAAGACCTATTCGATTTTGTGTTACGCACACAACGCTTCCTATGACTTACAGTTATTTTTAGACAGTTGCGTCACTACGAGCATGCTCAGATCTGGGAAAAGTATCAAAGTGTGGCAGGGGATTTTCTACGACCATTTTAGAATTACTGTACATGATTCATGGCAATTTATTCAATCAAAACTAGCAGAGTTTCCGGAGATGTTCGGGTTACCAGTCAAAAAAGAATGGTACCCTTACGATCATTATACAGTAAATAACATTTTCAATGACGTTCCAATCCCGTGGGAATGGGTTCCTGAAGATTGTCAAGCAGATTTACAGATGTTCCGTCGCGAAGATGGAGATCTACACATGTTACAAGTCGCGCGTTACTATTGCAATCGAGATGTAGAAATTTTAAAAATTGGTTTTGAGACGTTCCATCGATGGATGAAGGATGCCGTAAATATGGATGTCCATCATCATATGACTTTAAGCCACTTGGGGAAAAATTATATGATTTCCCAACGCTGTTTTGAAGACGTATTTGCACTGAAACGACACGTGATGGAATACATTCGAAAATGCGTGGTGGGAGGTCGTGTAATGTGTGCTTACAATCAACCACAAGTCATCCATACGCCGGTGCTTGACGAAGATGTAAACAGTCTGTATCCTTATGCCATGCAGTGGATGCCCGGGTTTCTACGCGGAAAGCCCAAAGTCATACCCAATGAATGGAAACAGGATTTCCGAAATCGTATGGGGGAGTTGGATGGGATTTTTTGTAGAATTCGCATTACTTTTGTTGGAAAACAACGTGCGTTTCCTTTATTGTACCATCGCGAAAACGGGACATTGGAGTGGACCGACGAATGCGTGGGAAGGATTTTGTATGTTTGTAAAACGTCGTTGGAAGACATGATTGAATTCCACGAGATTGAATTCGAATGTTTGGACGGGTATTATTTTAATGAAGGATTCAATACAAATATTAAACAAGTCATGCTTCATTTATTTCAGAAACGGAAGGAAAAGAAAGAAGAAGGAAATCCGATTCAAAAAGTATACAAACTAGTCATGAATTCTTGTTATGGTTCTACGCTTACAAAACCCATTACCGAAGCATGTTCTTTTATTCGTAAAAAAGATTTCGGTGAATTCTACCGAAGAAATCACTTGTATATTACACAGACGTATGAATTAGGCGTGTCTTTACCCGCGAACGACTTAACATTGGAACAGATCCAGTATCTAGAGGAGCGGAAAACCATCGCAGTGGAAATGGTTCGTTCTTTAAACGATTGTGCTTCGCTACCTCACGTGGGTGCAGAAATTTTGGCATGGAGTAAACGACACATGAACCAAATTATGTACTTGGCAGAGGATTTAAATATCGATATTTATTACACAGACACTGACTCGATCCACATCGACGCCGAGGGAAAGGAACGACTTGGAGAAGCTTATGAACAAATGTATCACAAACCATTGTACGGAAAAGAACTGGGGCAAATGTCCACCGATTGGGGGTCGGAAGCGGTCGTAGGAGAGCATTGCTACTTCTTAGCCAAAAAAATTTATTGCGACGTGCTAAACGATGGAAAGATCCACTTTAAAATGAAGGGTGTTACGAAAAAAGCGGTGTACAATTGCGCGCGCGAGGAAAAATGTACGATACCAGAATTGTATCAAAAACTAGCTGTTGGGGAAACGCTGACGTTTCATAATGGAAAAGACGAATTGGGAAACCCGGTCACTACTTTTAAACGTCATCTTTCGGGAGGGTACAGTAAATTAGAAGAGTCATTGTTAATTAAAAAAATCAATATAATAAAAGACGCATGAAGCGACAAAAGACTTCTGGAAATACGTATTATGTGGGAGACATTACTACAGGAACGGTGTTTGTAGATGGCGACATCGAATTAAACGGTACTGGGACATTAGGTGGCTCTGATTTGGTAACGCTTTCTGCTACTCAGACACTCACCAACAAAACCCTCACCGCGCCTATCATCAGTTCCATCTCCAATACCGGTACGTTAACTCTCCCCACCTCGACTGATACGCTTGTTGGACGTGCTACTACTGATACCCTCACCAACAAAACCCTCACCGCGCCTATCATCAGTACCATCTCCAATACCGGTACGTTAACTCTCCCCACCTCTACCGATACCCTCGTCGGACGCGCGACTACTGATACCCTCACCAACAAGACCTTAACCAATCCTACCATCTCGACATTTAATAGTGGCAAAACTCCAGCCGACACCTCTTCGGTTCAAACCATCAGCAACAAAACCTTTACCAGCTGTAGCTATGATACCGACGTAGTGACCTTGAGTTCGATCCAGTCGTTACTGAACAAAACGTTGGTGACGCCGATTATTTCCGCGATCTCCAACTCGGGCGCAACTTTGACGATACCTACTACAACTACCACCCTCGTCGGGCGTACTACGACCGATACCCTCACCAACAAGACCTTGACTGCGCCTTCGATTAGCGGTGCTACCCTTACTGGAACGACGAGTTTGGATACGTTAAATTATCAATCCACTGGGTTATCCATCCAATACGATACCAAGACGATCATCATGGGCCAGACGCAATGGGCGTTGCCGTACAACGCCGTGACCTCGATCAAATGGACGACCGGTACGGGTTCTTCCACCACCAATACCGGAAACGCGGCGAGCACTATCGGTTACAACAACACTTCGGGTGCGTTTCAAGTAACCTATGCGGGATTGTACTTGATCAGTTGGGCGTTGAACACCGCCACTTCAACAGTCAATAGCATGATGACCTGGGTGACCAAATCCACGTCTTCCGGGTCTACGTCCCACCTCCGGTACGGTGCGAATGGAGGCATTACCTACCATGCCGGGTTCTATACCGAAATCCAAGGGACCGCACTCGTGCCGTGCGCGGCCGGTGACAACTTGGTGGTGTATGGATATCAAGCCGACTCGGGTTTTTCGTTAGACTTGTCGCCACGCGCAAGTGACGTCTTGAGTTATGTGCAAATTGTACGATTAGGAAGCAATACATAAAGTTTATTTTTTCTCCACCTCTCTGGGAAGTGTTAATAAAGTCTTTCCATTAATGTACAACCGCTCAAAATGTTTGGGTTGAAAATTGTCCACGACAATGTACTGATAGGCCTCGCTGTAAATCTCATCCAACATCGCCTCGACCGTTTTCCGATGTCTGCGACTGACCATCTCGGTCAAAAAGCGCTCCAACTCGCTGAAATTTGAGCAGTGAAACAAGATAAAATACTTGCAGTTGCATCGGATGGTCCTTCCAATGGCGGTAATGCGCTGAGTCGTGATGAAAATGGAGATCTTAAAATGTCGACTTTTGATAGAGAAATTATCCAACATTCCCAAAAACATGAGCATTTTCGTACCTGCGGTATCCTCCACCACCATTAACACATCGGGGGCATCGTCTTCATTCAATTCGACTTGTTGTTCCTGCTCGCGGATGACTTCTTGGATTTCCGACTCGATGTTGGTACGGTATTTTTGGATGAGCTGTCGTCCGTTTTTGGGGTCTTTGTTCTCTTCGTATTCATCATAGTCCTTATTCAAATGAAGCGTACTGGAAAAAATAAACCAATAGTCAAACGTTTTTTGGGTAAGAAAAGAGTTTAAATATTGTTTCATTAAATGAGTTTTTCCACACATGGTGTGTCCTGCAAATAAGGCAGTAAACGGTTTTTCTAACGGAAACAAGTCGGGCATTATCCAAATGACCATACATCCGACCGCTTTGTACGGTTGAGGTAAGGATTGAATTGACTTCGGCCAAAACGATCGTCCCAATTATAGGCAGGGCGCTCCGCCATCACTTGCAATCCTTGCCGAATAGGAATGCTCGCACCGCGATAGTCTTCGGTTCGGTAGGTAGTACTGGTATGTGCGGTCAAGTAAGAATCGCGTTCAGGAGGTTGAGGTTGTGCTACCGGACCTTGTTCTCCTGCAACTAGTACCGGGTGTAAGATAGGCGCATTCCCCGCCGCCGCACCGCCACCGCCACCGCCACCACCGCCACCGCCGGCGTACCCGTTTTCCTCTCGCATGGCGATATAAGCGGGTTCAATAATTTTCACAATTTCCTCCACCGCATTGGGACTTCCGCTTTGTGTTACTCGTCGAATACGGAACGCCTGTTCTTGGGGTGACATGGAAGGGTCGAATTCTTCGATTTCATTATCTCCAAAAGAAACTTGTTTGGTCTCGACGTTGGATCTTGGCACCTGGTAATATGAGGCTTTGGTAATACTAGGAACAAAGTCCTCTACTTCTTTTCCATCCTCGTCGGTTTCCGGCGATTTAAGTTCCATCTCCACCATATTTTTCACAAGCTCCTGTGAGAAAGCCTCAGTTTGTTCTTTTTCCGGCGGTAGGTCCGGACTGCTTATCGGGCTTGGAAGACGTGTCATGGCATTCTTTAACTCTACTTCCAACTCTTCAATCATGAATTTATTGGCTTGTACGATAATCTCCAATTCTTTAATTCTGTCTTCTTGATTTTTTATGGTTCGTTGTTGTTGTGACTGAATAACATTTGCATTCTTGTAGTCTTCCAGGAGTTTCTGCGCTCGCTCCCGTTCCGCAGCAAGAGATGATCGGAGGTTGTTGTTTTCTTCTGCTAGTGGGTTTTGGTCGGGTTGAGGCGGCGGTTCGATCATATTAGAGGCAGGTTCCTTCTGTTGTAATGCATCTAGCATGGTAGACAATGAATTATTCTGCGTTTCCAATTGTCGCATAAACTCGGTGCGGCGATTCAACTCTTGTTGTAATTTAAGAATTTGTAACGCTTGTACTTTTAGTTCATCCTCTTGTTCTTCTATTTCTCCTTCCCGCTGTTTTATTTCTTCTTCAAATCTAGCTATATTTTCTTTTATTTCTGTTTGCGCACGATTTCGCTCATTCTCGAATCGTACTGGATGCACGAGATAAATCGGTTTTAAAATGGTTTGTAGTTTTTCAAACGTTTTGGTTAACAGATCTGTTATGCCTTCTGGATTACCATTGGTGTAAAAGCCATTGACGATATCGTACTGGAGTATCTTATCCTGTAAAGCCTGTATCTCGTTCGAATTTTGAAGGGAAGGAATTTGTTTCGCCCAATTATAAAGTTCTCTCAGACGTGCCATACGATCTTGGAAACGTTGAAGTTTGGTCGAGGTTGGGTCATCCTGATTGTACAACAAATCGACGGTATCCCAAAAAGGATATCCATCCGAATAGGGATCCTGTTGAGTGTGAGACAATAATAGCAATCTTGCACCGCGTATTAAATTGGATTCATTTTTCTTCTCCTCGTCTTGTTGTTGAATAATCCGATCCCTCTCTTCAATTACATTTCTCAAACTTGTCCGTAACTGTTCTATTGCCACGGCGTATTGATTTGCCAATTGTTGATATTGCTGAGAGTTCTTGAATTTACTCTCAAATTCCAAAGCACGTTTACGCAGCGTCTCATTACGAAGTGCGGATTCTTCCAATTGACTTCCTAGATACTCTATTCTCATTTCTAACGTCTCTTTCGTTCTCTCCAGGTATTGTACATTTTCATTACTCAATTTTAATGCGTCCGCATTCTCTTGAAGACGCCGTTCCAGATCAGTATTGTGAGCACCTAGTTCATCGAACCGTTGTTGTACCTCATTCGCATAGTTTTGTTGCTTCTGTTCGTAATCTTCCTTTTGCGCGTTCAATGCAGCACGTCCCTGTTGGATATATTCGGATTCGTTTATGTAATCTGCCGCATCATTATTCAGTAATTCTTTAAATTCATTGGATCTCGCAACGCGTTTTCCCATTCGCACGCCAGTAGACGATTCAATTTCCATTTGATGTGACTCTATATAGCCATTCAACAGTTGTTTATATTCATTAATTTCGTATGGGTTAAACCACTGAGGAAACTCTGTTTGACTTTTCTTTAATTCACGTATTGTTCTCCGCATCGTAGAAAGAGGCGTTTGGTAGGGACTGTGTAATTTGTGATACTTGTCCATTACAAGCCCGCTGTAAAAGGATCGTTGTTGAAACTCATTTGCCTCATCGATAAAGCGCTGGTCTTTCTCATCGAGAAACGGTGTATCTATTTCCTTTGCAATATCCATAGCCGCAACAAAGGCATTGTGCGATTGTTCTTGTAATTGTTCCGTTTGCGTCGCAATTTGTCCTCTGGTAGTATCTACAATGGAACCCAGCGTCATAACAAGTCTTTGCGTGTTTCCCTCAAACAAATTCCTAATCGCATCCATTGTTTCGGAAGAGTACGGTTCCTCTCCCATGATAGGTAATAAGTCTCCACTGGATGCGACGTAGTGAGTTATATTGGGCGTGTTAATTTGGTGAAACGCGTCTCCTAGTGAATTATACATCTGCAAGTTACCAAAAGGATTTGGTGAGATTCGCGCTTCTCTCCCAAACCAAAAGTTCGGGTCTGTTGCGATAGCGGGATTCGTTTCGTAAGCGGTGATGAGACTTTTCGTTTCTCGATCGATACGGTATTGTAATTGCTGAAGCGAACTTACCTCGGCCAGAATTTCCTCCGATTCATTTATAAACGTCGCGCGCTCCCGTAATAACGCATAACTTAGCGAATCGTATAACAATGCCGCTGAACCTGCCACACGCGTCGTTGAGAAGGTGGGCATGTGATTTAATAGTAATACCTGCCAAAAAGTCAGATTGTTCGGATCGAGCAGGGTTTGTACAGCATTTGCTACGTTTGTTTCATTCTCTTGAAACAACTTTAGTTTGTCGGTTAACTGAATCGCATCTATGTATAATTGATGCTTTTGCGCGTTTGTAAATGCGGGATGAGTAAGCAGCCTTGTCCATTGACCTTGATATTCATTGAACAACCACTGTGATTCTTGAAAATAGGATTGTTTGAGGTCGTCGGGAATGGAACTTTCGACTATTGATTTCGTTACCGTTTCGTTGAACATTATTTGGTACTGAACCAAACTCCCTTTTACATTGTCGTCACTAGCGTCACTGTCGAGAGAAAATCGACGACTTATTGCTTCTATAGCACGATCAATATGTAATTTCAATTCGAAATCAGGCGCATCGTCTTTCATATCCCCTGCTGGATCGGTAGCAGGAAACTCATGGGAATTCGTAGTTGACTGAGGATTTTCTGCACCCGATTCAGACGCCCACGTCCTAGCCGTATTATAACCTTCCATTAAATGGAATGAAAATAGAAACTATGAAATGCTTCGTGAAATATTTATTGTCTTAAACGTTTTCCACCACCTTCCGTCAGGAACCGAGAAGGCGGTCGATTCATGCCGATTTGACCACTTGGAGCGGCAGCCCCTCGATACAAACCTGTCGCTAAACGGTCAGCAGTGTCGATACCGGAAGAAATGGCTCCATAGAGAGGATTGCTTCGTACCGTGTTCACAATGGCTCCCGCTACGGGAATGTGGGAAGCAGCAGTCAGTAACGAATCGATTCCGTGGGAAACTCCGGCTACGAAGTGCAAACCTCGTTGGATGGGTTGAAACCCTTTGATCAGGGCGCTACGAATGGTATTGTGAAATCCAGAAGCGATTAATTGTCTACCGGGCGCGTTGACTTGACGTTGACCCAAAGTGCGGAACATCTTTTCACACTATGATTTTGAAAAACAGCACGCCTTAAATCATTTCCTCAAAAATGGCAACAACCGTAGCATTGAAACCGATTCAGCCTGCAGAGACCATTGTCCCGCCTTTGGTTACGGTCAATGACCACATTAACAACCGCGAAATTGGGGAGTACATTGCGCCTCTGTCTTCGTACTCTTATAGCAGTGCTGGAAGTCGGCGATTCGGTATTAAAATCAACAGTCCCACCGACTTTGTGGATTTCAGTCGATCTGCATTACGTTTTAAATTGACTGTGAGTGAAATCAGTACTGCAGGTGTAACCCGTGCGCCTAACGACATCGATAACGACATGACCAAATTTCTTTGTGAAGGAGGGGCTCACTCGTTGTTTTCCAAAATCACCATCGGTACCGTCAGTAACACCATCTTACAAGAAGTCCCTAACTACAACCGATTTTATGCGGGATATGCCTCGATGAACTATTCCAAGGATTACATTGATAATGTATTGAACCGGTGCGGAGACTCGGTTGGAAAACGCGTGATTTGGGAGGAAATTTTGGAGGAATTGGCGGTATACCCGGCAGGTGCCGCATATGGACAAACGACTACCTTTTCAAAAGCAGTATGGTCTCTTGATGCTGGGGCCGGTGCCGTTATCGGGGTCGGTCTTCAAGATTATGATTATTCCTACGGAGCGGCGGACACGCACTATTGTTCAATATTACACGTGCAGGATATTGGGAATACGCAAATTGGGGATTTCGTTGAAGCGTACATTGGAGCGCCTGGAAACTACTTACCTCCACAAGTTCCTTTTGACAATGCACAGCCCGGATACGGAATTGCAGTAGGGGGCGTAGTTATCGGCATAGCGCGTAGTGGATTGAATGATTATACTATCTATTTCAGACCTTTAAGCCCGTTGTACGGAGAAGCCATTGCTAATGTCGCCGTTTATCGTGTAGTATTACGACATCGCGTGCGAGTAGAACCTGCGCGTTGGTTGGCAGCCAATACCACTGAATACGAAATTATAATGCAACCGTTTGTTCCTCTTTTGAAAGATCCACGTTGGTTCTGTTTGCCTTTTATCCGTGGAGGAATCGAGATTACCTTTGTGATGGAAGACCCTACGTTGTGTATTAAATTCGGGTCTCCTTCTAACATCAATGCCGCAGGAGTAGCCGTAGACGCCACTCGCCCTCGGTTGGATTATACCATTGCAAATCCTACTTACGTAGTGGATATGATCCGTTTGGACGAATCGATGATGCAGTACTACAACGATTTGTACAACAACGGCGGCATTCATTATCACTTCTTGGATATTTGGAGTACGATTTTACAAACCGAGTCGGGAGCGATTGGGAACTATAACTTTTTACTACAGCCCCAACGCAGGTCTGCACGCTATGTCTATATGCAAATTAAGCACAATTATCACGATGGAGAAACCTGTGACAATTATCGTTTTACCGATTCAATGGCTGCCGCTACCATAAGTGGGTTGCAAACCTTACAATTAGCAGTCGGATCAGCGCGTTTCCCGTTAGCTCAACCTTATGAAGTCACAAATGGAACGCTGAGTTCAATCACTCCGCAATCCCTTGCCTCGTTCAAGTATTTCAACGAGTTGTCTCTCGGATCGATTGGGTTGGATAACAGTTCGCGACGATTTCACGTGAAACAAGGCATGCGACCGTACAGTAACAGTATGCCGGATATCCACGATAGTTCTTACTGGGCCATGGATCCGAATCGCTGTCCTCTTTTTATCGACATCAGTAGAGACAGTAGTCCGTTTGCCGGATCCAACTTAATGTATGTGCCTATCACCGGTAACATTGTGTGGAAGTATGCCGCCAAGGTACAACAATGGGATAACGATTTACTTAGCGCAAACCTCACTGCGACGGATGGTACTACAGTATTACGTAATATTTGGACTTGGGTTGTTTCTGACGCCATCCTTAGTATTGCCGCAGATGCGGTAGTTGTCCGTGCTTGATTGACCAATAAATCATAATTTAATCATTTTCAAATCTGTATGAATACTGACGAAAACAATAACAGTAAGCAAATCAAAAGTAAGACTAATCTCCATAGAGCGCGTCATCCTGCTGAATCGGTGCCGCTAGTGCTGCGGATGGTGCTACTGTATTACATAATATTCGGACTTGGTCGTCGTCTCTGACACCATTCTTAGTATTGCCGCAGATGCGGTAGTTATCCGTGCTTGATTGAACAATAAATCATAATTTAATCATTTTCAAATCTGTATGAATACTGACGAAAGCAACAACAGTAAGCAAATCAAAAGTAAGACTAATCTCCATAGAGCGCGTCATCCCGCCGAATCGGTGCCGCTAGAACCCAACACTGCTGAAACGCCATTTCCTCCTGCGAAGAAACAAAAGAAACAACTGTCTGAAAAACAACTGTCACAACGACGACAAGCGGCAAAATCTCGTGTTGAAAAACAGAAATCCAGGAAACAGCTAGGATTGCAAACCCTGGAGGAAGTCATTTCTACTCATGATGATCTCACTCCTGCAGAGCAGCAATTCAACACTCCAGCAGCAGAGGAACTCCCAAGTGAAAGCGGGAAACAAAATCTTCCGAAAATTACACTGTTCGACCAAATGTTTGACGAGAGTGAGCGTGAAGTAATGGTACGTAACCATGAACGTCTCCACAAATTGTTTACGCTACGCACCCAAACAAGGGAATATAAACAACAACGGGATCCTCTGGCGCTTTCCGCGGCCTCTGGGCGCGGGTTACAACAAGGAGTCTTTTTAACACAAACTCATTTCACTTATTATTAAATCATGCCGCTTTTCCATTTGTCTACGAGAGATGCTGCGCGAAAGCCTCATCCTGGCGATGCCACGTGGTTTTTACCTTTTACAGACACGTCTAGTCAATATGAAACTGTGTCTGTTGTTTCTATAGGGTTTAACAACCCTATTAAAACCATAAATGCGAATAAAAACGACCAAATCTCCTTTACCATTACACGCGATGCCAGTACTTATACCACCACCGCAACGATTCCCGAAGGAAATTATACAGGATCTTCTTTGGCTACCGCAATTACGGAACTTATGTATGCCGCTACTAGCAGCGCTCACAATAGCTGGGTTTCCTACGCGACTAATTTTGCTCAATTGTATGTTCAGCCAGAAGTCGGACATACCCGAACAATCACTTTTCACAGTATTTCAAACGATGCATATACCCAGATGGGCGTAGTAGTAGAAACTACTTACGCATCGCCTGATGAGTATTTTACCTATCCTGTCAACTTGCATTATACAGACTTTTTGGACTTTATAGGGGATAATTTCGCATCTTCCGATCAATTTAACAGCGCTGGAACACGTAGTATTGTTGCGCGAATTCCGTTGGAAAATGCGTACGCTACTTATCTATTGTACGAACCGAAGTTTGCGACTCCGATAACTTTTAATGCGAATCGATTTATGTCAATGACCATCCGTGTCATTGACCAATTTGGAGAAGAAGTTGTATTTCCCCAAAATTGGCCAATTACCTATACTTTTAATTTAACATTTACTGAATAAAACATAACACCAAAATGACGGATCTCTTTTACAGTCTACATCGTGATGGTACGCCCATGGTTGTCATTCCTGATGAGGAAATGCAATACCGCTTAGGGCAGTATGAAAAAGGGACAGATGATGTCGGTTTAAAAGCGTTTCCCGGTCCTGTCATTTCTCATACCAATGGATTAGTTGAGCAACCTCCTTTATTCGTTCAGGGAGCGATACCTCTGGTCGATCCTCGTCTTCCGCCAATCATCCCTCCTGAAATTATGGAGGGACGTACTTTTAAAGGAACTCCTCCAGCTCCCAAAATTTGGGAGACCACTACTTATCTCCGCCTTCTTATGGACACAAGACCTGACGGTACTTTGAAACAAGACATGAAAAATCCTGCAATTATGCAAGAGCAACTTATGAAACGAGAACTCATTGCAGCGGAAGTTCGAGATCGCATACGACGATATCGTTACGAAGGAAATTTGGAAGCTGCCAAAGCACTTGCAGCTGATTATCAATCATACCTAGCTCAAAATCCCTACGGGCCCAATGGGCCGATTACACAAGCAGAGTACATTTACGAAGGATATCAATAATTGTTTTTATTCTATTACCACACAATTTCAACTAAATCATAATTAATGTATAGTTTTTCAATGTCATTGCTCTTGTATAAAGCAATACTCTTCGGATGTAACACTACCTTCTGACAAGGTTTCTTCTGAGATAGGAATAAAAGAGATTGTTTCGGAGTACTGCAAAATCTCAAAAACTCGCATCCTTTCACCGCCTTTTGCAAGCTTTCAAAATCATAAGCGCTCGATTGTTCCCACAATTGACTCCACTTATCACTAGGCGGTTGAGTATGTAAAAAGTATCCCAAGTCACTGATGGCTTCGCATTCCGATTTTCCAGTGTTGAAATTCAAATTCTTTCGATACAAACCGAGATTTACATATAATCCGGCTGCTTCAATTGCTGTCTCGATCGTTTCCCTATCCACTTCCTCCTGAATCGTCTTTTGACGAAGTAGCTTTTTTGCAATCTTTTGAGCAGCTAACATCGCTTCGTCCGTCATACTAATTTCGAAAAATACACCCCAATTTCCCATATCAAACTTTATCTGAACATCCTCTAGTACTAATGCGGCATTTTGGCGATCGAATGGATGAACGAACCAATTGCCGTCTTTTCCGGGGTTCTTTCTCAACAAAATAGTGTCGGAAGGGGTTTGAGTTAATAAAGCGCTATCACTCTTGGAACGACGTCCCGCTTCAACACCTGTGTTTCGATTAGACATTTTTCTGAATGATTTGGAAAGGTGTTTGGCAATGGTTTTAAACCAGTGAGAAGGTTCTGACTCGTGTTTAATTGAATGTTTACCGCCATCAAAAATTTCAATTTCTTCTCAGGAGCATGTTGACTTGGTCATTATAACTAAATGGATTATAGTACTATTTATTGCGTTAACTGTAGAGATCATGTCGATGTATCTATGGAAAATATAACTTATGTAAAATCTAAACATGGAAGATATCGGAAAAAAGCTACTTGTCCTATGTGCGATCATAAAGTAAGTTGTTTCGCAACAAAGGCGGAATATCCAGAACCGTCTGATAATGAGGAGGAACATAAAAATGAAGAAAAAGATGAATAAAATTTTTTTATTTACGTGGTTTTGTTAATATTTTTCCAATGTATTGAAACTTACCAAACTGCGGAGAAAAATGCTCTCTTGGTCTCGTAAAAACAGGCGTAGTATTGTAATGGTTCTGTTTATAATCATAACGCTGATACAAAAACATGCTTGTACTGTTTTTCCAATGTGTTACAGTACTAAATGCATAATAAATATCCCCACGATAATGTTTATAAAATCCGTACAATGGCTTCATAATAAAATTATTTATGATTTACTCCACTGTTTCACTTGTTGCTCGTACGCCTTCTCCTTTGCAAAAAGCCATGCCTTATTTAATGCGGGTAAAGATAAATCGAACGTATAGATATGTTGAATGATGTCAATAGGTAACATAATAGTATATTTTATTAATAATGATTTTATTCACTTTCATATTCTAATGCGTACCACAGTTCCACATCTTCTGGATAATTCTGGAATCCTCTAACTGTGTCATTTCTACGTATTACATCTAAAGACCATTCTTCTGCTCTTTGTTGCGCTCCACTCTGAACTGCTGTTTCGTATATCATCCATAAATCCGTTTGCAATGTCTTTTCAAGTCTTTTGGATGAGTGAAAAACATGAGAATGATCAGGATGTATCTCGCTACGGCAATATGGACAACCGTCGCGTTTCTTCACCAATTCGAAAAAGCAGCTTCCGCACAGATAATTCTTACAATCGAACATGACATAAGTCCTTGCAGACTCAGACACGCATATAGGACATTCAAAAGTGTTGTTCATACTAGCGTTCAGTTTGTGAAAATGATTTGTGTTGGTACAGTAGTGTGGTTAAGTATGGTTATGGTTAGGAACTTGCCATAGTATTTGAACTGACCAATGAGAGGACAGCTTTGGTTTGCCAAGGCAAAGGGAGGGGTGAAATTCTCGGAACCGCCGGAACGCATGTGACATTATGCGTAACCCTAAGTGCGTGAGCGCATGACTAAGTGCGTAACCCTAATGCCGTAACCCT
>Ga0228700_1000979_pt1 | contig 21027 bp, 10 predicted proteins | sample McNCre317_Aug_MG_FD_178019 | JGI IMG/M metagenome (GOLD analysis project Ga0228700, IMG submission 178019) | Freshwater microbial communities from McNutts Creek, Athens, Georgia, United States - 3-17_Aug_MG | ecosystem: Environmental > Aquatic > Freshwater > Creek | place: USA: Georgia...
GTATTTCCTGAGGACTTGCCGGCAATATCCGCCTTTGATGCTGGCTTTAAAGCGGCCAACCCATCCTTCGCAAGCTGCATAACGGAGTTCGCGAAATCCGGTACAACCTCGGTTGCTTTCCGGACAACGTCCGAGGACGCAAGTTCATGCCATGGGCTACCGTGAGTGGTCGTTTCAACCAAGCGAAGTGGCTGCTCATCAAGACGGCTCAGTGCAGATGAAAACAATCGCGCGACAAATACTTCGTCTATGTTGGAAGCCTCACGTCGGTACCCTTCGTATGCACGCGATACCGATGCTTTGAAAGCGTAGTCCTCTGCGAGCCGAAATCGTTGACCAATTTGCTTTGTCGCCACCCAAGAGAACCAGACGGTCGCACCAACTGATAGCAGCGCCAAAACAAGATTAATTGCTGTCACGGTCGGTTCTGCCGCTGGCTGCTTTAACAATTCCGAAAAATTTCGTAACTGCGACGATCCGATCCAAGACCCAAGTCCGAGCGCAATGACAAGACCTCCAACCCAAACCCACATTGAAGTGGCGAGCGCTGATGATCGCTCGGTGAAGGCCGCAGCAAGACCATGACTTGTAGAGGCCGCATAAGCCGCACTGCAACGCGCGACAATTTCTTCAGCCTCCTTGACCTTCGCTGACAAAGTTACTTTGTCGGTATTTGCATCAGTGGCAAGGGCACCAATTTTGGTTTGGTTTTGCTGCGCCGTTTCCAGAATGGCAGCAATGGTTTTCTGCGCCTCCCCCAATAACTCAAGATCAATTGGTAACTGATCTGCCGCTGCATTAGCTTTCTCAATTCGGGAAACCATTTCGTTAAGACTAGAAGCTCGTGGTTCCATCTCTGAAATTTGTGCTTCGAGGGCGCGTAAACGTGTTGTTGCAGTTTTGGCATTAGCACGTGCCAACGCAATTGACGCGGCTAAGTCTTGATCTTCCGGCAGCGCCTTTTCAAGGGCATCACTTAAAGACTGAACTGTGATCACAAATGCGGGTACGGCCTGGGCTGCATTCGTGCTCCAAAGCTGGGGGACGGTATGCGCACGAAGAAAAGCCAGCCTTTGCGGGTAATCTGCAATCAACGCTTCATTTATGGGCAGTTGATCTACTCCACGACTGGAAATTAAAGCCAACAAACGGTCAACCGATTGCACTAATTCATCTCGGGTGGTCCCAGGAATATTCCATGCGCGATGCGCTACGCTGAAGGGTTCATTACTTCCGATAGCCTTCAGTGAAGTGACCAGTTGTTCCAATTCATCATTTACAAGTTTTAGTGTTGCGTTCATTTTTGCCTCTCCCTTTAAATATTGAATTTTTTGAGACGTGTGGGCCTGGACTTTGCCCCGCGTCAAAAAGACCAGTAAAGGCCAGCTAAAGCTACATCGGCCTCAACGGCCCCCTGCTTGCCCCTGCACCAGCAGATCAAACACAATCCGCGCAAAGTTTGCGGCTTTGCTGGGGTCGGCCAGTAGCTGCATCATCTGGTTTTGGTGGGCATCGCTGCTGTCCATGATGGCGTCGTCGATGGCCTTCGAGAAGTCACCCAGCAGGGCCTGCTCGGCCGAGTTGTTCTCGATCTGCTTCATCACCTTGATGTTCTCGCCCACCTTGTCGCGGATCGTGTAGGCGTAGTTCACCATGTCCTTGTCGGTGAGCTGGTCGGTCACAAACACCTCATTGAGGCGGTTGATGATCTGCGACAAAAACTCTTCCTTCTTATCCTGCGGCTTGGCCGTGCCCAGGCCTTCGCCGGGCACCAGCTTGTGGTTCAGACTATTTTCTTGAAGCACCAAATCTTGCTGGCGTATCTTGGCCACGCGGTAGTGGCTCAGCACCACATTGCCCAGGTCGATGTCGTCTTCATCGAGCAAGGTTTCGCGCAACATGGGCCGCAGGTTGCGGGCGTACAGGCTGAGCTTTTCCAGATCGGTGTCGTCGTAATCCACGATCTGCGACATGAACTCGTAAAAGCGCACAAAGGTGCCCAAGTCTTTCTTGAAGATTTCGAGCGCGTCTTTTTCCTTCTGGCATTCCTTCAGGCTTTTCTCAGCGTTCGCAATCAGCACCGCATCGCCCGTTTTCTGCGTGCGCTCAAACATCTCCTTGGCGAGTCTGAAAGCCTCTACCGCCGATTTGTAGCGCAGCTGCCAGCGTTGCACCGCAGGCTTGCAGATATTGGCAATCGCCGCGTTGCTCTTGTTCTTCACATAAAACGCGGTGCAAAACTGCTCCACTTCCGTCCAAGTAAAAATGCCAGCGGCACGCAGCTTGTCTTGCAGCGCAAATATCAGGTTCGGGTCGGACACATCCAGCAGCTCAGCCGTCTGGAAGTAGGGCTGAAACGCTTCCAGAATCTCGTCCGGGTCATTGAAGAAGTCCAGCACAAAAGTGCCCGTCTCGGCCTTGTTGGGGTAGGTGCGGTTCAGGCGCGACAGCGTTTGCACGCACTCCACCCCGGCCAGCTTTTTGTCCACATACATGGCGCACAGCTTGGGCTGGTCAAAGCCGGTCTGAAACTTGTTGGCGACGATCATCACCTGGTAGTCGTCCGAATCAAAAGCCTTGCGCATATCGCGGCCCTTGAGGTTCGGGTTCATATTGCTTTCGGTGAACTTCTCGCCGATCACGCCCGCCGTGATCTCTCCCGCCGTGTTTGGGTCTTTATCGGTGAACAACACCTCACCCGAAAACGCCACCATGGCGCGAATCTTCTGGTAGCCCTTGTCTGCGATGTACTTGTCAAAACACTGCTTGTAGCGCACCGCCTCCTTGCGCGAGCTGGTCACCACCATGGCCTTGGCCTGCCCACCCAGCAAGCCCATCACGTTGTCCTTGAAGTGCTCCACGATCACCATCACCTTCTGGGCAATGTTGTGGTCGTGCAGGCGCACCCATTGGTTCAGCTTCACCTTGGCACGCTTGCTTTCCACCTCCGCGTCGGCATCTTGCACCTTCAGGGCCAGCTTGTAGGCCACCTTGTAGTTGGTGTAGTTCTTCAGCACATCGAGGATGAAGCCCTCCTCAATCGCCTGGCGCATGCTGTACACATGAAACGCCGCTGGTTTGTTGGTGGCTGAGGGCACTTCGTCCGGGCGCGGCACGCGGCCAAACAGTTCCAGCGTCTTGGGCTTGGGCGTGGCGGTAAAGGCAAAGTAGCTCAGGTTGCCCGATGCGCGGCGCGCCGCCACCGTGGCGGCAATGATGTCGTCGCTGTCCAGCTCTTCAGTCTCGTCCCCGGCTTCCTTCATCAGCACCTCTTTGAGCTGCCGCGCCGTCGAGCCGCTTTGCGACGAATGCGCCTCGTCGGCAATGATGGCGTAGCAGCGCTCCTTCAGGCTCACGCTGTTTTCAATCGCCCGCAACACAAACGGAAAGGTCTGGATGGTGACGATGATGATGGGCTGGGCCGACTCCAAGGCCCCCGCCAGCTTCTCGGACTTGGAGCCATCGCCTTCCTTGTTGTTGATGCGCCCCACCACGCCATCGGTGTGTTCAAACTGGTAGATCGTGTCTTGCAATTGCGCATCCAGCACGGTCCGGTCCGTCACCACAATCACCGAGTCAAACTGCTTCTTACCATTGGCCTTGTACAGCGACGAGAGCTGATGCGCCACCCAGGCAATCGAGTTGGACTTGCCCGAACCCGCGCTGTGCTGAATCAGGTACTTCTGCCCTGGCCCCTCGCTGCGCGCCGCTGCCAGCAGCTTGCCCACCACGTCCCACTGGTGGTAGCGCGGGAAGATCAGGCTTTCTCGTCTGTACTTGCGGCCCTCCCAGTCTTCCTTGTCTTCAATCTGCAAATGCACAAAGCGGGCCAGGATGTTGAGCAGCTTGTCCGGCAGCAGCACTTCGTTCCACAGGTAATCCGTGGCGTAGCGGTGGATGTCGTACGGCACATCATTGCCCGCACCACCCTCGTGCGTGCCTTTGTTGAAGGGCAAAAAGTAGGTGCCCTCCCCCTCCAGCTTGGTGGCCATGTGCACCTCGTACTGGCTCACCGCAAAGTGCACCAGCGCACCGCGCTTGAAGGTCAACAGCGGCTCCGCCTTTTTGGCCACCGGGTCAACGGGCAGGCGCGTGGTTTTGTATTGCCGAATGGCGCGGTCCACCGCCTGTTTGAATTCGCTTTTCAGCTCCAGCGTCGCCACCGGCACGCCATTCACAAACAGCACCAAGTCAATGCGCCACGCCTTGGCTTTTTTGGCGTCACTGTTGCCGGTCTCAAGCAGGTGGGCATCCGTTGCCCACGGGCTGTACACCAGCTCCGGCACCACGCGCAGGCGGTTTTTGGCGTAGCGGGCCAGCGTGTCCGGGTTCAGGTCGTGCTCGGGCTTGAACTGGCACAGCGACAAACGCGCATTGCGGTCACGCAGCTCGTGGCGCAGCACACCCAGCGTGCCAAAAGTGCGGCTGTCTTTGTCCGTGGCGTTGGGGTCGGCCTTGCCCAGTTGCGTGGCAACCAGTTGCAAAAACTTCTGCTCTGCATCCTTGGGGTGGTTGGCGCAAAACTTTTGCCACTGCGCGTCTTGCGTCTCTTGCACAAAGCCCAGCGCGTCTTCGGGGTACAAGGCCAGCTCGCGGTTGTATTTGTCTGGCGAGCCGAGCAACCAGCCGTTCGCAAGCAACTGACGAATGATGTCGTCTTGAAAGATGCGTTCGGTGGCTTGGTCGCTCATGGTCGGGTGGAGATTTGGCTGTGTGGGTGAAGGCCGTCAGGCGCCGGCTTGCCAATCACGCACGTCGATCTTGCCGGTGACGGCGGCGGAGATCAGGGCGATGCGGCGTTCTTGAAGCAAGGTGATTCCTGTTGATGCTTGTTGTTCAAGTGCATCAAACGACTCCATTCGCTTGCGAATGGTCGCATTAATTTTTACTTGCTCAGCGTAAGGAGGCACAGGGAAAACACTTGAAGATAGATATTCGTGCTCAATACTTTCAACAGTGGCTCCCTCCTTCGACCACTCCAGCAGAAGAGCTGGAATGTTTCCTAATATGAAATTTGCCGCGAACTCAACATCCATTCCGGAGATAAAGGACAAAGCCTTCATATCTTGGTTGAGAGTGACGGGAACGGTATTGATTGCGATAGGAATGGTTCTTTGCAAGATTCCTGAACGGACAACAATTAACAAAGAGCCAGCATCGACAAAATTAGTAGATGAGCCCTGTACCGCCGCTGGCGTAATCTTGTCTTGGCTATCGTTAATCCAGAAGCTTTTCATATCCTTGGGTGACACCCACGGAATAGTGCCGTCACTCCAGTAGCTCAAATTATCTTTGCTTGGTGTGCCTCCACCACTAAAGGCGCACAGATACTTTAGCGGCTGCAAATCCCAATGCTCCGGCACTTCACCAAGCCACTCCACGCCGGAGTCTTTCATCGGGGCGTTGGGGTTGAGGCCTTTGGTGACGGCGTGGCTGATGACGGCTTGGCGCTTTTCCTTGAGCAACTCAATCAGCCGCTGCTGCTTCTCGATCAAGGCATCAATCTTCGCCGTTTCGTGGTCGAGGAATTCAGCGATATTTGCTTGTTCTGAAGTCGGCATATCCGGAATCAGGATGTTCCTCATCTCGGAAGAGTTTGTGCTCCACAGATCAGCAACTATTCCTTTCCCATAGCGATAGAACTCTTCCTGGAACGGATAACTTCTCAGCAAGTGATGGACAAACGGCGGATGAATATTTCGCGGCGTCATGACAATGCTGATCAATGACACCGACCCGTCATAAGTTGAAACGCCTGACGAGCCTTTTCGGTCTGAGCGACTATTGATCACAAAGTCGTTCTTGAGTACGAGCTTGCGATTGTCACCAGCATCAGTTTTTGCAGCCGTTTCCAGCTGAGGAACAATCCCCTGCATCGTGACCGATAAGGCCGGATAGTCCTCGTCACTCACCTTCTCTCGCCGCTCATCAAAGAACTGGCCCAATCGCTTTGCACCCCAATGAGACGGAAGCGGGCCCAGCCATTCGACGCCAGAATCCCGATACTCCGGATAAGCCTTGTACCGACTCATTCCACATCCCCCTTGCCCACGTTCGCCAAATAGAACTCATGCAGTTTGGCTTGCAGCAGTTTCTTGTCCGGCAACTGGGTTTGGTATTGAGCGACGAGGGCTGGGGACAGGCTTCGGCTCAGCGCGTACTCCACCACTTCGTCGTCTTTGCTGGCGCACAGCAGCAGGCCGATGGCGGGGTTTTCGTGGGGCTTTTTGTGGTCGCGGTCCAGCGCTTCGAGGTAAAAGTTAAGCTGGCCCTGGTGTTCGGGCGAAAAGCGGGTGGTTTTGAGTTCGATGGCCACCAGGCAGTTGAGGCCACGGTGGAAGAACAACAAGTCGAGCGCGAAATCTTGCTGGCCCACTTGCAGCGGGTATTCGCTGCCCACAAAACAGAAGTCGCGCCCAAGTTCGAGCAGAAACTGCCGCAGCTGTGCCAGCAGGCCGCGTTGCAGGTCGCGCTCCAGGTGGGCGGCTGGAAGGTCGAGAAATTCGACCAAGTAGCTGTCTTTGAACACGCTGGCCGCGTCAGGGTGAATTTGTGTCACCCGTGGTGACACTTTTGCCGGGCTGAGGACGACGCGCTCAAAAAGGGCTGTGTCGTATTGCCGCTCCAGCTCCCGGCTGGACCATTTTTCTTGCGCCGCCATCTTGAGGTAGAACTCGCGTTCTTCCGGGCGCTTGCTGCGGCTGAGGATGATGAGATTCTGCGTCCAGGGCAATTGTGTCAGCAGTGCTGTCACCAATTGCGCGTCGGCATAAGCCTCGTAAAACTGCCGCATGCGGAACAGGTTGCGTCGGGTGAAGCCCTTTAGCCCCGGCTGGGTGCTGGCCAGGTGCTGCGCCAGTTGTTCGACAACGCCTTCGCCCCATTCGGCAGCCTTGATCTTGGCACTGAGATAGGCGCCTACCTGCCAGTACAGCTCGATCAGCGCGGTGTTCACCGCCTGGTAGGCACGCTGGCGGGCACTTTCGATGAGTTGGGTGATTTCGGCGAAGTCGGGGGTCTTCGCCGTTGGGGTCAAGTCGCTCATGAGTGCACCTCGCGCAGCAGCGCCATGATTTCGGCGCTCACCGCATCCAGATCGGCATCAATCTCTTCCAATGGCCGTGGCGGCTGGTACTGGTAGAAGTGGCGGTTGAACGGGATTTCATAGCCAACGATGCCAATCTCGCCATCTTTGGCGTCGCGCTTGCTGGCGTCTATCCAGGCATCGGGCAAATGGGGCTGCACTTCGGCGATGAAGTAGGCCTCTACGCTTGCGCTCACGGTGCGGCTGGGGTCCAAGGCCACGTTTTCAAAGTCGCGCAACTCGCCATCGGCTTGGTATTCGATGGTGTCCTTGTTCACCGCAAACAGGCCATACAGGGGCTGGGCCTTGCCTTTGTGAACCTTCTTGATCACCTTTTCGGCGGCGGGGTTCTTCCAGCTCACGGCATCGGCGATCTGCTTTTTCTCTTTGGTGTCCAGCGCGAATTTGTCGCCATGGCCCGCCTTTTTGCTGGCGGCTTTGATGGCTTCGTCGTAGCCATTGAAGTCGTCGTGCTGGGCGCTGCCGATTTCGCCTTGCAGGGCGCGGGCTTTGAGCAGCACGGCCTTTTGTGCCAGCCAGGTGTTGGCATCGAGCAGGTCTTTGATCTGCTTTTCTTTGAGGTCGGCAAAGTGGCTTTTGAGATAGGCGCGGATTTCGACGGCGTAGTCGTCAAGTTGGCCGTAAAGCTCGCAATCTGCCGCGTCTTGCCAGTGGTCCTGGCCATACTCGGTGTAAATCCATTGCATGGCGCTGCCGAGTGCGCCGGACTCAAAGCGCAGGCCGGCGATGTGTTGATTGCTGAACTGCCACGACAAACGCAGGGGCCGTTCGATGGTGATGCGGCGGTAGCCGAACTCGTGCGTGGCAAAAATTTTGCTGGCGAAGGTTTTGACGGCTTCGGGCTTGGGGGTGAGCTTGGAGTTAGTGGCTTGGCGGCCACGGTTGCTTTTGACTTCAGCCGGTTTATCGAGCGCCTGCGCTTCGACCACCTCAAACTTGCCAAAGCAGCGGGTGATGGTGGCGATGTCGGTCTCGTCCATCACATGGCGCTTGCTGCCCAGCGATTTGCGCATCTTGCCGCAGAGGTTGGCACCGTTGATGAGCTGCACCTTGCCTTTGCGCTCGGCGGGCTTTTTGTTCGACAGCACCCACACGTAAGTGGCAATGCCGGTGTTGTAGAACATGTCGGTGGGCAGTGCGACGATGGCTTCGAGCAGATCGCTTTCCAGAATATGGCGGCGGATTTCGGATTCGCCCGAGCCTGCGCCGCCGGTGAACAGCGGCGAGCCATTGAGGATGATGCCGATGCGTGATCCGCCGTTTGAGCCACCGTCCGTGACATCGCGCAACTTGCTGATGAGGTGCAGCAGAAACAACAGCGAGCCGTCGGACACACGCGGCAGGCCAGGGCCAAAGCGGCCATCAAAGCCTCTGAGGGTGTGTTCGTCGGCAATATCGCCTTCGATCTTTTTCCAGTCCACGCCAAAGGGCGGGTTGGAGAGCATGTAGTCGAACTTGCTGGCGTAGAGGTGGTCGTTGGAGAGCGTGTTGCCGAGCTTGATGTTGCTGACATCCTGCCCCTTGATGAGCATGTCGGCCTTGCAGATGGCGTAGCTCTCGGGGTTCAGCTCTTGACCAAAGGCGCGCATGACGGCTTGGGGGTTCAGCTCGTGCACATATTCCATGCCCGCCGACAAAAAGCCACCCGTGCCTGCCGTCGGGTCATAAATGGTGCGGATGATGCCGGGCTTGGTGAGGGCTTCGTCGTCTTCCATGAACACCAGCGGGGTGGTGAGGCGCACGATGTCGCGCGGGGTGAAGTGTTCGCCCGCCGTTTCATTCGAGCTTTCGGCAAATTTGCGAATCAGCTCTTCAAACACCAGGCCCATCTCGTAGTTGGACACGGTTTTGGGGTGCAGGTCCATGGTCCGGACCTTTTGCACCACCTTGTAGAGCAGGTTGGCGTCGTTCAAAAGGCCAATGAATTCGGCGAACTTGAAGTGGTCAAAAATCTCGCGGGCGTCTTTGGAAAAGCACTGGATGTAGCGCTCCAGATTGGCCTTGATGCCCGACTCGCCCAGGGTGCTCAGGTCCATGGGCGAGGTGTTGAAAAAGCTTAAGCCCCCTGTAGCACGCAAGAGCAGCTTTTCCTTGGCCTCTTCGGCAATGGCCATCTTCTCTACTTTGGTGGCTTCGGCCAGCACGGCGGGCTTGCTGCCCTCCAGCACACATTCCAGACGGCGCAGCAGGGCAAAAGGCAGGATGACGCGGCCATATTGGCTCTGTTTGAAGTCGCCGCGCAGCAGGTCGGCCAGCGCCCACAGGGCGGCAGCAAGGTTGTTGGTTTCTTGAGTCACTATTTACTAGCTATAAGTTAATTTTTAATCTTAATAGTCTAGTATTACACGGGATTGAAGTGAAATCGGACACCCCATGCGCAGGTCTGCAAAGAACAAACAAAAAAGCCGCCAACCCTTCCAGGTTGGCGGCTTTGTTTTGGAACGCTGGATGCGTTACTTCTTGCTCGGCGGCACGTCCGTGCAAGACCCGTGCGCCACCTCAGCCGCCATGCCGATGCTTTCGCCCAGCGTGGGGTGCGGGTGGATGGTCTTGCCGATGTCCACGGCGTCGGCGCCCATTTCGATGGCCAGGGCCACTTCGCCGATCATGTCGCCCGCATGGGTGCCCACCATGCCGCCGCCCAGGATCTTGCCGTGGCCGTGGGCCTCGGGTGAATCGTCGAACAGCAGTTTGGTGAAGCCTTCGTCGCGGCCATTGGCAATGGCGCGGCCACTGGCGGACCAGGGGAAAAGGCCCTTCTTGACCTTGATGCCCTGCGCCTTGGCCTGCTCTTCGGTCAGGCCCACCCAAGCCACTTCGGGGTCGGTGTAGGCCACGCTCGGGATCACGCGGGCGTTGAAGGCGGCGGATGCCAACTCCTTGTTGCCCTGCAGTTCTCCGGCAATGACTTCGGCCGCCACATGCGCTTCGTGCACCGCCTTGTGCGCCAGCATGGGCTGACCCACCACGTCGCCAATGGCGAAGATGTGCGGCACGTTGGTGCGCATCTGGATGTCCACGTTGATGAAGCCACGGTCGGTCACGGCCACGCCGGCCTTGTCGGCGGCGATCTTCTTGCCGTTGGGCGTGCGGCCCACGGCCTGCAGCACCAGGTCGTAAGTTCCTTCAGACTTGGTGCCATCCAGACCTTCAAACTGGACCTTGATGCCTTCGGGCGTGGCTTGCGCGCCCACGGTCTTGGTCTTCAACATGATGTTGTCGAAGCGGCCCTTGTTCATCTTTTCCCAGACCTTGACCAGGTCGCGGTCGGCGCCCTGCATCAGGCCGTCCATCATTTCCACCACGTCCAGGCGCGAACCCAGCGTGCTGTAGACCGTGCCCATTTCCAGGCCGATGATGCCGCCGCCGACGATGAGCATCTTCTTGGGCACGCCGGCCAGGGCCAGTGCACCGGTCGAATCCACCACGCGCGGGTCTTCGGGCATGAAAGGCAGGCGCACCGCCTGCGAGCCGGCGGCAATGATGGCGCGCTTGAAGGCCACGACCTTCTTGCTGCCGGTCTTGTCCTGCCCGCTGCCGGTGGTCTCTTCCACCTCGAGGTGGTTGGCGCCGACAAAGCTGCCGTAGCCGCGCACGAGGGTGACCTTGCGCATCTTGGCCATGGCGCCCAGACCGCCGGTCAGTTTGGCGATCACTTTTTCCTTGTGGCCGCGCAGCTTGTCGATGCTGACCACGGGCTTGCCGAATTCAACCCCCAGATCGCCCAGGTGGGCCACTTCGTCCATGACGGCAGCCACGTGCAGCAGCGCCTTGGACGGGATGCAGCCCACGTTCAGGCAGACGCCGCCCAGGGTGCTGTAGCGTTCGACCACCACGACCTTGAGCCCGAGATCGGCCGCGCGGAAAGCGGCCGAGTAGCCACCAGGGCCGCCACCGAGCACGACCACGTCGCACTCGATGTCCGCATTGCCGCCGAAGCTGGCGGCGGTCGGGGCTGCCACAGGGGCTGCGGCAGGTGCAGCGGGGGCTGCTGCTGCGGGGGCGGCGGCAGCGGGTGTGGAAGCCGGAGCTGCGGCGCCTTCAGCGGCGTCGAGCACCAGCACGACCGAGCCTTGTTTGACCTTGTCGCCCAGCTTGACCTTGAGTTCCTTGACCACGCCGCCGTGGCTCGACGGGATTTCCATCGAGGCCTTGTCGGATTCGACCGTGATCAGGCTTTGTTCGGGCTTGACCGTGTCGCCGGCTTTGACCAGCAACTCGATCACCGCCACTTCGTCGAAGTCACCGATGTCGGGGACCTGGATATCTACCAATGCCATCGCGTGCTCCTTACAGCAAGACGCGACGGAAGTCGCTGAGGATCTGGCCCAGGTAGGCGTTGAAGCGGGCAGCCGCAGCGCCGTCGATGACGCGGTGGTCCCATGTCAGCGACAGGGGCAGCATCAGGCGCGGCACGAACTGCTTGCCGTCCCACACCGGCTCCATATTGCTCTTGCAGACGCCCAGGATGGCGACTTCAGGGGCGTTGATGATGGGCGTGAAGTAACGGCCACCAATGCCCCCCAGGCTGGAGATGGTGAAGGTCGCACCGGACATGTCGGCGGGGCCGAGCTTGCCGTCACGGGCTTTCTTGGCCAGCTCACCCATTTCCTGGCTGATCTGCAGCACGCCCTTCTTGTCGGCGTCCTTGATGACGGGCACCACCAGGCCGTTGGGCGTGTCGGCGGCAAAGCCGATGTGCCAGTACTGCTTGTAAATGAGGGCGTCGCCGTCCAGCGAGCTGTTGAACTCGGGGAACTTCTTGAGTGCGGCCACGCAGGCCTTGATCAGGAAAGCCAGCATGGTGACCTTGACGCCGCTCTTCTCGTTTTCCTTGTTGGTGGAGACGCGGAAGGCTTCCAGGTCGGTGATGTCGGCGTCGTCGTGGTTGGTGACGGCGGGGATCATGACGGCATTGCGCAGCAGGTTGGCACCGCTGATCTTCTTGATGCGCGACATTTCCTTGCGCTCGACCGGGCCGAACTTGGCAAAGTCGACCTTGGGCCAGGGGATCAGGCCCAGCTCGGAGCCACCACCACCGGCAGGCGCTTTGGCCGCCTGGGCCTTGGTCTGTGTGGCGCCGCTCATGACGGACTGGGTGAACTTCTGGATGTCTTCGGAGGTGATGCGGCCCTTCTGGCCAGAGCCCTTGATTTCATCCAGCGGCACGCCCAGCTCGCGGGCGAACTTGCGCACCGAAGGCGATGCGTGCGGCAGGCCCACAGCGGGCGTGGCCGTGGGGTTGTGCGCAGGGGCAGCGCTGGCAGCCACGGCGGCAGGCGCTGCGGGCGCAGCTGCAGCGGGCGCGGCGGCCACGGGTGCGGCAGCAGCAGGTGCGGCGGCGGGTGCGGCAGACGTACCTTCCAGCACCGCCAGCAGGTCACCGATGTTGACCGTGTCTCCCACCTTGACTTTGAGCTCTTTGAGCACGCCAGCGGCAGACGACGGGATCTCCATCGACGCCTTGTCGGACTCCACGGTGATCAGCGATTGCTCGACCTTGATGGTGTCGCCAGGCTTGACGAAGACCTCGATCACAGCGACGTCCTTGAAGTCGCCGATGTCGGGCACGAGCACATTGACCGGGCCGGAGGCTGCGGGCGCTGCGGCAGGTGCCGCAGCAGGCGCAGGGGCAGCAGCCGGGGCAGCTGCAGGTGCCGGGGCGGCCGCCGCAGGGGCCGCAGCGCCAGCGCCTTCGGCTTCGATCAGCAAGACCACAGAGCCTTGCTTGACCTTGTCGCCCAGCTTGACCTTGAGCTCTTTGACCACGCCCGCGTGGCTCGACGGGATTTCCATCGAAGCCTTGTCGGATTCCACCGTGATGAGCGATTGCTCGGCCTTGACGGCGTCACCGGGTTTGACCAGCAGTTCGATGACGGCCACTTCGTCGAAATCCCCGATGTCCGGGACTTGTACTTCTACCAATGCCATGTTGTGTCTCCGGAGTTTTATGCGTACAGCGGGTTGATCTTGTCGACTTTGATGCCGTACTTCTTGATGGCCTCAGCCACCTTGGCCACCGGCACCACGCCGTCTTCGCTCAGCGCCTTGAGCGCGGCGACCACGATGTAGTGGCGGTTGACTTCGAAGTGTTCGCGCAGCTTGCTGCGGAAGTCGGAACGGCCAAAGCCATCGGTGCCCAGCACTTTGTAGTTGCGACCCTTGGGCATGAAGGGACGGATCTGCTCGGCATAGGCCTTCATGTAGTCCGTCGACGCGATCACCGGACCAGCGTGCTGGCCCAGCTGCTGGGCCACGAAAGGCACACGCGGCGTTTCCAGCGGGTGCAGCAGGTTGAAGCGGTCGGCGTCCTGGCCATCGCGGGTCAATTCATTGAAGCTCGGGCAGCTCCACACATCGGCCTGGATGCCCCAGTCGGTGGCCAGCAGGGCCTGGGCAGCGATGCTTTCGCGCAAGATGGTGCCCGACCCCAGCAGCTGCACGCGGTTTTTGCCTTCGGCACCGGGCTTGCACAGGTACATGCCTTTGATGATCTGCTCTTCCGTGCCTGCGGTCAGGCCCGGCATGGCGTAGTTTTCGTTGAGCAGGGTCAGGTAGTAGAAGACGTTGTCCTGCTTTTCGACCATGCGCTTGAGGCCGTGGTGCAGGATGACGCCCACTTCGTGCGCGAACGTCGGGTCATACGAGACGCAGTTCGGAATGGTGTTGGCCATGATGTGGCTGTGGCCGTCTTCGTGCTGCAGGCCTTCGCCGTTCAGTGTGGTACGGCCCGAGGTGCCGCCCAGCAGGAAGCCACGCGCCTGCATGTCGCCCGCAGCCCAGGCCAGATCGCCAATGCGCTGGAAGCCGAACATCGAGTAGTACACATAGAACGGGATCATGATCCGGTTGGATGTGCTGTAGCTGGTGGCCGCCGCGATCCAGCTGGACATGCCACCGGCTTCGTTGATGCCTTCCTGCAGGATCTGACCGGCCTTGTCTTCCTTGTAGTACATGACCTGGTCCTTGTCGACCGGGGTGTACTGCTGGCCCAGGGGGTTGTAGATGCCGATCTGGCGGAACAGGCCTTCCATGCCAAAGGTACGGGCCTCGTCCACCAGGATCGGCACCACACGCGGGCCAATCGCCTGATCGCGCAGCAGCTGCGTCAAAAAGCGCACATAGGCTTGCGTGGTCGAAATCTCACGGCCTTCGGCGGTCGGCTCCATGACCGACTTGAACACCTCCAGCGACGGGATCGTGAAGTTTTCGTCGGCCTTGGTGCGGCGGTGCGGCAGGTAACCACCGAGGGCCTTGCGGCGCTCGTGCAGGTAACGCATCTCGGGGGTGTCGTCGGCCGGCTTGTAGAACGGGATCTTGGACAATTCACTGTCCGGGATCGGGATGTTGAAACGGTCGCGCATGTACTTGATGTCGTCGTCCGTCAGCTTTTTGGTCTGGTGAACCGTGTTCTTGCCTTCACCAGCCTTGCCCATGCCGAAGCCCTTGACGGTCTTCATCAGCAGCACGGTGGGCTGGCCCTTGTGGTTCACGGCTTCGTGGTAGGCGGCATACACCTTTTGCGGGTCGTGGCCACCACGGCGCAGGTTCCAGATGTCGTCGTCGCTCATGTGCGAGACGAGTTCGAGCGCCTTGGGGTCGCGGCCGAAGAAATGCTTGCGCACATAGGCACCGTCGTTGGCCTTGAAGGCCTGGAAATCGCCATCCAGCGTGTCCATCATGATCTTGCGCAGGGCGCCGTCCTTGTCGCGGGCCAGCAGCGGGTCCCAGTTGGAGCCCCACAGACATTTGATGACGTTCCAGCCCGCGCCACGGAATTCGCCTTCGAGTTCCTGGATGATCTTGCCGTTGCCGCGCACCGGGCCGTCCAGGCGCTGCAGGTTGCAGTTGATCACGAAGATCAGGTTGTCCAGGCCTTCACGGGCGGCCAGGCCGATCGCGCCCAGCGATTCGACTTCGTCCATCTCACCGTCGCCGCAGAACACCCAGACCTTGCGGTTTTCGGTGTTGGCAATGCCACGGGCGTGCAGGTATTTGAGAAAGCGGGCCTGGTAGATGGCCATCAGCGGGCCCAGACCCATGGACACCGTGGGGAACTGCCAGAACTCGGGCATCAGCTTGGGGTGCGGGTAGCTCGACAGGCCCTTGCCGTCGACTTCCTGGCGGAAGTTGAGCAGCTGCTCTTCGGTCAGGCGGCCTTCGAGGTAGGCGCGGGCGTACACGCCAGGGGCCACGTGGCCCTGGATGTAGAGGCAGTCGCCGCCGTGGTTTTCGCTTTCGGCATGCCAGAAGTGGTTGAAGCCGGCGCCGAACATGTGGGCCAGCGAGGCGAACGAACCAATGTGGCCCCCCAGGTCGCCACCGTCTTCGGGGTTGTGGCGGTTGGCCTTGACCACCATGGCCATGGCGTTCCAGCGCATGTAGGCGCGCAGGCGCTCTTCAATCTCGATGTTGCCGGGGCAGCTGGCTTCCTGGTTTGTCTCGATGGTGTTGACGTAACCGGTGGTGGCCGAAAACGGCATGTCGATGCTGTTTTCACGGGCGTGTTCGAGCAGCTGTTCCAGCAGAAAGTGGGCACGCTCGCCACCTTCCTTTTCGATGACGGCGGACAGCGCGTCCATCCATTCACGGGTTTCCTGGCTGTCCAGATCCTGGGCTTTCTGGGTCGGATTGACGGCGGTCATGCTCGGTCTCCTGATGTTATTGAATTGATGATGGCGCGAGTTTCGCACAATTTCTTTTAATTTTCAAATGGTGCGTAGTGATTTCATATTGCAATATTTGAATAACAGTTATGCCGAATGGATACCCTAAACTCAAGTCCAGATGAAAAACATCCGTGAAATCCAACCCCTGACGCCCCCGAATCCGGTCACCAGCTGGAAACGGTGGTGGCAAAGGCAAACACCCACCCGTCAAGACCGTTTTGCCAACCTGACGCCCGTAGCCGCCGTCATCCTGTTCATGGCGGCCATTGCCAGTGCCTTTTGGTACCTTCGCGGCGAAGAAATCGAACGTGAACAGGAAGCCGTGCGCCGCGATGTGGAATATGCCCAGCAGCGCCTGCGTCTGCGCCTGCTGGAGCGCCAGGAACAGGTCATGCGCATCGCGCGTGACATCTCCAGCAAGGAAATCCGGAAAGACCAGTTCTCCGTCCGGGCCGAGTCTCTGGTGCTGCAATACCCCGAGTACCAGTCTCTTTCCTGGGTGGATGAACGCCGCCAGGTCGTTTCGACGCATGCTGTCTCCAACCTGCTTCAAGCACAGACCTTGCATCCGGGAGGTCCATTGCCCCTGGGTGAGACCGAAACCCACTACAGCCTGGCACGCGACCTCAATCAGCCCATCTACGGCGTGATCGAGTCAAGCCAGGACAAAGACAGCCCACAGGCCATGCTCCAGCTGCACACCCCTTTGACCAATGACAAAGGGCAGTTCAGCGGTGTGCTCATGGCCGAATACCCACTTGAAAACCTGTTGCGCTACGGTATCCCCACCGAGATTCTGGCCAAGTACGCGGTCTCATTGGTGAACGCCGACGGCACCACACTGGCAGGTCAAACCATCAAGGCGCGCACGCCTGTGCTGCCGCACTTCATGGGTTGGAACACCCCAGCCGACAACGAATACCGCATCCCGGTGTCGCCTGTAGGTAATGGCCTTTTGCTGCGAGCACAGGCCTGGAAAACTTCGACCGTGATGGTGGGCAACGGCCAGTTCTGGGTGGCCAGTGCTTTGAGCGTGCTCACAGCCTGGATGCTGCTGGCCAACTGGCGCCACAGCCGCCGTCGCCAGCAGGCCCAGGCCGCCCTGCTCGCCGAAACCGGCTTTCGCCGCGCCATGGAAAACTCCATGCTCACGGGCATGCGCGCGCTCGACCTCAAGGGACGCATCACCTACGTCAACGCCGCTTTTTGCGAAATGACCGGCTGGAGCGAGGCCGAGTTGGTGGGCGCCCTGCCCCCATTTCCATATTGGCCCGAGCAAGACCACGAACACCTGGCACAACGCCTGGAAGACGAGCTCAAGGGCATGCAAAGCCCAGGCGGATTTCAGGTGCGGGTGCGGCGCAAGAACGGCACTTTGTTTGAGGCGCGTATGTACGTATCGCCACTGATCGACGCTTCAGGTCGCCACACCGGATGGATGACATCGATGACCGACATCACCGAGCCCAACCGCATCCGGGAGCAACTGGCCAGTTCGCACGAGCGTTTCACCATCGTGCTGGAAGCATTGGATGCGTCGGTGTCGGTGGCCCCACTGGGCAGCAAAGAGCTGCTGTTTGCCAACAAGCTCTACCGCCAGTGGTTCGGTCTGGACACCGAAGGCCACCTGCAGTTGGTGGAGCAGGCTGGGGCCTACACCGCGGCCGACAGTCCTGGTGAGGACGAGGACGCGCTGGCCGGCCTGCCCACCGAGCCGCTCACGGTGGCGCCCACTGAAAACGCTGAAGTGTTTGTCCCGACCTTGGACAAATGGCTGGAGGTGCGTTCACGCTACATCAACTGGGCCGATGGCCGCCTGGCGCAAATGGTGATTGCCACCGACATCACCCCCCGACGCAGAGCCGAGGAGTTGGCCGAGCAACAGCATGAACGCGCCCAAAGTGCCAGCCGCCTGATCACCATGGGCGAGATGGCGTCCAGCGTGGCGCATGAACTCAACCAACCGCTCACAGCCATCAGCAACTACTGCAATGGCATGATTTCACGCATCAAGACGCAGCAGATCAAAGAAGCCGACCTGCTGTGGGCGCTTGACAAAACCGCCCACCAGGCACAGCGCGCGGGTCAGATCATCCAGCGCATCCGCAGCTTTGTGAAGCGCAGTGAACCCAACCGCGCACCGTCCGAAGTGCTTCACATCGTCAACGAAGCGGTGGAACTGGCCGAAATTGAACTGCGCCGCCGCCATGTGCGCCTGTCGCACTATGTGGCGGCCCGCTTGCCCCAGTTGATGGTGGATCCGATCTTGATCGAGCAGGTGCTGATCAACCTGATGAAGAACGCTGCCGAGTCGATTGACAATGCCAACCGCCCCAGCGACCGCCGCCACGTCGAGCTGCGCGTGGTGCCGCGCAAGGTCGAGGGCCTGGATGTGATTGAGTTTGCCGTCACCGACACTGGCATCGGCCTGCCCCCTGAAACCATGGGTCGGCTGTACGAAGCCTTCTTCTCGACCAAGGCCGAAGGCATGGGCATTGGCCTGAATTTGTGCCGCAGCATCATCGAGTCGCATGCAGGCAGGATCGAAGCGCAGAACCTCTACAATGCCGAGGAAATCGTCGGTTGCAGGTTCTCGTTCTGGATTCCCGTCCAGTCCGCCCCCCACCCCGAAAAACCCTCCGAGGCCAGTTCATGAGTTTGATCCCCAAAAAAGGCACCGTTTACGTCGTGGACGACGACGAAGCAGTGCGCGATTCCTTGCAGTGGCTGCTCGAAGGCAAAGATTACCGGGTTCGTTGTTTTGACTCGGCTGAATCCTTTTTGTCACGTTTTGACCCCCGAGAGGTGGCTTGCCTGATCGTGGATGTGCGCATGGGCGGCATGACCGGCCTGGAGCTGCAGGACCGCCTGATCGAGCGCAAATCGCCGCTGCCCATCGTCTTCATCACCGGTCACGGCGACGTGCCCATGGCCGTGAACACCATGAAGAAAGGCGCGATGGATTTCATCCAGAAGCCTTTCAAGGAAGAAGAGCTGCTGGGTCTGGTCGAGCGCATGCTCGAACAAGCCCGGGACGCCTTTGCCGAATACCAGCAAGCGGCCAGCCGCGATGCGCTGCTCTCCAAGCTGACTGGCCGCGAGTCGCAGGTGCTCGAGCGCATCGTCGCCGGACGCCTGAACAAGCAGATCGCCGACGACTTGGGCATCAGCATCAAGACCGTGGAAGCGCACCGCGCCAACATCATGGAAAAGCTGGGTGCCAACACGGTGGCCGACCTGCTCAAGATTGCGCTGGGCAAGGATGCCGTGAAGGCCTGACCCACACCCTGCCCCCAAAACGCCCGCAACCGCCGGGCGTTTTGCATTTATTACCCACCTTTACCCTAGAGACCCCTATGACCGCCCAACTCATTGACGGCAATGCCTTGTCCAAACAACTGCGCACCGAAGTGGCCACCCGCGCCCAGACCCTTAAGGCCAAGGGTGTTACCCCCGGCCTGGCCGTGGTGCTGGTGGGCGACAACCCAGCCAGCCAGGTTTATGTGCGCAACAAGGTCAAGGCCTGCGAGGACAGCGGCCTGCACTCCGTGCTCGAAAAATACGATGCAGACATGAGCGAAGCCGCCTTGCTCGCCCGTGTCGAAGCCCTCAACAATGACCCGACCATCCACGGCATCCTTGTCCAGCTCCCTCTGCCGGAACACATTGACGCCCAGAAAGTGATCGAAGCCATTAGCCCGGCCAAGGACGTCGATGGCTTTCACATCGCCAGCGCGGGCGCCCTGATGACCGGCATGCCCGGTTTCTGGCCCTGCACGCCCTACGGTTGCATGAAGATGCTCGAGAGCATCGGCTACGACCTCAAGGGCAAACACGCCGTGGTCATTGGCCGCAGCAACATCGTGGGCAAGCCCATGGCGCTGATGCTGCTGCAAAAGGATGCCACCGTGACGGTCTGCCACTCGCGCACCAAGGACCTCAAAGCCCAGACCTTGCAGGCCGATGTGATCGTGGCCGCTGTGGGCAAGCGCAATGTGCTGACCGCCGACATGGTCAAGCCCGGCGCTGTGGTGCTGGATGTGGGCATGAACCGCAATGACGAGGGCAAGCTGTGTGGCGACGTGGACTTTGCGGGCGTCAAGGAAGTGGCAGGCTACATCACCCCCGTGCCCGGTGGCGTAGGCCCTATGACCATCACCATGCTGCTGGTCAACACCCTTGAAGCGGCTGAACGCGCCTCCATCTCCTGAGCAGCCATCTCACCGATCCGACATGAACAATCCTCTGCTCGATACCAGCGGTCTGCCTTTGTTTGACCGCATTGCACCCGACCATGTCGCGCCAGCCATGGACGTGCTGCTGCAAGACGCTGATGCCGCCTTGAACCGGGTGACAGCCACCGATTTCCCGGCCCAGTGGACAGACATTGCCCAGGTGCTGGACGTGGCCACCGAACGGCTGGGCCGCGCCTGGGGTGCGGTCAGTCACCTCAACAGCGTGGCCGACACGCCCGAACTGCGGGCCGCCTACAACGCCGCCCTGCCTCGCGTGACCGAGTTCTGGACCCGCCTGGGCAGCAGCGAGCAGCTCTACGCCAAATACAAAGCCATCGACCCTGCCACCTTGAACGCAGAGCAACAACAGGCCCGCAGCAACGCCCTGCGCAACTTCGTGCTCGGCGGCGCCGAGCTGCAGGGCGCCGCCAAAGAGCGCTACGCAGCCATCCAGGAGCGGCAGGCCGAGGTGTCGCAAAAATTCAGCGAGAACACGCTGGACGCCACCGACACCTGGGCTTTGTATGTGGATGTGGCCGAACTCGCCGGTGTGCCGCAGGACGTGGTGGACGCCTGCTGCGCCGCCGCCGACAAGGACGGCCACAGTGGCAAAGCCCGCCTGACGCTGAAGATACCGACCTACCTGCCGATCATGCAGTTCGCCAGCAGCAGCGCCCTGCGCGAAAAGCTCTACCGTGCCTACACCACCCGAGCCTCAGACCAAGCCGAGGGCGAGGCCACAAAGTACGACAACACCGGTTTGATGAAAGAGATCCTGGCGCTGCGCCAGGAAGAAGCCAGACTGCTGGGCTACGCCAACTTTGCCCAAGTGTCGGTGGTGCCCAAGATGGCCGAATCGCCCGAAAAAGTCATCGCGTTCCTGCGCGACCTGGCGGGCAAGGCCAAACCTTTTGCCCAAAAAGACCTTTCCGATCTGCGCGAATTCGCGCAAAAAGAACTGGGCCTGGGTGGCGAGCTCAAGGCTTGGGACATTCCGTACCTCAGCGAAAAGCTCAAA
>Ga0228700_1000982_pt1 | contig 20976 bp, 24 predicted proteins | sample McNCre317_Aug_MG_FD_178019 | JGI IMG/M metagenome (GOLD analysis project Ga0228700, IMG submission 178019) | Freshwater microbial communities from McNutts Creek, Athens, Georgia, United States - 3-17_Aug_MG | ecosystem: Environmental > Aquatic > Freshwater > Creek | place: USA: Georgia...
CTGCTTCCGGCTTGGGAGCTGTAGGCTTCTCCTTCTTGGGAGACGGGGCGGGAGCCGGAGGAGCCTCGGGCTTTCTCACGGTAAGGTTCCGCTTCTCCTCGTCGGTGAGCTTTTTGCCGGACCTGGTCTTCGCCGCCGTGTACCAGGAGGGCAACGAGCCGATCGCGATCAGACCCTCGTTGGCGAGGGCCCGAACGCGCTTGTCGATGAGCTCGGCCGGGATACGCATCGACGCTCCCGGGTCCAGCGTCTTGTTGTAGATGTCGACCTGCGTCGGCTGGTTCTTACCACCAGAGGCGTCGGTGACGTTCGTGATCGTGACGATCATGGGTCACCTCCGTCTAGAAGAGCTTCTTCTTGCCGCTCTTCTTGTTCTCCGTTGGAGCCTCGGTGGTCGGCACGGGTGCCGGAACCGCGGGGGCAGCGATCTCTGCCAGGACCTCTTCTGGAGGAGTGGTCTCCGTCACCGAGACCTCCCCACCCATCGTGAGCGGGGTCTGGGTCTCGATGATAACGACCAGAGGCGGCGGGGTTCCCTCCGCCATCTCAGCCATGACCGACTTTCCGGTCTCGGGGTTCACCCTACCGAAGTTGGTCTCGAGAGGGCCAGGCTGGATCACCGACTCGACCTTGGGTGGCTCGACATCGACAAGCAGGAGAGGGGAGTCCGCCACCACGAGGATCTCTACGATACCCTTGGCAACCCACTCGTCGATGACCTGCTTGTTCCGGCGGTAGTCCGCATCAGAGATGACGCGGCTCTCACCCAGACGGATACGCTGGCCCCCAAACGAGGGCTCGAGCTCGAAGCGAGCGGCAGTCCTGTGCAGGTGCACCTTGGACCGATCGTTCGCGGTGTTCTTGATGCGGACAGACATGAGACCTCCTCCAGCCAGAGGGTAACAGACGAAAGGGGCGCCAGGGCTTTTGGTCCCGGGCGCCCCCCTTACAATGAGGCCTTTCTAGCCTCCGCGGGCGTCAGCAGTTGGTTAGAACTGCGAGACGTCCGGGTACTTCAGGCCGCTGTCGACGCGGTTGTTCATCGCGCCCAGCTCGTCCTCGTCCACCGGCAGCTTGTCGGCGTAGCCGGTGTCCGTCGCCGTCGGGGTCACCGAGCCGGAGTAGAGCTCCAGCTTGCGGACCGCCGCCACGTTCACGACCGCCAACGCGACGTCCATCCAGGACTGCCACGTGATCATGTTGGCGATCTTGTCGATGTAGAACTTCGTGTTGTTGAGGATGAAGTTCTTGCCGAAGAACTCCGGCGCGGCGAAGCAGTACACGTTGCCGATGCGCAGGATGTCCGTCTTGATCGTACGGATCAGCTTGCGGCCGAGCAGCGTGTTGTACTTGTAGCCGTCGACAGCGGTCTCCGACTGGAGCTTGTCGCCGTTGTCCGACAGGGTCCAGGCGAGGATGTCGTCGAAGTCCGGCTCGGTCATGATGAACCGCTCCGAACGCAGACGCTCACCGTCCATCAGCTTGAAGAGGTTCACCAGGTCGGGCCGCAGGATGGGGCGAACGACGAAGTCGTCCGACGCAGCCTGGAGGGCGCCGAGGCCCTTGATGATGCTCTTCTTGACCACCGAGTCGTAGGTCGACGTGTGGAGAGCGGTGGCACCGCTGTTGGCCTCGGTCTGGAGGGCCTGGCAAGCCGACTCCGTGTGGCGGAGGAACTCACGGTCCTTGATCTCCTGGAGATCCTTGACCGAGTTGTCCTCGATCACCTTGGTGACCGGCATGCGGTAGGCCAGGAGCTCCTGCTCCGTCTTCTCGTACTTCTCCGAAGAGATCGTGAAGAACGGAACCTCCATGCGCGGGGCGCGGATGAACCGAGCCGTGGGCTGACCGCGGAAGGTCAGCGACATCGCGCGGGACTGGGGCTCCAGCTCGACGATCGCCACGAGGGTATCGTGGTTGACCGAGACCTGGACCTGACGGTCGCCGGCGGTGATGCCCTCGGGCGGGACGATCTTGTCGACGAAGCACACCTCGCGGAGGCGGTCACGGATGTACGAGGTACCTCCGCTGGCGAGCTTCTGCTTGCCCTCCGAGGACTCCAGCTTCTGCATGAAGTTCTCGTTGAGGGCCCTTGCGTTGATCTGGGACATTTTCGGGTCTCCTTGGTTCCTAGGGTTCCGGGCTCAGAGACCCGATCAGGCGACGGACTTCCAGCCGGGGTTGACCCAGTACCGGAGCTTGGTGGTGCCCACGAGACGAGTCACGTAGGCGAAGACGAGGTAGATGCCGGTGGAGGCGGAGATCTTGTCGAGGCCGCGCTTGGTGAGGCCACCGACGGTGACATCCGCGACCACGAGAGCATCACCGACGGCGCAGCCGGTGACATCGCAGATCGACGTCTCGGCCTCGTACCCGCCGATGAACAGTACCGGCGCCTTGCCGATGGCCTGCGTGTCGTAGCGACCACGCTCGGCGAAGACCTGCCAGGCCGGAACAGCCTGGGTACCCGAGCCACGGGCGAGCTTGTAGCTCGAGTCGAGCTGAAGCCACTCACCATCGAGGATGGGGTTGGCGTTGTTGGGGTTGAGAAGGCCGGTGTCGGCCAGGTAGAAGTCCCTGCGCTGGATCGGCAGGACTTCGGAGATCAGGTTCATGTAGGGAGCGGTGGACATCGTGGTCTCCTGAGGGGAAGAAGCGGGGGTCAGTCACCCATGATGAGCGCAGCGAAGGCCGACTCGGCGTCCGCAGCGTTCGACGGGTGATCGGAGAGGGCCGCGAGCTTGACCTGCGGTGCGGACATGTTGATGGCCTGCTCGATCACGTCGAGCTTGCCTTCGTCCTCCGCCATCAGGCCGTCCACCTTGTCCTCGAAGGAGGTCTCTGGGTTCAGGTTCTTCGCCTGCATGTCGCTGGCGAGCTTCCTGGCCCGTGCCTGCTTCTCGTAGTGGGCGACCTTCTCGGTCAGGGCGTTGTTCTCCTCACGCAGCGCGCGAAGAGTTGGGCCGACCTGGGAGAGGACTTCGGCCACCTTGGTGTGAGCGATCTTGTTCATGGTGTCGATCTCCTCGTCTCGGTCAGTAGATCCCGCCAGCATTGGCGGTACCCATTCCCATCGTGGAGTCCTTCTCGACCGGGACGCCGCCTTCCGGCATGCCGCCCGGGGACTGGGCCTTGATGGCAGCAAGCGCTGCCTTCAGCTTGCAGATCTTGCACTCTCCGGCTCCGCCGCAAGTGCATCCGTCTGCCCCAGCTCCAGCATCAGCCATCGAGGACATTCCGCCCCCGGAACCCATCATACCGGGCGACGGTGAAGGGGAGGACATGCCTCCGCCCCCCATGCCCATCATGGGACTGGCCTGCTTCGTAGACTCCCTACCCTTGGCCACCGCGGCCAGCTTCGCCGTCATCCGGCAGAAGGGGCACCCTCCATCGATAGTCACACAAGTGCACCCTGCCGCGGCGACCTTCTCCAGGGTGTCACGTGCTCCCGCGATCTTCACTCCGGCCTTGCCGGTGTTCCGCAGGTTCTGCTCGAGCGTCGAGTCGGTGCTCGAAGTGAGCGCCGGCTCATCCAGAACTTCACTGAGCTGGGTCTTCTGAGGACCCTTGGCATCGCCCTTGGTGTAGTCGATCGCAGCCTGGTTGGACTGGATCAGACGACGACCCTGGTTGCCGTGGCCAGAGACCGGATCACCGGCCTGCGATGGCGACGACTGCGACGAGTCGGTGGTGGTGAGCTGGCCCATGCCAGCCAGTGGCGACGAGGTACCACCACCATCGATGCTGGCCTTCATGACGTCCTCACCAGCGAGCTTCTTCATGATCGCCATAGCGATCGGGCTCGCGTGCTTGACGCTGGGGCCAGCGACGATCGGTCCCTTGTCGGGATACGATCCAGACGGCTCGATGCTGCCACCGCCCGGGGCGTGGTGCATGTCGTTCTCCATCTGGGTCTTGGAACCGGGGAGACCGCCCGTCGAGAGCGGAGATCCGGCCGTCGACTTCGCGGCGTCGTGGGTCTTGGAGTGGTCCTTCTTGTGGGACTGCTCACCGCCCATCGCCTTCTGGACTTCCAGAGCGCCGGGACCCTTGCCAGGGCCCACCGGCGATCCTGCTTCCTCAGCCGCCTTCTCCAGGAGACCCAGGGCAGGGAAGTCGACCTTGTCGAGATTCTTCGAGATCCAGTCGACCGACGAGGCCAACTTCTCGATGAACTCATCATCCGTACGGGCAGAGGCCGTCTTCTCGCACTCGGCAGCTTCCTCAGCCGCCGACGGGATGTGGCCATGCTCCTTCTTCTCGTAGGACACGAGTTCCTTGACCTTCTTCTTGGTCGAGCTCTCGTCCGAGGCGGTCTTGTCGATCGAGCCGTTGATGGCTCGCGAGATCATCGCCTGGAGCGACTGCCTCTGCGCGTGCTTGTTCATGGAGATCTCCTGGGAATCATCCCCGCACAGCGGGCGGGCCCAACATGGGTTGATGCTGCTGGGCAGGGCTGCCCATAGAAGAAGGGTTGACCTGGGTGTACTTGGGGACGCCGTTGAGGGTGTTCTTCGGGATGAGGCTCTTGGAGGAGCTCACCGTAGAAGCCGTCCCGGCATTGGATCCGGTTCCGGCACCTGCATTCGGCACGAGGTTGGCGATCTTCGCCATCTCATCCGAGAAGCTATCGAGGAAGGGCAAGAGCATGGCGATCTTGGCCTTCACCGAGGGCTTCTTGGGATGTTGAGGAGCAGGACCCATCTTCGCGAGTTCCTCGCGGATGATGTGCCTCGTCCTCTCGTCCAGTTCTTCATTGATGACCGGGGTGACCGCAGATACGGCCCTAAAGAAGCTCGCACGCTTCTCTAGGTGATGGGCCTTATCGTGGGTCATGGTGGTCATTGGTGAGAAGAACTTCTTGAAGCCGTCGAGCTGTTACTGCCCGGCCTGGCCAACGGTCTGGTCGTACGCCTGGGCAACAGCGCTCGGGTCGTAGCCAGCCTCACCGAGGAGCTGGAGGGCCCGCTGGTCGATCGCAGTGTCGAACTGCGGATCCTGGCCCTGCACTCCGACGTCCTGCTGAACCTGACCAGCGTCCTGGATCTGCTCGCCGGTCTGCGGGTCGATGCCCAGGGTCTGGAGGATCTCGACGGCTCGATCGGTGGCGAGCTTCTCGAACGCCGAGGCGGTCTTCTCCTTCTTCGACATACGGCCTGCGGCGACACCTGCGGCGATACCTCCGGCCCCCGCACCGTAGGCACCCTTGTTGCGGCCGATGTGGTCTCCGACCTCACGAGCACGGGTCCGAGCCTGGTGCCCGATGTTCTCTGCGTGACCCTTCGCCTTCCAGGAGGCACTCTGCGCCATGCTCTTGGCCCTGGATCCGACAGCCTTGGCGGCATCGCCGAAACGACCCGCAGTCTTCTCGGCCTCGCGAGCCGAGGCGATCTTGTCGAGCTCCTCGACGTAGGCGTGCGCCATCACGCGACCGAGCGCATCGGCCTCCTCGAACTTGGCCTGGGCCTCCTTCGCCATCTCGGGCGAGAGACCGCCGGCGCCACCGCCAGGAGTTCCCATGCCGGGGTGTCCCTGCTGAGGCTGAGCCTGCTGCTGGAGACCCTGCGCGGGGCGCTGCTGCGTGGGCTGACCGAACTGGGCCAGCGGGTTGGCCTGGGGAGCGCCCATCTGGGGCTGCATGCCCGGCATCTGACCGGGGAGCTGCTGGCCCGGAGCACCGGGCTGTCCACCCTGGGCATCGAGCTCCTGCATCAGCTCCATGGCGAGAGCCTGAAGCTCCTCTTCCGAGAGCTGGTTGATGTCGAGGCCGGCCTGCTCGGCGAGCTTGACGAGGAGGTGTGCCTGGGCAGTCTTCTCGAGATCGTCGGCAACGTCGTCGCCGAAGTAGTTGGTGAGCCAGTCGTTCTGCGTGGTCATGGTGTTCTCCGTGGGTTCATGGTCGACAACGGTCGGTCTTCCTCGGGGCGAGCTTCGTCCCTAGACCGGAACCGCGATCGCGCCCTTGTGGGCGTAGGACATGTCGATGTCCCTATTCTGGTACGCCCCCACCAGGTACGCGAGCGAGTCGGGGGAGAGCACGCTCGTTGCGACCTTGTCGATCCCGCCGGCGAAGACCTGGGCCGTTCTGTCGTCGAACAAGTCGGCGACGAGCTGGGGATCGGTGGTCATGAAAGTGGAGATCTGTGCGGTCTTCTTCAGAATCCACTGGCGATACCCGTTGTAGGCACGCGCCAGCTTCTGCATCAAGGGGCCGTCTGCTGTTTTTCCGTAGGGGGTCTCGTCGACCTTCTTGTCCGAAACAGCCATCGAACGGCGAGCGAGAGCAGGGCCAGCCGCACTGCGGTCTTGAACAAGGCCGAGAGCAGATAGGAGCTCCAGGAGACGCGGCTCGACGTCTTCCCCGAGCGGGAAGTTCTCATCGACATCGTTGCTCCTTTGGAAGGTCATGCCTTGGCGGTCCATCTGATCTGCGAGCGGCCTGCGTCCGAGATGCACAAGAACGATCCGCTGAAACTCTCTCGGCTTGAGAACCATCCCTGCCATGGCTGGAGTCGAGAGGCCTCTTCCATCGGGAAGTCCGCCCATCAGATCCAGAACGTCGGTAGGAATGTCTCTCTCGCTCCTCTCCAGTCTTGGCAGCGTCTCCTTGGTATAAGGACCCGCTGGTATTGCCTTTGTAAGCTCGCTCAGTTTTGCGTGGGAAGCAGCTTTTTCACTTGGGGGAAAAACAAGTGCCGCGAACTTCTCGGCGGACAGGTCACACAGACCCTCGCCTTCGCAGGTACAGGAGCAGGCAGAGGCCTTCTTTTCCGTGTCGCCGTTCTCTCCAAACAGCGCCGTCAGGGCCGATACAGGAACCTGGCGCATGCCGCCGAAGTGCTCCTTGGCACCACCCATGTGGTAGGCATAACTCGACTTTGCGTCCTCTGAGGAAGCGTAGCCGATCATCACCTTGTGCTCATCGAAGGAGCCATCCTTCTTGAGCTGCTTGATGACGAACGCCTTGGGGGAGTTCCGGTCCGGGCCCACATAGACGTCGAGCTCCTCCCCATCCGAGTCGAGCGTGTCTGGGATGTAGCCGTAATCGGCCTTCATGAACCGCTCGTACTTGACCACGCCCTTCTTCTTGTACAGGCGGGTCTCGCCCTTCTTCCACTCGATCCAGATCGGGACGCCCTGGACCTCGATCTTCTTCTTGATGGGATCGTTGGCCTTCTTGACCAACGCACCAGCCAAGCTACCCGCGACGAAGTCCTTGACCAGGTCCTTCTTGTGCGTGTCCTTATCGGCCTTCACAGAGGCGTTGCCTACCGTACCTGCCCCAGCTCCGATAGCCCCTCCGATAGCGGCGTTACGGATACGGGGATGGACGGCCGCGACCTTCTCCAGGGCGATGTCTCCACGAAGGTCGTCTAGGCCCATGAAGGGAGAGAAGGCCGTTCCGATCTCGGAAGACGGGCGCGGCACCGAGCAGAAGTCCCCCAGGCAGACCTGCTTCCCCACCTGCGCCAGCTTCGCCATCACCTTGGCCGTCTTGTCGGCACCGATGAAGACGATCGAGATATCGAAGAACCTCGGGAAGTCATTCCGCACGGCGACCTTGCGGCCGTCCGGGAGGATCTTGTTCATCATCGTCGACGCGCAGACGCAGTAGTCTTGCGGCGTCTTCGACTGCTTGCCGCAGATCATGCAGACGTCGTAGGGGACCTTGCAGCCCATCGACACGTCGGGGAACTCCCCGCGCTCGATGCGCTCGATGACGTCCATCGCGTCGAACTGCATGCACAGAGCTCGGTCCAGATACAGGACCAGCTCGACCCGGTGCATCTGCGGATTCCATACAGCAAGCTCCACACGACCAAAAGCCCGCGAGGGGTCCTTGTTCATGTGGTGCTTGTAGGGATACGCGTTCATGAAGGTCGGGAAGCCGTAGTCCCACGACTTACCGACACGACGCATCTCCTCGAACGGGAGCTGCTCCCAGTTCGAGGGAGCGTGGATCAGCGCCTTCTCTGGGAAGAAGTCACCGTTCACATTCGAGCCCCAGTACTCGCCGGCTCCCAGTGCGTTGACCAGGATGTAGATGCCGGAGGGCGTGGGGATGATGTTGCGTACGAAGTCCTGCACCCTGGGGTGGAGCTTCGAGCGCATCTCGAGCGCGGAGGCGGTCTTCTCGAGACTGCCGTCCTTGTTGAAAAGGATGGGCTGGCAGAGCACGTTGCCCTGCGAATCCACCCCCTTGAACTGGACCTGCTTGATGATCACGGCTGACTACGGGTTGATGCCAAGGGCCTGGAGCCGCTTCATGCGCTCCTCGTACATCTTGGTTTCCATCTCGAGCTTCTTCTTCTGGGCGGTGAACATCTCACCCTGAGCACTGTACATGTCGTGCTGAGGGGCGTTCCTTCCAGCCTGGAAATCGGCATCCGTATCCTGCTCGAGCTTCTTCCTCTTGAGGGCATTCTCCTGGGGGGAGAAGTTGGGGACGTTGGGCAGCTTGTCGACGTCCTGGAGCGACTTGTGCGCATCCACCAGGGTCTTCATCTGCCCAGGGTCCCACTGCATGTGCTCGTACTGCGACTGGCTGCGCACGTAGGCACCCGCCACCGTAGGATCTCCCGAGAACTCGGGGTTGAGGCGGTGAAGCGTCGAGAATGCTCGCTGGACCCGATCGGCAGGGGCCTCCCGAAGATCTGGGTTCATCTCGAGCATCGCCTGGTAGTTGCGGCTCTTGGTGAGACCGCGCTTGGCAGCTCCGTAGGCATCGCCGGCCAAGGCCATCGCGATACCGCCAAGGGCAGCGGTTCCTGCCGCAGCACCGACACCACCTAGGAACTTGGCGGCACCCATGCCGAACTGACCTGCCCTAGCACCGAAGGCACCCAGCGCTCCCTGGGCCTTCTTCATGATGCCATCGAGCTCTTCCTTCACCTCGTCGGCGAAGGGGCCGTTCTTGATCTCCGAGGCTGCCTTGACGAAGAAGGCGTACTTCTCCGGAGCAACCTCGGCAACCTTCTCCATCAGCTTGTTGGGGTTCATCAGTGGCTCCCTGGTGCGTAGCCGCCGGGCTCAAACCCGGCCTTGTACTCTTTGGCCTTCTGCATGCCCTTGCCGAGGATGTGCGCTCCTCCGACAAGCGTCGCTCCGGCAGCAACCGGGAGCATGATACCAGCCTGCTTCTGGGTCAGCGCTCGTAGAAGCTGTCTTGCCAGAGCGACCTTGTCCATCACGGCCTCGCGAAGCGCTGGCGAAGTGCGGGAAGCACCTTGCCGTTGTGACGGATGGCGTCGCGAACACCCGAGGTGAGTGGTCCAGCGACCTTCCTCATCTCGGCGTTGACTTCTTCCAGATCTCGGCTGGTCTGGTTGATAGCCTCGTCGAGGACGACCATCTCCCTGGCGATCTTTAGGATCTCGTTGAACGAGGTGACCAGTGGGTGGCTGGGGTTGACGGCCACGCCTGCGCGCTTCTCGAGGGAGGTCTCAAGCTGACGAGGCTGGTAGCCCTCTTCCTTCAGCCTCTCGACCATGCCCGGAAGCACGGAGGCCACGAGGTCGTCCGATGCCAGCTTCGTGAGGGCTCCGACGACGCCCCCAAGGCCGGCACCGTCTGGGTTGGCGACTTCCTGCTTGATGGCGTGGTAGAGATCTTCCTTGGCCCCGCTGAGAGCACCAGAGGCCAGCTCGTAGCTCTCGGCCAGCTTGCTCAGGGTTCCCTTGATCTGAAGACTGGCGTCATACAGATCATCGAAGCTGGTGTCACGGGCGGAGGCCGTCTTGACCGAACCGCCGGCGCCGCTGTCGACACCCTGTGGCCAGATCTGATGATCCAGCGACTCGGCATCCTGCATTCCCGACTGCTTGGGAGGGGTGCGGTAGTCGTCGTTCATCGTTCGTCCGGCATGGGCAGGGGATCCTCCGTCCTTGAGATCTCGCAGGATGACTCCGGGGTCGGCAACCTCGAAGTGGACATTCTTGTCCGCCCCGCCCTGGAACATCTCTTGGAAGGTGACGTTGTTGGCGAACTCTACCACCCGCTTGATGTGCTCGTTTCCGAGTTCTGGGTGTTGCGCAGAGAGCTGGGCGATGGCCTGGTTGAGGGGAACACCGTTCTGCTGAAACATCTGAGAGGCCTTCCTTCCCAGCATCTCCAGCATTTCGGGGTGTACCCGACTACCTGTCGGCTGGGACAGGACTTCCTGAGAAAACGGGTCCATTAGAAACAGGCCTCCGTCGTTGTGGCAACATCGTAAGAGTAGCGAGAAAACAATGGGAAGCCTCAAGTATATAACCAAACGAGAAGCCGCCGCTTTGTTGGAGGTACACAGCCGAACCATCTCCCGGTACATGGACCGTGGACTGGTGCGGTTCGAGTATCGGGAAAAGGTAGCCTACCTCGTCGAAGAGGACGTCCTTCGCCTTGACAGGGGTAGGAAGGACCCTGTGGGAGTTCCCCTCAACCGGGACACCTTCGAGGCGATGCGAGTCGAGCTCGACGCGCTGAGAGCCCAGATGGCCGTGGTGCTGAAGATCCTCAACCTACAGCGGATGGAGCTGAACTTCCAGGTGCCTTCTGAGTACAAGAATCTGTACGACGGTGCCAACCAGCTAACCGCAGAAGGCTGGCCACCGCACTCCGAGGAGCAGTGGTCAGACGTGTTCCTCCGCCTCTCCATCGAGGATCTGGAGAAGATCGCCGGGCTGGTTGATGACCCGCATCCCTGGCGGCCCTTCCTTCGACTCGCCACCTCGATGCATCTACGTCCTTGGGACAAGAAGCTACGAGAAACCTTCGCCGAGGGAAAGAAGCGAATCGAGCAAGTCGCCGGGATGTGGTGCGTCCTTCACGGAGAGAGCTCGAAGAACTTCGACCTCCTGGCCAAACACCATGCCGCGCCTTTCAAACCAACGCTGCGGAGGATGAAGAAGGCCCAGGGGTCCTAGCTGCAAAGAGGGCTGGTTCTCGGGGATAAGACTAGTGAACCCAAGGAGTATTTTCGCTCCTTCCCTTTGCAAAGGATCAGACGATGGCACACCCCGAAGTCACCCAACCGACCGCGCAGTTCCGAGACGAGGTTCCGCGTGGCCCCGTCCCCGCTCCCCTCCCCCCCACGCAGCAGATGGTCTCCGTCGTGACCGAGCCCGAGTTGGCCGCCCTGCACCAGGCGGCGAACACCGTGCGCGAGGCGGCCCGCCACATCGAGGTCGCGACCCGCGGCTTGCAGCAGGTCGCCAACTCCTCGACGATCAAGCTGACCCGCCGCGACAAGGTCGTGGTCGGCATGACCGCGCTCGGCCTCGTCGGCGTCGGCGTCGGCGCCACCCTCGTGGTGCAGCGCGTCAGCCGCAACCGGGCCAGCCGGCGGGCGATGACGGTCACCGCGAAGTAGCTGCGAAGGAAGGCTCGCGCGGGCCTTCTCTTAGCTATGAGCGTCGGCCGGTCTGCGTCATCGGAGAGATAACGTCGGGACGGGGGTGCCGAAGCATCGAGGCTAGGAAGGTGAGCAGGATCGAGTGGAAGGTATCGTCGGTGGCGTTGGGGGACTTCTTGTAGATGTTCTGGCGGAGCTGCTCGGAGTACTCGGAGAAGATGTTCAGCATGTCCGCACCGAAGGGTGTCTGGAACTGCTCCCAGTTGGGAAACCGGAAGACGTCCCGACGCTTGATGGCGTTGAAGACGTCGGACATCACCTCGGTACGGTGGACCATGAACCGGTGAAGGTCTTTCTGCCAGTGGACCTTCTGCGCCGGCTGCGAGTACTGGAACTTGACGATCCGCTGCCACCCGAACCGGCGCGTGAGCTCGTCGTTGGGCCAGAAGCCACCACCATAGTCGCACCCGACGAGCTGGACCTTCCACTCAGAGATCAGCCGGGTGATCTCATCGATCTGGACCTGCGGCTCAGACTCACGCCCCTCGAAGCGCCGGACGTAGAAGATGTGGAACTTGCCGTCGCCCAGGTAGGACCCAAGGGTGATGACCGTGTACGTGTTCTCGCCAGTACCCCAGTCGATGCCGGCATAGACCGGGTAGGCATCCCCGACGATTTGCTTGATCTTGCCCTGGTAGTCGGGGGTCAGGAGGATCCGGTTGTCGCAGTTGTCCATCACGTCTTGGCGCGTGAGGGGTCGAGTACCGGAGTCGTAGGAGAGCCCTAGGACCTCGTTGTAGAACTTGCCTCGAGAGTAGGTCTTCTGCTTCTGGAGGATGTCGTCGTGCGAGATCCACGGCACCATGAGCTGCGGGATCCGGAATCCCTCGAACGGCTTGGCGATGTGGGCATCCTTCAAGATGCCTGGGTTCATCGACACCCAGTCCGCCATGTCATCCATCGGGCTGATGGGCTTGTGGCAACGATCGCACACCAGCCCCTTCATGCCGATATGTTCCTCCGAGAGGATGTTCCAGTACTGCTTTGTCAGCCCCGCAGGCGTCTGGATGCTGTGGCGATGACAAGGAACGACCCACTCGTTCTGCGTCGAGAACCTCGTCCAGTAGTGTTCGATGGTGTTGTCCAAGGACTTGGGCGTCCCCGAGTACATGAAGATCTTCAGGTGCGAGTGAGAAGCGCACTCCTCGATGACGGGGATGTTGTCCGTCAGCAGGTCCTGAAGCTCATCGAGACAGATGACGTCAGCAGGGATGCCTCGGACACGGTCGGCGTTGATGTACGCATAACGCAGCGTGATCTGGCTGCGGTTGATGAACTTCTTCAAGAAGACGTTGTCGGATAGCTTGGTGGTGGTCCAGGCCTTCAGGTACTGGGATGTCTCGATCGGTTCCTTCAGACGGTCCTGCGAGAAGACCTTGGTCTGTTGGTTCGTCGGGGAGACGTAGAGACTGTTGAGGGCGGTGTTGATACAGGAGTAGGCAAGGAGCTTGTTTCCGAGGAGCGTCGACTTCTCGACCTGCCGACCGCACTTCAGCAGGGTTCGTTTGCTGCCCGTATCATAGATCCTGCGAAGGTACCGGCGCTCCTTGAAGGAGAAGGGTCGGTAGGTCTGGAGCTCCTTGTCGGGGAGCATGATCGCGAATTCGGTGAAGGCCGTCGGGGTGACCGCGATCAGGTCCCCCTGCCGCTGAAAGAAGACCTCGGCATCGAAGGTCTCTTCGGGGTCGTTCTCGACATCCCATTCTTCTGGGAGGTCGATGCCCTTGAAGGCGCCGTCCTCGAAAGACACGAAAGGCTGATCTTGCCTCCGCTCCCAATCGGCCCGGTCAGCGATGATCTGGAATGCCATCTTTACGGCAGCGTATCAGAGATCTAGGCTGTCGAGGTGCATCCCAAGCTAGCCTGGGTAGAACTCTTGAGGGGGATGCTCTCCGAGGTCATGGGGTCCTCGATCGTCGTGACGCTCCGAGAAAACGTCGACCCCCTCAAGAAGTACGTGGTCTTCGACCTCGGCATCCCCCTGACCAAGGGGAACTATGCCCCCATGCAGACCATGGTGCATGCCTACGCCAGGGTAAACGATTGCGTCATCGCGGCCATCCGAAAGGAGTCGCCCAGGCGCTTCGTACTCGAGATCCTGCTCAAGAACCGCATCAGCCAAGAGATGAGAAACGACCCCTTCCTCAGCGATAAGACCGAGCCACCCAAGGAGGGTTAGATGTCGTTCTTGGTCTGCGGACTCGACGAGGTAGGCCGAGGAGCCTTGGCAGGGCCGCTGATGGCGGTCGCCTCCTTGTTTAGCACCGAGCCAAACCCCAGACACTGGGAGAGGCAGTTCACTCCCATCCAGGGCGTCGCGGACTCGAAGAAGTTCAACACGCCCGCTAAGAGACGAGAGGTCTTTCACCGGATCCTCCGTCACCCAACGCTCATCGACTTCGGTATCGGGGAGGTATCCGCCTACGAGATCGACAAGGTGGGCATCGACAGAGCCAACAGCCTCGCCTTCGAGAGGGCGGTGCAAGAGCTCCACACCATGCCGTACTACATCCTAGTAGATGGGGTAAATCCCGTTTTCGGATGGGACATGACACGGCAGCGTGCTGTTCCCAAAGCAGATGACCTCTACTGGCCTGTGGGGGCCGCCAGCATCTTGGCGAAGGTCATCCGAGATTCGTACATGGCGGAGCTGGGCCAGGATTACCCCCACTACCAGTGGGCTAAAAATGCTGGCTACGGAACCAAGGAGCACACGGACGCGCTCCGAACCATCGGAGGTTGCCCACACCACCGACGAGCCTTCGTAAAGTCCCTCGGGAGGTCTACGTGATCAGCGAATTCCAGACACTCGTGGCCAAGTTCAACAAGGGCGTAGGCCAACGGCTTCACGAGAACGGCCTCGATGAGGAGAGGATGATCAACCTTCGGGTCTCCCTCATCGACGAGGAGTCCAAAGAAACCGTGGCCGCTATGCGCGAGCACAGCGCCGTGATGACCATCGATGGGCTGTGCGACGTCTTGTACGTCACGTACGGAGCTGCCGATGTCTACGGCCTAGTACTCGAGACGGCCCACGAGGAGAACCTAACGCCGACCGGAAAGATCGACTGGCCAGAGATACTGAACTGCGTCGATAGCTTCCTCGATTCGGCAAACCAAGCAATGCACGCCATCCGACAGCAGAAACCTGAGGAGATGAAGATCCGTCTCCAGGAGCTTGCTCAGGGGTGCTGGGAGTGCGCTGCCGAGGGAATCGGCGTCGACCTGCGGCCCTTCTTCCGAGAAGTCCACCGCACGAACATGTGGAAGCTCAAGGGCCCCAAACGCGAAGATGGGAAGCAGCTCAAGCCACCGGACTGGCATCCTCCACGTCTCGAGGGCATGTACAACCGAGCCTTGGCCGGGAACCCTCCGTCGTGTCACCACGCCGACGCCGGATTGGCAGTGATGGCGTACCCACACCCCTTGGGGGGTCACTTCTGCCCGCAGTGCGGAGGACTCCTCGTCGACTGGCTGGAGATCACGTGAACCACTTCGACAGGCTTCTCACCTTTTTTCTGCTGGTCTGGGCATTCGGTTGCACAGACGAAAAAGCAGCCCGCCGAGCTCTCGAAGCGCACGGCTTCACCGACATCGAGTTCCATGGCTATGCCTTGGAACGCTGTGCTGATAGCGACGACACCTGTACGGAATTCTCTGCGACAGGGCCCAGCGGACGTAGGGTTCGCGGGGCAGTTGGTTGCGGAGTTGGGTGCAGCAAAGGCTGCACAGTAAGGACTTTCTGATGCCGACCCGAGTTATCCGACACAACTACCGCCGCAAGCGGGCCATCTTCGACCTCGACTCCATCATCGCGAACCTGCTGGGGCCTTGGCTCGCTTGGTACAACGCCAAGTACAACGACAACCTGACCATCGACAAGTTGACGTCCTACCACATCGAGACCTTCGTCAAGCCGGAGTGCAAGTGGAGCGTCTTCGACTTCTTCCGAGGTCCCGAAGGTTCGGCACGGTACGGCAACATCCCCATCATCGACGGTGCTGCCGAGGGCCTGCTGAAGCTGCACAAGAACGACGTCGACGTGGTGATCGCGACCGCGACGGCGGGCTCGACGGCCCCGGAGAAGTACGTCCTGGCGAAGAGGGCCGCACCCTGGCTTGACCGTCACCATGTCTTCATCGGAACCCGTAAGGAGATCCTGCACGGGGATTTCTTCATCGATGATGCCCCGAAGAACATGGCCTCCTACCGGGAGGAGTGGCCAGACGCGAAGATCATGACCATCGGACATCCGTACAACCAGGAGTTCCGAGGTAAGATCGACCTCTTCGCGGATGACTGCTACAACACCAAGCAGGCCTGGGAGGCCATCGTCGACTACATCTTGTCGACGCCGTAGCAGAACAAGAAGGCCACCCCGGCCTTCTTCTTAGCTTACTGCTGGTACATCTCGGGGTTGGTTACAGTCGAGGGCTGGTATCCGTAGAGGTCGTTGTGGGCACGGGCTCGGGGACCGTCCCACACACCTCTCTTGGCAGCACCGACGGCCTTGCCGATCATGTGTCCGGCACCCGCTCCGACCGCAGTGTTGATGACCTTCGACTTCAGAGAGCTACCAGGCATCATGTAGCCGGCCGCACCGCCGAGCAACGCCCCGACCGACGCCTGCTTATGGCTGGCGATCTTCTCGAGCTCATCGACGAATCCTGGGATGAGGTCAGCTACGTGCATGGCGTCTCCTACTTGGAAAGGGCAGCGTCGAGCTTCTCGAAGATCGACAGAGCCTGGTCGTCTCCCCAGACGGTGTTGACGAACCCGCTGACCTTGACGGCCCAGGACTTCAGCTCGTCCGTCCACACAGCCTGGATCTGGTTGGGGTTCTTGAAGACAGAGAGGAAGACATCACCCATCTTCTCCTCGAACTCCCCAGACTTCTCGGGAGCGTAGGGTGCCCGCGGGAAGAAGTGGAAGATATAGTCATCGCCCCGCTTGCCGATCTCTCCGTGGAAGAACTTGCTTGCCACCTGGGAGAACTCGACCAGTGCGTAGGACTGAGGCTTCCCCGGTTCGACAGCCTCACCAGCAGAAAGCGGCTTACCCTCACGACCAGCCGCCATGCGCTCCACCCAGGCGTCGTACGTATCGCTCTGCGTTACGGAGTTCGTCATTCGAGCTTCTCCTCGTCCTCTTGGGGAGCGTCGAGCAAGCGAGCTCCCGATCCTGTGAAGTTACCCCCAGGAGCCAAGTCGTGCATCTCTGGGACCTTGATCTCGCCGTGCCTCATGCGGAACTGCTCGAACGCCTTGAGCGAGTCCTTCAGAGCCGAGTCGGAGGACGAGAGCTGCTCGTCGACCATGACCGCGGAGCGAGCGATGGTAGCCATCGCCTTGGTCTTCTCACCAGAAAGTGGCTGCGCCTTCCATTGCATGAAGTCGAAGAACAGCCCTTCCTGCATGACGCGAAGCATCGACTTGGAGTCGATGTTCTGCTGGAAACCTAGCTTGTGGAGGGCGAGCGACGGACCAACCTGAGCGACGGCCACGGCGTCCTCCTTGGCCTCGTGGTTGTTCTCGTAGAGCAGGGCCCAGTCCTCGACCCTGAGAAGCTCGACCTTCCAGTAGTAGTGGTGGTAGCGCTCGATGGCTGCCGCACTGAGGTGCATAGACAGGCGAGAGTTCACCTTCTTGGCGATCTCCTTCTCGGGGAGACGACCCAGCAGGAGCTTCTCGATCATCGGGCGAACCCGAAGGTTGATGATGAGATTGCTGGCTTCCTGCTCCGCCTTCTCGGAGAAGAACAGCCCGTAGATCCCCTCATTGCGTAGGTACCTGGAGGAGGGCCGGTGGTACTTGTCGGTCGTACGAAACCCGGCCGGCATCCTCGAGTACAGGTCTGCCCTGAGCCACGAGACGTAGTCAGGACGAGGGCGCGGCCAACCCATCTGCTCGATGACGGACGCGACCCAGTTGTCGTCTCCGGCGCTCTGGTGAGCGGACACCATCAACGACTTGATGAAATTTTCAGAAGGATGACGGATCACGAACTACCTGCCGTCTCCGGTGGGACAATCACGATACCCCATTTCCACATCATTTCATGAGGAGGAGCCATCGCGCGATCCCACCACCTAGCGTTCATCTCGGCATGGGAGATGACCCGCCAGTTGCCGGGGGTATTTGGGTCCATGAGCTCGACCCGCTTCTCGTCCGCCGAGACAAGCACCACGTAGTGGCCCTTGCCTGGGTGGTTGAAGCTCTGGATGTCGCAGATGATGGGCAAGCCCTGATCGAGCAAGAACTTCGCCTGCTCGATAGACTCGAACGAGTACTCGAACGCCAGGAAGCCCAGCTTCCGAGCGGCTGCCGCAATCTGGTCGGTCTCGGCACCCCTACCGGGCCTGGCCCCGACAAGCTCGATGGCCGCGATCTCGGGGATGCGAACCCCGTGATGAGCAACCACTGCCTTGAGGCATGAGCCGGAGCAGGACCACTGAGTCTTCTGCTGGTAGGGCACGACCTCTGCGGTCTTCTCAAGCTCGTCAGAGAACCCATCGAGAAGGTTGTTGAGGTGGGCCGTCTTGACTCCCAACGCCTTACGGATGAGGTGCTTGGCTCCCAGGATCGTCTCGGTGGTGCCTGGTAGCGGGATGGCCGCCCCGCCGATGATCTCTGGGTTCTCCGAGAGGGTTTTCACCGCACGGTCGGCCTTGGTCTGGCTGTACACGGCCCTCTCGACCGGGTTCTTCATCACCGGCAGCACCATCTTCGGGGTGCCGGGGATCGGGGTCATGCCGAAGTTGATGGCCTCCCCAAGAACTCGATGGACGCCACCAGCCCGAAGCCCGCGCTCGATGGGCTGGTTGACGTAACGCGTGAGGCCGCCGGTGACGGCCTTCTGAACCCCCTGGCTCTTGGAGGCCCCCACAAAAGGACGAGAGGCCAGGCCGGCAAGCCGGCCCAGGATCTCACCACCTGCGAGCTTCTCCCGATCCGTCATGGTCTCAGGCAGTCTGCTTCTGGCGAAGCAGTTTGAGCCCCTCGATGACCTCCTCGACACCGTGCATCGCCCGCTCGACCGCACCCTCGTCGACCGACTTCAGGCCGAGGCGCGCAGCGACCAGCATCTCAGCGAGACGCATCGCGGTCTGATCGAGGTCGGGAAGGTACTTCGAGAAGGTGTTGATGTTCTCGGGGTTCAGGAAGTTCGTGGCCAGCACCTTGTCGGCGGTGTCGGCATCATCGAGGACCGACGCCTCCTTCACCAGGTTCTTCCGCAGGTGGTAGGGGAAGTTGGCGATCTCGGGCATCGCCTTCTTGACCATCGCGGTGTGCAGCGAGGCGACGGGAACGATGGTACGAAGGCCGGCGATCTTCACCGGCTCGTTGCTCCTCCGCTCCTCCGCGACCTTGAGCACTCCCTCGGCGACGGCAGGCTCGAGACCCATCGAGACGAGCAGGAAGGTCGCCTCGGCCATCTTCAGGAACGACTTCTTGTCCCGGGCCACCTTGGCCAGCGGCATACCGTCCATGTGGAACTCGCCCTTGCCGGTCGATCCCACTTCGACAGTGCTCGGCACCTTCTGCGCCTCGCTGATGTTGTCGCTATCCTCGGTGGACGCGAGCATCACCAACTTGCCCAGTGGCAGCCACTGCGCTTCGGCAGGAACCGCGTACTGACCCTCCCCCATCTCCTGGACAGCCTGAAGACCGGGGGTCAGCACCAGGACGACCTCCTGCCCAAAGGCATCCGAGGCGTGGAGCTCGAAGGTGCCGTCGGGTCCCTGGGAGGAGTTCTGCACCGTCATCGGCGGCAGTGCTCGGAACGCCGATGGATTCTCAGGAGAAGCGAAGATGACCGCGCCATCGCCCTGAGCCTGGTGAACAGGACCAGCCGGAGGAGCTCCCTGATCAGGAAGGCGAGTTCCAGCGATGTCGTCCTGAACCGAGTACCCCTTCGGACCTGCGAAGAGGAACAGCTCGAGCGGCTGCATCTTGAGATCGATGATCGGCAGCACGTGACCGACCATCTCCTGGTTGTCTTCCGCGTTCAGCGCCTTGTACAGGCCTGGCTCCTTCACGTGGGTCATCCCACCCGAGACGGTCGTGGCCTTCGCCTTCTCTGCCCCGAAGGTGGCGGCCTGACCAGGCTGCATCTTCGAGAGGTCCTGACCAGCCATCGCGTTGGCGTCGGCGGGTGGGACCTGCATAGCCTGGGGAGCGAACGCCTCTGCGTTGGCCCACTTCACCGTGAAGGCCCCCGAGGCCAGCTTCTCGAACTGGACGACGGAGGGCTTGATGGAAGCCAGGAGAGCCTCGGCGGTCTTCTCGACGGTCGTACGGGGCGCCCCAAGGATACCGAAGGCCAGCTTCTTGAAGGCATCGTTGCGAGACGTCTGGAGGGTGAGTGCCGTGTCCTCCGTGAGCTGGTTCAGGAAGTCGCTGGCCTGCTTCTCCGAGATGGTGGAGGCGATCTCTCGTACCAACGAGCCTCCGACCGCGGCCTCCTTCCCAGTGAAGTCGTAGGAGTTGGCAGCGGCCTCGGCCTTCATGCGCGCAATGGCCGACCTGCGGCCAGCCTCAGCGTCGCTGGCGTACTTGCCGATCATGTCCGACCCGACCGATCCCATGCCGTGGTTGGTACGGAACGGGGGGTAGAGCTGGTCCATCATGCTCTTGTCCGAGGGCTTCCTCTCGGAGAGCTCGAACGTCTCCGTGCGGAAGAGCTTCTCCCGAAGACGGGACTCGGTCAGCGGGAAGACGCCCTCCCCATCCATGAAGGTATCGAGCGGGGCCATGAGCCGATCCTTGACGATGATCGGGATGCGGACCCTCGGCAGCTTCTCCTGCTCCATGTCCGGTGCCTGGGAACGGCTGGCAACCTCGACCGAACCCATCGCGTATCCGCGCTGGGGCTCGACACGATCCAACAGCACGTTCACGGCGTAGTCGCCGAGGTAGGGGAGCTGCTTGTAGATCTCTCCGGCGATCTCTCTCTGCCAGTTGTCCGGCGTCTCGGAGAGCCGAACCGGCATGGCGATCTTCTCGAAGGTGAGCTTGTTCTTGCGGTCGTGGTCGAGAAAGAGGTTCATGGTCAAGCCTTCACCTTGGTGCTCATATACTGAGGGATGGGGAGAATGCCCTTGACTGCGGGAGATCCCGGCAGCCCGTTCAACAGGGCCCAGACGGCGTTCAAGAAGGCGACGATCGTGGGATGCGCCACCATGACAGGGAAGAGGGAGTCTCCGAGCTTCACCACAGACCCGTCCAGGGCTGCAAAACCCTGAAGGTCGAGCGTGGCGGTCCCTCCCTTGACGTGCGCCGAGGCCCCAGTAGCGCTCAACGCTGCCTGGGTCTCGAACGTCATCGCTTGGGTGGAGGTGACCGTCATCTGCTCCCGGATCCTGGCGGTGAGGCTACCGGTCACATCCAAGATGAAATCATCTTGGACTTGCCATTCGACCGTGCCGGTCTTCGAGACAGTGAGGCGGGTCTTGACAGAACCCCCGCCTCTATCGCGAGTTACCAGGCTGAGGATAGTGGCGTCTCCCTCACCATGGGAACCGATTTTCAGGACGGCGATAGGGTTGGTGATGGGATCGTCTGCGAACTCGTGGCAAGACAACG
>Ga0228700_1000985_pt1 | contig 20955 bp, 13 predicted proteins | sample McNCre317_Aug_MG_FD_178019 | JGI IMG/M metagenome (GOLD analysis project Ga0228700, IMG submission 178019) | Freshwater microbial communities from McNutts Creek, Athens, Georgia, United States - 3-17_Aug_MG | ecosystem: Environmental > Aquatic > Freshwater > Creek | place: USA: Georgia...
CCCCGCACTTTTCATTTGTTTGCTCACCAAAAACAGGCAGCGCATATCCGTTGCTGCACAAACCCATGGCAAAAAAACCAAAAGCCACGCGCAGCGCGGGCAATCGCATCTTGGTTATGAGTGCTGTGATCGACAAATCAGAATATTTGTTATGTGGTTAGAAGTCTTAGGGAGACCTACTTGCTCCCTCAGTTGGCATCGTCAATTTACCCCGCACAGTGTAAATAAGGCATAAATGTGTGGGGTTAGAAGCAACTTTAAAAAGTTAAGCGGCTAATTTAAATCGCTCGTTCAAAAGCATCTTCAATGCTCGCAACGAAACTGGCGCAGACTCGGGGTCGATGGCAATGCGTAGCGCTTCATTCATTAGCGTTTGATAACCACGCCCTGAGCGCTCGGCTTGCGCTTTGAACGCCTCAATCACATCGTCATCCAACATGATCGTGATGCATGTTTTGCCAGGCGAAGGCAACACTGCGCCGCGCTTGGCTGATTTGAAATCGTATTCTTTACGCATAGTAATTTTTCGCCTCATTAGGACTTGCCTTGCGAGCAGAAATCAACCGCGTCCGCTCCTCGCGCTGGGTGTGACTCAAAATTCATTGACCCAGTATGCATACTGTATGCATATAAAAAACAACAGCAACTCAAAAAACAAAACCCCACACCCAAGACAGGTGCAGGGTTTCAAACCAAGCCTTGCAGCTTTGGGGTAACGCTGGCTTACGCGTGCTGTGTGATCAACATATGTTGGTCAATCAGCAGTTGCTCTGCGGCGGTCGAAGCAGACGACACGGCGGCGTTGTACACGTTGTACGTGTGGCCGTTGCTTGCCACGGTGGTGCCTGTGCTGGTCCAGTGAGCCAGGTCTAGGTCTACCGTGTCGTTGCTGTCGCCGGTCAGCTTGAGCGTCGTGTGGGTGGATGTGCCGTTGCTGAGCAAGTCGGACAAATTGAGCTTGATCACGTTGGCCGCAGCATCGGTGCTCGCGTCTACCTCGGTCAACACATTTGCACCCGTCATCGCAGAAAGATCCAAGTTCAAACCGCTAGACAGTTTGAATATCGTCTCACCCTGCAGCACGGAATGCGTTGCTTGCTCTTCGGCCGTCGCCAAACGATAGTCAAACGCCGCATCAGCCACCAGCATGTGTGTGCCATTGACCATCGTGGCCGAGGCATGGCCCATTTCGGTCACGCCTGTGGCGGGATTGCTTGCTACGCCGTTGCTCACCAAATTGATCGACGCCACGCCCAACGAGGCCAGTGAGTGGAACTCGCCCGCATCGGCCACGCCGTTGCCGTTGGCGTCTTGCCACACGCCAAACTCGGCAAACTGTGCATCTTGTGCGTCCAGCACACCATCGTGGTTCGTGTCATACACGGCAGCCAGACCTTGCAAGTCGGTCTCGCCCTCGGTGCGGGCAAAAGCAAACTCCGCTGCGCCAGACACCTTGCCATCGCCGTTCGCGTCGCGCACCAGCACGCCGTCTTGTGCTGCCGCCCAAGCCGTCAAATCGAGGTGCCCGTCACCGTTCACATCCATCAACGTCTGCGCATACGACACCACACCATCGCCGTTCAGGTCCAGCACGATGGGCGCCACGTTCAAGTTCACCGTCACACCGAACTTGACGAACACTTGCGAGTTTGTCGAAGCGCTGGTGTACACGTTGTACGTGGTGCCGCCGCCCGTGACCGTGCCGCTGGAAACCCAACTGCTGGTCGCGCCCTGCAAGCTCAACACATCGTTGCTGCCACCATCCACCACCAACTGGTGATAAGCCATGCTGCCACTCAATGTATAAGACCCGCTCGCCCATGTTTGACCATCAGCGCTAGTGCCACTGTGGATTAAATTAAAGCCCGACATGTCCTTCACGTCGGTTGCCGACAGCTTGAGCGTGTTGGCTGCCGTGTCGGTGGCGAGGTCGATACGTTCGATGTTATTGATACGGCTCAAGCTCTCGCCCGTAGCGCCTGTCATGCCACCCACGTTACTGATGGTCGTCAGGTCCATATTGGTGCCACCAGTAAGGCGGATGGTGTCGTAACCTGTGCCACCGTCCACACTGGCTTTGACCGATGCAATGGTGTTGTTGGCTAGGTTGGTAATGTCAGACGCTTGCAACACAATGGTGTCGTTACCTGCACCGGCGCTGAAGCGGTCAATACCGCCATTGCCCACCAAGGTGTCGGCACCATTGGTACCCACCACCAACTCATCAGCACTGGTGCCTGTACCCAAGGCCACGTTGCCAGAGGCAAACTGTGGGCCGCCGTAGATGATGTAGGACTGGCCTGCGCCAGTCACGCTGGCGGGGCTGGCGTAATAAGCACTCACAATCAAGTCGGCATAGCCATCGCCGTTGACATCGCCAGCGGAAGAAACCGAGGTAACGCTGCCGCCTAACTGATCATTGGCGCACAAACCGTTGATGACAAATCCCCCATTGCCTGCGGCAATGGCAGTCGCATTAACCGCCGTGCCATCCGTTTTGCCAAAAATCACATAGTCACGCCCTGCGCTAGATTTACCACCAGGTGCGGCTATACCGGCCCCTACGATAAAGTCTGCTAAGCCGTCACCGTTGATATCTCCTGCAGATGAAACCGAGGTGCCAAAAGAAGACAGGCTCTCGCCGTTGATGACAAAACCACCTGTACCGGCAGCCACTGCCGACAAATTAATGACGGTGTTGCCTGTTTGACCAAAAACCACATAGCTTTTACCAACATTAGTATTGTTGGAACGAGGGGCGCCAATCACGACATCAGACAAACCATCGCCGTTCACATCGCCCGCCGCCGAAACGCTGTATCCAGATGCGTCGGATGCGGCTTGACCATTGATAACAAAACCCCCGGTACCCCCACCAGCAATCGTTGCTACATCCACTGCTGTTGTGCTGGTTTTACCAAACACGACATAGCTGCGACCTGCGATCGTTCCCGCTGAAGTTGCCTCAACAGACTGTCCCACCAAAATATCAGCTAGACCATCACCGTTGACATCTCCCGCGCTGGAAACCATGCCCCCTCCACCAGCAGCGTCATTGATTACAAAACCACCTGAGCCTGCAGCGACAGCAGTGAGGTTAATGGTGGCGGTGCCTGTTTTACCAAACACAACATAACTGGCACCTGAGTATTGGTTAGTAACCAACACGTCGGACAGGCCATCGCCATTAACATCCCCCGCGCTAGACACGCTGTAGCCAGTACCAGTGGTAGTTCCGGCTTGCGGGTCAATGATGAACCCCCCTGAACCTTGGGCAACGTCAGACAGTTGAACTTGCGTGGTACCCGTTTTGCCAAACACAACATAACTACGCCCAGCACCAGAACCAAAATATTGTCCGCCCACGATTAGGTCTACCAATCCATCGCCATTCACGTCGCCTGCACTAGACACGCTATAACCGGCTTCTGAAGCATTTTGGCCTTGAATTGCAAACCCCCCCGAACCTGCAGCCACAGCCGTTAAGTTGAGGCCACTAATCGTGGCGCTAGAGCCGTAAACCACGTAAGAAACACCCGCAGCCCCACCGGTCAGGCTGTTGTTCCATTCGCCAATGATCACGTCGTCGTATCCGTCACCGTTGACGTCACCCGCATTGCTCACAGAGTAGCCGGCATAACCATTTGTCTTGCCACCATTGATCGCATTGGTAGGCGTAATCGCACTGACTGTGACGTTCTGGTTGACAACATCCGTCGCGCTTGAGAAAGCACTGTGTCCGCCATTAACGCTGGTGTTGACGTAGCTGCCTTCGCTGCCGCTGGTTTGGTCCCAAGCGCGGAAGGTCAATGCGCTGGCCACACTGGTGCCGCCTAAGCCGCTGTTGGGCTTGAAGTAGACGCGGTTGTCGCTGTCGGCCTTGAGCAGCAGCGCGTTGCTGTCGCTCAGGGTCTGCGTGACTTGCGTCCACGTAGTCCCGCCATCCAAGCTGTAGTACAGGCTGCCTTTGGTTGTGTCTACGCCGGTAATGGCCATGCCTTTACCGTTGGCAGTGTCTACATCGGTGACGTTGCTGGTGCTGACGAGGGTGCTAACGAGGCTGCCCACGGCGCCGGTGGGGGCACTGCCGGCGTCAGACACGCTGGCCATGTTGAGGCTGGTGTCGGCCAGCACAGGGGCTGTGTTGGCTGAGAACTGCAGGGTAATCACCCCGCTGCTGACAGCCGTGGTGCCGCCGTGGTTGGCGCCCGAGACGTCTACGGTGGCACCATCAGTGAAGGTGCTGGTGGTGTCCACCAAGCGAGCGGCCAAGTCGGGTTTGACGCTAACCGTATTAGCGCTGCTGGGCACAAAGCGCACGAGGTCGGTGCGGGTGAGGTAGACAGCGGTGCTGTCGGTCAGGCCTGCGCCAAGGTCGGTCCAAGTGGTGCCGCCATCTTTGCTGTACTGGTATTTGCCCAAGCTGGTTTGCTCTGCACTGCTGCCTGCGCTGGTGACGGCGATGCCATTGAAAGCATTGGCATTGGCATCGGCGTAGTAGTTGCTGAACAACGTCTCGACGTTGACAGCCGCACTCACGCTCCCTCCCCCCGTGATGGCGCTGGCAGACAGAGAGTCCACAGCAATCATCCCGGTACCGTTGGCCATGGTGACATCGTTGGCAAGTGTCACCGTGGCAGTGGTTGCGGTGGCCACAAAGGTCATGGTGGCTGTTTGCCATGTGTCGCTCAGGCCACTGCTTGTGAAAGTTTGCGTGGTGCCGTTGACGGTCATCACGAGCTTGCCTCCGCTACCCGCGTTGATACCACCGGTATAAGTCAAGGTGGTCTGTTGCCACTGCACCGCATACGCGTAGGTTTGCCCCACAGTCAGCCCTGTGAGGGTGGTGCTCATCGATTCGTTGCTTGCGCCGCCACCGACGAGTTCAACGTAGGTGCCACCGTTTTGCGATGTGCCGTCGAGGTTGCTTGGCACATAGCTTGCCCCAAATGGCGAGCTGCCCGGGCTGACAATGTCTGGGCTGCCCGTGGTGATGGTCCAGCCTGTCGGGACGGTTGCTGCCGCAGCGGCACCATCAATGGCGGTGCCACCAATGGGCGTAGGTGCAAACAAGTCACCCACCACCGTGCTTTGCGATGTGGTCGGGGCACTGTTAGTCAGGTTCAGAGTAACGGTGTTGCCGCTGTAGGGCGTGCTGCCGCCGTTGGTGCTGACGTTGACGGTGTTGCCCGTGGCATGCCCAGTGTCTGTGCCGTCAATCAAACGAACCACCAAGTTTTGTGGGTTGATGGCTTCCACACCGCTGACACCCACAAAGCGAATTTGTGCTGTGGTGGCGGCATAAACGGCCGTGGTGTCGGTCAGGCCTGCAGCGAGGTCTGTCCAAGTGCTGCCGTCTGTCGAGATTTGGTATTTGCCTTGTGTACTGACTTGGCTGCTGGTGCCCGCATTGGTGATGGCCACGCCCACAAACTGGCCATTGGCCGCAGTGTTGCTGTTGACGTCCGTGAAGCTGGTCGCAAAGAGGCTGCTGATGGTGACAGCTTGGCTGGTTGCCACAGCGGGTGTGATGGCGATGGCGGTTGAACTGCCGTTGTTGTCGTCGTTCGTGGGGTTGTTGCCCGGGTTGTCTGATGTGCTCTTGTCAATCACGAGGTCGTGTGTGACCGGTGTAGTGACTTCGTTGCCGGCAAGGTCAACCACCACGGCGTTGATGGTGTATTTGCCTGTGGGCAGCACAGTTTGTGTGATGTCCATTTGCCAGCTGAGATCGCCGGCGGGTGTGACGTATTGCGAGGCGACGACGTGGTTGGTGCTGTCAATGATTTTGACCAGCACCTTTTCGCCAGCGTTAGCACCTGTGTTGTTGAAGGCGCTGACGGTGCCCTTGATGATCAGGGTGTCGTCGTTGGTGATGAAGTCAGCGGCGCTGGTGCCAGTGTCGTTGGAGTTGTTGGTGTTGTCGTTACCGGCAATGCCATCGTCGATGGTGACGATGTTGATGACGACGCTGGTGTTGGGGTCGGGGTTGTTGTTGGGTTGGTTGTTGGCGCCCGAGTGGTCAATGACCATGGAATGTGTCACCGCGGTATTGGCGATTTCGATGCCAGAGGTGCTCGTGATGACTGCGCGGATGGTGTAGGTGCCATCGACCAAATTAGAAATAGTCGTGCTATTTGCTAAGGCGGCGTGATCAAAAGTCCATGAGTTAACGCCTGTGACCAAGTTGCTCACGTAACCTTCGCTGACGACTGTGTTGGTACTGTCCAAAATTTGGACAAATACTTTTTCGGTTGTGGCGTTGAATTGGGTGTTCGTTGTGCCTTGCACCAGCGGGGTCGCGTCGTTGGTGACGAAGTCGAGTCCGTCTTCACCCGAGTCTGTGCTGATGCTGTGAATGTAGACACGTGCGTTGCTATCTGCCGCGCGGCTGCTGATGATCAGTGGTTTGTCATTGGCTGCTTTGACCACGTTGCCAGCCGCATCCACAACGGCCGCGCGAACGGTGTAGTTGCCATCGGTCAAAGTGTTGGCTTGGTTGTTGAAACTCCACGCGCCACTGACGGGGTCGGTGTAGGTTTCGGCCACCAAAGCGCCTGTGCTGCTGAGGATTTGCACGCGCACTTTGTCGCCTGCGGCACCGCCGGTATTGGTGAAGCCGTTGACCACACCTTTGATGGTGAGCGAGCCATCGGCTGTGATGAAGTCGGTTTTGCTAAACCCTGTGTCTTTGGTGCCCGTGGCGTTGGTGGTAGTGGTCAGGCCGTCGTCAATGCTGTCGATGCTGAGCGTGACCGCACTGTTGGGGTCAGCCACGGGGTTGTTGTTGGGGTTGTCGGAAGTGCTTTTGTCAATGACCAGTGCTTGTGTGGTCAAGTCTGCTGTGACCACGGTGCCGGAGCTGTTGAGTACATCGACAACGATGTTGTATTTGCCCTCGCCGAGGGCGTTGTTGAGGAAGTCAGCACTCCAGTTGCCGCTGGCGTCTGGTGACACCGTGAGGTCTGCGACGGTGAGTGTTCCCGCGCTATTGGTGATCTTGACGCGGAGTTTGTTGCCCGAGGCCAAGTTGGCAACGGTGCCTTTGACGATGAGCGTGTTGTCGTTGGTGATGAAATCGCTGTTGCTAGAACCGCTGTCGGACGAACCATTGCTTGGGTCGTTGATGGTTGTGATTTTTGCGCTGGTGGCAGGCGTGGGCGTCGGTGTGGGCGTGACGTTGCCACCGCCGCCGCCACCTTTGCCACCACTGATAGCAGCGGCACCAATGGCACCCGCAGCGAGACCGAGACCATTGAAACCTGCGGCGGCCAACACCAAGCCGCTGAGTGCAAACTCTTCGGCCACTTGGCCACCGCCCAGCACTTGGCTGACGGGTTTGCCGCCGTCGGCCATGTTGATGGGGAGGCCGGCAGGGGTTGGGTCTTCGGGGATGTATTCGTAGAGCTTGCCGTCTTCCGCACGGCCATAGAGGCCACGGTTGTTTTCGGTGAGCATGGCGTCGTCGTAGTAGTCCTCGATGATGAGGTCGGGCTCTGTGCTGCCATCCAACATGACGTGGAGGTTTTTGCCCACGCGTTTGCTGCGGATGTTTTCGGGGCCGACGTTTTTGGCGGCGGGGTCTTCGAGGTGATAGCGCGCACCTTTGACGGCTTTGACGCGGGTGGTTTTACCTTGCTTGCCGCTACCTGCGACGACGTCAAAGGTTTTGTTGGTTTCTTCGTTGCCAGTGTTGACGAGGACTTTGATACTTTTAGCCATGGTGTATTTCTCTAATTCTTTGATGTGGTGTTGGGGCGCTGCTTTTGCTTAGCGGGCCAACACTTGAACGCTGACCACCACACGGCGGTTGGGTTTGTTGCATTCAATGGATTCGGGGGTGGCGGTTTTGCCGCAGGTGACGACGACGAGCTGCTCTGCACCCATGCCTTCGCCGGTGATGCGTTTGGCGCTCATGCCGCCTTCGATCATGTAGCCGCGCACGGCCATGGCTCGCGCATCAGACAAGCGCTTGTTAGACACGGGGTTGCCCAAGGGGTCGGCGTGACCTGTGACGTGAAGGAAAACGGTATCGTCGTTGCCATAGGTTTTTTGCAGGCGCACGATGAGTTCGTCTAGCGCTGCGCGGCCTGTGGCAGAAATGCCTTTGATGTCGGATTTGCCAAAACCAAAGAGTGCGTCCGCACCCAACACAATGGTTTCTTTGACGACTTTGTCTTGGGCTTTGAGGGGAGCGACGGCGTGCGGTTCTGGCTCAAAGCATTCTTTGGCTTCGGCAACGCGTGTGGCGGCGTGGATTTGACGGCGTGTGTCTTTGAGTTCGGTCAAGGCCACGTCTGATTTGACGGGGGTGAGGGTGGCGCGGCTGTCGCCGGACTCAAAGACGCGGACATACAGGTCTTGGGCGGCTTGTGGTTTGAGTGCGGCTGTAGCGTCTTGGTCATTTTTGAGTTCACCGCCGGTTTTCACCATGTGAGCGGCGAGTTTGAAGTCGTTGGGTTCTACACAAATTTCGGTAAAGCCGCCCAGCTGCAAGGAGGTGTGATAGTGCCCGTTGACTTCTAGATGGGCGACGCCTGCGGCAAAGCCTTGGGCGGGTCTGTAAAGGGTGACGCGGGCGAGTTTGGGGTTGAGTTTTTTAGGCGCTGCGTAGTTTTCGCCTTGTGGCTCGGTGACGGTGCCCATGGTTTCTGGCTCGGCATACAAGCTGTCAGGCGTCTCTTGTGGCGTGGGCGCAGCAGATGCACACAGGCCCAGCAGCGCGACGGTGGCGGCGGCTGTGGCAAGGCGTGTACTTCTGAAAATTTTGACCATGGCTGTATTCATAAGTGCTCTTTTTAAGTTGCGATACCGAAAAAACGAATGTATTTTGCATCAATTTTTCGACGTATTTACGGATTTGGGTTACAAATTCCGTTGTTTTTGCAACTTTAGGCACCACAAAGTGTTAAATCTTGTTAACGAATCTCCACTTCAACCTCGACTTCGACGCGTCTGGGGGACAGGCCTAGCAGTTCGGCTTTTTCTTTTTCTTGAGAGCCGCGGCCTTCAAATGTGAGGGCGGTGCTGCGCAGGCCTTGGCTTTGGAAGTAGGCGCGCACAGATTTGGCGCGGTCGTTGGAGAGGCGACGGTTCATGGACTCGTCGGGACCGTCATTGGCGTAACCGACGACATGGACTTTGACGTCTGTGAAGGTTTTGTACTTGATGTTGATTTTTTGGACGATTTGCTGAAGTTCTTGCCGACCTTGTGTGCTGAGGTTGGTGATGTCGGTTTTCTTGGTGTCAAAGATGGCATCCGAACCAAAGGTGATGACGTTGGGGTCAAAGGCGATGCGGGTGTCTTCGGCTTCGCGGCAGGGCTGAGCGCCTGGGACGCGGCTGAGGGTGTGCATTTGTTGTTTGGCGCCGGCTAGGTCTTCCACCGCTGTTTGGGGTTTGACGACTTCGATGCGGCTTTTGTCATCGGCGGTGACGCTCACGCGCAGGTAAACGGATTGACCGCCTTTGAATGAGAGCGCGTGTCGTGCATCACGCTCGGGCTGGATGTCGGCGTTGTGTTCGGGGAGGAAACGGGTGCGAACGTCGGCAGCCTTGCCCGTGAGGCAAATGAGCGAGAAGGCTTCTTTTTGCAAGGACGCGTGGTAGCGGTCGTTCAGGTAGACCGAAATGACGCCCGCTTTGGCCGCGAATTGGGCGCCATCTTGTGGGGCGCGGTAGAAAACAAGGCGGGTTTGTTCGTCGGTGACGCTTTTGGCCGAGGCGTAGGTTTCACCCAAGGGTTTGTTGACGCCATATTTGGGCTTGTTTTGTGCGAGCGCGTTGGCGCACACCACCGCCGTTGTGAGCGCAAAGAAACCACAAACCCACGGTTTGAGCCGTGAAGCAAATTGAAAATCCATTGGAAACCACCAAAACCAAGCAATAAAAAACTAGAGTTAACAAATTCGCGGCTTAGCCGCTAAATTTGATAAAACCGATTTTCTCGGGTTTCCCCTGTCGGGTATATACGCCACGTGACGTATAAGCGCTCGTTTTGGGGTGGTTTTCGAACTTTTTGAGTGTGACTTTTTAGCCCTGTAACTGGGACTTGTTTTTAAGACGCGCTGCGGTTCATGCGCTCGCTTTTCCAATACACGTCATCGCCACCGTTGAGGCGGTTAAGAACTCGCGACAACACGAACATGAGGTCGCTCAAGCGGTTGAGGTATTGACGTGGCGCGTCGCCAATGGCTTCTTCATTGCCCAGTGCCACCACCGCACGTTCGGCACGGCGCGCGACTGTGCGACACACATGCGAGAGGGCCGCACCGCGTGTGCCTGCGGGCAAGATGAATTCTTCTAGTTTGGGCAGTTTGGCGTTGTGGGTAGCCAAGGCCTCGTCGAGGTGTTGCACGGCTTCGGGTTTGAGCAGTTCAAAACCGGGGATGGACAGCTCGCCACCGAGGTTGAACAGCTGGTGCTGGATTTCGACCAAGGCATCGCGCACATCCACGGGCATGTCTTCGCACAAGAGGACGCCGATGTTGGAGTTGAGTTCATCCACCTCGCCCATGGCGTGAACACGCAAGCTATTTTTAGACACGCGTTGGTTATTGCCCAAGCCCGTGGTGCCCGCGTCTCCGGTACGGGTGGCGATTTGTGTGAGTCGGTTGCCCATGATGGTATGAAGGTGTGGTTACAACGATGCGCTATTGTGCCTGTCGCCCGAAGTACTGCCGTGCGCGGCGGCGCTTCTTAGAATGGAGCCTCACACAGGAGATAGCCCATGAATGCGCCGACCGCCGCACACGTTTTAGCCCCCGCCGTTGCCCAACGCGAGGTTCCCGCGGCTTTTTTAGCGGCTTTGCAAGCGCGTTTTGGTGCGCAATGCTCCACCGCCCTTGCGGTGCGCGAGCAGCATGGGCGCGATGAGTCGCCGTTCACCCAAGTGCCGCCGCCCGCGGCTGTGGTGTTTGCTGAACGCACACAAGATGTGGCCGATGTCATCCAGCTGTGCGCGCAGTATGGCGTGCCGGTAATTCCGTTTGGTGTGGGCTCGTCGCTGGAAGGGCATTTGTTGGCAGTGCAAGGCGGCATCAGCGTGGACGTGAGCCGCATGAACCAAGTGCTGCAAATTGATGCGGATGATTTGACCGTGACGGTGCAGCCCGGCGTGACACGCAAACAACTCAACGAAGCGGTGAAGAGCACGGGGTTGTTCTTCCCGATCGACCCAGGCGCAGATGCCTCCATCGGCGGCATGTGTGCCACACGTGCCAGCGGAACCAACGCGGTGCGCTACGGCACGATGCGTGAAAACGTATTGGCTTTGGAAGTGGTGACGGCCAGTGGCGAAGTGATTCGCACAGGTACGCGCGCGAAAAAATCATCCGCGGGCTATGACCTGACCCGTTTGATGGTGGGCAGCGAAGGCACGCTGGGCGTGATGACCGAAATCACGGTGAAGCTGTACCCCTTGCCCGAAGCGGTGTCGGCGGCGATTTGTTCGTTCCCCAGCATCGAAGCCGCCGTGCGCACGACGATGACGGTGATTCAAATGGGCGTGCCGATTGCGCGCGTGGAGCTGATTGACGCGGCCAGCGTGCGTGCCGTGAACCAATACGCCAAGCTCACGCTGCCCGAGAAGCCGATGTTGTTGATGGAGTTTCACGGCTCACCGGCTGGCGTGAAAGAGCAAGCCGAAACCGTGCAAGAAATTGCCACCGAAATGGGCGGCGAGTCGTTTGAATGGGCCACTACACCCGAAGAGCGCACACGCTTGTGGACGGCACGGCACAACGCATTTTTTGCCGCCCTGCAAACACGCCCCGGCTGCAAAGCCATCACCACCGATGCGTGTGTGCCGATCAGCAAATTGGCAGACTGCATGTTGGACTCCATTGCCGAGGCCGATGCGTCGGGCATTCCATACTTCTTGGTAGGCCATGTGGGCGATGGCAACTTCCACGTAGGTTATTTGATCGACCCCAACGACCCCAAAGAACACGAAACCTCCGAGCGACTAAACCACCAGCTGGTGGAACGTGCCTTGCGCCTAGGTGGCACCTGCACAGGTGAACATGGTGTGGGCTTGCACAAAATGGGCTTTTTGAAAACGGAAACCGGCGATGGTGCCGTGAACATGATGCGCCAGATCAAGCAAGCGCTTGACCCGCACAACATCATGAACCCAGGGAAGATTTTTTCTCTCTGAGCATTTCTTCAACTTGCGCGCAGACCTTGGCGGCGTCGAAAGGCTTGAGCACCACAGCGCTGACGCCTGCCGCAGCAAAGCGCTCTAGATCAAGTGGGTTGACGTTGGCGGTGAGCCCTAAAACGGGTGTATCACGGGTGGGTTGATCAAAGGTCAAACGCAAGGCGGAGGTGGCTTCAATGCCATCCATTTCTGGCATGACCATGTCCATCAAGATCACATCGAAGTCTTGTTGATGTAACGCCTCAAGGGCTTTAGCGCCGTTGTCGGCTTCGACCAACTGACAGTTGGGCCACGCATTTTTAAGAATTTGTCGCACGAGTAAACGGTTGATGGGGTGGTCGTCGACCACCAAAAATCGTTGCGTTGCGGGGGCGTTGGGGTTGGCGACTTTGACTTGTGGCGCTTCAACCTGAGGCGCTTCAACCTCGACCAAGGGCAAGGTAAACCAAAACAGTGAGCCGCTTCCTGGACGACTTTCAAACCCGATGTGTCCACCCATGAGCTCGACCAAGCGCTGGGTGATCGACAAGCCTAGACCATTGCCGCCGTAGCGCGACTGAATGTTGTCATCCGCCTGGACGAAACGTTGGAAGATTTTGGGTTGCTGTGCTTCTGGAATACCAATGCCACTGTCACGCACGGAGAAATGCACACACAAAGGTTCGCGACGCACCACCAAGGCGACGTGGCCTTGATGGGTGAACTTGATGGCGTTGCCCAGCAAGTTCACCAAGACTTGCATCAAGCGATGGCGGTCGGTACTGACCCAGTGCGGTACGTTGGCGTCGATGGTGCAGGTGTATTGCAAATGCATGCTCTCGACGCGTTGGGCAAAAAGGTCAAACGCGGTTTGAATGGTGTCACGCAGCGCAAAGGTTTCCGCGTGAACATTGATTTTTCCGGCTTGCAGTTGCGAGTAGTCCAACACGTCGTTGATGACGGTGAGCAAATGGTCTGCTGATTGGCGCGTGTGGTTGAGAATTTTCAGCGCTTGCGGATTGTCGGCCACACGCCCCAACAGCATATTGTTAAAGCCCAAGATGGCATTCATAGGCGTACGTAATTCATGGCTGACGGTGGCAATGAATTGTTCGCGCAGCGCCGAGGTGCGCAATAGCTCTTTGCGTTTTTCTTCCAGTTCTTGGTTGCGTTGCAAGCTGTCGTTGTAGGCGCGTCGGAAAGAGCTGTCGTACAAGTACGGAACGGTGATGAGGATCAAAGTCACCACCGAATAGCTGGCAAATGACGACATGATTTGCGCCGCACCCAGGGTGGGGTTGGCAGGCAACCAACCTTGCCAAGTGATGTACGACATGCTGACCTCAACCCCCAACACCATCAGCAGCCAGCCGAGTCCCGCGCGACGACTAACAGCGTAAAACGGAACCAAAGGAATAACGGTCAGCCATGCCATGCGTGGTGAAAAAATGCCACCCGACATCCAGGAGGCATAGCTAACCTGAAGCAAGCCCGCCAACAACCCCAGATGCACAGCCACCGTGAATGGCAAGCCCCAAATAAAGAAGAGTTGCAAAGCCAGCAGCACAAACGCAAAGGCCAAGGGCACAGGCACACCATTGGGGTAAGGCGTGATGATGGCCAAGATAACCATGACACAAATCAGCAACCACACCACGAAAAACAAATACGGCAGGCGCCCTTCTTGGAATCGAACGGGCAAGCGTGGCACAGCCCAAGCGGCAAGGCTTTCGAGTGTCCAGCGTGTCATGTTTGACTCCACGCGGGGTGTGCCGCCAAGACTTGGGAAATTTTGGCAATCAGCTGTTGTTGGTCTAAGGGCTTGTGCACCACATCATTCATGCCCGACTCTAAGCAGCGGTCTTGGTCCACAGGGTTGGCACTGGCGGTGAGGGCCAGCACGGGTATGTGGCGCGTGGGCGCAGCAAAGTCGCGACGCAAGATGCGGGTGACTTCCATGCCATCCATGTCAGGCATGACCATGTCCATGAGCACCAAATCAAACGCGTGGGCGCGAAGTTTTTCAAGCGCCAGTGCTCCACTGGCCGCTTCAACGATGGTGGCTTTGGGAAAACATTTTTGCAACATCATGCGCGCGACCAAGAGGTTTACCGCGTTGTCATCGACCAGCAAAAATTGAAGTGCTTTGTCGACCAAGGTGCGCGCCATGTCGGCTGCGACTTGTGCGTCTTTGATCGCAATGCTGCGCAGCGGCAATTGAAACCAAAACCGCGAGCCCTGCCCCACCACACTGCTCACACCAATGGTGCCGCCTTGGAGGCTAACCAGCCGCTCGCAAATCGACAAACCCAAGCCCGTGCCGCCATATTGGCGATTGGTTTGAACATCGGCGTGTTCAAAGCCTTTGAAAATTTGTTTTTGTCGGTCAGGGGCAATGCCAATGCCTGCGTCTTGAACCTCAAACAGCAAACCACCCCCTACCGCTTGCACGCGCAACACGATCTCGCCATCGGAGGTGAATTTGATGGCGTTGTCTAACAAGTTGTTGAGGACTTGCACCAAGCGTTGTCGATCACCTTTGACCCACATGTTGTGAACAGCGCTGGCCTGCAAGCACAAGCGAAGACCTTTGGTTTGAGCTTTGTTTTCATAAGCGGCCAACACCGCGCCGACGGTTTCACGCACGGCAAACTCTTCTTCGTGCAGCGTGAGCCGGCCCGCTTGCAGTTGTGAAAAGTCCAAAATGTCATTCACCACTTGCAACAATTGTTCGGTCGAGCGCCGGATGTGATCCACCACCGCCGCGTCTTCCGATTTGCTGGCGAGTTCTGTTCGCAAAATGCCATTGAGTCCCAAGATGGCGTTCATCGGCGTGCGTAACTCATGACCAACCGAGGCGATGAATTCATCTTTGTGAGCCTGCGCGCGAATCAACGCTTGATGCGTGCGCTCTAATTCAGCGTTGCTTTCATCCATCGCCACGGTTTGACTACGATGCATGCGCTCCGTCACAAACACCACGTACATGGCCAAGCTGATGACAAATAACTTGTTAGCAATCGTCCAGCCCATGACGTCATTGGCCATGTTGATGTTGCTATTTACAAGTTCATTCTGGCTAATGAGGAACAGAAAAAAGTTAGCCAAGAAAACCATGCAGACCCAAAACAACACAGCCGCACGTTCGAGCAACAACACGGCAGGCAAGGTGAGCACCGTCATCCAAACCATGACGGGGGAATTGATACCCCCTGTCATCGCCGCCAAATAAGCCACATAGGCAATGGACCAAAGCAAGGTGCCATACGCCACCCACAGATAGGGCGCACCCAACAGCAACACCAGCAGCAAAGACCAATACCCCGCCGTTCCCACCAAGTTGGCCACGTGGTTGTAGTCCGGGTGGTAAATGAAATAAAACGGCAATGAACATGCGCCCACCAAGAGCAGCATGTACATGAGCAAGCTGCGCCGACGCTCTAGCGGGGAGCCGGTGAAAAAGCTCCGGGGCATGAAGACATTGCGCAGTTTGTCGAGCATGTGTGCTTAGGGCTTGCGCAATTTGTCGATGAGGCCGTTGAGTTCGTCGATGGAGCCAAATTGAATCGACAACTCACCCATTTCTTCCACACGCCCATGGCGTTTGACACGTTTTTTCACACGCACCTCGACTTGCGCGGTGAGCAAATCGGACAGCTCTTCTTCGATGCGTTTGATGTCACGTGATTTTTCGCTCTTGGGTTTTTGCGGCACGAGGTTGAATTCGGCACCGAGTTTTTTGACCAAGCTTTCGGCTTCGCGCACCGACATTTTTTTTGCGCTGATTTGGTTGGCCGCTGTGATTTGCGTGGCGCGGTCGAGCGCCAACAACGCACGGGCGTGACCCATGTCGATGTCGCCCGCCATGAGCATGGACTGAACAGGATCGGCCAAGTTGAGCAAGCGCAGCAAGTTGCTGGCGGCGCTGCGCGAACGGCCCACAGCTTGTGCGGCGAGTTCGTGCGTGAGGCCAAACTCTTTGATGAGACGTTGCAGGCCTTGCGCTTCTTCGAGCGGGTTGAGGTCTTCGCGTTGGATGTTTTCAATCAAGGCCATCGCTGCCGCGGCTTCGTTGGGCACGTTGCGCACGAGCACGGGCACGGTGTCGAGACCCGCTAATTTCGCAGCGCGGCTGCGACGTTCGCCCGCGATGATTTCGTATTTGCCAGCGTTGGGGCCGTCGTGCAACTGGCGCACGAGGATGGGCTGCATGATGCCTTGGGCTTTAATGCTCTCAGCCAACTCATACAGCGCGCCTTCGTCCATGCGCGTGCGCGGCTGATACATACCCGCCACCATTTGACTTAAGGGCAAGGTGCTTGGCAGACCTTCGGCAGCGGCCGTTTGTGCGGCAACGGTGTCGTCAACTTTGGGGCCGAGCAAGGCTTCAAGGCCGCGGCCTAAGCCTTTGGGTTTTTTAGTGACCATTTTTTTCTTTCAATAAATCTTGTAACAAGGCAAAGCCTTCGGGCCAGTCGCCCAAGTGTGAGTCCACGTTGATGTGCCCGACCGCGCCGCAATCGACCAATCGTGAGCCCCACACATGCGCCAACGCACTGGCGCGCAAGAGGCTGCAATACGGGTCGTTGCGGCTGGCGGCCACGGTGCTGGGAAACGGCAAACGCTCACGCACGATGGGGCTCCAGCTGTGCAACATGTGTTGCATTTCGGGCCGCTCCACATCGGCCGGTGCGACGAGCAGTGCACTTTTAACTTTGTGTGCATTCATCGAGTGTGCGGCCCACGCCGCTACCAACACACAGCCCAAGCTGTGCGCCACCAACACGGCGTTGGGATTGGCCAGCACGGCTTCTTCGAGCTGAATCATCCAATCGCCACGCAACGGGAAATCCCAGTTGTGCTGCGCCACACGGGTGTAGCCGTGCGCGCTTTCCCACAGGCTTTGCCAGTGGTCGGGGCCGCTGTTGTGCCAACCGGGGAGGATGAGAACGGGCGTTGTCACGACGAGGTGGTGGTTTTAAAGCGTTTTCACGCGCTCGACCATCTCGTGCGCGAAGTCCACAAAGGCGTGGCTACCTTTGGCCGAAGGATCAAACACCACGCCAGGTAAACCGTAGCTGGGCGCTTCGGCCAAACGCACGTTGCGGGGAATAACGGCGCCAAACACTTTGTCGCCAAAGTGGTCTTTGAGTTGGTCGCTCACCTGCTGTTGCAGGGTGATGCGCGGGTCAAACATGACACGCAACAAGCCGATGATTTTGAGTTCGCGGTTGAGGTTGGCATGCACTTGCTTGATGGTGTTGACCAAGTCGGTCAAGCCTTCGAGGGCGAAGTATTCGCACTGCATCGGCACGATGACACCATGCGCCGCGCACAAACCATTGAGGGTCAGCATGGACAACGAAGGCGGGCAATCAATAAGCACAAAGTCGTACTCGGCATCGACCACAGCCAAGGCTTGCTTGAGGCGGTTTTCGCGGCGCTCTAATGAAACGAGCTCAACTTCGGCACCCGCCAAATCGCGGTTGGCGCCCAATACATCGTAAGTCGGGATTTTGGCGCGCACGCCCTCGTTGCCCCAGCTGCTGCGAATGCGAGCTTCGGCGATGGTGGCTTCCTCCAACAACACGTCGTACACGGAGAGCTCCATTTCGCGCTTATCGACGCCCGAGCTCATAGTGGCGTTGCCTTGCGGGTCCAAGTCAACCATCAACACACGCTGGCCGACAAAGGCCAAGCCCGCCGCCAAGTTGACGGTGGTGGTGGTCTTACCGACACCACCCTTTTGGTTGGCAACGCAGAAAATTTTGGCCATACGGAACTTTCGAAAGAGACGGAAAAATTATTTGAACAAGGCCAGCTTGAGGCCAAACGCAATGAGCAACACGCCCGCAATTTTGTTGAGCGCGAGGCCAATGAGCGGATTGGCGCGGACATGCTCGGCGGTGTGATGCGCCAGTAGCACCACCACCAAACCATAGACGAAGGTGAGCGCGGCGATGGTGGTAGCCATCACAGCAAATGTGAGTAGCCCCAGGTGAATGGCGGGGTCAACAAACAAGGGAAAGAACGCCATATAAAAGACAATGGCTTTGGGGTTGAGCACCGTGATGAACAAGCCTTGACGAAAGTAATGGTCGGGCTTCATATTCAGCACCGGCGCATCACCAGGCTTAACGTTGTAAAGCGAATAACCCAACCCAATCAGATAAGCCGCCCCCACCCACTGAACCGTACTGTACAAGCCGGGGTAATTGATGAGCACGGCAGACAAACCAGCCACAGCCAACCACAGCAAGACTTGATCGCCCGCGATCACACCGAAGGTCGCGGCCATGCCTGCACGCACCCCGCCCTTGCCTGTTGCGGTGAGCAAGGCCAAGTTGCCGGGGCCGGGAATGGCCAAAAAGACGATGATGGCCACGACAAAAGCGCCGTAGTCCGCGATACCGAACATAAAAAACTCAGATTTAAAACTGAGAGAAGTTTAACCGCGCATCCAGATGATGCAGCGCTCGGCATCCAAACCGGGCACTTGAAGCTGTTCCACGTGAAACACTTTGACGTTTTCGGGCAACACGGCCAGCTCTTGGTCTGGGTGCTTGCCTTTCATGGCCATCCAGACACCGTGGTCAGCCAAGGCGGATTGAGACCAAGTGGTGAAGTCAATCAACGAGGCAAAGGCGCGGGAACAAACCACATCGAAGGGCTCGGTCAAGCTCTCGACCCGCGCGTGCAGGCCTTTGAGGTTGGACAACTTCAAGGTGGCGGCAACCTGCTGAATGAACGCTGCCTTTTTGGCCACGGTGTCCACACACGTCACCGAAACCTCGGGGCATGTGATGGCAATGACGATGCCCGGCAAGCCAGCACCCGACCCAACGTCCAACAACTTGTAGCCGCCGCCCTCTGGCAAACCCAACTTGGTCAATTCGCGACGCAGCGGCGCGATGACGGCCAAGCTGTCGAGCAGGTGGTGCGTGAGCATTTCATCTGCATCGCGCACAGCCGTTAGGTTGTAGACCTTGGTCCACTTGGCAATCAAATCCATGTAGGTCAACAACTGGTTTTGCTGGTCCAAGGTCAAAACCAAGCCCAATTCATCGAGCCCTTTTTGCAGGGCAGGCAAAAGCGGATGCATCACACCGCCTCGGCCGAGTCGGCGGCAGCCTCTTGCGCAAACCCTTTGACGCGGGAACGTTTGAGGTGAATCAACAACAAGGAAATAGCCGCAGGCGTGATGCCAGACAAACGAGAGGCCTGCCCCAAGGTTTCTGGCCGCTGGCGACTCAGGCGCTGACGCACCTCGAACGACAAAGCCGTCACTTGGTTGTAGTCCAAGTCTTCGGGCAGCTTGAGGTTTTCGTAGTAAGCGGCGCGCTGCACTTCGTCGCGCTGGCGATCGATGTAGCCTGAGTATTTGGCTGTGATTTCGATTTGCTCGATGATGGCGCGGGTGGTTTCACGTGAAACATCGTCGCCCACCAGGCCGTCGAGCAACTCTTGGTTTTGGTACTTGGCCTCATCCAAAGACATCAAGCCCTGGTAACTCACATCTGGGCGACGGAGCAAATCGGCCAAGTTGTATTCGCGGTCAATGCCCTTGCCCAACACGCGCTCAGCCTCGGCGAGGGGCAAGTTGCGCGGATTGACCCAGACGGATTTGAGGCGTTCTGTTTCACGTGAAACAGCATCGCGTTTACGGCTGAAAGCGTCCCAACGGGCGTCGTCGACCAAGCCCATTTGACGACCAACTTCGGTTAAACGCATGTCGGCGTTGTCTTCGCGCAGCTGCAAACGGAACTCGGCGCGGCTGGTAAACATGCGGTACGGTTCGGTCACGCCCTTGGTGGTGAGGTCGTCGACCAACACGCCCAAGTAAGCCAAGTCGCGGCCGGGCGTCCACGCGCCACCGAAGTCGTTGGCGGCTCCGACCAAACTACGGCATTGCAAGGCGGCGTTGATGCCGGCAAACAAACCTTGGGCCGCCGCCTCTTCGTAACCGGTGGTGCCATTGATTTGCCCAGCGAAAAACAAACCACCGATGGCTCGGGTTTCAAAACTACGCTTGAGTTCACGCGGATCGAAGTAGTCGTACTCGATGGCGTAACCGGGGCGAATGATGTGGGCGTTTTCCAAACCCTTCATTGAGCGGACCAAGTCGTACTGAATGTCAAACGGCAAGCTGGTGCTGATGCCGTTGGGGTAGTACTCGTGGGTGGTCAGGCCCTCGGGTTCCAAAAAGATTTGGTGGCTGTCTTTGTCGGCAAAGCGGTTGATCTTGTCTTCCACGCTCGGGCAATAACGCGGGCCAACACCTTCGATCTTGCCGGTGAACATAGGGCTGCGGTCAAAGCCCGAACGGATGATGTCGTGGGTGCGTTGGTTGGTGTGGGTGATCCAACACGGCATGTGTTGGGGATGCATAGAGGCACGGCCCATGAAGCTGAACACCGGCACCTCGCCCAACACGCCCGCCGAGGGTGCGCCGTTTTCGGTTTGGTTGGCCACGCCATCACCCGGTTGCTCGGTGCATTGGCTGAAGTCAATCGTGCGTCCATCGATGCGTGGCGGCGTGCCGGTTTTCAACCGCCCTTGCGGCAGCTTCAACTCTTTGAGGCGTGCCGACAAGCTGACGGCTGGTGGGTCGCCGGCTCGGCCTCCGGCGTAGTTGTTCAGGCCAACGTGAATCTTGCCGTCTAAGAACGTGCCCGCAGTCAACACCACTGTGCGGCTACGGAACTGAATGCCGGCTTGGGTACAGGCGCCGACCACGCGGTCGCCCTCCACCATCAGGTCATCGACTGCTTGTTGGAAGAGCCATAAGTTGGGTTGGTTTTCCAACATGCGGCGAA
>Ga0228700_1000990_pt1 | contig 20846 bp, 18 predicted proteins | sample McNCre317_Aug_MG_FD_178019 | JGI IMG/M metagenome (GOLD analysis project Ga0228700, IMG submission 178019) | Freshwater microbial communities from McNutts Creek, Athens, Georgia, United States - 3-17_Aug_MG | ecosystem: Environmental > Aquatic > Freshwater > Creek | place: USA: Georgia...
ACCAAGTGGCTGAATCTGTGATTGCTCGTTTGAGTGGTTTCATGGACGGTGAAGCTTTGCGCGCCATGGCCGATGGCGTGTCTGTCAATCTCGACACTGTGGCCGATGCTGAAAAATCAGCCGCAGCCATGCAAGAAAAATTGCGTGAGTTGGGTAGTGGTTCAGAAGCCTCAGGCGAGTTTGATGTGCGTACCGACAAACCCATTTTGCGCATCAGCCGTCGCCACCATGGCAACGTCAAGAGTAGCGTCATCACGCAAGACTTTGTGCATGGCGCAGACTATGCAGCTTTGGCAGAAGCCGCTCAAACCTTCCGTGGTCTGTTGGGCGAGGGCTCAAAAGTTCACCGTGGTGAAGGCGAGAAGGCAAAAGAAGAGAAAGTCTCTGACTTCCGTCAAGCCATGAAGTGGCTCATTACCCAAGCAGAAAACAGCACAGCGCGTCAGCGCTACAAGGGTTTGGGTGAGATGAACCCAGAGCAGCTCTGGGAAACCACCATGGACCCCGAAGTGCGTCGCCTCTTGCGCGTGCAAATTGACGACGCCATCGAAGCCGATCGCGTGTTCACCATGTTGATGGGCGACGAGGTGGAGCCTCGCCGCAACTTCATCGAAGATAACGCCTTGCGCGCTGGCAACATCGACGTTTAATTGCGTGGCCCTTTCCAGTGGCCTTGCTCGGGAAGGGTTTGTGCATCAAACACTTTTTGTTGCTCGGCACTCAGCTGGCCATAAAACGTACGCGTGGCTTCGGTGCGTTGTTTGATGTGCGTTTGCATAGCGGCCAAATTGGCCTCATGTGCGGCATTCATCTTATCTAAGCGCTCGGGTGTGCTCAATTTTGCCAAGGCTTCACGGTCCACAGGTTGGGTCAATGGTTTGGCTGGCATTTTCATACCTTGCACAAAAACATTCCAAGCAGGCTCTTGCGCGGGTGTGAGCTGCAATTTGGCTTTCAACTCCGCTTGGCGTTGTTCCCAATGCTTGCTCATGCGCTCATGCATGCGGCCTTCGTTGTGGTGTACACCCATCTCACCCATCATGGGTTGAGCTTGTGCAGGCACCACAGCTGCCAAGGCTGAACCAGCCAATAAAACAGACAGTGCAAAACGGGTGGTGTTCAAACGGGTCATAGAAGTTCCTTGAAAGCAGAGGCGAAGTGCCTCTGTCAAGTTTGTACTGTGAACCGCTTGTGTTACGCCCATGTGCACGCTTGCACAAGTTTCGTAAAGTTTTGTTGCGCTGGGTTTAGCCGATTAGCCCATCAACCCTGCACGAAAGTCGTCCACGGCTTGCACCCCTTCTTCTTGCTCGGGCATTTCGCTGTGCGTGAGGCCACGCCTAGCGGGCATCCACTGCACACCACCGTTTTGCAACAGGCCTTCGTGGCCGCCGCTGTCTTTGTGGCGCATGCGACCTGCAATCATGTAGGTCACCGTTTCAAAGCCGCGGTGTGGGTGGTTAGGTAAGCCCGTAATGTAGTCCCCGGGGTTGTCGCTGCCAAAGGCATCGAGCATCAAAAAGGGATCGAGGCGTTCTTGCAAATCGTGGCTGAGTACACCTGCGCCATCTTGGGTGTCTTGACCTTGCACCAAACCACACCGCGAGCGTGAGTGATGGAGCTCATGCGACTTGATAACCTTCGTCGGCAATCGCGTGCGCAATTTCTTCGCGCGACTTGTTGCTGTGCACATCGACCTTGCCAGTGGTGCGGTCAATCTCGACCTTGGCCTCTGGGTCTAAGCGCACAATGGCTTTTTTGACAGCCATTTCACAGTGGCCGCATGTCATACCCTGAACTTGAAACGTGTTATCCATTACTGACTCCTTATAAAGGTGTAACCTTACCTCATGTCTGAATTGTCCTGCGATATTGGTATTGGTGGAATGACCTGTGCATCGTGCGTGGCCCGTGTGGAACGCGCGATTGCCAAACTACCTGGTGTTGAATCGGTCAGCGTGAACTTGGCCACCGAATCGGCACGCGTCACGTGGTCTGCTAACCAAGCGGACGAGGAAGAACAAACCCAACAAGCCCGCCTGCGTCGAGCGGTGCGAGATGCGGGATATGAGCCCTTGGCTGCCCAACACCTAGAACTCGCACCAGAGGGTCCTTGGGCGGGTTTTATGCCGGTTGCGGTGGGCTTGTTGCTCAGTGCGCCGTTGGTGTTGCCCATGCTGGGTGACGCGCTGGGCCAGCATTGGATGTTGCCTGCGGTGTGGCAGTTCTTATTGGCCACGCCTGTGCAGTTTGTGTTGGGTGCACGTTTTTACAAAGCAGGTTGGCACGCGTTGCTGGCGGGTAGCGGTAATATGGATTTGCTGGTTGCGCTGGGCACGAGTGCAGGGTGGGCTTTGTCGGTCTGGCTGTGGCTCACGGCACCTGCGGGTGCGATGGTGCACCTGTATTTTGAAGGCTCTGCGGTGGTCATCACCTTGGTGCTGTTGGGCAAGTGGCTGGAAGTCCGCGCCAAGCGCCAAACGACCGATGCCATTCGCGCTTTGCACGCGTTGCGTCCTGCGCGTGCGCGTGTCATCACGCTCGATGGCGAAGTTGAAATTCCCATCGAAGAATTGTTGGTGGGTGACCGTTTGGTGGTGTTGCCTGGCGAGCGTTTTGCAGCGGATGGTGTGGTGCTGGAAGGCGAAACACAAGTGGACGAAGCCATGCTCACTGGCGAACCCTTGCCCGTGCACAAGACGTTGGATGCACGCGTGACGGGTGGCAGCATCAATGGCGAGGGGCGCGTGGTCATTCGCGTGAGCGCGACAGGAACAGCTACTGTGCTGGCCAATATCATCCGCTTGGTCGAAGATGCGCAAGCGGCCAAAGCCCCCATTCAACGCTTGGTCGACCAAGTGTCTGCCGTGTTTGTGCCAGTGGTCTTGGTGCTGGCCTTGACCACGTTGTTGGCTTGGTGGTTCACAGGACACAGCCTCGAGGTGTCGCTCATCCATTGCGTGGCGGTGTTGGTCATTGCTTGCCCCTGCGCATTGGGTTTGGCGACACCAGCTGCCATCATGGCGGGGACGGGTGTGGCCGCGAAGCACGGCATTCTCATCAAAGATGCGCAGGCCTTGGAGCTTGCGCACAAAGTGGATACTGTGGCATTTGACAAAACCGGCACGCTCACCGTGGGGCAACCCCGCTTGTTGTCGTTGCTGGCCGCACAAGATTTAGAGCGCGCCGAAACTGTCAGCACCGCACAGATGACATCGGAGGCCCAAGCCTTGCTCGCTATAGCGGCAGGCTTGCAAAGCGGCAGCGAACACCCTTTGGCGCATGCAGTGGTGCAAGCGGCGAAAGCGCAAGGCTTGGACTGCGCGGCACCCGAAAACGTCAAAGCGATCGCAGGCTTTGGCAACGAAGGCGTGGTGCAAGGCCGCCATTTGATGCTGGGTAGTTTGCGTTGGATGTCTGCGCTAGAAGCCCCTGCGGGTGAGTGGCAGACCCATGCAGCTAAGTTGCAGGCGCAAGGTGCAACCGTGTCCGTGTTGGCTGAACGCACCGAGCAAGGTGTGGTGGTGCTCGCCGTATTGGCGTTTGGTGACGAACCCAAAGCGGGCGTGCAAGAAGCCTTGGCCAAACTCCGCCAGCGAGGCTTACGTTTGGCAATGATTTCAGGCGACAACGCGGGTGCGGCGCAAGCCATGGCGGCTAGGCTGGGTTTGCGTGCCGACGAGGTTCACGCCGAGGTCATGCCGGGCGATAAGGCTGCGATGGTTCAACGGTTGCAGCACAACCCCAATGGTTCACCGCATGTGGTGGCGTTTGTGGGCGATGGCATCAACGATGCACCGGCCTTGGCTGCTGCGGATGTGGGCTTGGCCATGGCTAACCTCAACGCCGATGGTCAACGCGGTGGCACCGATGTCGCAATGCAAGCCGCTGGCATCACGCTCATGCGTGGCGATGTGGCTTTGGTGGCGGGGGCTTTGGATGTGTCTGCCCGCACGGTGGCGAAGATTCGCCAGAACTTGTTTTGGGCGTTTGCCTACAACGCCGCAGGCATTCCGTTGGCCGCGATGGGGTACTTAAGTCCCGTCGTGGCTGGTGCTGCGATGGCACTGAGTTCGGTGAGCGTGATGACCAACGCGTTGTTGCTCAAGCGCTGGAAGCCTTGACGTTTACGCCATTTCTTGCGGCCTTGTAAAATCGCCCGCTGCTAAGCAGGGCGGCGCACAGCCCCTGCGTATTTGTGCGTCTCGCACACCCCAAAGGTTGGTTCTATGTTGTATCCCCAAGAGTTTGATGTCATCGTGGTTGGCGGTGGTCATGCTGGCACCGAAGCTGCACTGGCCGCGGCACGCATGGGTGCTAAAACTTTACTCTTAAGTCACAACATCGAAACCTTGGGACAGATGAGCTGTAACCCTTCTATTGGCGGCATCGGCAAAGGCCACTTGGTCAAAGAGGTGGACGCTTTGGGGGGGGCGATGGCCTTGGCCACTGACGAGTCGGGTATCCAATTCCGCATTCTCAACAGCTCTAAAGGCCCAGCCGTACGTGCCACACGCGCACAGGCCGACCGTATTTTGTACAAAGCAGCCATTCGTCGCATGTTGGAAAACCAACCCAACTTATGGCTGTTCCAACAAGCCGTGGACGACCTGATGGTCGAGGGCGACCGCGTGGTCGGTGCTTGCACCCAAGCCGGCATTCAGTTCCGTAGCCGCACGGTGGTGTTGACGGCGGGCACGTTCTTAGACGGCAAGATTCACGTTGGCCTGAACAACTACGCCGGTGGCCGCGCAGGTGATCCTCCGGCCGTCAGCTTGTCGGCCCGCCTCAAAGAGTTGAAGCTGCCGCAAGGTCGTTTGAAAACCGGCACGCCGCCGCGCATCGACGGACGCACGATTGACTTCAGTCAATGCACCGAGCAACCGGGTGATGGTGTGGCCAACCAAACCGATAACGGCGCACCTTCGGCGGGCGTGTTGGGCGAGGTGCCGGTGTTCAGCTTCATGGGCCGCGCCTCTATGCATCCGCAGCACATGCCGTGCTGGATCACCCACACCAACCAACGTACCCACGACATCATCCGTTCTGGCTTTGACCGAAGCCCCATGTTTACGGGCAAGATTGAGGGTGTCGGCCCGCGCTACTGTCCGAGCGTGGAAGACAAGATCAACCGCTTTGCTGACAAAGACAGCCACCAAATTTTTTTGGAACCCGAGGGCCTGACCACCCACGAGTACTACCCCAACGGCATCAGCACCAGCTTGCCGTTCGACATTCAGTACGATTTGGTCCGCTCGATGAAGGGCTTGGAAAATGCCCACATCATTCGCCCCGGTTACGCCATCGAGTACGACTACTTCGACCCGCGTGAACTCAAGCGTAGTTTTGAAACCCGCGCCATTAGCGGGTTGTTCTTCGCGGGGCAAATCAACGGCACCACCGGGTACGAAGAGGCGGCAGCCCAAGGTTTGTTTGCCGGTATTAATGCCGCTTTGCAATGCCGCAGTTTGGCCGGAGCCGCTAACGATTTTGGCGGCGCTTGGACGCCGGGTCGCGACTTGGCCTACTTAGGCGTGTTGGTCGACGACCTCACCACCAAGGGCGTGACCGAACCGTACCGAATGTTCACCAGCCGAGCCGAGTTCCGCTTACAGCTACGCGAAGACAACGCCGACATGCGCTTGACCGAATTGGGTCGTCAAATGGGCTTGGTCGATGATGCTCGTTGGGACGCATTCAGCCGCAAACGCGATGCTGTTTCACGTGAAACGGAGCGCCTCAAATCCGTCTGGGTCAACCCGCGCAACTTGCCGGCCGCCGAGGCCGAGCGCGTGCTGGGCAAGGGCATTGACCGTGAATACAACTTGGCCGATTTGCTGCGTCGCCCGGATGTGAGTTACCAAGGGCTGATGTCTTTGGATGAATCCAAGTACCAAAACCAGGAGTTGCTCGACGGCTTGGTGGGTGACGACGTTTCACGTGAAACTGCTCGCGCCATCATCGAACAAATCGAGATCGCCGCCAAATACTCCGGCTATATCGACCGCCAGCGTGACGAGGTTCAGCGTGCCGCCCATTACGAAAACCTCAAATTGCCGGAAGACTTGGATTACAACCAAGTGACGGCTTTGTCGTTTGAAGTGCGTCAGCGCCTGAGTCGCCAACGTCCAGAAACTTTGGGGCAGGCTTCGCGTTTGTCGGGTATCACGCCCGCAGCTATTTCGTTGTTGCTGATTCATCTCAAGCGTTCGCGCGTCAAAGGCTTTGCGCAGGAATCGGCCGACAACTTGACTGAGGCGGCATGATGCATCCGTTTTTGCCTGTCTTGCAAAAAGGGCTTGATGGGTTGGGTTTGTCTTTGACGTTGGACCAGCAAAATCAATTGTTGGCCTATATGGATTTGATCGCCAAGTGGACCAAGGTTTATAACTTGACGGCTGTGCGTGATGCCCAGGAAATGCTCACGCACCATTTGCTTGACAGCTTGGCGGTCGTCACGCCATTGCGCCGAGAGCTTGCCAAGTTGGTGTGCCCCGAGGGGGCTGCAGCTTCGGCTTCTTTGGGCGTCAAATACAAGCTGCTTGATGTGGGGGCGGGTGCGGGCTTGCCGGGTGTCGTGATTGCCATCACATGTCCCGAAGTCTCGGTGACCTGTGTCGACACGGTGGCCAAAAAAGCTGCTTTCATCCAGCAAGTCGCCGCAACTCTGAAGCTGTCCAACCTCAAAGGTTTGCATGCGCGGGTGGAAACCTTGACTGAACCCTTCGACGTGATCTGCTCTCGTGCCTTTGCCTCTTTGGTCGACTTCACCAGCTGGTCTCACGCCGCACGCGCTGAGCATGGCGTGTGGATGGCCATGAAAGGCAAGCACCCCGACCAAGAGCTGGCGGTGTTGCCTGAAAACGTCAAAGTGTTTCACGTGGAACAGCTTCAAGTGCCTGGTTTGGGTGCCGAGCGCTGCATCATCTGGATGCGCGGTTAAACTTCTCTCAGTTAAAAATCTGAGTCTTCTATGTTCGGTATCGCGGACTACGGCGCTTTTGTCGTGGCCATCATTATTTTTTTGGCTATTCCAGGCCCAGGCAATTTGGCATTGTTGACCGCAACAGGCAAGGGTGGCGTGCGTGCCGGACTGGTCACAACGTTGGGTGTGATTGTCGGTGACCAAGTGTTGCTGTGGTTGGCTGTGGCGGGTTTGTCGGCGGTGCTCATCAATTACCCAGCGTTGTACAGCACGGTTCAGTGGGTTGGTGCGGCGTACTTGATTGGCTTGGGTTACTCGCTGTACAACACCAAAGTGGGCGATGGTCCAGTGTTGAACATGACACCTGATCACTACTTTCGCCAAGGTTTGTTCATCACGGTGCTCAATCCCAAGGCGATTGTGTTTTACATGGCTTTCTTCCCGTTGTTTGTGGATCCAGCCATTCACATGGGGCTACTCACATTTGCTGTGATGGCCGCCACCATTGCGGCGCTCACCTTCGCTTATGGTTTGGTGCTGGTGCTCTTGACGCACCATTTGGCTGAGCGTGTGCGAGCCAACCCGATCATCGGTGTGATGCTCAACAAGATCGCGGGCGCCTTGCTCATCGGTTTTGGTTTGAAGTTGGTCTTGTTTAAATAATTTTTCCGTTTCTTTCGAAAGTCTCTTATGGCCAAAATTTTCTGCGTTGCAAACCAAAAAGGTGGTGTGGGTAAGACCACCACCACCGTCAACTTGGCAGCCGGTTTGGCCTTTGTCGGGCAGCGTGTCTTGATGGTGGACTTGGACCCGCAGGGCAATGCCACGATGAGCTCGGGTGTCGATAAGCGCGAGATGGAGTTGTCGGTCTACGACGTGTTGCTCGAGGAAGCCAGCGTGGCCGAAGCCCGCATTCGCAGCAACTGGGGCACCGACGGCGTGCGCGCAAAAATTCCTACCTACGATGTCTTGGGTGCCAACCGTGACTTGGCCGGCGCGGAAGTTGAACTCGTTTCTCTGGAGCGTCGCGAAAATCGACTCAAGCAAGCCTTAGCCGCCGTAGATGCTGAGTACGACTTTGTGCTTATTGATTGCCCGCCTTCCTTGTCCATGCTCACGCTCAATGGTCTGTGTTCGGCGCATGGTGTCATCGTGCCGATGCAGTGCGAATATTTTGCGTTAGAAGGGCTGACCGACTTGGTGAACACCATCAAGCAAGTGCACGCCAACCTCAACCGAGACCTCAAAATCATTGGTCTTTTGCGCGTCATGTTTGACCCACGCATCACGCTGCAGCAGCAAGTGAGTGACCAGCTCAAGGACCACTTTGGCGACAAAGTGTTCAGCGCCGTGATTCCACGCAACGTGCGTTTGGCTGAGGCTCCGAGCTACGGCTTGCCGGGCGTGGTCTTTGATCCATCCGCGAAAGGCAGTCACGCGTTTGTCGACTTTGCACACGAAATGGTTGAGCGTGTTAAGTCGTTTTAATTGACCCCGCTAACGCGCATGGCAGCAACAGTCCTCCTTCTTCCTGGCTGGCACAACAGCGGGCCTGACCATTGGCAAAGCCTGTGGCAGCGCGCACATGGCTACACCCGTGTGGAACAACACAGCTGGGATTTCCCCCTGCGTGGCGACTGGATGATGCAGCTCGAAGAGGCGGTGCTGGCTAACCCCAACGCCGTGTTGGTCGCGCACAGTTTGGGCTGCATTTTGGTAGCGGCGTGGGCCGCACATTCGATGAACGCACACAAAGTCAAAGGTGCGTTGCTCGTCGCGCCTGCCGATGTCGAGCGCCCCGAAATGCAACACATGTTGCACAGCTGGAGCCCCATCGTGCGTGAGCGTTTGCCGTTTCCCAGTGTGCTTGCCGCCAGTCGTAACGATGCTTTTTGCAGCCTGTTGCGTGCCAGTGGCTTGGCCCACGCGTGGGGTTCGCGCTTGATCGATTGCGGCATGAGCGGACACATCAACGCCGATGCTCATCTGGGCGACTGGCCCGAAGGCTTTGCCTTGTTACAAGATTTACTGAAAGAAAAAAATGGTCACTAAAAAACCCAAAGGCTTAGGCCGCGGCCTTGAAGCCTTGCTCGGCCCCAAAGTCGACGACTCAGTCGCCGCACAAACGGCTGCCGCCGAAGGCTTGCCCAGCACCTTGCCTCTGAGCCAAATGGTGGCGGGCATGTACCAGCCACGCACGCGTATGGACGAAGGCGCGCTGTACGAATTGGCCGAGAGTATCAAGGTCCAAGGCATCATGCAGCCCATCCTCGTGCGCCAGTTGCACGACGGCCCCAACGCTGGCAAATACGAAATCATCGCGGGCGAACGTCGCAGCCGCGCTGCGAAATTAGCGGGCCTCGACACCGTGCCAGTGCTCGTGCGCAACGTGCCCAACGAAGCCGCGGCAGCGATGGCCTTGATTGAAAACATCCAGCGCGAAGACCTCAACCCGCTCGAAGAAGCGCAAGGCCTGCAACGTCTCATCAAAGAGTTTGGCCTCACGCACGAACTCGCTGCGCAAGCCGTGGGCCGTTCGCGCAGCGCCGCCAGCAACTTGCTGCGCTTGCTAAATTTGGCAGACCCTGTTCAGTCCATGCTCATGGCGGGCGACATCGACATGGGCCACGCCCGTGCGTTGTTGGCACTCGACCGCGCCACGCAAATCACGGCGGCCAATCAAATCAGCGCCAAAAAAATGTCGGTGCGCGAGGCAGAGAGCTTGGTCAAAAAACTCAGCGCCGAATTCAACCTTGTGCCGCAAAAACCCAAGAGCGAAAAATCGCGTGACATCAAACGCATCGAAGAAGAGCTGTCGGATTTGCTCACTGCACAAGTTGAGGTGCGCGTGAAAAAACGTGTCAAACGCCACGGACGTGTCGAAGAAATGGGCGAACTGTCGATTCAATTCGGCTCAATCGACGAACTCAACGGCCTCATTGACAAACTGCGCAAGCAGCACTGATACGCATGTTCGACACCCTGCGCCACATCTTCTTGCCGCAGAGCTTTTTCAAAGGCTCGCAGCTTGAGCGTCGTCGCAGTTTGCTGATGTACATGTTGTTCTTGGTGGGCGCATGTTCATTGCCGTTTTATTTCATTCACCACCCTGACTACAACCACCTCGCCAATCTCGCGGGCACGAGTGGGTATTGGGGGCTGCTTCTTTTGGTTTTGGTGGGTGCACCCTATTTGTTGGTGGTGCATGCCTCGTTGTTGTGGTCGATTGGTTACGTGGCGTACTTGGCCGCGATGACCGGGGGCATCAACTCTCCGGTGATGGTGTGGATGACGGTGGCGATCTTGCCCGCCATTTTGTTGCTGGATGGTGTGGCCGCTATGTTTTGGATCGTGGCCGTGTTTGTTGCGAACTTGTTTCTTTTGCTCATCAGTTGGCAAGGGTTGGTCAACAGTGACATCAACATGGCCAACGACGTCATGGGTTGGACGGTGGTCAACAAGCTTTGCGTGCTGGGCCTAGCCATGTACGCGGTGTTTGTGACTGAACGCATGCACCGCATTCAAACGGTCGAGATTGACGAAAGCAATGCCGAGCTGGAGCGTACCCATCAAGCGTTGATCCGTGCGCAAGCGCATAAAGATGAGTTCATTGCCTCGGTCGGGCACGAGCTGCGCACGCCGATGAATGCCATCTTGGGGCTCAACGGCATTTTGCGCACCGAGTTACAAGGCAAACCTGAGGATGCAGCGGTGGTCGATCACATCCGTCGCTCGACCGAACAACTCTTGCAAGTGGTCAATGACATTCTTGATTTTTCGCAACTCCAAGCGGGACGCCTGACGCTGCATGAACAAGAGTTTGCCTTGCGTGAAACCTTGGGGGTGGTGGTGGCTGCGCACGACAACAAAGCACGTGCGAAAAACCTCAGCCTTCAATTGGAGGCCAGCGCCGTTCACAACATGTGGGTCAAGGGTGACCGACAGCGGTTGATGCAAGTGCTCAACCATTTGCTGGCCAACGCCATCAAGTTCACCGCGCAAGGTCACATCGTCGTACGTGCCCAAGCCGTGGGTGGGGGCGTGTTGTTTGAAGTGCAAGACACGGGCATTGGCATTGCTCCTGATCGACAAAAGCAAATCTTTCAGGGCTTTGAACACGCCGATGTGCAAACCAACCGCCAATACGGTGGCACCGGTTTGGGCCTGTCGATTTGTGAGCGCTTGGTCAGTCTGCAAGGCGGCACGCTGGGTGTGAGCAGCGTGCAAGGGCAGGGGGCTCGGTTTTGGTTTCAGTTGCCCCTGCGCAGCATCGCGGTCAAAGAGGCACAAGCGGCCGCAGAGATGGCGCGTACGTTGGTCGACAAACCCTTGCAAATTTTGCTGGTTGACGACAACGCCGTGAACCTTTTGGTGGCGCGCATGATGCTCAAAAAATGCTTTCCCAAAGCAGAGATTGTCGAAGCCAACAGCGGTGCGGAGGCGCTTGAAAAACTACGCACTCAACCGTTTGATTTGACGCTGATGGACATGGTCATGCCCGAGATGGACGGCATGCAAGCCACCCAAATTTTGCGGCGCGATTTTGCGGCTCCCGTGTGCCACATGCCGGTTCTTGCCTTGACCGCCAGTGCCAACCCCGTCGACCAAGACCGATGCTTGGCCTCGGGCATGAATGATGTGTTGCACAAACCGTTGGATGAACAACAACTCATCGCAAAAATTTCTAACACCTTGGCTGCGGCCACGTGGGGGCAAGCATGACGCACACCAAGCTCGATGACTTGGCGGCGTGGGCCGTGCCCCATTTGCCCAAGCGCTTTCGCGAAGGGCGCCTGCCTTATCTGTTCTTTGTGGTGTGGCTGTTGATTGCGGTCATGGTGGTGTTGGCCATCATCACGCCGTATCCCAATGGCGTGCCCGTGCCATTGGCGTTTGCGTTTGTTTTGCTGGTCTTGCAGCTCCTCTTCATCTGGGGCCTGCCATTTTCGGTGGCGGTGAACTTGGGCTTGCTTGCTGGGATGCTCCAGTTGAGTTACGCCTCGTGGTCATCGGGCGGCATTTTTTCACCACGCATGGCATGGCTGACGGTCATTCCTTTGGTGCCGTTCTACGCGGTCAGTCGTCGCTCGGGGTTTGTGTGGCTGGTCTTGGTGTTGATGGTGGAAGTGTTGATGTCTTACATCACGTGGCAAGGCTGGTTGCCCGACAACCCGACATTGGGCACCGCACAAATCATGTCGTCGTTTGCCAGTTATTCGGTGGTGACCTTGATCCTCATCACCGTCCCGTATTTGTACGACAACCTGTTTCGCGAAGCCTACAACGCCAGCGTACAACGCAACCAAGAGCTCGAAGAAAAACGGCAAGAGCTCTTGCGCACATCGGCCTTGCGTGAGCAATTCATTGCGACCGTTAGCCACGAACTGCGTACGCCCATGAATGCGATCTTGGGCTTTAACAACATGCTGCTTGGCCGCGTGTCTGACAACCCACAAGCCTTGAAGATTTTGAACCACACGCGTCAATCGGCAGATCACTTGCTGACGGTGATCAACGATGTCCTGGACTATTCACAACTGCAAGCCGGCAAGATCAATGTGCAAGCTGAAACCTTTGCCTTGCGCGACACCGTGCACACGGCATTTGATTTGTTTGCCCAGCGTGTCGAGAGCATGCACTTGCAATACACCTGCACCATTGACGACAACGTGCCGCATTGGGTGCGCGCAGATCGTCATCGCTTGATGCAAATTTTGGTCAACTTACTTGGCAACGCCATCAAGTTCACCCACCAAGGGCACGTCACCTTGGTTGTGCGTCAACAGCCTTTGTGTGTGCACTTCTCGGTTCGTGACAGTGGCATTGGTATTCCAGAGGCGCAACAACCCAAAATTTTTCAACGCTTTGTGCAAGCCGATGATGCCATTCAATCGCGTTATGGGGGCAACGGCCTAGGGCTGTCGATTACCCAGCGTTTGGTGGAGTTGATGGGCGGACACATCGGCTTTGATAGCAAACCAGGGCAAGGCTCTTTGTTTTGGTTCACATTGCCGTTGGTGGAGGTGGAGGCACCGCAGGTTGAGGTGCCCCAAGCGCAAATCGTCAGCGCGTCCACACGCGATGTGCAAAGGTTCTTGGTGGTGGATGACCATCCCATCAACCGTTTGTTGGTGCGTCAGATTTTGAAAAACAACTGGAAAAGTTGCGAAATTGTGGAAGCTGAGAACGGCCTCAAAGCGTTAGACGCTTTGCGTCAACACAGCTTTGACGTCATCTTGATGGATATGGTCATGCCTGAGATGGATGGCATTGAGGCCACCCGTGCATTGCGATCAGACGCAGATGCTTCTCTGCGTGACATTCCCGTTTTGGGCCTTACCGCCAACGTGAACCCACAAGACTTAGAGCGTTTTTCAGCGGCCGGTGTGAACGCGGTGGTGCTCAAACCGTTTGATGCGGCCAAGGTCTGCGCGCAGGTGGAAGACATGCTCAGAGTGGAAAAATCTTCCCAGGATTCATGATGTTGTGCGGGTCGAGTGCACGCTTGATGGTGCGCATCACCTCGACCGCACCTTCTCCGGTTTCCTCGCGCAAGAAGTCCATCTTGTGCAGCCCCACACCATGCTCGCCGGTACACGTGCCGCCCAATGCCAAAGCACGGTTCACCAGCTTGTGGTTGAGGGCTTCGGCCAGTGCATGTTCTTGCACGTTGGTCGGGTCAATCAAATAGCCCATGTGGAAATTGCCGTCCCCTACGTGCCCCACCAAGAAGTAAGGTAGGCCAGAGGCATCGACCTCGGCAATCGAGTCCAACATGGCATCGGCCAGTTTGCTGATGGGCACACACGTGTCTGTGGTCACCGCGCGGCAGCCGGGGCGACTTTGCACGGCGGCAAAGTACGCGTTGTGTCGCGCGGTCCACAAACGGGTGCGTTCTTCGGGGGTGGTGGCCCATTCAAAGGCAACGCCACCGTGCTCGGTGGCAATTTCTTGCACAGTTTCGGCTTGTTCTTTCACGCCAGCCGGTGAGCCGTGAAACTCCATCAGCAGCAACGGTGTTTCTGCCAAATTCAATTTGGCGTACTGATTGACGATCTTCACCGACCCGCCATCCAACAACTCCACACGCGCAATCGGCACCCCCACCTGAATGGTGGCAATCGTCGTGTGCACGGCGGCTTCGATGGTGGGGAACGAACACACCGCTGCAGACACGGCTTCGGGCAGCGGGTAAATGCGCAAGGTGATCTCGGTCATCACACCCAGCGTGCCTTCGCTGCCGACAAACAAGCGCGTCAAGTCATAGCCCGCGGCAGACTTTTTGGCACGTGTGCCTGTGCGAATCACCTCACCGCTGGCGGTCACCACTTCGAGTGTCAAGACGTTTTCGCGCATCGTGCCGTAGCGCACGGCGTTGGTGCCGCTGGCACGCGTGGCGCACATGCCGCCAATCGAGGCATCTGCGCCGGGGTCGATAGGGAAGAACAAGCCTGTGTTTTTGATTTCTTCATTCAACTGCTTGCGCGTCACGCCGGGTTGCACGGTCACTGTCAAGTCTTCGGCATTGACACTCAGCACCTTGTTCATGCGGCTCACATCCAAACTGATGCCACCTTGCACGGCCAGTAAATGACCTTCTAGCGATGAGCCCACACCAAAAGGAATGACGGGCACTTTGTATTGCGCTGCCAATTTCACGGCATCAGCCACGTCTTGTGTGGTCTCGGCAAACACCACAGCTGCAGGGGGTGGCACATGGGTGTACGCGGATTCATCGCGCCCGTGCTGTTCGCGCACGGCGAGTGCGGTCGAGAAATTGACCCCAAATCGCGCCTGTAGCGCAGCCAACAGTTCGGCAGGTACCTCGCGTTGATTGATAACGGGTGTCAGGTGCTGGTGGGGGGTAGGGGCGTTCATGCAAATCTCCGAAATGAGCGGCCATTTTAAGAACACCGCTTGGCAAGACTGGACAGCGCAACACCATAGGCGACAGGCACAATACACACCATTCGATCCAATAAAAATGAGGCAACACACATGGGCAACCGACTGACACAAATCGCCACGCGCACAGGAGACGAGGGCACCACCGGCTTGGGCAACAACCAACGCGTTTCTAAGAATAGTTTGCGCGTTCACGCCATGGGCGAAGTCGATGAGCTCAACTCACACATCGGTGTCTTGCTTTGCGAAGACATGGCCCAAGACGTGCGTCAGCTGTTGGTGGAAATTCAGCACCAACTCTTCAACCTCGGTGGTGAGTTGTCCATCCCCGGTTTCGAGTTGCTCAAGGAAGAGGCCGTGCAAGCCTTAGACGATGCATTGGCCTTGTACAACGCCCAACTCCCTAAGCTAGAAGAATTCATCTTGCCTGCAGGCACGCGGGGGGCATCGCTCTCGCACGTGTGTCGCACCGTCGCTCGCCGTGCCGAGCGTGCTGTGGTGGCTTTGGGCAACGAAGAAGCCATTGGCCCTACGCCGCGCCAATACCTCAACCGCCTGAGCGACTTGATGTTCGTCTTAGCGCGTGTGCTCAATCGCCTGAACGGCGGCGACGATGTGTACTGGAAAAGTGAGCGGATGAGTCGCAGCAGCTCTTAAGACCTAACACGACAGAAAACCATGAGAGAGCTTTATTTCGTCAACGTATGAATAAGACAGCGGGCATTCATCTGGTTGATGATGAGCACGAAAGCCATTTCGGCTGACGGCTCAACGTGATTCCCACTTACGTGCGGTGTTTTACCAAGCGCGTTTGAGCACATGCGCGTGATGTGGCCATCTTCTAGCCAAGGGGTGAACCGCTTTTAGGTGTTTGGTTAAAAAATAAATGGGCCATCAATTCGGCACGAGAAAGATAAATCATGCAACGTCGTGAGTTTGTTCAGCATGTGCAGCGCAGCGCGTTGGCCTTGGCTTTGGCCCCGTGGCTCAAAGCGGTGGCAGCACCTGCTTCTGTGCATCGAACATGGGCCATCAATCCGTTTGCTTTAGGGGTGGCCAGCGGTGTGCCACGTGCGGATACGCTGGTGGTGTGGACGCGTTTGCTCATCAGCGATGAAGACCGCAGTCGCGCAGGCGCTGGAGCCATGCAGGTACAGGTTGATGTGTTTGCCGATGCCGCGCTCACACGCCGTGTGCAAACACACAGCGTCTCGACCGATGCGAGTCGAGGTCACAGCGTGCATGTGCAGCTCAAGCAGCTACAACCGGCCACCACGTATTGGTATCGTTTCCAACATGGTGATGCGTTCAGTGCGGTTGGCTGCACACGCACAGCACCGGCGATGAATGCCGAGGTCAAACAACTGCGTATGGCATTGGCTTCGTGTCAGCACTACGAGCAGGGGCAGTTCATCGCGCACGAAGAAATTGCCAAGCAACAGCTCGACTTTGTGTTGTTCATGGGCGACTACATCTACGAGAGCAGCAACCCGCAATACGCCCTTCGCAAGCACAACGGCGATGAGCCAAAAACTTTGCAGGCCTATCGCGAGCGTTACGAGCAATACAAACGCGATCCCGCGTTGCAAGCCGCACATGCTGCGCACCCTTGGGTACTGATGTGGGATGACCACGAGGTGGTCAACGATTACGCCAACGACCAAGACCGCCAATACACAGACCCCAAGCAAGTGCTGCTGCGTCGCGCAGCCGCCTACCAAGCCTACTTTGAGCATCAGCCCTTATTGCTCGGGCCAGATGACAGCAACCCTGCCAACATGCGTTTGTACGACCAACTCAGCTGGGGCAAGCTGGCCGATGTGTGGACGCTCGATTGCCGCCAATACCGAAGTCCCCAAGCCTGCCGCGACCCCGTGCGTGGTGGTGGCCGCATGGTGGTGCAGTGCGACGAGTTGAGTGACGCATCGCGCAGCATGTTGGGTGTTGAGCAAGAGCGTTGGCTCACCCAGAGCTTGAGTGCTTCCAAGCGTCAATGGAAGTTGGTGGCGCAGGCCACGCAAATCAGCTCCACCAGCGTACCCACCCCTGTAGGTCGCAGCTACTGGAACGATGCGTGGGACGGCTACCCCGAAGCCCGCAAACGGTTCCTCCAAACCGTGGTCGATGCCAAGTTGAACAACGTGGTGACCTTGGGCGGTGATGTGCACTGCAATGTGGCTGCCCCTTTGCGCATGGAGCCGAATAATCCCAACTCACCCATCATCGCCAGCGAGTTTGTAACGACCTCCATCACCTCGCGAGGCTTGGGCGACAAAGCGGCAACGCTCATTCGCGAAAGCAATGCCGACTTGCTCCACTACCGCTCCGACGAGCGTGGCTACAGCCTCATCACCGTCACGCCCAAAGAAGTGCGCTGCGATTTCAGGACCACCAAATTTCCAGCGGGGAGTGAGGCGGGTTTGAAAACGCAGGCGAGCTATGTGGTGAAAAACGGCAAGGCGGGGCCGCAGCCGAATTAGGCGCTGACCACACCACGGTCCAGCGTGTAACTGCGGTCACTCACCCACTGCGCGAAGTGGGTGTTTTGCTCTGACAGCAGCACGCTCACACCTTGCGCCTTCAACGCAAGAATAGCCTCGGCCATTTGCTCCACGATGACGGGGGCCACGCCTTCAGACGGCTCGTCCAACAACACCATGAGCGGGTTGCCCATGAGGGTGCGTGCCACGGTGAGCATTTGTTGTTCGCCACCACTCATGTGGCTGGCGCGACGGTGTTGCATGGTGGCGAGGTTGGGGAAGAGAGCAAACACCTGGTCCAACGTCCACACGGGAGCGGCTTGCCTCGTGGCAAAGTGGCGCGGCGCTTGCACGCCGAGCTGCAGGTTTTCGAGCACGGTGAGGTCGGTGAAGATGCGGCGGTCTTCGGGTACAAAGCCCAGCCCCAAACGCGCCGCTTGGTAAGGCAGTGCGTGCGACAGGTCATGCCCGTCCAAATACACAGTGCCGCTGCGTTGTGGCATGAGGCCCATGATGGCTTTGAGCAAGCTTGACTTGCCCGCGCCGTTACGCCCCACGAGCGCCACCACTTCGCCGCGTTGCACATGCAGGCTCACATCAAACAACACTTGCGCTGCGCCGTAGTGGGCGCTTAAGCGCGTCACGTCTAACAGATGCGCGTTCATGCGTGACCGCCTTTGAGAAACGTTTTGCCGCTGCCAAAGTACACGGCTTGCACCTGCGGGTCGTGCTGAATTTGCAGCGGCGTACCCTGCGCAATGAGTTGGCCTCGCGCCATCACCACCACGCGGTGGGCGTGTTCAAACACCACGTCCATGCTGTGCTCGGTGAACAGCACGCCCACTTGGCGCTGCTGCACCAGTTGGCGCGTGAGGTCCATCAACGCGTGGCGCTCGTCAGGCGCCATACCGGCGGTGGGTTCGTCCATGAGCAGCAAGCGTGGTTGGTTGGCCAAGGCCATGGCCAATTCCAAGCGCTTGATGTCGCCATAAGCCAACGCGCCGCAGGCGTGGTCGGCGTAGGCGCTGAGGTGTACTTGGTCTAGCAAATACATGGCCTCGTCACGCTGTTGGCGGTTCGCACGCAGCCACGGGTTGAACGATTGGCCTTGTGCTGACAGCAATGCCATTTGCACGTTTTGCAGCGCGGTGAATGACGCAAAGGTTTGCGCCACTTGAAACGTGCGGCTCACGCCCATGCGCCACAGCGCGTGGGGTGGCAAACCCAACAGCGATTGACCATCGAGCCACACGCCACCGGCATCGGGCGTGAGTTGACCGTTGACCAAGTTAAAGGTGGTGGACTTGCCCGCGCCGTTGGGGCCAATGAGTGCGAGCAACTCGCCTGCTTGCAAGGTGAACGACACATCGTTGACCGCCACATTGCCGCCGAATGATTTGCGCAGTGCGCTCACCTGCAACAGAGGGGCGCTCATACCGAACCTCCGCGAGAAGTGGCGCGAGGTGCGTGTGTCGAGGTGTCCGCGACTGCTTGCGACCGCGAAGTCCAGCGCGACCAGAGCTGATGTAAGCCACCGGCGATGCCCTGCGGAAACACCAGCACCAACAGCAACATGATGCCGCCCATGACGGCGCGCCAGTAGTCGGTGCTGCGCGCCAAGCTGTCTTGCAGTGTGGTGAAGGTGAGCGCTCCCACAAGCGGGCCGACAGCAGATTCCACACCGCCCAACAACACCATGATGAGTGCGTCCACCGACTTGCCCACACCCAACACATCGGGCGAAATGCTGCCTTTAGAAAACGCCAACAGTGCGCCCGCCAAACCCGCCCATGCTGCGGCGATGACAAAGCCCACCCACTGCAAACGCGCCACATTCAAACCAATGGCGTGGGCGCGGGCCACCGAGTCACGGCTGGCGCGCAGCGCGTAGCCTAAAGGCGATGCCATGAGGCGGCGCAACACCCACACACCCAAGGCCACGCAGACTAGGGTGAGCGCGTAGTAGTGGGTTTTGTCTTGTAGCCACGCGCTGGGCCACACGCCGGTGAGGCCGTTGCTGCCACCGGTGAAGCTGTCCCACTGAAAACACACCGACCACACAATTTGCGCAAACGCGAGTGTGAGCATGGCCAAGTACACGCCCGACAACCGCACCGCAAACCACGCCATGGGCATGGCGATGAGCGCGGTGATGAGGGGTGCTGCCACCAACGCCAACTCGGGCGACACGCCCGCATGCAACACCAACAGCGCTGCCGCATACGCGCCCAGCCCCAAATATGCCGCATGGCCAAACGAGTGCATGCCCGCGGGCCCCATGATGAAGTGCAAGCTCGCCGCAAACAGCGCGGCCACCAACACATCCACCGCCAGCACCAACACATAAGGTGTGTCGCCACTCAGCCAAGGCAAAGCCACTGCGATGGCAGCCACCACCAGCCACGCGACGCGACGCTGCGCCACAGGCAAGGTCGCGTGGTGGTGGGTGACCACGGGCGCACGCGCATCGCTCAGCGGTTTGCCCATGAGGCCCCAAGGCCGCACCATCAACACCACAGCCATCACCAAAAATTCAGCCACCAGCGTGAGCTTAGAAAACGCGAACGACACACCGAACCATTCCACCGTGCCCAGGGCAATGCACAAAGCTTTGACTTCAGCAATCAAAAGCGCCGCCACAAACGCGCCCGGAATGGAGCCCATGCCACCGACGACCACCACCACAAACGCATCGCCAATGGTGGCCATATCCAGCCCCAAGTGCGCGGGCTCGCGTGGCAGTTGAAGTGCGCCGCCCAAGCCTGCCAAAGCGCAGCCCAAAGCAAACACAGCGGTGAACAAATGGCGTGGGTTGATGCCCAAGGCGCCCACCATCTCGCGGTCTTGCGTGGAGGCACGCACCAGCACGCCAAAGCGTGTGCGTTGTAACAGTGCCCACAGCAGCACCAACACCACGGGGCCGATGACGATGAGGAACGCGTCGTAAGTGGGTAAGCGTCGGCCCATCACGTCCATCGCGCCGCTCAAGCCCGGTGCGCGTGGGCCCAACAAATCTTCAGCGCCCCACAGCCACAACACGCCGTCTTGCAACACAAGCACCAAGGCAAAAGTGGCAAGCAATTGAAACAACTCAGGCGCTTGGTAAATGCGACGCAGCACCAGCACCTCCACCAGCGCCCCTAACGCACCTGTGATGAGCGCCGCCATCAGCAGCATGACAAAGTAAGCCGCGGTGGCTGCAGCGCCATCGCCCAACGCAGGCACCAGCACGCCCGACACGCTGGGTGCAAGGTGCGACACCAACGAATACGCCACATACACGCCGAGCATGAAGAACGAGCCATGCGCAAAGTTGACGATGCGGCTCACGCCAAAAATGAGCGACAAACCCGCCGCCACCAAAAACAAAGACGAAGCCGCAGCCAACCCGTTGAGGGCTTGAACAATGAAGCTGGCGGCGTCCATGAGGTGTGTGGGCTGAAATTAAAACGCCCGCAAAGGCGGGCGTTGTGGGTGAGGTTTTAGTTGCTCGGTCTGAGCTTTTTCACAACGTCATCGCTGGGTTGCACAGAGGC
>Ga0228700_1000994_pt1 | contig 20789 bp, 18 predicted proteins | sample McNCre317_Aug_MG_FD_178019 | JGI IMG/M metagenome (GOLD analysis project Ga0228700, IMG submission 178019) | Freshwater microbial communities from McNutts Creek, Athens, Georgia, United States - 3-17_Aug_MG | ecosystem: Environmental > Aquatic > Freshwater > Creek | place: USA: Georgia...
AAATCTTGGTGCTCGACGAAGCTGACCGCATGTTGGACATGGGCTTCATCCACGACGTCAAGAAAATCTTGGCCTTGGTGCCCAAAGACAAACAAAGCTTGTTGTTCTCAGCCACCTTCAGCGATGACATTCGCGAACTGGCTGGCAACTTGCTCAAAGACCCACAAAGCATTCAGGTCACGCCCAGCAACACCACGGTGCAACGCATCACGCAAGTGGTACACCCCGTGGGCCGCGGCAAGAAAAAAGCTTTGCTCGCCCACATCATCAACGAGCACAACTGGAGCCAAGTGCTGGTGTTCACCCGCACCAAATTTGGTGCCAACAACGTGGCCGAGTTCTTGACCAAGAACGGCATCAGCGCCATGGCGCTGCACGGCAACAAGAGCCAAACCGCGCGTACCCAAGCTTTGTCAGGCTTCAAGACCGGCGAAATCCGTGCCTTGGTGGCCACCGACATTGCCGCACGCGGCATTGACATTGACGAGTTGCCACACGTCGTGAACTACGAAATCCCAAACATCAGCGAAGACTACGTGCACCGCATTGGCCGCACGGGCCGCGCAGGTTCGAGCGGCGAAGCCGTGAGCTTGGTGTCGTTGGACGAGCAAGGTTTCATGCGCGACATTGAAATCTTCACCAAACAGCAAGTGCCCGTCGTCGAAGTCGAAGGCTTTGGTCCAGAGGCAGACGAAAAAGCGGAGCCCATCGCCATGGGACGTCAAACCCTGTGGGGCGGCTTGGGCAAGCCACCAGGCCGCGACGTGATGGCGGCGGCGGCCAAAGCCGCACGCGGTGAAATGATGCAACGCATCCGTGACAACAAGGCCGCTGGCGGTGGCCGTGGCGGCCAAGGTGGCGAAGGCGGCCGAGCCCCTCGCCCCAACAGCCATGTCAGCCGTGACCGCATGGGCGACCGCCCTGCACGCGATGGTGGTGAGCGCAACGAAGCCTTGGGTGACCGCCCACCACGCAATGCAAATCGCAATTCACGCGGTGGCAATCGTCCTCAAGGACATGGCGGCCAAGGTGGCCAACGCCCACCTCGCCAATTTGACAACCGTGGCCCACGCAATGAAGGACCTCGCGAGCCACGTCACCACGACGATGACGACTTCCAACCGCGCGCCAACGCCCACTTAGGCACGCAAAGTGGAGTCAACGCATTTGGTCACAAAACCCAAGGTGGTGGCGGTCGTCAACCCGACCCCACACGCACCAGCATCGACCTCATGACCGAACGCAAACGCGGCGGTGGTGGCTTTGGCCGCCGTTCAGGTGGGGGTGGCGGTGGCGGCAATCGTTCTGGCGGCGGTGGCCGTTCGGGTGGTGGCCGCAGCGGCGGCGGATTTGGGGGGAGGGGCGGTTACGGCCGCTAATCGCTCACTGAAACGCCAACAAAAAAAGCCAGCTTCAAGCTGGCTTTTTTATTGGCTCAAGCACACCGATATGCGGCGCTTTGCAAACTCAAGGACAACACTCAGGCACAGGTGTCAACAAGGGCTTCTTTTGATAGAACGCTTGCAAGTTCTCCATCGTCAAAGCGACCATGGCGCGACGGGTTTCCTCGGTTGCGCTGGCAATGTGCGGGGTCAACACCACGTTGTGCAGGCGGCGCAACTCGGGATCTACCAAAGGCTCATCCCAAAACACATCCAACGCAGCGCCTGCAATTTGTTTGTCTTTCAAGGCTTGCACCAACACCGGCTGATCGACCACCGTCCCACGCGAGATGTTGATGAGGTAGCCCTTGCTGCCCAGCGCTTGCAGCACTGACGCACCAATCATGTTCTTGGTGCCATCGCCACCAGGGACGGCCACCACCAAATAGTCCACCTCAGCAGCCAAGGCCGGCACGGTTTTATAAAACGTGTACGGCACATCCGCTTTTGCAACACGCCCTGTGTAGGCAATGCGCATGTCAAACGCGGCGGCACGCTTGGCAATGGCGCGACCAATGCGGCCCATGCCCACAATGCCGATGCGGGCACCAGACACTTTATGAGCCATTGGAAACGTGTCAGTCACCCAATCGCCGTTGCGCACAAATTTGTCGGCTTGCGGAATGCGTCGACCGATCGACAACACCAAGCCCATCGCCAAATCGGCCACATCGTCTGTCAACACGCCCGGCGTGTGCGTGACCACAATGCCTTTTTCTTTGGCCACCGCCACATCCACACCGTCGTAGCCCACACCACAAATGGCAATCAGCTTCACGTTAGGCAACATCATCAAGAGCTTTTTGTCCACCTTGGCTGCGCCTGTGCCCACCAAAGCCGTGACCTTGGCCAAGGCACCTGGGTCTTTGATGTGGGTGTGGTCATGCACAATGAAATCTGCCTGCTGCAACGCATTCATCATGAACGGGGGCAAGGGCGAAACTTGCATGATTTCTTGGGCCATGGTTGCATCCTCCAGCTGTCTTTTGTTTGCCCTGTACTCTACTCCTTGATTGGCTAACATCACAGGCTATGACTGAAGGCTCTCCTCTCCTCGACATCACCGGCTCGGTGGCAACCCTCACCTTGCGTCGCCCCTCGCAACGCAACAGCTTGAACGATGACGATCTCAACACCTTGCTGGCTCACTTTGAGACCATCAACCAAAACACCTTGGTGCATGCGGTGGTGCTGCGCGCCGACACCTCGGAGCAAAAACAAGCGGTGTTCAGCGCAGGCTACAACGTGGGCGGGTTTGATAACGACCCCATGGCCCCGTTGTTTTTTGAAAAAATCCCCGAAGCGCTGGAGCGTCTGCGCCCTGTGACGATTTGCGCTTTGAACGGCAGCGTCTACGGCGGGGCCACCGACTTGGTGCTGGCTTGCGATTTCACCGTGGCACAGCGCGGCTTTACTTGGCGTATGCCTGCTGCGGCGTTGGGCTTGCACTACTACCCGAGCGGACTACGTCGCTACGTCAACCGATTCGGTTTGCAAATGAGTAAACGCGCCTTTTTGCTTGGCCAGCCCATGCCCTATGAAGCACTGAATGAGCAGGGCGTGTTTGAAGCCTTGGTCGACGCGGATGATTTTGAGTCGACCATCCAACATGTGGTGAGCACACTGACGCACATGGCCCCCTTGGCTTTGGCCCAAATCAAAAAGAGTTTGAACGAAATCGCCGCAGGCTTGTACAACGAGCCCGCGCTCAAAGAGCGTTCACGTCATTCGGTTTACAGCCAAGACTTTGCAGAAGGCCGTGCTGCGTTTGCGGAGCGACGCGCACCTAAATTCACAGGCACTTGAGATGCTTTGACACCATAAAAAAAGGGAGCCAGTGGCTCCCTTTTTGTTTGGGTTTTGCAAGCTGGAGGCTTGCAAAAAAAACCAAGGCTGAAATTAAGCCTTCTTGGCGTAAGCCGAGCACCAGCCTTTGCTAGACACTTGCTTACCTGCAAACAAGGGGCAGCCACCAGCGGCATCGCCTGCTTTGCCTTGGAACAATTGGCAGTTGCCGCATTGTTGGCCAGCAGCGTATTTAGGTTGCTTGGCTTTGTCCACTTTGGTGGCATCAGCTTTGTAGCCCAAGCCAGCAGCTTGTGGATCTTTCTCGTCGACCATCGCTGCTTGAGCAGCAGTTGTTGCGAAGGCAGCAACGCCTGCAACGGAGATGGTTTGCATCATGAATACGCGACGGTTGGTAGGTTGGTTCATCAATGTCCCCTTGGGAAAGTTTGAAATTGGGCCAGCACATACTGACGCTGCGTATCTTAACGACAGATCTCGGCTTTCGATTGATCAACATCAAGGCACTGGGGTTTACCTCAACCCGTGCGCTATCCTTGGCGCATGAACGACATTGCCAACCTCCGCAAAAGCTACGAACGCGCTGAACTCAACGAATCAGCCTCTGCCGCCAACCCCATGCAGCAGTTTGACCAGTGGTTCAACGAAGCCCGCAACGTCGAAGTGCCCGAACCTAACGCCATGACCTTGGCCACCGTGAGCAGCGACTTGCGCCCGAGCACGCGCGTGGTGTTGATCAAAGGCTATGACAAACGCGGACTGGTGTGGTTCACCAATTACGACAGCCGCAAAGGCCGACAACTCGCCGGCAACCCATTTGCAGCCTTGCAATTTCACTGGGTCGAACTCGAACGCGTGGTGCGCATCGAAGGCCGCGTCGAAAAAGTGAGCGATGCAGAGAGCGACGCGTATTTCAACAGCCGCCCCCTCGACTCACGCATCGGCGCGTGGGCCAGCCCTCAAAGCCAAGTGATCGAAGGGCGTGGCACGCTGGTGGCCAATGCAGCCAAGTACGGCGCTCAGTTTTTGTTGCAGCCCCCTCGCCCGCCCCACTGGGGCGGCTACCGGCTCGTGCCCGAACAATGGGAGTTTTGGCAAGGCCGCAAGAGCCGTTTGCATGACCGCTTGCGCTATCGCCAAACGACCGAAGGGGCTTGGGTGCGCGAACGGTTGGCACCCTGATTAAAAGCTCACCTGAGCGCCCACCTTCAGGCTACGCCCCGCCAAGGGCGGCGCATTGGAACCCATGGTTTGCGTGAGCACCGAGGTGGAGGAATAAGCCAATTTGTTGGTGAGGTTGTCGAGCTTGGCAAACAGCAACCAATGCGTCGGACCGCTGTGCGTGTGGTAGTTCAACCCAGCACTCCACAAGGTGTTCGCCGCTGTAGTGACACCCGGATTGGCACCGTTGTTGGGCACACGGTTTTGTGCCGCTGCGTGCATGAAGCCCAAACGTGCGCCCCATGCGTTGCGCGACCACACGGCATCGCCCCCTAGCCGCATCGGGGCAATGCGCGGTAAGGGGGTGTTGTGCGTCAAGTCTTGTGCGTGAACCGCGTCTGCACGCAAGTCCACATCCATCGTGCCATGCGCTGCATTGGGCGAAAGCACCGCATCTTGGCCACCGACCATCCGAATTTTGGCGGTGGACTCGATGCCGTAGAAGCGAGCGCGCACGGCTTCAAAGTTGTAAACAGGCAAGTCGCTAGAAGTGCCAGGATTTCCATCGGTCAACCGGTATTGGCCCGTGGGTTGCTGAGAGATGTAATTCGTGAAGTGGGCGCTGAAAACCGTCACACCAAATTGATGCGCACCCTGCTGCCACTCACCGCCTACATCGAGTTGTGTGCCTTTTTCTAGGCCAAGGTTGGCGTTGCCCACCTCATACGCGGCTGTGGCCACATGAGGACCATGGGCGAACAACTCGTAGTCTTTGGGGGCACGCTGACTGGTGCCCACATGGCTGGTGAATTGCCACCCGTTTTGCATCTCACCCTGACGCAAATTACGCATGGCACCCAAACTCAGGCTGAAAGGGTTGAACGTTTGCGTCTGCGCAAGATTGCCGCCGAAGTCTTCGAGCAACCCCACGCGAACCGATTCCGCACGCACGCCTGCGCTGAGTTGCCCCCAGCTGGTTTTGAGGGCTTGGTAGGTAAACACCGCCGCGCTTTGCGTGCGGCTAGGGCCTACAAATTTTTCTGCGCCCACGGCCTGCAAGGCATTGCGTTCGTGCTGCACACCCACCGTGCCATCCAACTGCATACCGTTGTTCAACACCAAAGGCTGCTGACGGCCCTCTAGCCGAACGTCTGTGCCTTGGTTGTCAAAGCGTGTACCTGCCACGTTTGCTTCGTACTCGGTGTGCGTGTAGTTGGTGTGGCCGAGTTGAAACTTGAGGTCCTGAAACACATCCCCCACATCCCGCAGCTGCCCCTCCATCGCATGGTGGCGGCGCAGCATACCAATGGTCACCGTGGGCTCGGCCACTGTGCCGTAGGTGCTGCGGTATTCGCTGGTGGACAGGCCCAAGTAGCCACGGTCAAACAACAAGGTGCCGCCCACAGCGCCGCCTCGGCTGTCGCTGCCCGAGTTGCAGAGGCGACGGCCATTGGGTGTGCCATCACAGGTCATGTCTTTGGGCACACGCAGGTTTTGCGTGCTGCGGTCAAACGCATCCACATGCAACGCCACTTGGTCGTTGCCCGCCTCCACCATCGCGCCCGTGCTGCGTTCGTTGGCAGCGCCACCCGTGCGGACTTCAGCTTTGCCCATCACACCGCCTTGCACATCAAACGCACGCTCGCGTGCGATGCGGTTGTCCATCACGTTCACCACGCCGCCCATCGCACCGCTGCCATAAAGCAAGGCGGCAGGACCGCGCAGCACTTCAATGCGCTCGGTGGTGAGTGGGTCAATGGGCACGGCATGGTCCGAGCTCAAGCCGGACACATCCATGTTGTCACCACTGTTTTGCAAAATGCGCACGCGGTCGCCCTCTTGCCCGCGAATGACGGGGCGGCCCACATTGGGCCCGAACGAACTGTTGGCAATGCCGGGCAAGTTGTCGAGTGTTTCGCCCAAGGTGCTGCCTTGGCGCTGTGCCAACGCTGCACCCGACAGCTGCTGCGCAGGCGTAAGCAAATTACGGCTGTCCAGCGGGCGAGCGGTGATGGTGATCTCGTTGAGTGGCACCACGTCTTCTGCCTCAGCCGTATGCGCCCAGGCCGAGCCCACACTGGCGCAGAGCAACGCACACGAGGCCGCAGCCACCGCGCGGCGTTGAATGTTGGAATCAATCATGCTTCACACGCTCGGCAAAGGTCTGCACAAACTTCTGCACCTTGGGGGCCACCACAAAAGCGCAATAGCCTTGGTTGGGGTTGTGCTCGAAATAGCGTTGGTGGTACGCCTCAGCGTCCGAGTAGTTGTGTAACGTTTGCAGCTCCGTCACCACGCGCCCAGACAAGGCGTGGTTGACTTCATCCAACACGGCTTGCGCCACAGCACGGTCGGCCTCATCACTCAGGTAAATGCCGCTGCGGTATTGCGTGCCCACATCGTTGCCTTGGCGGTTCAACGTGGTCGGATCGTGGATGACAAAGAAAATTGCAAGCAAGGCCCGCAAACTGATGCGCTCGGGGTCATACGCCACACGCACCACTTCGTTGTGTCCGGTGTTGCCTTCGCAGACTTGGGCGTAGGTGGGGTTGAGGATGTGGCCATTGCAATAGCCAGATGTCACGGCCAGCACGCCTTGCACGCGCACAAACACCGCCTCGGTGCACCAAAAACAGCCACCGCCCAAGGTGATGATGTGGGGTTGTGGCATGGGCGAAGAAGTCATCGTCATAGGGCTTGATTCTATGTTTGCAGGCACAACACACGCGGGGCTGCAACCATGGTGAACACTGACAGCGCCCACCACCTCCACACCTGAGTGGTCCACGAATGGCTGGGGCTTTTGCTCACGTAACTGCTCCAAAAGAATTAAGCTGGTACATTACTAACCAACCAGTCATTAACAAATACCGTGACCGCAACGCTCACCTCACCCACTTCAGAACAAGCGCCCAAGCGAGAGCGCCGCAAAGAATCGCGTCCTGGCGAATTGCTGGATGCGGCTTTGGACTTGTTTGTTGAGCGCGGCTTTTCGGCCACCCGAGTCGAGGAAGTGGCAGCGCGGGCGGGCGTGTCGAAAGGCACGTTGTTTTTGTATTTCCCGAGCAAAGAAGATTTGTTCAAAGCCGTGGTGCGCGAAAACATCGCCAACAAGTTTCCAACCTGGCAAGAAGAGTTCGCCTCGTTTGAAGGCACAAGCGCAGAGATGCTGCGCTACGCCATGACCTCGTGGTGGGAGCGCATTGGCAAGACCCGCGCGAGTGGCATCACCAAGCTGGTGATGAGCGAGGCACAAAACTTCCCAGAGATGGCGGCCTTCTACCAAGAAGAAGTCATCCAGCCCGGCAACGCCATGATTCGACGCATCTTGGAGCGTGGCGTGCAAAGCGGCGAGTTTCGCCACATCGATCTGGAGCAAGCGGTGCACATCGTCGTGGCCCCCATGATTTTCTTGATGATGTGGAAGCACTCGATGGGCGCTTGCGCCGCTTCAGCCAAGATCGTGGATCCTGAACAATTCATTCACACGCAAGTCGATGTGCTGTTGCACGGCATGACCGCAGAAAAAAGCAAATCCAAATGAAACACATCAAACCCCGTTGGATCGTGATTGGCGTCGTGGTGCTGGCTTTGGTCGGCGGCATCGTGCGTGCTGTGAGCAACAAGCGCGCACAACAAGCCGCGGCGGCCGCCCCAGCTGGCACGCTCACGCAAATCGAATTGGCCAACACCGACGTGATGAAGGCCGAGCTGCGCGACATCACCCAAGGTTTGGCCGTGTCGGGCACGGTGAAGGCGGTGAACTACGCCGTCATCAAAGCCCGCGTGGCCGGTGAACTCAAAGAGGTGGTGGCGCGTGAAGGCGATGCCGTCAAGGCGGGCGATGTGTTGGCCCGCATCGACCCCACCGAGTACCAACGCCGTTGGCTGCAAGCCGCCGAAACAGCCGCGGCCGCCAAATCACAAATGGAAATCGCGCAACGCGCTTGGGACAGCAACAAAGCCTTGGTCGATCAAGGCTTTATCTCCAAGGCCGCTATGGACAACTCCATCGCGTCTTACCAAGGTGCCATCGCCAGCCACAAAGCGGCCATCGCGGGCGCAGACGTGGCCCGCAAAGCCTTGGACGATGCCACCTTGCGTGCGCCGTTTGCGGGCATCGTGTCAGGCCGCGCCGCGCAAGTGGGTGAGCGCGTGGCGATTGATGCCAAGATCATGGAGTTGGTGGACCTGAGCCAGCTCGAAGTGGAAGTGCCCTTGAGCCCCAGCGAGTCGATGGATGTGCGCGTGGGCCAAACCGCCTCGTTGCAAATTGAAGATCGCCAAGCGCTGGTGGGCGCGAAGGTCAAGCGCATCAGCCCCAGCGCCCAAGTGGGCAGCCGCAGTGTGTTGATTTATTTGGCGCTCGACAAAGCCGAGGGCCTGCGCCACGGCCTCTTTGCCAAAGGCATTTTGGGCATGGACAAAAGCCACGTATTGGCTGTGCCGTTGTCCGCGGTGCGCACCGATCACGCCCAGCCCTATGTGCAAGTGGTCGAGCAAACGGGTGACCAATTACAGGTGGCGCACAAGCCCGTCACCTTGGGCGTGCGCGGCATGGATTTGACCCAGCCCGAGTCCGAAACCATGGTCGGCATCACAGGGTTGGTGGAAGGCAGCACCGTGCTCAAAGGCCATGTGGGCGCGTTGCGCGAAGGCATGGCGGTGAAGTACACCGCTGCGGCCAGCGCACCAGCAGCTAGTGCAGCCCCCTGAAACGACTGACGCATCATGTGGTTCACCAAAGTCAGCCTTAAAAATCCGGTTTTCGCGACCATGGTAATGCTCGCCTTTGTGGTGTTGGGGTTGTTCTCGTACCAACGCCTCAAAATTGACCAGTTCCCCAACATCGACTTCCCCGTCGTGGTGATTACCACCGAATACCCAGGTGCCTCGCCTGAGATTGTGGAAAGCGAAGTCAGCAAGAAGATAGAAGAAGGCGTGAACTCGATTGCGGGCATCAGCACCCTCACCTCGCGCAGCTACGAAGGCATGTCGGTGGTGGTGATTGAGTTTCAGCTCTACATCGATGGCCGCAAAGGCGCTGACGATGTGCGCGAAAAAGTGGCGGCCATTCGACCCACCCTGCGCGATGACGTAAAAGAGCCCAAGGTCTTGCGCTTTGACCCCTCAAGCCGCGCCATTTGGTCGTTGGCCGTGGTGCCCGACACCCAAGCCGGTAGCAAGCCACTCTCGGCCGTCGAGATGACCAACTGGGCCGATCAGGTGTTGAAAAAGCGCCTTGAGAACGTGCGCGGTGTGGGCTCTGTGTCCCTCGTGGGCGGCACCAAACGCGAAATCAATTTGTATTTGAATCCGCAAGCGATGGAGTCGCTGGGCATCAGCGCCGACCAAGTGGTGAATGCGGTGAAAACCGAAACCCAAGACTTGCCCGTGGGCAGCTTGCGCTCGCTGCAACAAGACCGCGTGATTCAAATTCAAGGCCGCATGTTGCGCCCTGAAGACTTTGGCCAAATCATTGTGGCGCGCAAAAACACCACGCCGATTCGTCTGAACCAAGTTGCCACCGTGAACGATGGCGCACAAGAGGTCGAGAGTTTGGCGCTGTACAACGGCCAACGCACGCTGTTGATGGCGGTACAAAAAGCGCAAGACGAAAACACCATCGACGTGATTGACGGCCTCAACAAAACCGTGGCCGAGATGAAGGCCCAGTTGCCCGCAGGCGTTCGCCTAGAGCAAGTGCAAGATGGTTCGCGCCCCATCCGCGTGGGTGTGGCCAACGTGCGCCAAACTCTCATTGAAGGGGCATTGCTGACTGTGTTGATCGTGTTCTTGTTCTTGAACTCGTGGCGCTCCACCGTCATCACAGGTCTCACGTTGCCCATTGCCATCATCGGTACGTTTTTGTTCATGTACATGTTTGGTTTCACCATCAACATGATCACGCTCATGGCTTTGTCGCTGTGCGTGGGTTTGTTGATTGACGACGCCATCGTGGTGCGTGAAAACATCGTGCGCCATGTGCAAATGGGCAAAGCGCCCTACCAAGCCGCGATGGACGGCACGCAAGAAATTGGCTTGGCCGTGCTGGCCACCACGCTCTCGATCGTGGCGGTGTTTTTGCCGATTGGTTTCATGGGCGGCATCATCGGCAAGTTCTTCCACGAGTTCGGCATCACCATCGTGGCAGCGGTGATGATTTCGATGTTCGTCAGCTTCACGCTCGACCCGATGTTGTCGTCCGTCTGGCACGACCCCAACATTCACGCGCGTGGCGAACACGGCCACTCGAATGCGTTTTACGACCGCACCATCGGCCCCATCACCACTTGGTTTGAAACTACCACCGACAAATTGGTGGCCTTGTACCAACGCATTTTGAAATGGGCGCTCGGGCACCGACGTGCCACAGTAGGCTTGGCCATTGGTACGTTTGTACTGAGCATCGTCATGGTGCCGCTCTTGGGCACCGAGTTTGTGCCCAAGGCAGACTTCTCAGAAACCACCGTCAACTTCTACACACCGGTGGGTTCATCGCTCGAGGTGACCGAGGCCAAAGCCCAGCAGGTGGAAGCCATCATTCGCGAGTTTCCAGAGGTGCGCTACACGCTGTCCACCATCAACACGGGTGTCGCGAACGGGAAAATTTACGCCAGCATTTACATCCGCTTGGTTGACCGCAAGGACCGCAAACGCAATGTGGACCAAATGTCAGCCACCTTGCGCGAGCGCCTGCGCCAAGTGCCGGGCATCACCGTCACACACGCGGGCCTGCTCGATGCGGTAGGCGGCAACAAGCAAGTGGAGTTTTCGTTGCAAGGCAGCGATTTGCGCGAGCTAGAACGCCTGACCACTCAAGCGATGGACAAGATCCGAACCATCCCTGGCTTGGTCGACTTGGACTCCAGCGTGAAACCCAACAAGCCCACCATCGAGGTGAAGGTGCAACGCGAAGCCGCCAACGACTTGGGTCTGTCTCTGGGCAGCGTCGCCAACCAGCTGCGCATTTTGGTGGCAGGCACCACCGTGACCAACTGGCGCGCCGCCGATGACCAAACCTACGACGTGAACGTGCGCTTGGCTCCCAACGCCCGCAACGCCATGCAAGACCTAGAGCGCTTGCCCTTCACCCTTGGCACCAACGCCGACGGCAGCCCCCGCGTGGCCCGCCTGAACCAAGTGGCCAAAGTAGAAGAAGGCACAGGCCCCAACCAAATCAACCGCCGCGACTTGATGCGCGAAGTGGCCATCAACGCGAACGTCTACAACCGCTCCGCAGGCGAAGTGTCCGCCGACATTCGCAAAGTCATGGACAGCATTCAAATGCCACCCGGCTACCGCTATCAGTTCAGTGGCTCCACCAAAAACATGGCCGAATCATTTGGCTACGCCATCTCGGCCTTGGTGCTGGCCATCGTGTTCATCTACATGATTCTGGCCAGCCAATTCAAGAGCTTCTTGCAGCCCATGGCCTTGATGACGGCACTGCCCCTCACCCTCATTGGCGTGGTGCTGGCCTTGCTGTTGTTTGGCTCTAGCCTGTCGATGTTCTCAATCATTGGCATCATCATGCTGATGGGCTTGGTCACCAAAAACGCCATTTTGCTGGTCGACTTCGCCATCCGCGCCCGCGAACCGCAAGAACAGCCGGACGGCAGCCTGAAGCCCGGCTTAAGCCGCCACGACGCCCTGCTACTCGCCGCCGAGGTGCGTTTGCGCCCTATTTTGATGACCACCTTGGCCATGATTTTTGGCATGGTGCCCTTGGCCTTCGCCCTGTCTGAGGGCTCTGAACAACGCGCCCCCATGGGCCAAGCTGTGATTGGTGGGGTGATTACATCGTCCCTGCTGACCTTGGTCGTCGTGCCCGTGGTGTACTGCTATTTGGACGATTTGGCCCAATGGATGAAACGCAAATGGTCGTCAGGCTCTGACAGCCCTGCCCGTTAAAATTTTGCCCAGCTTTAACTGAACGATTTTGGAGTTTTGAGATGAATACCCAACAAGCCCGCTTCAACATGGTCGAGCAACAAATCCGCCCTTGGCAGGTGCTCGACCCTCAAGTGCTGACCGTGTTGTCCAACGTACCACGCGAATTGTTCGTGCCACAGGCGTACCAAGCCATGGCTTACACCGACACCGACATTCCTTTGGGGCATGGCGAATTCATGGCGCCTCCCCGTGTGGCCGCACGTTTGATGCACGACTTGCACCTGACGGGCACTGAAAAAGTGTTGGAAATCGGCACTGGCAGCGGCTACATGACCGCCTTGTTGGCAGGCCGCGCTCAACGCGTCGTGAGCTTGGAAATCAACCCCGAATTGGCCAGCAACGCCCGCAACAACCTGCAACGCGCAGGCATCACCAACGCAGATGTGCGCGTGGCTGACGGCAGCACTGGCGCTTCTGGCGATGCCCCCTTTGATGCCATCGTCCTCGGTGGCTCGGTGACCGAAGTGCCACAAGCCTTGTTGCAACAACTCAAAGTCGGTGGCCACCTGTTGGCCATCGTGGGCCAAGACCACGTCATGGTCGCCACCCTCTACACACGCACGGCCGAAGCCGCGTGGGACAGCAAAGCCTTGTGGGACCACACAGCCCCACGTTTACAAGGCTTTACAGAACCCACCCGCTTCAAGTTCTAAAAGCGCGGCATGATTGACCAAGTTCAACCCGCACAGTTACAAGACTGGATCGCATCGCAAGCACCCAACGGCACCGCCGTGGTGCTGGATGTGCGAGAAGCGTGGGAAGTCCAAACCGCTTGCGTCGCGACGCAAGGTTTTGATTTGGTCAAGATTCCCATGCACCTGATTCCACCGCGTTTGTCAGAACTTGACCGCGACCAACCCATTGCTGTGCTGTGCCACCACGGTGGTCGCAGCATGCAAGTGGCCGCGTTTTTGGTGCAACAAGGTTTCAGCCATGTCGCCAATATCGCGGGTGGCATCAACGCTTGGTCATCGCAAGTGGACGCCTCTGTGCCCACGTATTGATTTTTGAAAGAACTGAATGTCGCTCTCTCGCACTGTGTTTCGCACCCTTCCTCTCGCCGCTGCGGTGGCACTGGTTTTTGCCTCTAGCGCACAAGCCCAAAGCTTGGTGGAAATGTTTGAGGCAGCGCGTGGCTATGACGCGGGGTTCATTTCAGCCAAAGCACAGTTTGAAGCGAACTTGGCCAAGGCCAATCAAACATTGGGCGGCATCTTGCCGAACATTGCGTTATCGGGCAGTGTGTCAAGAACCAAGTTTCAAGTGCGTCAAGATGGCACGCAAACTTTGACTCAAGACCGTCTTTATGGAACGGACTCAGGCGCAGTCACCTTGATACAGCCCATTTACCGCCCCGCAGCATGGGCTGCCTATCGTCAAGGCGGGTATCAATTACAGCAGGCGGCGGCTCAGTATGAGGCTGCGGAACAAGACTTATTGGTGCGCGTGTCGCAGGCCTACTTTGATGTGCTGACCAGCGAAGACAGCTTGACGTTAGTGCAAACACAAAAGCAAGCCGTGGGCGAGCAACTGGCCTCCGCCAAGCGCAACTTTGAAGTGGGTACAGCCACCATCACCGGCGTGCGTGATGCACAAGCCCGTTTTGATTTGGCAAGCGCCCAAGAAATTGCAGGTGAAAACGATCTGCGCATCAAACGCCTCGCGCTCGACTTGGCTGTGGGCTTGAGCGACGCAAAGCCCAAGCGCTTGGCCAACAACACCCAGCTGATCGCGCCGCCTAAAGAGGATGTGAACTCTTGGGTCACTCAGTCTGAAACAACCAGCCCTTCCGTTCGTCAAGCGCAACTGGGTTTAGACATCGCCGCACAAGAAGTGAACAAAGCGACAGCAGGACACAAACCAACGATTGATGGGCAGATCTCCTACTCAGGCATTCGCAACGTCGATGGATCAGCAACAGGTGCCACGGGCTCTAACCACGTGTTCAACCCATCAGCGGCTATCGTTTTGAACGTGCCGCTCTTCGCCGGGTTCAGCACCATGTACAAAGTCAAAGAAGCTGTGGCCTTGGAAGACAAAGCCCGTTCCGACTACGAAAACGCACGCCGCGCCACCGCGCAAGCGACTCGCACCGCCTACTTTGGTTTGGTCGCTGGTCTGAGCCAAGTCAAAGCTTACGAAGCCGCCGAAGCCTCAAGCCAAAGCGCGTTGGATGCCAACAAGCTGGGTTACTCGGTGGGCGTGAACATCAACATCGACGTGTTGAACTCGCAAAGCCAGCTTTACCAAACCAAGCGTGACTTGGCCAAAGCTCGTTACGACGTGTTGGTGACCAACCTGAAATTGCGCCAAGCCGCTGGCACGTTGACACCGGCAGACTTGCAGCCGATCAACGACCTGCTCGCGCCTTAATTCGTTTTCAAGTACGGCAGCAGCGCCTGTGCCGTGCGCTGCGCAGCCCCGCGATGGGCTTGTGAAAACGTCATGCACGCTTGCACGTGTGCATTCTCATCAGGGCCAAACCTCACCATTTGCAAAGCCGTCGTCACGGCTTGCGCCATGTCGTCCACGCGCAAAGCCGCACCCGCCTCTTCGGCCAACTGAGCAGCTTCTGCAAAGTTAAACGTGTGCGGCCCCATGATGACGGGACAACCACACGCGGTGGCTTCAATCAAGTTTTGACCGCCTAAGGGCGCGAAGCTGCCGCCCAGCAAAGCGGCATCTGACAGGCCGTAATACAACGCCATTTCGCCCAACGAATCGCCGAGCCAAATGGTGTTGGCACCGTCTTGTAGTGCGGCATCGGGGCCACCTGGCCCATCCGTCCATTGACTGCGGCGAGACACGGCCCAGCCACGTGCCTCCATCAAGGCGGCCACTTCATCAAAGCGTTGCGGGTGTCGGGGCACGACCAACCAATGCACGGCATGGATGTGGTCTTGGTGATCACGCGGCGCATCTTTCAACGCTTGCAGCGCATCGAGCCACATGGCCTCTTCGCCTTCGCGTGAACTGGTGAAGAGCACCACAGGTTTGCGCAGGCCTTGCTTCCAAGACCTCGCCAACGCGAGTTGCGTGGCATCGGGCTTGGCATCAAATTTCAAATTACCCAACACGGCATCGACCTTGGCACCCAAGGTCTGCAAGCGCTCGGCATCCGCCTGCGTTTGCGCCAGCACCGCTGACAGGCCTTGGTACGCAGGACGCGACAGCCAAGACAAACGCTGCGCTTGGCGCATGCTTTTCTCGCTCATGCGCGCGTTGACCAACACCAGCGGCACATGGGCTTTGTTGCATTGCGCCACCCAGTTGGGCCACAACTCGGTTTCTAGGATGATGCCGACGCACGGTTTGAAGTGTGCCAAAAAGCGTTGCACCGCAGCAGGCGTGTCCCACGGTTGCCACACTTGCACATCGCCCTCTTGCAGCAGGCTCACGCCTTGCGCATGCCCTGTGGCTGTGCCGTGCGTGAGCAAGATACGAATGCCGGGTTGCGCAGCACGCAAAGCTTGCAGCAACACAGCCGCCGCGCGTGTTTCGCCCAAAGACACCGCGTGCACCCACACATAGCCGCCGTCATTCGCTGGCTGCGTGTAATGACCAAAGCGCTCTTCAACGGCGTGCAAGTAGCCCAACTCTTCACGACCACGGCGTTGCAGTTTGCGGCGCAGCAAAGGCTGCAACGCCCGCATGGCCAAGCTGTACACACCCAATGCAGCGCGTGTCACACCACTCATGAGTGAGCGCCTTGCGCGTGCAAACAGGTTTGCCACGCATCCCACACGGCATCCACGCTGGGCGTGGGGCAATCGACCACGCTGCGTTGGCGTGTCAAACCTTCAGGGCCCGTGCGCCATGCGGTGTCGAAGTTGTAAATCTGCACATGTGGCAAATCAAGCGCCACTGCGATGTGGCTCAAGCCGCTGTCCACGCCAATCACGCCCGCGCATTGCGCCATTTCGGTGGTGAGTTGGTCCAGTGACAAACGGGGCCACACCACGGCACCGGGCAACATGTCGGCCATTGCCACGCTACGCAAGCGCTCGGCTTCGCTGCCGTGCGGCAAGGCCACATCGAAGCCTTGCTGTTTCAAACGTGTGCCAATCTCAAACCAATGCGACAACGGCCATTCTTTGTCGGCACGCGAGGTGCCGTGCACCAAGGCCACCACAGGTTTGCGTTGCGTGGCAGCATGGCCGAGTCCGTAATTCAGCTGAGGCGGCACGTCGTAACCCAACGCTTTGGCGCACAACACACGGCCACGCGCCACCGCGTGGATGTGCGGCGTGATGGGCACAGCCACATCAGCCACCCAACGCGTCGGGCGCTCGTAACCAGAGCCATCGGTACGGTTGGCCAAGGCGTAGCGTTTGCCACCTTTGGCTTTGCGCGCCAGCCAAGCAACCAGGGCTGACTTGGTGAGGCCTTGCAAATCAAGAATGATGTCGTACGCCTCTTGCTGCAAATCGGCTTTGAACGCTTGCCACTCAGCACGCGTTTGTGCGCGGGTCTCGGCTTTGAAAAAGGCTTTGCGCCAACGGCGAATGTCGCAAGGAATCACCCGATGCACCGCAGCACAGCGTGCAGCCAAAGGCGCAAAGCCCCGCTCCACCACCCAATCAATTTGGGCATGGGGAAACGCAGCTTGAATGTCCATCACCGCCGGCATGGCGTGCACCACATCGCCCAGCGATGAGAGCTTGACGATGAGCACCTTCAGGGGTGCGGCTCGGTCAACCTCGCTCAATGCGCGGCCTCTTGAAACTTTGCGTCGGGCTTAACGCGGCGCAACAGCGCCAGCATGTCGTGCTCAATGCGGTCCAACGCGACTTGGGTTTGCCCTTCAAAACGCAGCACCAACACGGGCGTGGTGTTGGAGGCGCGAATCAGGCCAAAGCCATCTTCCCAGTCGATGCGCAGGCCATCAATCACACATGCCTCAGGCTTGTGCGCGGGGGATGGCAAGGGGTCGGCTTGGGCGATGCGTTGCAACTCGGCGCTCAGGCGGTGCGGCTCGCCCTCAGCGCAACCCACGTTGAGTTCGGGGGTGGAGAAGCTGGTGGGCAAGGCGTTGAGCACCGCGTTGGCGTCGGGGCTGCGGCTCACAATTTCGAGCAAGCGGCAACCGGCGTAGGTACCGTCGTCAAAACCAAACCAACGCTCTTTGAAAAAGATGTGGCCGCTCATCTCGCCGCCCAAGGGCGAGTTGACTTCTTTCATCTTGGCTTTGATGAGCGAGTGACCTGTTTTGAACATCAAGGCCTCGCCACCAGCTGCGCGAATGGCGGGGGCCAAGCGCTGCGAGCACTTGACGTCAAACACAATCGCGCCGCCGGGCACGCGTGACAGCACGTCTTGTGCAAACAAGGTCATTTGACGGTCGGGGTAAATGGTTTCGCCTTCTTTGGTGACGATGCCCAAACGGTCACCGTCGCCATCAAACGCCAAGCCCAGTTCGGCATCGGTGGTCTTCAAGGCGTGAATCACGTCGTTCAAATTTTCAGGCTTGCTGGGGTCTGGGTGGTGGTTGGGAAAGTTGCCGTCCACCTCGCTGAAAAGCTCAGTCACTTCGCAACCCAAAGCGCGGAAAATGGCGGGCGCTGTGGCACCTGCAATGCCGTTGCCGCAATCGACCACCACTTTCATCGGGCGGCTCAAGCGCACATCACCCACGATGCGGGCCACGTAGTCGGCGGTCACGTCCACGTGTTGGATGCTGCCCCCCGCTTTGAGCGTCCAGCTTTCGGCCTGCATGATCTCGCGCAAGCCTTGAATTTCGTCACCGTAAATGGCGCGGCCACCCAAGACCATTTTGAAACCGTTGTAGTCCTTGGGGTTGTGGCTGCCCGTCACCTGAATACCGCTCTTGCACAACGTGCTGGCCACGAAGTACAGCATGGGCGTGGTGACAGCGCCCACATCAATCACTTGCACACCGGCAACGACCAAACCGCGCATCAGCGCCTCTACCAAAGAAGGCCCGCTCAAGCGGCCATCGCGCCCCACGGCAACGGTGGTCTCACCATTGGCCAACGCGTGCGTACCAAAGGCTTTGCCAAGCGCTTCGGCAACTTCTGGGTTGAGGGTGGTGGGCACGACACCGCGGATGTCGTAGGCTTTGAAGATAGAGGCATTGACTTGCATAGTGATCAGATTGTAGAGAGCCGAGCGCTGCTTTCGCCGCACCACTATGATGGGCCAATACCCGCCCACTACACCTTGTAAAGCGTCTGTTCAACGTGTCTGTTCAGCCCAAAATCACTCTCGTACAAAGCCGTATCGCATCCCCCCTCGGTGAGATGCTGCTGGCCGCCTCTGAGCAAGGCTTGGCAGGCGTGTGGTTTGTGCACAAGCAAGAGCACATGCCTAGCCACAGCCAGTGGGCTGTGGACGATTCACACCCCGTGCTGCGCGATGCGGCACAACAGCTGAACGCCTATTTCTTGGGTGAACGGCAAAGCTTTGAGTTGCCGATCTACCCAGCGTGGGGCACACCGTTTCAGCGCGCCGTGTGGCAAGCCTTGCAGCGTATTCCTTATGGCCAAACAAGTACGTATGGCGACATTGCCCGCGACATTGGTAACCCCAAAGCCGTGCGTGCAGTCGGTGCTGCGATTGGTCAAAACCCACACAGCATCATCGTGCCATGTCATCGGGTGTTGGGCGCTAATGGTTCGCTCACGGGCTTTGCGGGCGGGCTAGACCGTAAAAAACATCTGCTGGCCCACGAAGCCACACACGCATGAACGAACCACATTTGCATTGGCGCGAATGGGTGCCTGAGTTTGTGCTGTTGGCCTTGTTGTGGGGTTCGTCGTTTTTGTTCATGCGCGAAGGTGCGCACGCGTTTGGCCCGTTTCCCACGGCATGGGTGCGCATCACGTTGGCGGCCCTCATCCTCACACCTGTTTTGATTTGGCGCAGAGAAGTGGCGGTATTGCAGAGACACTGGCGGCCAACGTTCTCTTCGGGCTTGCTCAATGCGGGGATTCCGTTTGCTTGTTATGCCTATGCGCTGATGCACATCAACACAGGCCTGACGTCCATCTTGAACGCCACCACGCCTTTGTTTGGGGCGCTCATTGCGTGGGTATGGCTGGGCGACAAGCTCACACCCACACGGGCATGGGGTTTGGCACTGGGGTTCACAGGCGTTGTCTTGCTGGCCAGCGGCGTGCCTGGCGGTATTTCGTTCAAAGAGGGTGGCTCGGGCATGGCGGTGGTGGCGTGCCTCGGCGCAACGTTTTGCTATGGCATTGCAGGCAGCTTCACCCAACGGTACTTGCAAGGCGTGCCCTCGCTTGTCACCACCACAGGCAGTTTGTGGGGCGCTAGCCTTGGGCTTTCGACTCCGGCTTGGCTCATGTGGCCTAGCGAAACCCCAAGCCTGCACGCCTGGGCCGCGTTAGGCATTGCAGGCTTGCTGTGCACCGCCCTCGCCTATGTGCTGTATTTCCGCTTGATGACGCGCACCGGCCCTGCACGGGCCATGACGGTGACCTACTTGATCCCCGTTTTCGCCAACCTGTTTGGCGTGATCTTTTTAGACGAAGTGGTCACCCACTGGATGATGGGCTGCGCGGTGGTGATTGTGCTGGGCACGGCATTGGCATCGGGCTTGGTCGGCACAAAATCCAAGCAGGCCTAACAGCTCTAAACCTGGTTAGGTTGATAAGGCATTGACAGCGAGGCTCGTAAAGCTGAAAGTTTGCATACAAAAAACCCTGATCGCAACAGAGCTTCAAGGTCTTGTCACACATATAAGCACTGACGAAATTTAAAATTCTTTAACTTGCACTAGACGGCAAGTAGAAAGAACCAAATGCGCAACGCAGACGAGCCGCTACTGACCCATGAAGAGCTCCACGCCCTCATGGTGGAGGATGCGCCTGCGATTTCTCAAACAGACCCTTGGTTCAAATACAGAAATATATTTTTGCTAACCGTGGTGACCTCTCAAGTCATCAAGCTTTTGTTTTTCTCACATTTGGCCGTTGGCAACTTTGAGCTGGGCAAACTCGACGTTGAGGCCTTTGAGCACTACCTTGTTTTTCGCGCTTGCTTTGTCATCACAATTGCTGCGCTTTATCTTTTGAGCTATTTGAAAAACTTGTACTTCGAAAAAGTTTCCGTGCTTTATGTTGGCATTGCCATCACTGCGTTGGTAATGGACTACTTCAACGCTTACGTGTACTTGAGTGAAAACCCATTGCAATGGATGACAGGCTTGATTGCCCTGCGATTCGTCGCCGTGTTTTGTTTGCTGATGAACGCACTGAACGCAACACGCGCACCCGCTATGCCTCGGCATTTATGGTCATGAAATGATGCGCGCGCAAAGAAAAAAGCCTAAGCAGCGAACTACTTAGGCTTTTTATTTGGCGGAGTGGACGGGACTCGAACCCGCGACCCCCGGCGTGACAGGCCGGTATTCTAACCAACTGAACTACCACTCCTGGTAGC
>Ga0228700_1000997_pt1 | contig 20771 bp, 17 predicted proteins | sample McNCre317_Aug_MG_FD_178019 | JGI IMG/M metagenome (GOLD analysis project Ga0228700, IMG submission 178019) | Freshwater microbial communities from McNutts Creek, Athens, Georgia, United States - 3-17_Aug_MG | ecosystem: Environmental > Aquatic > Freshwater > Creek | place: USA: Georgia...
GCGCCAGCAATTGATTTCAGCGATTGATTTTTTACACGACAACAGGAGACAACATGGAAGACATCGTCATCGTTTCAGCCGCACGCACAGCCGTCGGCAAGTTTGGTGGTTCATTGGCAAAAATTGCTGCCACCGATTTGGGCTCCATCGTGATTCGTGAAGCCTTGGCGCGCGCCAAGGTGGACCCTGCTTTGGTGGGCGAAGTCATCATGGGCCAAGTGTTGGCCGCTGGCGCGGGGCAAAACCCTGCGCGTCAGGCCTTGATGAAGTCGGGTGTTCCCAATGCCGTGCCTGCCTTGACCATCAACGCGGTGTGTGGCTCAGGTTTGAAAGCTGTCATGTTGGCCGCCCAAGCGGTGGCCTATGGCGACAGCGAGATCGTGGTGGCCGGTGGTCAAGAAAACATGAGCGCATCACCGCACGTGTTGTTGGGCTCGCGCGATGGCCAACGCATGGGCAACTGGAACATGGTCGACTCCATGATCGTCGACGGTTTGTGGGACGTGTACAACCAGTACCACATGGGCATCACGGCTGAGAACGTGGCCAAAGCGCACGGCATCAGCCGCGACATGCAAGACGCCTTGGCCTTGGCCAGTCAGCAAAAAGCCTCTGCCGCCCAAGATGCTGGCAAGTTCAAAGATGAAATCGTGTCGGTGAACATTCCACAGCGCAAAGGCGATCCTGTGGTTTTCAACGTTGACGAGTACATCAACAAAAAAACCAATGCTGAAGCGCTTGCAGGCCTACGCCCCGCGTTTGACAAAGCCGGCACGGTGACCGCAGGCAATGCCTCGGGCATCAACGACGGCGCGGCTGCCGTGGTGGTGATGACGGCCAAAAAAGCGGCCGCTCTGGGCCTCAAGCCCTTGGCACGCATTGCTGCGTTTGGCACCAGCGGCCTCGATCCCGCGATCATGGGCATGGGCCCCGTGTCGGCCTCGCGCAAAGCCTTGCAACGCGCAGGCTGGAAGGCTGCGGATGTGGATTTGTTCGAGCTGAATGAAGCCTTTGCTGCACAAGCCTGTGCGGTGAACAAAGAGTTGGACATCGATCCCGCCAAAGTCAACGTCAACGGCGGCGCCATTGCGATTGGTCACCCCATCGGTGCGTCGGGTTGCCGCATCTTGGTCACTTTGCTGCACGAGATGCAGCGTCGCGATGCCAAGAAGGGCTTGGCCGCTTTGTGCATTGGTGGCGGCATGGGGGTTTCTCTGGCCTTGGAGCGTTGATCGCGTCAGTTAAAGTTTTTAGTCAGTTCAATAACTCATACAACAGGAGACAAGTGATGAGCAAAAAAGTAGCGTATGTAACAGGTGGTATGGGTGGCATCGGGACCGCGATTTGCCAGCGTCTGCATCAAGAAGGTTTCACCGTGATCGCGGGCTGCGGCCCCACACGTGACTTCAAAAAATGGTTGGACGAGCAAAAAGCATTGGGCTACACCTTCTACGCTTCCGTGGGTAACGTTGCGGATTGGGACTCCACGGTAGAAGCTTTCACCAAAGCCAAGGCCGAGCACGGCCCGATCGATGTGTTGGTGAATAACGCCGGTATCACCAAGGACCGCATGTTCTTGAAGATGAGCAAAGAAGACTGGGATGCGGTGATGAGCACCAACCTCGACTCCATGTTCAACGTGACCAAGCAAGTGGTGCCCGACATGGTCGATCGTGGCTGGGGCCGCATCATCAACATCTCGTCAGTCAACGGTGAAAAAGGCCAAGCGGGTCAAACCAACTACTCGGCCGCCAAAGCCGGTATGCACGGTTTCTCCATGGCCTTGGCGCAAGAGCTGGCCACCAAGGGCGTGACGGTCAACACCGTGTCGCCTGGTTACATCGGTACCGACATGGTCAATGCCATCCGTCCTGATGTGTTGGAAAAAATCGTGGCCACGGTGCCCGTCAAGCGTTTGGGCAAGCCTGCTGAAATCGCGTCCATCATTGCCTGGATGGCCAGCGAAGACGGTGGCTACACCACCGGCGCTGACTTCGCCGTCAACGGTGGTTTGCACATGGGCTGATGCCCTGGATGCCCGGGGCTTCCAGCCTCACCCTGAAAGCCGCAGCCTGGTCTGCGGCTTTTTTTTGCCTGTTTCCTGTAGATAGGTACTAACCCGTCACATGTATTTGTTAGAGTTGTCAAAGTTAATAACAAATATGGCAAATTTGCCGGAGGATTATGGGCGATTACACCAATATGGCGGGGTACTACGACGTCATCATGACCTCGGGCTACTACGACTACGCGAAGATTGTGGACAGCCTGGTGGCGCACCAACCTCGACGCAATGTGTTGGAAATCGGCTGCGGGACGGGTTTGATTTTGGAAGAGTTGGCCAAGCGCCAGCCGCAGCTGCCGATCACCGGCATCGACTTGACGGCCCCAATGCTGTCGATTGCGCAAAAGCGTTTGGCGCCTTTCTCCACCGTGTCTTTGTCGCAACAAAACATCACCGAGTTGTCGCTCAACGAGCAGCACGAGTTGGCCTTCTCTTACGGCGGCGTTTGGTACTTTGTGATCGATGGCGACAAAGAGCCATTCATGGTCAGCCATATCGCCGATGAACAGGCCAACCATTTGGGCTTTGAGCATTTGGCCAAGCACATCGCTGTGGGGGGCACCTTGCTGTTGGGCATCCAAGGTCCGCATCACGATTACGAGACCGTGATTTCCAACGGCATGAAGTACTCGCAAAAAATTGATCCCACCGACATTGGGTTCACCAAACACTATTACTTGAAGGATGGTGAGCACAAGGTGATGGACCAAACCGTGCATTACCGAACCTACACCTTTGCCCAGGCACAAGCGCTGATGGGTGCCTATGGCTTTGAGTACGTGGCCAAGAAAGACCCGCATCAGCTGTTTTTGCAGTTCAAGAAAGTGACCGCATGAGCGCTGCCAAACCGAAATTGTTTTTCATCGGCGTCGGCAATATGGGCAATCCCATGGCCGCGAACCTGGTCAAGGCCGGTTACGCCGTCACGGTGTTTGATGTGGCGCGTGCCAAGGCCGACAACCTGCTGGCCTTAGGGGCCACTTGGGTTAATAGCCTGGCCGAAGGCGCCGCACAGGCCGATGTGGTGATGGCCTCGTTGCCAGGCCCCGTGCAAGTGCGCGAGGTGATGCTGGGCGAGCAGGGCGTATTGGCCCATGTCAAAGCGGGCACGACGGTGATTGATACCTCCACCAGTGCGGTGGATTTGGTGCGTGAGTTGGTGGCACTGGCTAAAGCCAAAGGCGTGGACTTTTTAGAGGCGCCTGTCACCAATGCCGTGGACATGGCGGCGCTGGGTCGTCTGTCTGTGTTTGTGGGCGGCGACTCAGCGTGCTTTGAAAAGCACAAACCCATCTTTGATGTGATTGGCGAAAAGATTTTTCATGTGGGCGAGCCAGGCAACGGCGCCACCATCAAGTTGCTCACCAATTTGCTGTGGTTCGTCAGCGCGGCAGCGATTGGCGAGGGATTGATGCTGGGGGCCAAAGCCGGTATTCCATTGCACACCGTGTGGGAAGCCATCAAGTCCAGCGCGGGCAACAGCTGGGTGGTCGAGCACGATGTGCCATCCATCTTTGCGGGGCATTACGACCCCAGCTTTTCGCTCGCCTTGTGTTGCAAAGATTTGGGTCTCATCAACGACATCGCCAAATCGCAAGGCTATGAATTACCCATGGGCGGCATGGCGCAAAAACTGTTTCAGCAAGCCATGACAACCTACGGCCCTGATGCGGCCGAGTTGCATGTGGTCAAACTGCTGGAAGAACGTGTGGGGCACATGTTGCGACCATGACCGAACAATCCCGCCTACTTGCCGAAGCCCATTTGCACATGCCACAAGGCGTGGCAGAGAACTACCGCTATTGGGGTGAGAAAGACACAGTCTTCATCGCCAGTGCCAAAGGCTGCACGCTCACCGATGTGGATGGCAAAACCTATGTGGACTTTCGCTTGGGCTATGGGCCCATCATCTTGGGTTATCGCGACGAGCGCGTAGACAACGCGGTGATCGAGCAAATCACCCAGCGTGGCACGCTCTCAGGCTTTGCAACCGAGCTCGATACCACGGTGGTCAAGCAAATCAAAGCCCTGTGCCCCAACATCGACAAGATGCGCTTCGCCAATTCGGGCACCGAGGCGGTCATGGGGGCGGTGCGCACGGCACGCGGCTACACCGGCCGCGACCGGGTAGCGATTGTGGAAGGCTCTTTCCACGGTTTGTACGACGAGATGATGTGGAAGTCCGACATTGAGCGCTGGCAGCCGGGTAGCAAGGTTGCGCCGCAAGTCATTCCATTCGGTGCTGGTATTCCTGAGCGCAGCCGTGAGTTGCTGAGCATCATCAGCCACAACGATTTTGAGTCGCTGGAACATTTATTTGCCACCCACGGCGACACCTTGGCCTGTGTGGTGATTGAACCCATCATTGGCAATGCCGGCAGCGTGTCGGCCAGCCAGGCGTGGCTGCAACGCCTGCGTGACCTGTGCACCCAGCATGGCGCGCTGCTCATCATTGACGAGGTGAAGTCGGGTTTTCGCGTGGCCAAGGGCGGGGCGCAAGAGCTGTATGGCATCCATGCCGACCTGAGCACCTATGCCAAGGCCATGGGGAATGGCTATCCAGTGGCGGCCTTCGGTGGCAAAGCCGCTGTGATGGACGTGGTTGGTTCGCATCCCGGCGGCGTGGTGCATGGCGGCACCTACACCGCCAACTTGGTGGCTCTGAGCGCTGCCCACGCCACGCTCAAAATTTTGACTGAGACCGATGCACACCAGACCATTCAACGTGTGGGCATGCAAATTCAAGCCTTGCTTGGCCGTGTGTTCACCGCGGCTGGCATGGAGCACGCCTTCGCAGGCCCACCTGCGATGTTTGGCATTCACTTCAGCGCGACGGTGCCCACCAACTACCGTGACTGGCGCGTCACCAACAGCGCGCTGTACCGCAAGTTTGCCTGGGAGCTCATTGCACGCGGTGTGATGTTGGAGCCCGATTCGCGCGAACCCTGGTTCATTTGCGAAGCGCATCAGCACATGGACCTGGGCTGGCTGGAAGAGATGGCCACACAAGCGATGCGTGCGGCACTGCAGGCTGATTGAGACACGCTGTCATGCCCCTGCCAAATCGGGGCGTTGAAGAAGTCAGGATAATTGGCGCATGACTTTTCCCGACGCCTCGCTGTGGCGCACCTCAGTCGCTCCCATGATGGATTGGACTGACCGCCACTGCCGTTACTTTCACCGCCTGCTCAGCCGCCACACCTTGCTCTACACCGAGATGGTCACCACCGGTGCGCTGCGCCATGGCGATGTGCAACGGCATTTGCGATTCAATGCTGAAGAGCATCCCGTGGCCTTGCAGTTGGGCGGTAGCGATGCGGCCGACTTGGCGCACGGTGCCAAGCTGGGCGAGCAATGGGGCTACGACGAAATCAACCTCAACTGCGGTTGCCCGTCTGACCGGGTGCAGCGCGGCGCCTTTGGCGCTTGCTTGATGAACGAACCACAAACCGTGGCCGATGGCGTCAAAGCCATGCTCGATGTGGTGAGCGTGCCTGTGACGGTCAAACACCGCATCGGCATTGACCGCATCGAGAGCTACGACTTTGTGCGGGACTTTGTCGGCACGGTCAGTGACGCGGGTTGCCAAGTGTTCATCGTGCATGCGCGCAACGCCTGGCTCGATGGCCTGAGCCCGAAAGAAAACCGCGAAATCCCACCGCTGCGTTACGAGCTGGGCTACCAGCTGAAAAAAGACTTTCCGAATTTGGTGATCGCCATCAACGGCGGCATCACCAGCAACACGCAAATGGCGGAGCACTTGCAGCATGTAGACGGCGTGATGCTGGGGCGTGAAGCGTATTACCGCCCCTGGCTCATGACCACCTGGGATGCCGAGTTCTACAACGACCCGCACGACACACCCACCCGTGAGGCGGTAGAGGAGGCGATGGTGGCCTACATGGAGCGTGCCCATGCCGAAGATGGCTGCCCTTGGTATGCCATTGCCCGTCACATGCTGGGTCTGTACCACGGACAGCGTGGTGCGCGTTTGTGGCGTCAGGTCTGGAGCAACCACAAGCTCAAACCCCTGCCGCCCCGAGAGGTGTTGAAGATCGCCCGCGACGCATTGGCGCGTGGGGCGCAGCAAACGCTTGAAAGCGCCCATCATGTCGAGTGACTTGCCCCAGGCTCGTTTGCGCCATTGGGCCTTGGCACTGATGTGGGTCTTACCCCTTTTGTGGGCTGTCAACATTGTGGCGGCGCGTCAAGCGCCGGGCGTGGTGTCCCCTCATGTGTTGGCCCTGGGTCGCTGGGGGCTGGCCGGCTGCATTTTGTCGGGCTTGAGCTGGCGTGAGCTGTGGTCTCAGCGTGGCTATGTCTGGCAACACCGCGGGCGCTATGTGGCCTTGGGGGCGTGCGGCATGTGGGTGTGTGGGGCGTGGATTTATTTAGCGGGTGAGAGCACCAGCGCAATCAATATTTCGCTCATCTACGCATCGGCCCCGGTGATGATTGCCGTGGGGTCGGTGGTGTGGCTTGGTGAACGTTTTTCGAGGCGTCAAGTGCTCGGTGTGGTGCTGGCCTTGTTGGGGGTGGTGCATGTGGTGGTGCGTGGCGATTGGCGCCATTTGATCCAGCTCCAACTGGTGCCTGGTGACCTGTGGGTGGTTGCCGCTGCCATTGCATGGGCCGCTTACGCCTTGCTGCAAAAGAAATGGCCCAGCCCGCTCAGCGCAACCGCGCGTTTGGCTTCGATCTGCATGGGCGGGGTGGTGGTGTTGCTGCCCTTTGCGGTGTGGGAGCTGATGTCTGAGTACACGCCCGTGTTGGGCTTGCATGCCTTGCAACTGATCGTGGTCACGGCCTTGGTGCCGGGCTTGGGCGCTTACTGGATTTATGGATGGACGCAAAAGATTTTGGGCGCCAGTCGTGTGGCCATGACCCTTTATCTGGGGCCGCTTTACTCTGGGGGGGCAGCCTGGTTGCTGCTCAACGAGTCCTTGGGGTGGCATCATGTCTGGGGTGGGGTGATGATTTTGTCGGGCGTGGCCTTGGTGATGGCCATCAAACCCGCTTCGCCTACCGCGTAGACTCAGCACTCACGACCCTCGCCGAGGTATGACGATGCAAACTCACCCGCCAGTTCACACCGTTGTCGGGGCTTGTCCCCATGACTGCCCGGACACGTGTTCATTGTTGACCACGGTGCAAGACGGCCGCGCCATCAAGGTGCAAGGCAATCCGGCCCATGCCATGACCGATGGCGTGTTGTGCACCAAAGTCTCCCGTTACACCGAGCGCACCTACCACCCTGAGCGTATCTTGCAGCCGCTCAAGCGGGTGGGGCCCAAAGGCTCGGGCCAGTTTGAACCGGTCACCTGGGACATGGCGTTGGACGATATTGCGGCCCGGTTGAAACGCATTGCCTCAGACGACCCACAAGCCATCCTGCCCTACAGCTATGCGGGCACCATGGGGCTGGTGCAGGGCGAATCCATCGCCGCACGGTTTTTCCATCAGCTGGGCGCCTCTTTGCTCGACCGCACGATTTGCGCGTCTGCTGGCGCCGAAGCCTTGACCTACACCTTAGGTGCCAAGGTGGGTATGCGGGTGGGGCAGTTTGCGCAGTCCAAGCTCATCCTCATTTGGGGCAGCAATTCGATTGGCAGCAATTTGCATTTCTGGCGTATGGCGCAAGAGGCCAAGCGTCAAGGCGCCAAGCTGGTGTGCATTGACCCACGCAAAAGCGAAACCGCCGACAAATGCCACACCCACATTGCACTCAAGCCCGGCACTGATGCCGCGCTGGCCCTGGCCTTGATGCATGAATGCATCGTGCACAACTGGCTCGACCAAGACTACCTCGACCGCTACACCGTGGGCTGGGACGTCCTGCGCGAGCGCGCTTTGCAATGGCCACCACAACGCGCGGCCGAGGTGTGTGGTGTGCCGGTGGAACAGATCACCGAACTCGCGCGTGATTGGGGCACCACCCGGCCTGCTGCCATCCGTTTGAACTACGGCATGCAGCGTGTGCGCGGTGGCGGCAACGCGGTGCGTGCCATTGCCTGCTTGCCTGCGCTCACCGGCGCGTGGCGTCACCCGGCCGGTGGCTTGCTGCTGGCGAGCTCCGGGCATTTTCCGGTGCATCGTGCGGCTTTGCAGCGCCCCGATTTGTTGGGCGATCGCCGCCCACGCATGGTCAATATGAGCACCATTGGCGAGGCGCTGCTCGCGCCTGCCTCGCCAGCGTTTGGGCCGCAAATTCAGGCCGTGGTGGTTTACAACAGCAACCCCGTGGCGGTGGCGCCGCAATCGGGCCAGGTGGTTCAGGGCTTTGCCCGAGAAGATTTGTTCACGGTGGTGTTGGAGCACTTTCAAACCGACACCGCTGACTACGCCGACTACATCTTGCCCGCCACCACCCAGCTCGAGCATTGGGACATCCACACCAGCTACGGCCACACCGATGTGTTGCTCAACCGCCCGGCCATTGCACCCGTAGGGCAGGCGCGCACCAACACCGCTATTTTTCGGGCCTTGGCACAGCGCATGGGGTTTGACGACCCGTGTTTTCAAGAAGACGATGAAGCGCTGTGTCGCAGCGCCATCGGCGAACCTCAGGATTTCGACATCCTGCTGGCGCAGGGCTTTTTCAGTTTGGATCTGCCGGATGCGCCGTTTGCCCAAGGTGGCTTTCCCACGCCTTCGGGCAAGTGTGAGTTCTTCAGCCAACGCCTGGCCGACATGGGGCTCGATGGTTTGCCCGACCATGTGCCCAACTACGAGGTGGCGCAGGCACACGGGCGCTATCCGTTGGCCATGATTTCACCGCCAGCGCGCAACTTCTTGAACTCCAGCTTTGTCAATCTGCAGAGCCTGCGTGACATCGAGGCCGAGCCCGTGCTGGAGATGCACCCGCACGATGCAGCGGCGCGGGGCATTACTAACGGTGCGGTGGTGCGGGTCTTCAACGACCGGGGCACTTATGTGTGCAAAGCCCGCGTGAACGACCGCGCGCGTCTGGGCGTGGTCAATGGCCTGGGCATTTGGTGGCGTAAGTTGGGACTCAACGGCACCAATGTGAACGAGCTGACCAGCCAGAAGCTGACCGATTTGGGGCGTGCGCCGGTGTTTTACGACTGCTTGGTTGAGGTGGCGCTGGACGGCGCTTAACTCGCCGCTTCCAGACCGTTGGCGAAATGCGCCTTCATGCACTGCACGCTGGCGGCCTCGTCCCGGGCCATCAGAGCGTCCATCAGGGCTTGGTGTTCACGCAGTGATTCGTCGATGCGCCCCGCCTTGAACAGCGAGTTGTGGCGGTTGAGCTTCATCACCTTGCGCAAATCGGCCACCATTTGGTCGCGCCAGCGGTTGTTGGCAATTTCAAGTAAACGCATGTGAAAACGCTCGTTGATCTCGAAAAACTTCTCGCGGTCGTGGGTGGCAGCGGCGAGCGCTGTATGCAGGTCTTGCAAATCTTTCAGCTGTTCGGGGCTGGCTTGCGTGGCCACAACGCCTGCGGCATCGGCCTCTAACAAAGAGAGCAGGTGGTAGACATCGCGCTGGTCTTTGTCGTTCACCTCGGTCACATAGGCGCCGCGGCGCACCTTCATGGTCACCAAACCTTCGGCCGCCAGCACCTTGAGGGCCTCGCGCATGGGGGTGCGGCTGATGCCGTATTCCTCGGCCAGACGCATCTCGTCAATCCAGCTGCCGGGTGCTAGTTCGCTCGCAAAAATGCGCTGACGAAGCAGTTCGGCAACTTCTTCGTACAGAGCGCGGGGGGTGAGGGTGACGGCAGCCATGGCGTCGGATTGTAAGCTCAGATAAGATTTTGAATCAATAATTATGAATGATATGATACCTAGAGCACATGACCCAGGGGCTGCCCTGTGGGCTGTCCGATCGCTGAAAACACCTTTCAAGAGTGAATTGCCATGAGCCAAAAGCCGACCGAATTCAAAAGTGCCAACCTCGATGCATGGCCAAAATTTATCGAAAGCAGCCACGACGCGTGGCTGCGTGCAGCCGCCAAATCTGCCCCTGGTGGCGATGTGAATGCCCTGAACTGGAAGACCTTGGACGGCATCAGCGTTAAGCCGCTGTACACCGCCGAAGACACCCAGAACCTGCCTTATGCCAACACTTTGCCCGGTTTTGAGCCGTATGTGCGTGGCCCGCAAGCCACCATGTACGCGGTGCGCCCTTGGACGATTCGCCAGTACGCAGGCTTCTCCACCGCCGAAGAATCCAACGCGTTCTACCGCAAGGCTTTGGCCGCAGGTGGCCAAGGCGTATCAGTGGCGTTTGACTTGGCCACCCACCGTGGTTACGACTCTGACCATCCCCGTGTGACGGGTGACGTGGGCAAGGCCGGTGTGGCGATTGACTCGGTCGAAGACATGAACATCTTGTTCAACGAGATTCCCTTGGACAAGGTGTCGGTCTCGATGACCATGAACGGCGCGGTGCTGCCCGTGCTGGCCGGCTATGTGGTGGCAGCGGAAGAGCAGGGCGTGAGCCAAGAGCTGCTCTCAGGAACGATTCAGAACGACATTCTGAAAGAGTTCATGGTGCGCAACACCTACATCTACCCGCCCGAGCCGTCGATGAAGATCATTGGCGACATCATTGGCTACACCGCCCAACACATGCCCAAGTTCAACTCGATCTCGATTTCGGGTTACCACATGCAAGAGGCGGGCGCCAACCAGGCTTTGGAATTGGCCTTCACCTTGGCCGACGGCAAAGAGTATGTGAAGACGGCTATTGCCTCAGGTTTGGACGTGGACGCCTTTGCAGGCCGCTTGTCCTTCTTCTGGGCGGTGGGCATGAACTTCTATTTGGAAATCGCCAAGATGCGCGCCGCCCGGTTGCTGTGGTGTCGCATCATGAAGGGCTTTGACGCCAAGAACCCCAAGAGCTTGATGCTGCGCACGCACAGCCAAACCTCGGGCTGGTCGCTCACCGAGCAAGACCCCTACAACAACGTGGTGCGCACCACCATCGAAGCGATGGCTGCAGTGTTTGGTGGTACCCAGTCGTTGCACACCAACTCGTTTGACGAGGCGATTGCTTTGCCCACCGAGTTCTCGGCACGTATTGCGCGCAACACCCAGCTCATCATCCAAGAAGAAACCCACATCACCAACGTGATCGACCCCTGGGCTGGTTCGTACATGATGGAGTCGCTCACCCAAGAAATGGCCGACAAGGCCTGGGCCATCATCGAAGAAGTCGAAGCCATGGGCGGCATGACCAAGGCCGTTGACAGCGGCTGGGCCAAGCTCAAGATTGAAGCGGCTGCGGCTGAAAAGCAAGCACGCATTGATTCAGGCAAAGACGTCATCGTCGGCGTGAACAAATACAAGCTCGCCAAAGAAGACCCGATTGAAATTCTGGCCATCGACAACGTCAAAGTGCGTGACGGTCAGATTGAACGCTTGAAGCAAATCAAAGCCAAGCGCGACAACGCCAAAGTACAAGCCGCCTTGGACGCGCTCACCGCTTCTGCTGAGAGTGGCGAAGGTAACTTGCTCGATTTGTCGATCAAGGCGATTCGCCTGCGCGCCACGGTGGGCGAGGTGAGCGATGCTTTGGAAAAAGTTTTCGGCCGCCACCGCGCCGACACGCAAAAGGTGACCGGTGTGTACGCAGCTGCTTACGATTCAGCCGAAGGCTGGGACCAACTGAAAAAAGAAATTAGCGAATTCGCTGATGCCCAAGGTCGTCGCCCACGCGTGATGATCGCCAAGCTCGGCCAAGACGGCCATGACCGTGGTGCCAAAGTGGTGGCCACGGCCTATGCCGACTTAGGCTTTGACGTGGACATGGGACCTTTGTTCCAAACCCCTGAAGAGTGCGCACGCCAAGCCATCGAAAACGATGTGCATGCGGTGGGTGTGTCCACCCTTGCCGCAGGTCATAAAACCTTGGTGCCTGCCATCATCGCCGAGCTGAAGAAGCAAGGCGCGGACGACATCATCGTGTTTGTGGGCGGCGTGATTCCGCGCCAAGACTACGAGTTCTTGTACGAGTCTGGCGTCAAAGGCATTTACGGTCCAGGCACGCCCATTCCGGCCAGCGCGAAAGACGTGCTGGAGCAAATCAAAAAGGCGCTGGGCTAAGCCCAGGCTTGCACCCGGACACGCGGCGTGACGCCTGATCAACTGTTGCAAGGTCTGCTGCACGGGCAAGCACCGGTGCAGCGCCGCGCCATGGCCAAAGCCATCACCTTGCTGGAGTCCACCCGCACCGACCATCGCGCCTTGGCCGACGAGTTGCTCACCGCCATGCTGCCGCACACGGGTCAGTCATTTCGATTGGGCATCAGCGGTGTACCGGGCGTGGGCAAGTCCACCTTCATCGAAGCGCTGGGTTTGTATTTGATTGGTCAAGGTCACCGTGTGGCCGTGTTGGCGGTGGACCCCTCCTCGAGCGTGTCGGGTGGTTCTATCTTGGGTGACAAAACCCGCATGGAACATTTGTCAGTCCACCCACAAGCCTACATTCGCCCCAGCCCATCGAGTGGTACTTTGGGTGGCGTGGCCGAGAAAACCCGAGAGTCGATGTTGGTCTGCGAAGCCGCAGGCTACGACGTGGTGATTGTGGAAACCGTGGGCGTGGGCCAAAGCGAAACAGCGGTGGCCAACATGACCGATATGTTTTGCCTGCTGCAGTTGCCCAATGCGGGCGACGATTTGCAAGCGATCAAAAAAGGCGTGATGGAGCTGGCGGATTTGGTGGTCATCAACAAGTCGGACATCGACGTGAACGCCGCCACCCGCGCCGAAGCGCAAATTACCAGTGCCCTGCGTTTGCTGGGCATGCATGGCAACCCCGAGAACGCCCACCACAACGAGACCCAATGGCATCCTCAAGTGATCAAGATCAGCGCCTTGCTCAATCAAGGCGTGGACGCGTTTTGGTCTGCGGTCAGTGACTTCAAGCGACTGCAAACCAGTAATGGGCGCTTTGACACGCGTCGCCAACAGCAAGCCCTGTCGTGGATGTGGGAGCGCATTGACGCAGGTCTGAAACAAAATTTTCGGGCGCAGTCACGTGTGCAAGCACTGCTGCCCCAACTCAGTCACCAAGTGGGCGCGGGGCAGTTGGCTGCTTCGACGGCAGCCCGTCAACTGCTCAGTGCTTATGAATCGAAAAGTTCAGGCGCAGAGTTAATTTGAAATCTTCCTGGAGAAAAGAGAGCAACCATGCAAGACATCATCGAACAACTGGAACAAAAACGTGCGGCGGCACGCTTGGGCGGTGGCCAAAAACGCATCGACGCCCAACACAGCAAGGGCAAGCTCACGGCGCGTGAGCGCATTGAGGTCTTGCTGGACGAAGGCACCTTCGAAGAGTGGGACATGTTCGTCGAACACCGTTGCACCGACTTCGGCATGGAAGGCAACAAGATCCCGGGCGACGGCGTGGTCACGGGCTACGGCATGATCAACGGCCGTTTGGTGTTTGTGTTCAGCCAAGACTTCACGGTGTACGGCGGTGCCTTGTCTGAAACGCATGCCGAGAAGATTTGCAAAATCATGGACCAAGCCATGAAGGTCGGCGCGCCTGTGATCGGCCTGAACGACTCGGGTGGTGCGCGCATTCAAGAAGGCGTGGCTTCACTGGGCGGCTATGCTGAAGTGTTCCAACGCAACGTCATGGCCAGCGGTGTGGTGCCACAGATCAGCATGATCATGGGCCCATCGGCCGGTGGTGCCGTGTATTCACCCGCGCTGACCGACTTCATCTTCATGGTCAAAGACACGTCGTATATGTTTGTGACCGGTCCTGAAGTGGTCAAGACCGTGACCCACGAAGAAGTGACCGCCGAAGAATTGGGCGGCGCCTTGACCCACACCACCAAGAGCGGTGTGGCTGACATGGCGTTTGAGAACGATGTGGAAGCGCTGCTGATGCTGCGTCGCCTCTACAACTACCTGCCTTTGAACAACCGCGAAAAAGCACCTGTGCGTGCCAGCGGCGATCCATCGGGCCGCATGGACATGAGCTTGGACACCTTGGTGCCAGAGAACCCCAACAAGGCCTATGACATGAAAGAGCTCATCGTCAAAACCGTGGACGATGGCGACTTCTTTGAGCTGCAACCCGACTACGCCAAAAACATCCTGATCGGCTTTGCCCGCATGGAAGGCCAAACCGTGGGCATCGTGGCCAACCAGCCTTTGGTGCTGGCCGGTTGCTTGGACATCAAGAGCTCCATCAAGGCAGCACGTTTTGTGCGCTTTTGCGATGCGTTCAACATCCCCGTCGTCACGTTTGTTGACGTGCCCGGCTTCATGCCCGGTACCTCACAAGAGTACGGCGGCATCATCAAGCACGGCGCTAAGTTGCTGTACGCATACGCAGAGTGCACCGTGCCAAAAATCACCGTCATCACACGCAAGGCCTACGGCGGTGCGTATGACGTGATGGCGTCCAAGCACTTGCGCGGCGACGTGAACTTTGCCTGGCCCAACGCCGAGATTGCGGTGATGGGTGCCAAGGGCGCGGTGGAAATCATCTTCCGTGAAGACAAAGGCGATCCTGAAAAACTGGCGGCCAAAGAAGCCGAATACAAAGCCCGTTTTGCCAATCCGTTTGTGGCCGGCGCACGCGGCTTCATCGACGACGTGATTCAACCGCACGAAACCCGCAAGCGCATCTGCCGTTCGTTGGTGATGCTCAAAGACAAGAAGATTGACAACCCATGGCGCAAGCACGGGAACATTCCGCTCTAAGACGCGAGGAGAAGAACATGTTTAAAAAGATACTGATTGCAAACCGTGGCGAAATTGCTTGCCGCGTCATCGCCACCGCTCACAAGATGGGCATCCAAACCGTGGCTGTTTATTCTGAGGCGGACAAAGAAGCACGCCATGTGCAACTGGCCGACGAAGCCGTGTTGTTGGGCCCCGCGCCTTCGCGCGAGTCCTACCTCGTGGCAGACAAAATCATCGCTGCGGCCAAGGCTACCGGCGCACAAGCCATCCACCCTGGCTATGGTTTTTTGAGCGAGAACACCGAATTCGCCAAACGCTGCGAAGACGAAGGCATTGCCTTCATCGGCCCCAAGGCCCATTCCATCGCAGCCATGGGCGACAAGATCGCGTCCAAGAAGTTGGCCAACGAAGCCAAGGTCAACACCATCCCTGGTTACAACGATGCCATCGACACGGCGGAACAAGCGGTGGAAATTGCCAAAGGCATTGGCTACCCCGTCATGATCAAGGCGTCGGCCGGTGGCGGTGGCAAGGGCCTGCGTGTGGCCTTCAACGACAAGGAAGCGTTTGAAGGCTTCACCTCATGCCGCAACGAAGCGCGCAATAGCTTTGGCGACGACCGTGTGTTCATTGAGAAATACGTGCTCGAACCGCGCCACATCGAAATTCAAGTGCTGGGCGACAGCCATGGCAACGTGGTGTATCTGAATGAGCGCGAGTGCTCGATTCAGCGCCGTCACCAAAAAGTGATCGAGGAGGCGCCATCGCCCTTCATCAGCGAAGCCACTCGCAAAGCCATGGGCGAACAAGCTGTTGCTTTGGCCAAGGCGGTGAAATACCAATCGGCAGGCACGGTGGAATTTGTGGTCGGCAAAGACCAGGACTTCTACTTCCTCGAGATGAACACCCGTTTGCAGGTGGAGCATCCTGTGACCGAAGCCATCACCGGTCTGGACTTGGTGGAGATGATGATTCGCGTGGCTGCTGGCGAGAAATTGCCCATCGCGCAAAAAGACGTGCAACGCAATGGCTGGGCCATTGAATGCCGCATCAACGCCGAAGACCCGTTCCGCAACTTCTTGCCTTCGACAGGCCGTTTGGTGCGTTTTCAAACGCCCAAACAAACCATGTTCCAAGGCAACACCGCCGACTTGCTCGGCGTGCGCGTGGACACCGGGGTGCAAGACGGTGGCGAGATTCCGATGTTCTACGACTCGATGATCGCCAAGCTCATCGTGCACGGCAAAGACCGCAACGAGGCGATTGCCAAGATGCGCGAAGCTTTGAACGGCTTTGTGATTCGCGGCATCAGCTCGAACATTCCTTTCCAAGCGGCCTTGCTGGCGCATCCCAAGTTTGTCTCGGGTGACTTCAACACTGGGTTCATTGCCGAGCAATACGCACACGGCTTCCGTGCCGAAGATGTGCCACATGATGACCACGACTTTTTGGCTGCCTTGGCCGCATTCGTGCGCCGCAAGTCGCGTGAGCGCGCTGCCAATCTGAGTGGTCAGTTGCCTGGCTATGACGTCAAAGTGGGTCAAGACTACACCGTGGTCGAGTTGGGCCAGGGCGGCAAAAACCGCTATGTGCAAGTGCATGTGGACGAATTCGTGGGCAAGTCGGGCGTGGCGCAAATCACCATCGCGGGCAAGACCTATGCAATTGAAAGCAACTCACGCTTGAACGACATCCGCATTGAAGGTTCGGTCAATGGCAAGCCTTTCACTGCCCAAGTGGAGCGTGGCACCTTGAAGAACCCCTTGGCCTTGCAAGTGCAACACAACGGCACCCGCATCGAAGCCTTGGTGATGTCGCCCCGTATGGCGGAGCTGCACAAGCTCATGCCATTCAAAGCACCCCCCGACTTGAGCAAATATGTGATTTCTCCCATGCCTGGCTTGTTGGTCGATGTGGCGGTACAGCCTGGCCAAAAGGTGCAAGCGGGCGAACGCGTGGCCGTGATCGAAGCGATGAAGATGGAAAACGTTTTGTTCGCAGCGCAAGATGGCGTGGTCAAAAAAGTGGTGGCGTCCAAAGGCGAATCACTGACGGTGGACCAAATGATTGTGGAGTTTGAATAAATGAACACGGCGAATCGCCCCTTCAAAGTCCTCGGCATTCAGCAAATCGCCATCGGCGGCCCTGACAAAGGCCGTCTGAAAAAGCTGTGGGTGGATATGTTTGGCCTTGAGGTCACCGGCACGTTTCAAAGCGAACGCGAGAATGTGGACGAAGACATCTGCGCCATCGGCGTCGGCCCCTTCAAGGTCGAAGTCGATTTGATGCAACCGATGGATATCGAGAAAAAACCTGCGGTGCACGCCACGCCGTTGAACCATGTGGGTTTGTGGATTGATGACCTGCCGGTGGCCGTGCAATGGCTGAGCGCACAAGGCGTGCGCTTTGCACCCGGCGGTATCCGCAAGGGCGCGGCGGGTTTTGACATCACCTTCTTGCATCCCAAGGGCAACGACGAGTTCCCGATTGGGGGCGAAGGCGTGTTGATTGAGCTGGTGCAAGCCCCGGCCGAAGTGGTCAAGGCCTTTGCAGCCTTGGCAGCTTCACACGCTTAAGCGTTTGATGGTGTGTCTTTTAAAAGGCATGCTCAATGAAAAAGCCGCTCAATGAGCGGCTTTTTTCATGGTCGCTTGCGCTTGCCCAGACGGATGGGGTCACTCGTGCATAGACACGCGTTTGGCTAATACATAGGCCAGCAAAGATGCGCATGAAGCGACCACGGCACACAGCCAGTAGTGCGTCACTTGGCCGCTTGGTTCGTTGTGCAGCAGCATGCCACCCACCCATGCTGCCACGCCCATGGAGAATGATTGAACCGCACCGTTGAGCGACATGAAGGTGCCACGGAATTTGGGGTTGGCGGCCGAGGTGAGCAATGCCATGCCTGGAATCATGCGTGCGTTCATGGCGAAGAACAGGGTGCTGGTCACCAGCAACACCACATACAGCGGCACCGGTTCGATCAGCGTGATGGCAAACATCGGGATGATCGAGAACAGCACGGCACGTTGAAAGGTTTGGCGTTTGCCCAAACGGTCGGTCACACCGCCGACCCAGCGCCCGCTGAACAGCGTGACCACACCACCGCAAAAGTACAACCACGGAATTTCTTGGGCCGCCATCACCTGGTTGTTCTGCAAATACAGCGTGATGTACGGAATGATGGTGAAGGCGGCAAACATCATGGTGGCCGACAACAGCAAGGCCATGCGTTGGTTGGCTTCACCCAGCACCTGGCCCATGGCGTGCAACACATGTTTGTCTTTGGCGTGGGCCACATGCGCATCCAGCTTGGGTACGCTGAAATTGGCCAACGCACCCACGGCGATGCACATCACCCCAATGGCAAAAAAGGCCGTGTGCCAACCCCACAGATTGGCAAACAGCAAACCCGCAGGCACACCTGCGACGGTGGCCACCGAGAACGAGGTCATCACCACCCCTGTGGCACGGCCGCGTCGGGCAAAGGGCACCACGTCGCCGATGATGGTTTGTGTCATGGTCGACAGCACGCCGCCAAAAAAACCAGCGGCAATGCGGGCCGCCATCAACCAGCCATAGGTGGGGGCCACGCCGCATGCGACGGTGGTCAGTGCAAACAACACATAGAGGGTGAGCAGCAGACGCTTGCGGTCAAAACGGTCAATGAACATGGTGGCAAACAAACCAGACAGCCCCGCCGCCACGGTGTAGGCCGAAACCAGCAAACCAAACTCAGCGAAGCTGATGCCAAACAGGCGTGTGAGTTGCGGCCCCAGCGGCATCATGATCATGAAGTCCACGATGTGCGTGAACTGAATGCCAGCCAAGCTCAGAAGGAGCAGAAGTTCTCTGCGTGCAGATAAGTGTGTGTGCATAGGGGGAGGTGAAATCACTGGCATGGAGGAGGACACCCCCATATTGTTCACGTCTTCGTGGCGTGACGTGCTTTGGCTTTAGCGAGTGCGGCTTCGATGATGGCACGTTTACGGTCCACTTCGGGCGCATGCTCGGTGCCTTTGGTGTGGGCGGGTAGATCGGCTAGTTTTTTCAAGGCTTTGGCTTGCAAACGCTGGTCGTGCTCTGCGGCTTCACGTTGCAGGCGTATTTGGCGTGCGTCATAGCGTGTGCGTGCCAGGTCGGCCAAATGCTGCGGCCAGGCCGCCCAGCCGCTGAGGTCAAGGTCAACCGGTTCGAGCGAGATGCAATCGACTGGACAGGCAGGGATACACAGCTCACAGCCGGTGCAATACGGCTCAATCACCGTGTGCATGCGTTTGTTAGCTCCCACGATGGCATCGGTGGGGCACACGCCGATGCACAGCGTGCAGCCAATGCACCAGGCCTCGTCAATGATGGCAATGGTGCGTGGGCCTTCTAAGCCGTTGTCAGGATTGAGGGGGGCGACAGGTTGGCCGGTCAGGGCCGCCAAGCGCACCACACCCTCTTGGCCTCCGGGCGGGCACTGGTTGATGCCCGCTTCGCCAAGCGCCATGGCCTCGGCGTAGCGCTGGCAATCCGGGTAGCCGCAGCGCGTGCATTGCGTTTGCGGCAGGGCATCGTTGAGCTGTTGGGCGAGGCTCACTTCTTGGCAGAAGCCGCTTTTCTGGCGATAGGCTTGGCAGCAGCCTTGACAGCCACTTTTTTGGCCACAGCAGGGCGGGCCTTTTTAGCGGCAACAGTTTTTTGAGCCGCAACCGCTTTTTTGGGCGCGGCTGCTTTGGCAACTTTGCCTGCTTTGTTGTTTTCCAAGATGAAGCTCTTGACGTGTGGGTACACCACCTCGCGCCAACGGCGGCCACTGAAGATGCCGTAGTGGCCTGCGCCTTTGGCTTCCAGGTGGTGATGCGCTTGGCGCACGATGCCGCTGCACAGCTTGTGCGCTGCTTCGGTTTGGCCTGAGCCCGAAATATCGTCCAACTCGCCTTCGACAGTCAGCAAGGCGGTGTTACGAATGTCTTGTGGGCGCACCAGTTCAAGCTTGCCTTGTGGGTTTTTCACTTCCCAGGTGCCGCGTACCAGTTTGAATTCTTGGAACACGGTGTTGATGGTTTCCAAGTAGTAGTCGGCATCCATGTCGAGCACGGCGTTGTACTCGTCGTAGAACTGACGGTGCGATTCGGCGCTGGAGTTGTCGCCCTTGATCAAGTCTTTGAAGTAGTCGTAATGGCTCTTCAAATGGCGATCGGGGTTCATGGCCACAAAGCCGGTGTGCTGCAAAAAGCCTGGGTAGACGCGACGGCCAGCACCGGGGAAGTTGTCGGGCACGCGGTAGATCACATTGTTTTCAAACCAGCTGTGGCTCTTGTTGGTGGCCAGGTTGTTCACGGCGGTGGGGGACTTGGTGGCGTCGATGGGGCCGCCCATCATGGTCATGCTCAAAGGCGTTTGTTCACCACGGCTCGCCATCAAAGACACTGCAGCCAAGACTGGAACCGTGGGCTGGCACACGCTCATGATGTGGCAACTGCCGTACTTGGCTTGCAAGTCACGGATGAACTCCTGCACATAGTTCACATAGTCGTCGAGGTGGAATTCGCCTTCGCTCAAAGGCACCAAGCGTGCATTGCGCCAGTCGGTGATGTAGACCTTGTGGTCTTTGAGCATGGTCTTGACGGTGTCACGCAGCAAGGTGGCGTAGTGGCCCGACAAAGGCGCCACGATCAGCACCACGGGTTGGTTTTTGAGCTTGTTCAGCGTGGCAGCATCGTCTGAAAAACGCTTGAAGCGGCGCAGTTCGCAAAAAGGCTTGTTGATTTCAATGCGCTCGTGAATGGCCACGCTGACGCCGTCGACTTCCACCGATTGGATGCCAAATGCTGGTTTTTCGTAGTCTTTGCCCAAGCGGTAGAGCAGGTCGTAACCGGCGGACACGCGCTGCGCCATGGCGTTTTGGCCAATCGGTGACATGGGGTTGCTGTAGAGCTTCGAGGCCGCCTGCGCAAAGTCTGCGAACGGCTCCATCAAGGTGCGCTGTGTTTCGAAGATTTGGTAAAGCATAAGTCGTATCTCACAAAAATGTTGCAGTGCAA
>Ga0228700_1001003_pt1 | contig 20698 bp, 17 predicted proteins | sample McNCre317_Aug_MG_FD_178019 | JGI IMG/M metagenome (GOLD analysis project Ga0228700, IMG submission 178019) | Freshwater microbial communities from McNutts Creek, Athens, Georgia, United States - 3-17_Aug_MG | ecosystem: Environmental > Aquatic > Freshwater > Creek | place: USA: Georgia...
GCAAACCACTCCAGCGCGATGCCGCGCTTGGCCAGCTCCTGCTCCAGCCAGCCCTCCTGCTGCACGCGGTAGGGCGTGCCGCTAATCGACGCCTTGCCGCCTTCACTGAAGGCGGTGGTGGCAATGCGCAGCACATTCTTTTCCGACTGGGCGTAGGCCAGGCTGCAGCCCAGCCAGGTAAACATGGCGAGCAGCGCGGCAGCAAGCAAGAAGAGCCAGCTATGGCCTGACCCTGCTGCTGCGCCTGCATAGTCGTCCGAGGGAGGGGCTATATCACTATCTGGCGGATCATCTTGCCGGTACGCCTGCTCCTTGCTCTGAAGTATCTGGCCCATGGCGGTGAGTGCGTAGTACTGCATGGTGACTCCCCTACTCTTAGGCCGCACGCTTGACCAGCGCCTGTGCCGCTTCCAGCGCACGCGGATCGATCCAGGCGTTCACATCCACCGCATGGGGCAGGAAGCCCCAGCGATGCAGGAAGTTGGCAAAGTCCTGCAGGCCCCGGATATTGGTTTCGCTCAGATGGGTTTGCAGCCGCAGGTGGGCATCGTTGCCATAGGCCTGGGTGACCCAGTACTCACTGGTGTTGGACTCGCGTGCCAGAAAGCGGCGCGTCTCATCCGGGTTGGCATGGGCCCAGGTCTCAGCCTGCAGCACCTGGTCCACGATGGAGACGGCTGCATCGAAGTATTTGTCCAGCAGGTTCAGATCCACGGTCAGCGTGCGCGGCGTTCCGTTGTTGGAGCGGATCAGCGGCTCCGGATGGATGCCGGTATCGATGACGGTGTGCAGTCCGAACTGGTGAGCGGTATGGGCTGCATGTGCACCTTTGAGGAAGATGGCATCCACCTCGCCGCGCAGCAGGCCCAGCAGCTCAAGGCTCTGGCCACCACGGCGCAGTCCCCCGAACACCGGGGTAGCGGCAGAGGCCGGCGCATCGCTCTGCCCGGCCTCGATCACGTAGTCCACCAGCTCCACGTCGCGCACCGCCAGGCCTTCGAGTTGCAGGGCGTTCTCCAGCCCGCGCAGAGCCTGCGCCCGCGCGAAGTCGATCTGTGCATTGACCCACTTGGGCAATCCGAAGCGCCGCCCCTTCAGGTCGCGCACACCGCGTATGCCGCTGTCTGGCAGGGTCAGGATGCGCTGGGTTTCATCCGCCCAGGACAGACCCAGCACGCGCGTTTCACGGCCCACGGAGCGGGCCCAGATGGCGGGTATGTTGCCGCCGTGGCGCACAGAGTTCTGCAGGGTGTGGTCAAAGTGCGATTCGCGCACCGCCTGGTCGTTGGACTCGCGCAGCGACTGCACGCTGGTGTTGCGGGCGTTAAAGGTCTGTTCCAGCCAGCCCTTTTGCAGGGCAATGCCCAGGCCGGTGGGAACCGGGCAGCGGGTGTACCAAAGGGTGTCAAGGGTTTGGGTCATGGGGTCTCCTGATGAAGTGGACAAAGCGTGTGCTGACCCTGGGTTTGCAATATGAGTGCCAGCGTTTTTGCGGTCCCGCAGCGGGCTTTTCGCCTCCAACTGTTGTGAATGCCATGGGCTGGCACTCCCGCATGCTGCGATCAAGACAGTGCCTGTGTTGCCGCATCAGCAGCGCGCCCGGTGGCGCTCAGAGTGCCAGGCGACTGGCCCATTGCGCGCCATCCCACTTTTCAGCGACAGCGTAGGCAGGCAGGGGCGGCAGCTCTTCTTCGATCTGTACAAAGTCCGCATGCAGGCCATCGCGTATGCGCACGAAGTCGGCCTGGCCGCGCTGGCGCGGATGGGCGATGGGCACGCTCTGGATACGGCGTATGCGCCCGGGGCGCGACTCCAGCACCACGATGCGGTCCGCCAGGTACACCGCCTCATCGATGTCGTGCGTCACCATCACCATGGTGATGCCTTCCTCCTGCCACAGGCGGCGCAACTCCTGCTGCAGACGCAATCGGGTGAGCGCATCCAACGCGCCCAGGGGCTCGTCCAGCAGCAGCACATCCGGGCGCGATACCAGCGCACGGGCGATGGCAGCCCGCTGCGACATACCGCCGGACAGCTGGTGCGGATAGGCATGTTCAAAGCCCTCCAGCCCGACCCGCAGGATCTCTGCGGCCACCCGCTCACGGCGCTCGGCCAGCGGTACCTCGGTGTTGGTGAAGGACAGGGCTATGTTCTGCTCCACCGTCAACCAGGGGAAGAGGCGATGGTCCTGGAACACCAGGCCGCGGTGCAGATCGGTGCCACGTATGGGGGCGCCATCATGCAGGAGCGTGCCTTCAAACTGCGCATCCAGACCGGCCAGCAGACGCAGCAGGGTGGACTTGCCGCAACCCGAGGCACCGACGATGGCTACGAACTCGCCGGGCGCCACGCTGAAGGACACATCGTCCAGCACCGGCAGGGCCGCGCCCTTGAGTGCAAAGGACTTGCTCACATGCTCGATCACCAGACTGCCGCTGCGCTGGCGCGGGTTGCTGGGGTTGCGTTCAAGAGAGAGGACAGGGGCAGACATGGGCAAGAACTCCTGCGCGCAAAGGGCGCGTCAAATCAATCAGAAGCCGTGACGCTTGCAGGATTGGCAAGCGCTGCAGCGGCGGTGGATGGCAAGGCCCGGTAGTGCAGCCACAGGGCGTGCCCGTGGTACAGCAACCAGGCCGCCAGCCAGGGCAGGGTGAGCAAGAGAAACACAGGCTGCAGGCCCAGACGGTCTGACAGCTGTCCCACCGTGAGCGCGCCCAGGGTGCCGCCGCCCATTCCCAGCAGAGTGAGATGCGAAGACACCCTGGCCTTGTCCACGGGTGCGCGCGAGATGCGGTCCATGTTCACCAGGTTGTTCACACCCAAGCCAAAGCCCAGCAGCACGGAAGCCGCCAGGTAAGCCGCGCTGACAGGCAGCAAACCCAGGGTCAGCAGTGCGACGATCACCGCCAGATGCGCAATGCCATAGAGGCGTTCGCGGTAGGCGCCGTGCACCACCAGATTGCCCAGGCCGAACAGCACCAGCACAAAGCTTAGGCCCTGCGTCGCCATCAGCCAGACCGCATGTTCCTTGGGCCAGTGCAGCAAGCGCAGGGCCAGCAGAATCGAGAACACGCCCACACTGGATGCGGTGAAACTGCCCAATACTTCAAAGAGATAGGTAGAGCGCACCGCAGGCAATCGCAGCAGCGCGCGCCAGCTGCTGGCCTGCAGGGAGGCGCTGCTGGATTGACCGGTGCTGCTGGGCAGCACATTCCAGCCAATGATTGCCAGCAGGGCAAACATGCCAGCAGACACCAGAAAGCCCGCATCCAGACCCAGCTGGGCAATCGCATAGTTGCCGGTGAGGGGCCCCAGAAACTGAATGCCCAGGGTGAGCGTGCCCTTGTACCAACCGGCCTTGCCCCGGCCGATCTCCGGCAGGCGCACCAGAAACACGGTGCTCATGGCCACCACGCGCAACGAGATGCACAGGCCCACCAGGAACATGACCAGCGCCACCCACTGCCACTGAGGCAGCCAGGGCAGCACGCAAAAAATGGCGGCCAGAGTGAGGCTGACCCCTGCGTACAGCATCTTGGGGTTGCCGCGCGAGAGGATGTAGCCCGCAGGCAGGGTGCCCAGGGCCATGGCAAAGGTCTCGGCGCTGCTGATGGTGGCCAGCTGCAGATTGCTCACCTGCAGGTGAATACCCAGCAGGGTGGCAAGCACCTTGTTCATGCCAATGGTCAGGCCCGACAGCAGAGTGAGGCCCACAAAGCCTGCCAGAAAGACGCGCACTTCCCTGGGAGATTTCAGCAAAGCCATACGGGCACCATCAAACAGAGGGCCCGCGCACCCAGCGGCGCGCAAGGCGGTTGAAAAGGCCATTCATGCCGAACGCGAGCAGTGCAATCAGCAGCACGGCCAGCAGCACCTGGTCCATCTGGCCTGTGGTTTCGCCATTGAGCAGCATGGCGCCCAGGCCCGGCCCGGCCGAGAACAGCAACTCGCCGCCCATGCAGGCCAGCCATGAAAAGGCCAGTGCGTGCGAAAAGCCGGTGAGGATGCTGGGCAGGGCGCCGGGCAGCAGCACCTGGGTGAAGGTCTGCATCCTTCCCAGGGTCAGCAGCTGCCCCACTTCGCGCAGGCGGACTTCTACCTGGCGTATGCCTTCGCTGGTATTGAGTACCGTGGGGTAGAACGCGGCCAGCACCACCACCAGCAGCTTGGCGCTGTCGCCCTGTCCCGCCCACAGGCCCAGCAGCGGTATCAGACCCAGCAGCGGAACCTGGCGCAGGCTGTGGTAGAGCGGGCCGATCAGCCGGTCAGCCACACGCGACTGTGCCATCAGCGTGCCCACGGCAATACCCAGCGCCGCGCCCAGACCCAGGCCGCTCAGCGTGCGCTGCAGGCTGGTGTGCACATGCAACCACAGCTCGCCGGATGCCAGCAGGCGCAGCAAGGTGTCGCCCAGGGTGGCCAGCGAGACAAACACATAGGCGGCTGATGAGCCCTGGCGCGAGGCCCACTCCCAGCCCCCCAGAAGGACTGCCGGCAACAGCAGACCGCGGGCCCGCAGGGCGATTGAATGCAGCGCCATGCTCAGCTCCTTTTCCAGCGCATCAGGCGGCGCTCCAGCAGACGAAAGCCCCGATCCAGGCTGAAGCCAATCACACCGGTGAGCAGCACGCCTACCATCACGATATCCAGACGGAACATCTGGCGTCCCAGCTCCATCATCTGGCCCAGACCCGATTCAGCCGCCAGCAATTCCGCACCCACCAGCACCATCCAGGCCCGGCTGAGGGCGATGCGCACGCCGGTCAGCACCGCCGGCGCTATGCTGGGCAGGACGATGCTGCGCACCACCTGCCAGCGTGTGAAGCAATAGATCTTCGCCACCTCGGTGTAGCGCAGCGATAGACCACGCACCGCGTCATGCACGGCCAGGCCCACCACAAAAAACGTGGCCTTGAGCACGATGAAGATCTTGAAGGTCTCGCCGATGCCGAACACCAGGATGAACAGGGGGATCAGCGCCACCGTGGGCAGCTGGCGCAGCACATGGAAGCTGGGCTCCAGGTAGCTGCGCAACGACTGTGACAGCCCTAGCAGCACACCGAAGACCAGACCGGCGATGCTGCCCAGGCCAAAGCCGGCCGCCAGGCGGTACAGGCTCACCCCCAGGTGGTCCCAGAGCTCACCGCTTTGCGCCAGCTCCTGGGCCGCACGCAGTACCTGCAAGGGCGACACCAGGATCTGTTCGGGCATCCACTCCAGCCAGGTCGCCAGGGACCACAGGGCCAGCAGCAAAGCGGGTGAGACCCATGCTGACCAGCGCGTGGCCAGCCAGCGCTCCACCAGGCGGGAACGCACCGGCGTGGTGGGAGCGGCAGCCACGGCCAAGGGGTGGGGTGAGATACGCGTTGCTGCGGCCGTAGCGGCAGCGCCGGCAGCTCGCAGTGGGAGGTAGGGGGAAGGCAAAGCGTTAGACATCCGTGCGTTGGCGTTCAAGGCGCCCAATACTGGTCGATCTTCAGCTGGGCCAGCGACTGCTTGACAAACTGCGGCGCAAACAGGCTTGCCACATCCACCGGCTTGCTGATCAGGCGCGCACGCTTGGCGTACTCGGCCAGATCGGCGTAGTGCTTGCGCACTTCGGCACTGAGCTGCGGGGACCAGCGCGCCTTCCAGGGGGTGGCGTCATCGGCCAGGTCACGGCGCACCACGCTCTCGGCCTGGCCGGCTTCGGCCTCGTTCTGGATGTAGACCTCGCGCCCCTTGTCTGCCGATAGCTGGTGGTGGGCACGCACAAAGGCGGTGGCCACGATCTGCGTCAGCTGCGGATAGCGCGCGACGAATCCGGCCTCACCCCACAGCTCGGCACGCATCTTCCAGTCCTGCGGCGGCTTCTTGCTGGACCAGATGATGCGCCCCACCTTCTTGTCCTCCAGCACAAAGGCGTCGTTCAGCGTGAAGAAGCCATCGGCGTCGCCGCTGGCAATGGCCGCGGCGCCCGCCTGCGGATTGAGGTTGAGGATCTTCACATCGCCCAGCGTCAGCCCATTGACCTCCAGCAACTGCGAGAACTGGTATTCCCAGGGCCGGCCGCGGTGCAAGGCAAAGCGCTTGCCCTTGAGGTCCTTGATGCTTTGAGCGGTGGAGCTTGCGGGCACCACCAGATAGGTGTTGTTGAGGCTGCCGCCCGGAACAATGAGCTGGGTATGCAGACCGGAAGCATTGGCAATCACCGAAGGCAGATCGCCATAGGCGGCAAAGTCGATGGTCTTGGCGGCAAAGGCCTCGTTCACCTGGGCCGCCACCGCGCTGACGTTGGCCGGCACCCATTCAAGCCGTACGCCAAGCTTGCCCAGTTCGGTCTCCAACCATTGGTCTTCGATGACCTGCAAGGTGGAGCCTGAAAAATAGGTCTTGCCAGCGCCGCCGGTGCGCGCCACCGTGGCAATGCGCACAGCAGGCGGCAGCTTTCCTTCGGCGGCCTGGACCACGCCCAGTGGAAGCAGCAGGGGTGTTAGCCACATGGCGCGGCGGGTTAAGGAATGGGGTGGCATCTCGGGGCAGTTCATGGTCGTGGGTCTGGTCTGTGGGTTCACTGCAGTTGCAAAGCGCGTGCCACGCAAAACAGGTCCAAAGCCTCTGCCATGGGTCTGAAAACTGGGCCCAACTGCTGCGCAGCACCTAGCGCTGTTGCGCACACAACACGTTCCAGGCCAGCACCGTGTTGCGTCAGCAACAGCAAAGGCTCATGCGGCTCTTGCCAGTACCTCTTGTGGAGGCAGCAGGGCCAGTGCCTGGTTCACAACCAAGTCAATGCGTGCCAGGGTTGAAACGGCCTGCGGCAACTCCAGTGCATAGTTCACAAAGTCGCCATCACAGGCGTAAACGCCGCTGGGCACCGTGATGGTTTCAAAAAAGCTGGCCAGGGGACGCAGTTGGTGGTCCAGCACCAGGGCATGGCGCTCGCTGCCGCCGGTGGCCGCCAGCAGCGCTACTTTTCCGCGCAGCGCCTTGGGGTCGAGCAGGTCCAGCAGGTGCTTGAAGAGTCCGCTGTACGAACCCTTGTACACCGGTGAGGCCAGTATCAATACATCGGCCTGGGTCAAAAGCTGATGGGCACGTGCAACCGATGCCGGAATGCTTTGGAACGACAGAGCGCTCGCGATATCGCCGCCCAGATCCGCAATGTCAATGACTTGGATGGAAGCAGGCCACTGCTGCGCCAGGCGCTGCGCGATGGTTTCCGCCAGGTTGCGGGTGCGAGAGGGTTTGCTAAGGCTACCGGTAAGGACGACGATTTTTTTCATGCTTTGGCGTAGAGAACGGGGTTGGGGTTAAGGGTTTGCAGTTCGTAAACAAAGGCGTGCACCAGGCGGGACAGGTGTTGTGACGGCTCTGCTTGCATACGGTCGCGTGTCTCGAACGCTTGTGGGCCATGGGGCAGTGCAAAGAGCTGCTCAAAGGGCTGCGCCTTGAGGTTGAGCAGCAGTTGCCGCAAGCTCTGCAGGCCGCGCAGGCCGCCCGCGGCACCGCGGGCCGTGGCCAGCAGCAACACGGGCTTGTCCTTGAAGGTGGCATGGCGCTCCTCGCCGGGCAGCGGCCGCGAGAGCCAGTCCAGGGTGTTCTTCAGCAGCGGGGAGAAAAAGCCGTTGTATTCCGGCGAGGCGATGATGAGCGCATCGTGGGACTGCACCAGAGCGCGCAGCTCCAGTGCCTTGGCGGGCTGCCCCTGTTCTGCTTCCAGATCGCCGTGGTAGAGCGGCATCTCAAAGTCGTCCAGATCAATCCACTGCACCTGGGCGCCGTGGATGCGGGCCATGTCGGCGGCGCGCTGCGCCAGTCTCTTGTGCAAGGATTCGCGCCGGGCGCTGCCTGCCAGGGCCAGAATGCGGTGTGTAGGGTTCATGGAACTTCCATTCAGGGTGTGCTGGCCCAGGCCACATCGGCCGGGACTGCGTTGGGGTTCAACGGGGTGACGCTGGCCTCTTCATAGGCCCGGTAGAGACTGGCGTAGGCCCCGCCCTGCGCCATGAGGCTGCTGTGGGTGCCGGATTCGGCCAGCGTGCCATCCCAGATGACCGCAATGCGATCGGCGTCGCGGATGGTGGAGAGCCGGTGCGCAATGATGATGGCAGTGCGGCCCTCGCACAGGCGCCTGAAGGCCGTTTGGATGCGCCGCTCGGTATGCAGGTCGACTGCGGAGGTGGCCTCATCGAGCACCAGCACAGCCGGGTTCGCCAGATAAGCGCGCACCAGGCAGACCAGCTGGCGCTGGCCATGGCTCAGAAAGGAGCCCAAGGGCCCGACCTCGGTGTGGTAGGCCTGCGGCAGACGCTCCAGCACCTCGTCGGCACCCAGGGCGCGCGCCGCCTCGACCAGCTTGCGCTCATCGGCCCAGGGAGCAGCCATGCGCAGGTTGTCCAGCACGCTTCCGGCAAACAGCACGTTGTCCTGCAGCACAATGCCGACCGAGCGGCGCAGGGTCTGCTGCGCGTAATCGCGCACATCCTGGCCATCGAGCGTGATGCTGCCACCCTGCACTTCGTAGAGCCGCGTGAGCAGCTGCACCAGGGTGCTCTTGCCATGCCCCGTGGGCCCCACAATGGCCAGCACCTGGCCGGCCGGAATATGCAGATCAAAGCTGTGGATCACCGCATGGGGCGACTGCGGGTTGTAGCGGAACTCCACCCCCCGAAACTCCACCTCACCACCGCGCGAACCCGCTGGCAAGAAGGGTTGTTCGGGGTGCACGGGATCGGTGATTTCCGCTGGGGTATCCAGCAGCAGAAAGATCCGTTGCGCCGAAGAGGCTCCCGAGGAATAGCGCTCAAACAAATCGTTGAGCTCCTGCAGCGGACCCAGGAACAGGTGCACATAGAAAAGGCTTTGGGCCAGTTGCCCCACGGTCATGCTGCCCTGGGCAATCCCCAGGGCGCCGGCATGCAGCAGCAGCGCCATGCCCACCGCAGTCAGCACCTGGGTGAGGGGCAGAAACCAGCTGGCGCGGATGTTGCCATGCACCAGCGTGCGGTTGAAGTGCCACAGCAGGGCGCTGTAGCGGCGGGCATTGGCATCCTGTGCCACGGTCTGCTGGATGATGCGCACGCCCGACACGGTCTCCACCAGATGGGCGGTGAAGGCGGCGCGCGCCTCGGCCACACGGGCCCAATTCTTCTGGGAGATCCGTTTGAAAAGCCAGGCAGACAGCAGCAGCACCGGAACCACCATGGCCAGCGCAGCCAGCAGGGCCGGTGCGATCCACCACAGCGCCAGCGCGGCCACGGTGCAGCGTAAAAGCGCGGAGAGCAGTTCCGGCGGCCCTTGAATCAGCAGGGGCTCCAGCGCATCCACATCGCGGTCGGCGCGGGAGATGATGCGGCCGGCCTTGGTCTGGTCGAAGTAGCGCACGCTCAAGGACTGCACATGTGCAAAGACGCGCACCCGCAGCGCGTTGAGGATATGGATGGCCGCTGTACCCGCCAAGTACTGCGAGGCACCGGCAATGGCAAAGCGCAGCAGCCAGGTCAGGCCCAGCCCAAGTGCCATCCAGGCCACCCAGACGGTGTGCAGCGCCAGGCCCTGGGCGGTCTGGTAGAAGCCCTGGTCAATCACCTGGCGCAGAAACCAGGGCCGCGCAAAAATCGTGAGCACCAGGAGCGCTTCCAGCAGCACCACCGCCAACAGTTTGGCGCGTACCGGCTGCAACAAGGGCAGCATGCGCCAGAACATCGAGCGGTCCAGCGCTTTCTTGGCCAGGGCCTGCTCCAGCTCGATGTCGCTTAGGGCCTTGTGTCCACGCATATTAGTGGCCATGGGCATCCCCCAGCAGATCGCGGTACTCGGCATTGCCTTGCAGCAGGGCGGCATGGGTGCCTTGCGCGGCGATACGGCCCTTGCTCAGCAGGGCCACGCGGTCGGCCAGCAGCAGGGTAGAGAGCTTGCTGGCCACCAGCAGAAGGGTCAGGGGCGAGCCCGAGTCGCTGCGCAGTTGGCGGATGTGATCGAGCACACGGCGCTCGGTCAGCGCATCCAACGCGCTGGTAGCGTCGTCCAGCACCAATATGGCAGGGCGTGCCAGGATGGCGCGGGCCAGGCAGATGCGCTGGCGCTGTCCGCCGGAGAGGGTCACGCCGCGGTCACCCAAGCGGGTGTGCAGCCCTTCGGAAAGGCGTTCCACAAACGCGCGCGCGTCGGCCTGTTCCAGTGCCTGCCAGACTTCTGCCTCACTGGCATCGGGCCGCGCCAGGCGCAGGTTGTCCAGCAAAGTGTCAGAAAACAAAAAGGCTTCCTGCGGCACCACGTGCACCTTGCGGCGCAGTGCATCGAGCTGCAGCGCTGCGACCTCATGCCAGCCGGCCCAGGGCGAACCGATGCGCACGCTGCCCTCAGCCTGCAGCAGCAGGCGGGCCAGCAGGGCTGCCAGCGTGCTCTTACCGGAGCCGGTGGCACCCACCAGCGCCACCACCTCGCCCGGCGCCACTTCCAGGCTGCAGCGGTCCAGGATGGCGCTGCTGCCGTTGGGCGCATAGGCACTGACCGCGTCCAGACGCAAGCCCAGCGGCCCTTCCGGCACCGGCAGCGCACCGCTTTGGATCGGGCTGCTGGCATCCAGTAGCTCCCAGATACGCGCAGCCGAGGAGCGCGCATCGGCAAACACCTGCATCACCCGGCCCACGCCCTCGATGCGAAACACCAGGGTATTGGCCACCAGCAGCGATGCGATCAGCTCGCCCACCCGCAGGCTGCCCTGCTGCACCAGCAGGGCACCAAAGCCCAGTATCCAGATCTGACTGGAAGCCACCACCAGCTGCGGCAGCGGGATGTGGGTGGATGCATAGGCCAGTGCGGTGCGGGCCTGGTCCACAAAGGCTGCCACATGCGCCGTGAAGATGGCAATGCGGCGCTGCTCCAGGCCGAAGGACTTGATGACCCGCACCCCGTGCACACCTTCGCTGAGGTCCTGGTTCACCCGGTCATAGGCGCTGCCCACCGCGCGGTCCAGGGTCACCAGCCGGTTGGTCTGCGCCACAAACAGGCTGATGCCGGTGAGCGTGAGCAGCAGCGGCACAAAGCCCAGCGAGGGGTTGTACCAGGCCAGCAGGCCAACTGCTGCCAGCAGCACCAGAGCGGCCTCGAACACCTGGCGCCAGAAGTTGATCAGGGCATCGCGCACCTTGTCGGCATCGCGCGTGGTACGGGTGACGATCTCGCCCAGGCCATGGCGCCAGTGGTAGGCCAGGTCGAGCCGCTGCACCTGCAGCAGGATGCGCTGGCGCAGGATGTAGAGCAGCTCCTGCCCGATCACCAGCGCCAGCACGCCGGCGATGTACTGCAGCACGCCGCGCGCCACAGCCACGGCCACGATCAGCAGCACCCAGTGCTCCAGCAGCGTCAGGTCCCAACCCTCGGGCAGTCGCACAACCGCAAGGCCTTTCTGCACATCGTCGATGGCGCGGCCCACCAGCCACTGCTGCCAGGCCAGGCCCACATTGAGCACGATGAACAGCAGCGCCGTGGTGGCAAAGCGCCAGGGCATGTTGGCATACAGCGCCAGGCAGCGCCACAGGGGATTCTTCTGCGTCATAGAGCCGGACTGGTTTGCAGATTCCATGCCACGGCAAAACAGCTGTATTGCCACTGGCGCATGCGCTCATTTGCTGCGAACCCAACAGCGACTGCTGGTTGCGCGACAGACGGGCACTGCCAACTGTGCGCAATCACGCTCTTTGCGTTCTGTCACAGGGCCTGCAACATGGCCCGAAGTTTGCGGAGGGACAGGCCATCTACTACCTGCTTTGGAGAACCCCATGTCTGCTGATCTGTCCGATATCGGTCTGGTGTCCTATGTGGAAGAGGCCAAGGCCGATGCCATCCACGCCTTTGACACGCTGCGCGGCAACGGCACGCTGTCTGCCAGCCTGACCTTTCACATTTCGCATCGCATTCCCGGGCGCGACCTGCTGCTGGGCATCCGCTTTCCCGGCGGCCTGGCACGAGACCAGACGCCCAGCATCAGCTTCAGCGCATTTTCCGAGTCCAGCAGCTCGCTGCTGCACGAGCCGCGTCTGCAGGCAGACACGGTCATCCACGCCCACACCAGCTTTCTGTCGGCATGGTCGCTGGCGCACAAGCCCTTTCCCATTCTGTACGTGGCTGCTGCACGCCACCTGCTGGCGCGCGAGATTCCCAATCACCTGGAGCGCACCCGCAGCGCGCTGGAAGTGGTACGCGAGCGCCTGGACCAGCATCCCGAGTGGGCCGCTCCTCCGGCACTGCTGGAATCCAATGGCGGTGCCAACTTCTGGGGACAAGGCATTCTCAAGACCTCCGAGACCATTCTGCTGGTCGAGGAAGCGGCGCGCTTCCAGGCGCTTGCAGAACAGATAGGTGGCGCACAAAACTACACGCCGGGTGCGCTGGAGCTGCAGTGGAAGCGCACCGGCCTCTTGGAAAAGTCCCGCGCCTACAGCGGCTAGGAGCCCGGCCTGTGAGTACACGCAAACGCCAACTGGTTCTCAACGTATTCCTGCAGCGCTTTGGCCACCACCCGGCGGGCTGGCGCCATCCCAGCTCCACCGACAACGGCAGGCCCGACCTGCAATGGTGGCTGAATGCAGCCCGGCTGGCAGAAGCGGCCAAGTTCGATACCTTCTTCATTGCCGACTTCATCGGAAGGTCGGGGCATGTCGGCGTTGATACCGGTCGCAGTGCGGTGGGCTACCAGTTTGAACCGCTCACGCTGTTGTCTGCGGTGGCTTCTGTCACACAGCATATCGGCCTGGTCGCCACCATCAATACCAACTACGAACACCCTTACCATGTCGCGCGCAAGCTCAGCTCACTGGACCACCTGAGTGGAGGGCGGGCCGGCTGGAACGTGGTGTCATCCCTAAGCGAGCACACAGCGGAGAATTTCGGCATCACATCGCCGCTGGATCACGCCCAGCGCTACGAACGGGCGGAGGAATTCCTGCACCTGACCAAGGCGCTGTGGGACAGCTGGGATGACGACGCCTTTGATACGCCCAACCGCCAGAGCGGCCAGTTCTACCGGCCGCAGTCGGGGCATCCGGTGAATTTTCAGGGCAAGTATGTTTCGTCCAAGGGTCTGCTGGACCTGCCGCGGCCCGTGCAAGGCTATCCCGTGATCGTGCAGGCGGGCAATTCCGCCGTCGGCCGCGAGTTTGCCGCCCGGGTGGCCGAGATGACGTACTGCTCGGCCACTTCGCTGGACGTGGCGCAGGCCTACTATGCCGACGTGAAGCGGCGCATGCCGCGCTACGGCCGGTCCGAGGACCAACTGAAGGTCACACCGGGACTTTCCGTGGTGGTGGCAGAGAGCGATCAACAAGCCCAGGACCGCTTTGCCGAGCTGCAGCAACTGGTGGACTTCAGCAACCTGGAGTTTGGCGGCTTTGATCTGTCGGGCTATCCGCTGGACGGTCCCCTGCCCGACCTGCCTTATGAGGCCAGCGCCAATGGCAACGGGCGCTTCCAGCAGCAGCTTGACCTGGCGCGCCGCGAGAACCTCAGCATCCGCCAGCTGGTGCTGCGCTTTCGGGTGGCACGCGGCCACCTGCAGGCGGTGGGATCGGTGAAAACCGTGGCGGACCTGATGGAGCAATGGTTTGTCGAGAAAGGGGCCGACGGCTTCAATGTGGTTCCTCCCTATCTGCCGCAAGGCTTTGCCGACTTCACCCAGCTGGTGGTACCCGAGTTGCAACGGCGCGGACTGTTTCGAACCGAGTACGAGGGAAAAACCTTCCGAGAGAACTTGGGCTTGCAGCGGCCCCGAAACCCGCGCACGCCTTGATGCAATGCGCACAACACAACAGGCACCGAAAGGTGCCTGTTGTGTTTGAGGCAGCTGCTGTTGCGCCGCACGCTGCTTTACCGAAATACACGGTTTATTTGCATAAAAAAGCAGGCACAGCGATTGCTATTTCATAAGCAATTCCAAGCGAATTTATTTGACATCAACCGCCAACCTGAAAGTTTGATTCCATGCCATCGCACCATCGCACACACGGCAACCCGCCGCCCATCCCTTCCCAGCCTACGCTTCTCTCGCGCGAACTGCACGCCCTGTTTGCTGTGGCCATCAGCAGCGCAGCAGCATTGGGCACGGGCTATGCCTTTGGCCAACAGAGCAGTGCTGCTGATGAAAGCACCTTGCAGGCCCTGACCGTGACCGCGCAGAAGCGCGAGGAAAACGCGCAGGACGTGCCGAGCGCCATCAGCGTGCTAAGCGGTGAAACCTTGGTTGACAACGGCATAGGCCGCTCGGCCAGTGAAGTGCTGAACTATGTGCCCAATGCATCGGCTGGCACGCAGCAACACGGCCGCCCGCGCTGGTGGATTCGCGGCGTGGGCGCGGGCCAGCAGCAGATCGACTTCCCCAACCCCGTGGGCTTCTACCAGGACGATGTCTACATCAGCAATGCATCGGCAACCGGATTTCCGCTGTTCGACATTGACCGCGTGGAAGTGCTGCGTGGTCCGCAGGGAACGCTGTGGGGGAAGAACACCACCGGCGGCGCTATCAACGTCATCAGCAACAAACCCAGCTTTGAAAGCGATGGCTATTTCAAAGCCGACTACGGCTCGCATGCCAATGTCATTCTCGAAGGTGCTGCAGGTGGAACGCTGCAGAAGGACGTGGCAGCGGGCCGCTTCTCCTTCCACACAGAAAACCAGGGCGAGGGACCGTTCAACAACCGCTACACAGGTGCCAAGGACGGCGCACTCAAGGACACTGCGCTGCGCGGCCAGGTGCAGGCCATCATCAATGCTGACCTCACCGCCAACCTCAATGTGCACTACCGGGACTACAGCACCACCGGTACCATCATCACCACGGCAAGCTATGCGCCCAATGGGGTGTACCGCAATGGCTACATCCCCAGCACGGACACCACCGACGTAAGTACCAACGCGCCCGGTTGGAGCACCATCCAGCAGGGCGGTCTCAGTCTCAATCTGCAGTACCAGTGGGGCAAGTACGCCGTCACCTCCATTACCGGCTATGAAGACTTCACCACCGAATCCCTGAGCGACAGCGACAACACGCCGCTGGAAGTCAGCCGCGCCTATGCCAAGGCCAGCAGCAAACAGTTCTCACAAGAACTGCGCATCGCATCACCCAAGGAAGACAAGATCAACTGGGTGGGCGGCTTGCACTTCTTCACCGAAGACATCAGCTCGGACTCGGCCAGTGCCCGCCTGCCCGACGCCATTGCCGGTGCCCAGCCGGGCAGCACCCAACCAGGTGGCTACAGCGATGCGTTCTATACCCACAAGACCACCAGCTACGCCCTCTTTGGCAGCACCACGGTGAACTTCAGCGAGCAGTTGCTGAGCACCTTTGGCTTGCGCTGGACGCAGGAGACCAAGGACCTGGACCTGCGACGCCGCCAGGTGGACGGCACGGTTGCCTTTGGCAGCGCGACCAACTGGTGGACCACGGCCTCGGGCGGTGCCGTTACCGCTGCCTTGGCCAACAACAACTTCACTTCCAGGCCCTCCACCACCTGGACCGGCTGGACCTATGACGTCACACCGGAGTACAAAGTCAGCGACAACCTGCGCACCTACCTGAAGTATGCGCATGGCATCAAATCCGGCGGCTACAACGCCAGCGCCACGGATGTGCGTGCGCTCAACACCCTGGACCCCGAAACCCTGGATGACCTGGAGCTGGGCTTCAAGTCCGACCTGGCCGGTGGCAAGGTACGCCTGAACGGCAGCGTATTCCACTACGACTACCGCAACCAGCAGGTCAATATCACCGGCCTGTTCCCGGCCACCACCAATGCCGTGGCCTATCTGCAGAACGTGGCCAAGTCCCATGTCGACGGCGCCGAGCTGGAAGTGGAGGCACTGCCCACCAAGAACCTGCACGTCAACGCCAACATCGGCATTCTGACTACCGCATTCGACGACTTCACCATCCAGAACAACGGCGGTACCCGCAATGGAAATGAGTTCGTGCGCTCACCCCACCTCACCGCCCTGCTGGCGGCCGACTACCGCATCGGGCTGGAGAACGGCGGTGCTGTGGTCGTAGGCGGCGATATCCGCTACACGTCCAAGCAGTACTACTACGTGGACCCGCAAAGCGATGCCCGTAGCTACCTCAACCAGGCCCCCTACAACATCGTCAACGCCCGTCTGAGCTACAAATTCCCCGATGGCAAGCAGACGGTCACGGCGTATGTGAACAACCTCAACGACACCATCTACGAGAACCACTCGCTCACGACCTTCCAGGCCGGCACCACCAACGGCGATTCGGTGTATTGGGGCCCGCGCCGCACCCTGGGCGTGAACTATGTCGCCCGCTTCTGATTGCATCACAACCCTTAGGAGAACCCATGTCGATTGAATTCATCTGGCAGCTTCCCACCAGCGGTGACGCCCGCTACGCCGATGCCGGCAAGACGCGGCGCGCCGAGCGCAACGCGGGCGAACGCCCGCCCTTCACCGATGGCGTGAGTGACCCGCGCGGCAGCCGCTTCAACTACTTTGACTACCTGCACCAGGTGGCGCGCGCGGCCGATCTGTCGGGCTTTGACGGTATCAAGATCCAGCACGATCTGCAGGGCGATGAGTCCTGGATCGTTTCGGGCTATCTGGCACGCGGTACACGCCATCTCAAGCTCATCACCGAGTTTGAGGCAGCCTGGGGCTCGGCCGTCTATGCCGCCAAGAACGCGGTGAGCTTCCAGCGTTTTACCGGTGGCCGCCAGGCCTGGCAGATCAGCCGGGGAGCGGACGCCGATACGTGCCTGCAGAATGCCGACCCGGTGGCAGAGATCGACCTGACACAGCGCATCGACGAATTCCTGACGGTTGCCAAGGGCGTGCAAACCCAGAGCAACTTTACGTTCAAAGGGAAGTTTTTCGAGGTGCTGGAGGGCGGCTTCAAAGGCCCGCTGGCCAAGCACGCCACCGAATCCATCTATCTGTCGGGTTCCAGCGAGGAAGACTTTTCCCTCTCCGCGCGCCAGGCCACCGTCCATGTGTTGGATGCCGCGCCTGTGGCGGAACTCAAGCCCGCCATCGCTGCGTTGCAGGCCCAGGCGGCCAAGGCCGGACGTGCGCTCACCATCGGACTGCGCGTCGATGTGCTGGCCCGTGAAACCAATGAGGAGGCTGTGCACGATGCCCAGCGCTACCTGGAGCAAAGTGGACACTTGGCGGCCAGCAAGCCGCCATTGAGTGGTGCCAATCTGTGGAGCAGCTTTGCCACCACGCGCTCGGGTGCCTTGGCCACGCTGGTGGGCAGCTACACACAGATCGAGGAGCGCCTGGCCGAGTATGTGCATGCCGGTATCGGCAGCTTCATCCTCGCCGCCGAACCCGCCTTGGAAGAGGCCTACCGCTTTGGCGAGCACGTGCTTCCCTCCCTGCGCAGCCGCTTTGCCGAAGCACAGCGCAAGGCTGCCTGACTGCCTGAACGGCCAACGCAACTATTTTGGAGAACACCATGACCATAGACATCTTCTGGCGCATACCCACCCACGGCGAACCCAGCTCCCACCGCGGCCGCACACCCTACCGCGGCGACTGGTTTCCCGGCAACGACAACATCCGCAAGGCCGGCCTGGGCGGAGGCGGGCAGGACGGCTTCAGCTACATCGACTACCTGGCAGAGATCGCCCGCGCTGCCGAGATATCGGGCTTTCAGGGCGGCTTGATTCCTTCCTTTCCCATGACCGATGAGCCCTGGGCCATCTCTTCCATCCTGGCCCGCGAGACCAAGACCTTTCGCTTCATGATTCCTTTCCAGCCGGGCTTTCTGAACCCGGTGGTTGCGGCACGCAAGACCGCCAGCCTGCAGCGTGCCACCGGCGGTCGCGCGCTCTACAACATCATCACGGGCGGCGGCGGCCCCTCGCAGCTGTGGTGGGGCGATTCGGTCGGCCATGACGACCGCTACACCCGCACCACCGAGTTCCTGGATGTGGTGCGCGGCGTATGGAAGGGCGGCCCGTTCTCCTACCAGGGCAAGTTCTACCAGGTGCAGGATGCAGGCCTGGCCCATCCCCTGTCGCAGGAGGAGTTTCCCGAGATCTATTTCTCCGGCTCCTCCGATGCGGCACTGGTCTCAGCATCCAAACACGCCGACTACTACCTGACCTGGCTGGAACCCTTTGAGCAGCTGCGCGAGAAGTTCCGCCGCGTGAAAGAGAAGACCGACACCCTGGGTCGCAAGATCCAATGCGCCGTGCGCGTGGACATCGTGGCCCGTGCCACCGAAGCCGAAGCCTGGGCCGAAGTGGAAAAGGGCTTCAACAAGGTGGACGCCGAGGCCCTGCGCCAGTTCACCTCCACCGCCGGTGATGGCAGCGAGTCCGTGGGCGCCGCCCGGCAGCGGGGCAACCGCCCTACCACCGTAAACAGCTACAGGGATCTGATCACCGCACCCAATATCTGGTCGGGCTTCAATCTGCTGCGCGGCGGACAGACGCAAGGCATTGTCGGCAGCTACGAGCACGTGGCCGAGCGCCTGGACGAGCTGGTGCAGCTGGGCGCCGACGCCTTCATTCTGGCCAGCACGCCGCACCTTGAAGAGGCCTACCGTGTCGGCGAAGAAGTATTGCCCCTGGTGCGTGGCAAAGGTAGCAAGCAGTTGCTGCGCAAGGTCGCCTGACGCACCCCCTTCCAACTCCAACCCCCACAACAGAGGACATCACCATGGGACATTCCGACAAAGCACTCACCATCGACATCGAGGCGCTGAGCCAGCAGTTCAAGAACGATGCGCAGCATGCCTTCCAGGTACTGCGTGACACCCACACCACCACCGCCTATGGCACGGTAGGCTTTGTGCAGCGCGTGCCGGGCCGCGAGGAGCTGCTGGTGGCCAACGACCCCGGCCCCTGGAAGCGGGGCCAGGAGGTGCAGGTTTCGCGCATAGGCTTCGACGGCACGGTGCTGGCCGGCAAGAGCAATGGGCAGGCCAACCGCTACACCCGCCTGTTCCAGGCCCACGCAGATATCCAGATCATCTCCCATGTGCACACGCCCTATGTGGCGGCCTGGGCCCAGGCCCACCGTAGCTTCCCCATTAGCTATGTGGCCTTCCAGCGCCACCATCTGCTCAAGGAAGTGCCGGTGTACATCGATCGCCGCCAGGCCGAGGTGGACTTCATCATCGAGCATGTCAACAAGGACCCCCACAACACCGCCATCGTCGAAGCCAACGGCGGTGGCACGGTGTGGGGCAAGGAAGGCATTCGCGAACTGACCGACACCATCATCCTGTTTGAGGAAGCGGCCCAGCTGCAGTGGCTGGCGCAGGCCGTGGGTGGCAGCCGCTACTACGGTGCAGGCGTGCTCAAGCAGAACTGGAAGATGACCGGCATTTACGAGCAGGGCAAGGCCCTGGGCCTGCTGCCCCCGACCGACGTCTGATTGCGGCCGCAGCGCACCGGCAGACCCCGCTTGCGGGGTCATTTTTTTGTCGAACCGTCCCGGCGAGATACCGCGGTATGCCGCGCACGCGGGAGGCGACCAGCGCAACTCGGGCCCCGGCCAACTCATTTTCTGAATATCCATATGCGCATTGGATGGGTGCATTGCCTGGGCTTGCGATCCAATAATCCGCGCTTTGCATTGCCAGCCGGCAAGCTCCGCACTCGAAAGGTTTCGCATGTCTACGCCTCTGATTTTTCGGCGCCCCGCCACCTTGGTCTTCGCCGCTGTTGCCCTGGGCATTTATCTTTCGGGTGGCGTGGCCCGTGCTGCGGAAGAGACGGTGCGCATCGGCTTCCAGAAATCTTCCACGCTGACCCTGGTCGCCAAGACGCGCGGCACCCTGGCCAAGGCACTGGGCCCGTTGGGCGTCAATATCCAGTGGGCGGAGTTCACCTCGGGCACACCGCTGCTGGAAGCCGTGAACCTGGGCAATATCGATGTCTCTGCCGACGTGGCCGACACCGTTCCCCTGTTTGCGCAGGCCGCCGGTGCCAAGCTGAGCTATCTGGCCTTGGAAGCCCCCTCGCCGGAAGCCCAGGCCATCGTGGTGGCCAAGAATTCCCCCATCACTAGGCTGGCTGACCTCAAGGGCAAGCGCATTGCCGTGACCAAGGGCGCCGGCGTGCATCTGCTGCTGGCCCGGGCGCTGCAGAAGGCCAACTTGACGCTGAAGGATGTGGAGCTGGCGTTTCTGCAGCCACCGGACGCCCGCGCCGCGTTTGAAGGCGGCTCGGTGGATGCCTGGGCCGTATGGGACCCCTTCTATTCGGAGCTGCAAAAATCTTCGGAAGTGCGCATCGTGGCGGACGGCAAGGGCCTGACCCCCTACCAGCGCTTCTATCTTGCCGGCAGCAGCTTTGCGGCCAAGCGCCCTGATGTGCTGAAGGCCTTCTACACCGACATTGCGCAGACCGGTCGCTGGGTCAAACAAAACCCGAAGGCGGCTGCCGAATTGATCGCCCCCATCCTGGGTACCGATGCCGCAACCGTGGAGCGGGCGATCAACCGCCGCAGCCTGGATGTGCGTACGGTACAGGTGGACGACCTGGAAGAGCAGCAAAGAATCGCCGACACCTTTTTGTCGCTGGGGGTGCTGCCGGTTCCCGTCGTGGCCAGGAACGCCACACTGTGGTCGCCCAAGTGAATGCAGAGAGGCCTCACCAACCGGTAGGCCAGATGCGGGATACTGCGCGCCCACGGCGCTCATCACGGGGCGAGACTTCCGAGCCGTGATTCCATCCCTATCCTTCCAAGATGT